>Ga0209916_1000924_pt1 | contig 33993 bp, 34 predicted proteins | sample ThiBio_1000_plan_FD_183956 | JGI IMG/M metagenome (GOLD analysis project Ga0209916, IMG submission 183956) | Wastewater bioreactor microbial communities from Cape Town, South Africa - Thiocy_solids_2 (SPAdes) | ecosystem: Engineered > Bioreactor > Thiocyanate-remediating > Anaerobic-Aerobic ... | reverse complement strand
CTTCTTTGATCGACGGATGTCGGCCGCGCTGCAGTCATATCCGATCAGCTTGACGATGCGCTCGCCGCGTCGCTGCGCTTCCATCCAGATCGGATGGGGGGCGCTCGCGTTGGGACCGGATTTGCAGCCCTTGATCGCCTGGTCCTGGGGCTTTTGTTTCCACTTGATACTGCAACTCCGCATTCCAAAGGCAAGCGAGGGCAGCGTTTCATTGGCGATGCAGTTGCCGTAGAGATCGTCGTAACCGGTTTCGGGAAGCGTGCGTTTTCGGCATATGGTGATTGGCGGCCAGCCCCATTGTGCGAGGATGGATTGCATGCGGTCGAGATGCGCCATCGTCTCGGGCTTCTCTGACAAGAGATCGGCGAAGGTAATGATGTCGGGCCGTAAATCCGCGAGCTTTAGGGCAACAAGCAGCGCGGTGGAATCGACGCCCGCACCGTAGCAGACGGCAAGCAGACGGCCGGCCAATGCGGTGCGCAGCAGGCGGCGCTGTTGACGGGTGAGAAGGCCGCCCGGGATGCCCGCCGCGCTTGCAGCGCGCAATCCGGTGGATTCCTGTTTCTGCATATGCCGGCTCCATCAGGCAAAGCTCCGCCGTGGCGCCCGACGGGCAGCGGCGGCAGAGCAGTCATGGGAATGGTGAAATGGCCGTCGGCCGCGGGATTGTGCGACCTATCTGAAGATACGCCGCTCCACCTTGGCGATGACGCTGCGCGCGAGGTCGCGGGCGGTGATTTCGGCGGGAGACCAGGATTGGTTGACGGGTAAAGCTTCGAGGGCTCTCAGAGCCGACAGCATTTGCTCATGGTCGTCGAGCATGGCGAGGCCACGAACGATCTTGTCGCAGTCTTCATCGAAACGCTGGAGCTTGGTCCGCGATCCGCTGACCAGCGTACCGATATGGTGCTCGTTTCCCGGCTCCAGCGAGAACAGGTTGCGGCGCCCCGTAAAGACAGTCCCGGTCGCAGCATAGTGGCCGGCCACGAGGTCTCCGGAAAGATCAACCATCGTTCCGACCCTCCGCCTCTGCGATGATCCGCTCGGCATTGAGGAGGAAGGCGCTCAGCATGTTCACCGCCTCGTTGCCGACCTTGAGATGCGGCGCGCGCCTGTAGGCGTCGTCCCTGAAACCGATCACCGCTGAGCGCAGTTCCTTCAGGGCATCGAGCAGAACAGGTCGAACCCGCTCGCGACCGATCGCTGCGCGAAGACCGGCAAGGATGTCGGCGATTCCCTCCTGTGCCTCGTCATCTTCGAAGCCGACGATGAACCGTTCCGCCATCATGAGCGCATCGACGGTGTCGTTGGGATTGTCTGGAGGGACAACAGCACTGTCGATATCTGGCCGGGGAGCGCCATCGCCACTCGACGGTCCGGACGCGAACGCCTGGTCGCGCTTTCGGAAATCCGCCAGCAGGTCTTCGCTCGTGGCGTGGAAAACGCCGTTTTCCGTGATCAACGACACGCCGACGCCGAAGGTATCCGGTCGTTGGCTGGGATCGCTGATCCACTGGATGACGACAAGTTCCCGTGCCGTCGAAGATCGAGTGATGATGTCCTGCACGACAAATTGCCAGGGGAACTCGCTGAGATCGATGAAGACAACGCTCTCGGGGTCGGGGTCTTCCGCGGGGAGGATGGAGAGAACGCGCTCCCTGACGAACCTCTTCAGCAGGCTCTCGTTCGCCTGATCCGACGTGTCCAGCGCATCCATCAGCTCGCGTCGCGAAACGACGATCGGGTTCATCGGTCCTGTGTCGGTGTAGAGTTCCAGGCCTCCATCGATTTCCGCACAATCGAGCACCTTGGACAGGATCAGTTTTTCGAGCGGTGTGATGTCGGCGATCGGAAGTGCGGGATAGGTGGTGATCTTGGTCTGGAGACAGGTCATGGGTTTACCTTTCTGAACGCAAAGAGCCCAGCGCTAGGCCGGGCTCCGGGTGAGGATGATGCCGTTGGCGGCTGGACGAGAATGTGCGGGCATGTGGGGCGTGCGCTATCCGGACCATCGATCCGCTTGCTGCTCGAACCAGGCGTCGAATTCGGCCTTCCGGCGCGCGCGGGTCTGCCGTGCGATTTCCGGCAGCTTTCGGGTGGGAATATCGGCGAGCCGTTCTGCAGCGGCCTCGATGGAGGCGAGGCTGAGATAGCGCTGGAGATTGGCGGCCAGGCGGGCGTTCTTTTTCGAGCGCCGCAGGATCGCGGTTGCGACTTCGTCACCGTCATAGTTCTCGAAGCAATTGTCGAAAGCCCTCGTCGGGCGGCGGCCGTAGGCAATGACCTTGGCTGCATAGTTGACGCGACCACGGAAGTTCTCCGGATCGTTGAGGCGTGACATAGTGTTTCTCCCTGGTTGAAGGGCCGGTCGGGCGGCTCTGGAAATGCGAAAGCCCGGCGATGCCGGTTTGCGGAACACCGGTTCTACGTGATCACGATGGTCCTGGAGCGCCGAGGCTCGGCCGTTCGAGCGCGGCCGAGGACAAAGACCTCGTCCTTGTTGGCTTCGAACAACTTCAGGATGCGGTTGCCGACGGCCACGCATTCGTTGATCCAGCACAGGTCGGTATCGCGGTATTTTGAGGCGCGGTCCGACGGTACGTAGACGATGGTGAAGTGCGACAGCGTCTCGCCCGTCGGTGCGGCGTGGAAGTATTCCTTCACCTCGATCACCACACCGCCGGTGTTGTAGGAGGTGGAGATTGTGTCTCCGGGCCGTACGAGCCCGGCTACCGTTGGCGCCCCGGGCGGCGTGCGCCGATATTGGCAACGATCGAGAGCGCCAAGGGCCGCCGCATAGGTCGAATGCGCCTCGTAGGTCTGCGTGGCTGTCGACGACGTCTGCTTACGATGGGTCCGCATCGGTGGGCCCTCCCGTGTTGCCGCTATGCGCCCTGATCGCCGCCATGCGGATGTCGATCTCTTCGTCAGACAGGTCTTCGAGCAGCTTCAGAACCCTGTCTGGTCCGCCGCGGACAAGGACAAAGCGTTTGCCATGGTGCTCCGCAGGCCAGTCGCCAGGATCGGATTTGCCGGCGATCCCCTTGAAGTCAGGATGCGTCGCACTCCAGATCGCTTCGAGCTTTTCCTCGTGGGTCATGCTGTCGGTCGCGCCGGTTTCGTGCGCGATGATGGCGGCGCGCATCTTGTCAGGGGACTGTCTGTCGCCAAGATCGCAGAAGCCGTGAAAAAACCGTTCGCGGCCACGAATCCTGATCGCGAAGAACACGCTGGTCACGTTGCCGGACTTGTATTCGGACAGGCCGAACATGCCGGACCTCTGGAAGAGCGGCGGCAGCAGCCCGAGCATGAAGTGATATTGGGCCGCCTCGACCTCGAACCATTCCGATGAATAGGGCTTGCCGGAAAGGGGATCGACATCGGGATCATCGCGGTGATGATTGAACAGCCGGAACATCTCTTCGCGTGTGGCGACGCCGTCGAAGACCTTCCTGAAGGGTGGATGTATGGTCATGGAGCTTCTCCTGGGCGCAGGTCGACGCCGCGCGGCGTGAACCGCGTCGTCGCAACTGCCCGGTGGTGTCGTTGGAGAGCGGCCGGGCTCGCCGGCCGCGGTGGATCAGGGAATCAGTCGAGCCCGAACTATTGGCGCCGTACGCACAGGCGACGTCATGGTCTTCCGATGTCTCGCATCGGTGATCATGCGGCATGCCGATCCGATGAATGCACAGCATCCCGGCCAACGCCCGTGATGGCGCGGACGGCCGCGGCGAGCGCCGGAATATCGTCGAGTATGGCGAGCGCGACGAAGTGGTTGGCTCCGCCGGTATAGTCCTTGCGACCCTTGCAGGTACGGATCAGGATACCGTGACCCGAGGACATGCCGAATTGGCCGACTTGGATGTAGACGGCGGTGTGATGCAAGGTCACTTCACCGGAGACCGCGATTCCCGCCTTGTTGGAACGCACTTCGTACGATCCGGCCGGCAGATGAAGCTCGGCGGCGAGTTTCTTCAGCCGCGAGCGGGCGGTCGAGTGAAAACGTCTTTTCTGCTGCGCATCGTAGGAGCAGCTTTTGGTCCAGTCGAACATGTCGATCTCCATGAAACGGAACAGGTCCGGGACCGCTTGCGCGCTCCCGGACCTGTAGGTGGATGGTCCTAAGGGATGAAACGGTCAGGCGGCCTTGCGGCCCTCGACGACGTCGGCGCCGACCTCATCGGCGGTGACCTCTTCGAGATAGGCGCGGCTGTACTGGTTGCTGGCGAGCCAGCGCTCGGCAGCCTCGCGATCTCGGGCGAGATGAAGAAGCTCCGGGCTGTCATCGAGGTCCTGCAGGATGCGGACCATGCCGATCGTGGGGCGCTCGACGATCTCAAAATGCAGATCGCTCTCCACGGTATAGGTGCGGCGGACCGAGACGACGATTGTTCCAGCCTGACTGAAATCCCCTTCATGCAGCGTGAAACAGGCTGGCGACGTGTAGGTCGCCCGTTCGTGCGGCGGTTCCTTCCTGATCAGCCGGCCGACGCTGTTGCGACGTCCCCAGGCGGCGAGTTTCTTCCGGAAACGCTCCGGCGGCTTCGGGGCGCCGTCGGAATAGCGGACGACACTTCCCAGAGGGGCTGAATCGTAAACGATGTGGGCTGACATTGCGGGTTTCTCCATGTCGAAAAACAAGAAGGGCCCGGCGGTGATGCCGGGCCTGGGGATGAGCGAAAGACCGATTATTCGGCGGCCTGCAGGTGGTCAGTATCCTCGCCGTCGACAGTCGCCGCTTCATCGGCGGATGCGCCGGTATCGTCGGCGAGATAGGCCGGCAGTTCGGTGGTATCGCCGTCGGGAGCCGTCTCGTCCGTCACGTCATCGGTGACGATCTCTCCGGCATCGGTGGCCACCTCGTCGAGTTCGAGACGCAGCGGCTCGGGCAGCCACTCCGATCCTTCGAGAAGACGGGCGGCCTCCCGCGCCATGAGGTCCTTCTTCATGTGGTCGATCAGCTGCGCGGAGTCCTCGCCACGTCCTTCGCGCACCGCCTGGACGATGCGGGCCTTGGTGACGCGGCCGAGATAGTTGTCCACCGTCGGCGACCAGCCGGCCTCGACCATGTCGAAGCCGAGCGTGCCGGCGAGAACGTCGGCATGGGCAAGCGCGCCCGGACGCCTGTTCCAGGGCTCAACGACGGCGTTGAGCGAGAGCGAGGCGCAGTGCGCGAACAGCGCCTTGCGGCTCGCTTCGTCGAGACCGAGCAGGAAGTCCCAAAGCTTGTCGCTATCGGGCATATCCTTGTCCCAGGCCTCGTGCCGCTCACCGATCTCTTTCGCCCACGGTGTCTCGGCAAGTCCCTGGACCTGGCCGAAACTGTTGCTCACTAGGCCGATCTCGAGGCAGCTGTCCTTGGCGAACCGGTAGAATAGCTGCAGCACGAGCGCATGAAGCACGGCGACGAAGGCGATGTCGACGTCGCTCGCCAGCGCGTTGCGCAGCGCCAGCGTCCTCTGTGCGGTGAGGTCGAAGACAAGACGATCGGGCAGCGGCTTGATGCCGTCCTCCTCGGGCTCCTCGGCTTCGGGCGTCTGGCCCAGAGAACGGCCATTGACGACGACGGCATCCGCATCGTCCACGTTCGATGTGTCGACACCCTCGCCGTTGGCGCCTTCGTCATCCTCGTCCGTCTCGACCCACGGTTCATCCTCGGGACGGACGAAGCCGGCGTCGATCTGCGGCTTGCCGTTGGCGGCGAGTGTGAGGAACGCACCGGCGATGGCCTTCTGTGCCGGATCGTAGACATGGGGCCGATCACTGAACGCGTCGAGTTCGGCGCCGAGTTGGTCGAGCCTGTTCTCGATCTCTTCGTCGGCTTCCTCCATCTCGGCATATTCCGCGTCGAGCTTGTCATACTCGGCCTTGACAGCGTCGTGCCGGGCGATCTCATCAGCGCTCATTTCTTCCGGTTCGGCATAGACGCGCCGCATGCCGGAGGTGTGACCGTACGGAAAGCTGATCGCCGCTTCGACCCACTTCCATCCGTCGGCGCGGATGGCCTCGGCGTCGACCTTCAGCTTCTCGAAGACCAGTTGCTCAAGAAGGGCTGCGTCCTGGAACCAGCCGCCGGAATCCTGTTCGAACAGGTCGCGCAGGATGACGCCGCCGGCCGCCTCATAGGCTTCGGCGCCGACATAGACCGCGCGGCGATCATCGGCGCGGACCGTGGTTTCCGTCAGCAGACGCCGGATATAGTAGGGCTCCTGCATATTCGAATTGTCGGAGATGCGCTCCCAGATCTGCTCCTGGCGGGCGTGATCCTCCGAAATCGAAAACGCCATAATCTGCTCGAGGCGGATTTCATCCTGCTCATAGAGATCGAGCAGCTTTGGCGAGACGTTGGCGAGCTTCAGCCGCTGCTTCACCGTATTCGGCGAAACAAAATAGCGGGCGGCGATCTCCTCGACATCGAGCCCCTGCTCGCTCAGCGTCTTGAAGGCGCGGAACTGGTCGAGCGGATGCAGGTTTTCGCGGTGGACGTTTTCGGCGAGCGAGTCATCCTCCATGCTCGTCTGATCGGAACGATTGACGATGCAGGGCGTCGGCGCGGTCTTCGCCATTTCCTTGCGCTTGGCCAGAAGCTGGAGTGCCGAGAATCGCCGACCGCCGGCGGGCACTTCATAACGTCCAGTCTCCTCGCCCTCTTTCACCTCAGGACGGACGTTGAGGCTCTGGATAAGGCCGCGTCGTGCGATGTCGGTGGCAAGGTCCTCGATCGAAACGCCGTTCTTGATCCGGCGGACGTTCTTCTGAGACAGGAACAGCTTGTCGAATGGGATGTTTTCGGCCTGATTGAGGGTGATCTTCTGAATGGCGCTTTTTGCCATGGTCAGGGTCTCCATGACGGGCGGCTCGGGGCCTCTCCCCGCACCTCCAAACCCGTCAGGAACCCTCCCCTCCGCCCTCTACCTCTCGCGGCCGCGCGCCAGCGCTGGCCGGAAGCCGCGGCGCGACCCGAATTCTCTCCAGATTTGCGATGGACCCATCGATGAAAGAAATGGCAGCTTCCGACCCTCATTCCTGCCGTTCGGAGCGCCGCGTTCGGCGCCCGAAACCTGCCGTTCATTCACTTCCACCCGACGGCAAAGTCGGGGCCGTCTGCTGGAGAGGTCATCAGGGAAATCAAGCGGCTCTTCAAGATTGAAAAGAACCCACCCACTGTTACCCGCGCCGAAGGTTGCCTCACGCCGCGCGGTGGTTTCGTGAAGAGTACGGCCTCGTCACCGACGACTATCACCGCACACAATGGGCGTGGTTCGCTGTGACCTTCACCGCAATCTGGCGCAATTTCTCCAGCGCTAAGTGGCGGGTTGCGGGCGAGAACTCGAAGAAAAGTAGAACGGACGTTCGAGCGTGATGCCGCGAAAGTCTGGTCTGAGCCCAAAGTGACGAATGCTGCACGATGGGCGAACGTCGATTACCGACCTCACTACGCCGGCGTGCGCGTCATCTCACGGATCAGATCATTTGTCTCTGGCCTCGTCGTTTGGTGCCGATATCGAAGGGCCAAAACAGTTCTTGATATTTCAAGGCCATCGATGGGTTTCGACACCAGGCCCATGTCCGAAGGAATAGCGGTGGCTGGCAGGATCACCGCACCTGACCCTTGCCGAGCAAGTTCAACTAACCAATCCACGCGATTTGACCGATAGGCCGCGTAGAGTTCGTGACCATGATCCGCGCAGGTGCCATGCAAAACATCCCGCATTTCGCAATTCAGGCGGTCAAGCATGTCAGTTTGAGCAAGAGTCGAAAGAGAGATCGCATTTAGTTCAGACAACGGATGCGTCTTTGACACCACGACTTTGTAGTCCTCTTCATATAGACGGTCTACGCGATAGAGATCTTCACTGACCTTCTCTGCGGTGATTACAACGTCAAATTCACCATCTCGCAACCCGGCAAGAAGATCGGATGATGACGCAACGATCAATTCGATTTCGGCTTGCGGCAATCGCGTACGAGTACGCTCCATAGCTGCCGAAATCCTGTTGTGGCCAATCGTTTCGCCGACACCGACAGAGATTGGAACCCGCTCCAAGCGCATATGACGGACCGCCTCTGCCTTAGCCTGTCGCGTCTCATCGTGAACCTTCTGCAACCTTGGCTGCATGAGTTTTCCGAGGGCCGTAGGCCTGCATCCCGCACGGTCCCTGACAAACAGGTCACCTCCAAGCTCGTCTTCAAGTTTCTTAATCGCAGTCGTCAAGGAAGGTTGGGAGACATTGGAGGCACTGGCTGCGTGGGTGAAGTTTCGGTGCTCGCAGACAGCGAGAAAATACCTGATCTGGTTCATTTCCATCGCCACATTCTCCGTTACATCTCATTTCAGGCCATCAAGACAAGTTCGATAGCCCACGTCTATCAAAGAATAGAATTTCGGAATTGGAGCCCGGCGCATCCGGCATGGGACAAGAATGCATCGAAACCAAACACGATGCACATCAAAACAGCAGTCGACCATGAAAACGCAAATCCTTCAGACATTCGCCGCACTGGCTCTGATCACAACTTCTGCAACTGCAAAGGACAACCCAATGGAAAATCATACTGCCAGCTACATCGCCATGCCCGCCGCCGAAGGCCAGACCGGAGCCTTCGCGGAGTTTCTGGCTGGTGCCGCACCTATCGTGCGAGAAACAGAGCCGGGCACTGTACTTTGGTTTGCTCTGCAAGCCGACGATACGCTCGCAATCTTTGACATCTTCGCAGATGAAGAAGCACGCGACGCTCACTTCTCAGGAGCGGTTGCTGCGGCTTTGAACCAAAACGCCGACGCGCTGGTCGACGGAGGATGGGACGACGGTGTTGTCGCGAATATCGACAACTCCGATGTCCTGTCGGTAAAGGCGCCGGTTGATCTCGACACGGCAACGACCGCAACTTACATCAAGCTCGAAGCTGCTCCAGGTAAAGGCCCCGAATTGGCAGCCTTGCTGACCGCAGCCGGCCCCGTCGTCGCAGATACCGAACCCAAGACATTGTTCTGGGCGGCGCTTCAGATTGACGAGAACAAATTCGCCATCTTCGACATCTTTGCCGACAACTCTGGCCGCGAAGCGCACTTTGCCGGACAAGTCGCCGGACTCCTGAATGAAAAGGCTTCAGAATTGGTCTCAGGCGGATGGGACGACGGTGTGGTGGCAAACGTCCAAAATTTCGACATCCTCGCCATCAAGTAATCTCGAGGTGACTTGAGAAAGAAGTGCCCGGTGCAACCCATCGGGCGCTTTGCTGTTTGAATTTAGATTCACGCCAAAGCGGCCATGCCGGAACTGGCAAGCGAAGCTCGCATTCGCCTCCGGCTTGGAAAGGGCGGCTATCGGCGGGAACATGTCCGCGCCTTCGCCCAACACGTCGAGATCGCGGACCACGCGATCTACATCAAGGGCGGCAAAAACACCCTGTTGAGGACGCCGGCAGCCACCAAAGGAGGGAAGTCGGCGGGAATCGGCGTTCCCGGTTTTGTACCAAAGTGGCGGACCGGGTGGGATTCGAACATATACGCCGAAGTAATCGGCTTGCGCTTGGCTACGCCGTGAGCAATGTCGGCTTTCGGGACGCCGCAAGCGGCAGTCGAACGGCCGGAAAGGGAAGCGCATTGCGGTCGAAGTACAGTAGACTGCTGAACGGCCGCTTTCCCGGCTTGGGCGCCCAGAATCGGTCGGGCAACTTTCCACCCCATCCCGGTCACTCGCGCTTATATGTTTACCCCCAAGTGACCGGCGACGGCGAAAAGCGCCGCCCTCCGGACGGGGGGACGGCGCTTTGCATGGGGCGATCATGGGAAAACCGGATATGCGATCAGCAGATCATCCGTCGAAATGGATCAGTGAACGAGGTCGAGGAGCTTCTTGGCCTTGCCTTCCATCTCTAGCCGGACATCCTGATGCTGTTTGTCGCGGGCTATTCGAGTGATCCCCTGAACGAAGTCGAAGATCGACGCCGGCGGATGCCCTTCTTCATTGAGTACCGTGTCGATGATCTTCGCGGTTTCACCCTTCGAAAAGCCGCGCTTGCGCAGGAATGTCGTCCGATCGTCATCGTCGCGCGCCACGATGCGTTCGCGTGCCGCCTTGATGCCGTTGACAAAGGGCATCGGCGAGGATTCGGCGAACTGGATCAGCGCTGGTTCAGCTTCAAGCGCAAAGCGCGAGGCAGCATATTTCGAATGGCGGATGGTGATCTCCTGGAAATCTTCGACGCCCCAGAGATTCCTGTTAGAACACACTGCGCGTAGGTAAAAGCTTGCAATTCCAAGGGTTTTCGACCCGACCTCGCTGTTCCACGCATAAAATCCGCGGAAATAGAGATCAGGCTCGCCGTTCGGCAGCCGGCCGGCCTCGATGGGGTTGAGATCGTCGACCAGAAACACAAAGATATCGCGATCGGAGGCGTAGAGCGTTGTCGTCTCTTTCGAGATGTCGACATTCGGATTGTAGATGTGAGTCGACCAATCAAGGACGCCTGGCACCTTCCAGCGCGTGTCGCCGGTGCCGTTGCCGGCGATCTTCTGGACAGCCTCCACGAGTTCGTGGTCGAAAATTCTCCCGTAATCCGGGCCCGTAACCGCTCGAAGCTCGAGGCGGCCGTTCTCGATTTCGAGTGTCTTGATCTGTTCGGCGCGGTGATTGAGCAGTCCATGCTGCAGGTTTATCCCGGCGAGCGGCGCCGGAAGCTGACGCAGATAGGTGGCGGGCGCGCAAACCAAGCTGGCGAGCTGGCCGAAACTCCAATGGGTTGGTGCGACCGGCGCGTGAGCCTCGGGCAGCATCAACGTCAACCGCTCGGGGTCGTCGCGAGACGCCTCCACGCGGATGGCCTCACTCTCGATGATGCGGGTCTTGCTGCGTTCGGATCGGTGCTTCACCGAATTATGCAGGTCCGTGAGTGACAGATACCGCTCGTCGGCCGGCCGGTTGAACCATTCCGAGGACACGCGGCTGATGTTCTGGCCCCTGCTGACGTCTACCTTGTAGCCGTTGGACGTAATATGTGATGGTGCCTGAATTTCCATATGCGTCATGGTCTTGCTCCGCGACGGACCCCGGAAGCCTCTCTCCCGGTCCTTCTCCCGTCTCGGCCAGCCGGCCCCTCTTTCCCTCTGGCTGCGCCAGCCGCGCGAAGCGCGGGCCGCTGCCGCAACGCTCCCGCACCATCGATCATGTCCAAAAAGGTCGGCCGTAGGCCGGCATCGGTGGAAACGTGCTTCTGCCGAAAGATACCGAGGGTTGCGTCGGCGGTAAAACCATGAACCAATAAATGGTGGGGGCGAAAGGGCGTCCGGAGCGATGGAGGCGATGCGACGATTTAAACTTGCTGACGAGGTGATCGAAGACACGGCGCCGCATTTACAAAGTGCGTTAGCGGATGCTTACCGAAAACGGATCCGGCCGCATTGTCTGTGCAAGGAAGGTGGGCTTCCAATGTACATCGCCCGAATTGGCGATCAGTACTTGGTCAAGCGCATGCCGCTCTCAGGTGGTGGGCACGATCCCAACTGCCCATCCTACGAACCACCCGACGAACTGTCAGGCCTCGGCGTGCTGACGGGTAGTGCTATACAGGTGGATCCGGAGAGCGGAATGTCGGCGCTGAAAGTGAGCTTCAGCCTGACGAAAATCGGGACACGAGCGGCGCCGAATACGGGAGCAAATGTGACCGAAACCATCGTCGGGGATGCGAAGAAACTCTCGTTGCGCAGCCTGCTGCATTATCTCTGGCACCAAGCCGAGCTGACGTCGTGGACGTCGCGATGGGCGGGCAAGCGGCACTGGTGGAATATTCGGTGGCATCTGACAGAGGCTGCCGGCCAGATGACGGTAAAGGGCGAACCGCTCAGCGAAATACTATTCATACCAGAACCGTTCCGAGCGACGGATAAGAGCGCGATCGAACAGCGTCGGACCGCCGCGCTTGCACCCGCAATCCCTCCCAAGAGCGGCCCGCGCAAACTGATGATCCTGGTCGGTGAGGTGAAGGATTTTGCGCCGGCGCGCAGCGGCCATCGGCTGATCGTAAAACACCTGCCGGATTTCCCGCTGATGTTGGAAGAAGGTCTCCATAGACGTCTAGAGGCCCGCTTCGAGAACGAGCTGGCGCTTTGGGGAGCGGACGAGGCTTCTCACTTGATCGCGATTGCGACGTTCGGGCTTACGCCAGTCGGTCTCGCGGTCGTGGAGGACATGGCGCTGATGGTCGTCGCCGAAAACTGGGTGCCCTATGAATCCGCTTACGAGAAGAGGCTGGTCGACGCACTGGCCAAGTTGCATGAGCGCAGCGTCAAGGGACTACGTTACAATTTGTCGGCCGAAAAGCCGACCGCGGCTGCAATTTTGCAGCGTTCATCGCAGCCAGTTGCGCTCTATGTCGTTCCACCCTCGGCCGACGGAGCTTACGAAGAAGCTCTCGGTGAACTGATTACGTCACGGCCGGAAATCGGCGCCTGGATCTGGCGCATCACTGAGGGTGAGATGCCGCCCCTCCCGATGAGCGCCGAATGACGGCTGGCACGCCCACTCCGGTTAGTTTGATCTGCGTGAAGTATGCCCTTGCCCCTGCGACTAGCGCGGCCGACGACTATCTCTGTCCGAGACGCCTGCATAGTTCATCGAGCGGTTCGAGTGACCGGCAAACGAGCTTCAACACTCCGACGTTGCCTTTGAGCGCAATCGTCACTCTCATGCCAATTGCATCCGAAAGCTTCTTTTCCAGCAAGAGCACGTCGGCATCTTTCGCCGCAGAAGCAGATCGCGAGATCGAGGGTCTTTCTGCCGCCGGCGTCTGCGCGAGCGCTTCTGCTTGCCACACGGACAGCCCGTCCTCGACGATGCGGCGCGGAACCTCTGTCGGGTTATCGGCGGTGACCAGAGTGCGGGCGTGATCGGCGGACAGCGTCCCGCTGACCAGCATGTCGTGTACCACGTCGGGCAATTTCAGAAGTCGCAAGGTGTTGGCCACGTGGCTGTGGCTTTTTGCCGATGACCTGCCCGAGATCCGCCTGGCTGTAGCCGTGCTCATCAATGAGCTGCTGGTAGCCGCGCGGCTCCTCGACGGGATTGAGGTCAGCGCGCTGGACGTTTTCTATGATCGCCAGTTCCAGCGCCGTGCGATTATCGACGTCTCTAATGATAACAGGCAGTTCTGCCAGCCCGGCTCTTTCAGTCGCCCGCCAGCGCCGCTCGCCGGCGACGATTTCGTAGCGGCCCGACTGATCCGGAGATGGACGCACAACGACAGGCTGAACAACGCCGTGCTTGCGGATCGACTGCGCCAGATCGATCAGATCGGCTTCACCAAAACTACGCCGCGGGTTGCGCGGGTTCGGGGAGACGAGTTCGATCGGAACCGTGCGGTCCGGCGCGAGTTGGCTTGCCGGCTCGGGAGCCGGACTGTTCACGTCACCGATCAGGGCGGCAAGACCCCGTCCAAGGCGTCTTCCAGGAGGTTGTTCGTTCATCAGCTCATTCCCGTATCGCGAACACGATGATGCATAGCGGCGGTTTGGGCAATCATTTCGACAGTGAAGCGCCGCACCTGCTGTCGCGTCCAAATGACCGATAATCTTGCCTTCGTGAACACGCTCGGAGCCGCGCAAATTGAGAGAACGGATTTCGTCATATCCCGCGAGCAAACCAGTCTTCAAACCGAGTCATCCTGCCATCCTTGCCGTTGAGCCGTTCGATTTGAATGCCGCCATCAGCATAGGGCCGACGGTGAACTCCCCTGCCCTCGCCTTCTCGGTGAGCGCCCTCAAGTATCCACCAGCCGAATTGATGTGCTGAGCGCGCTGCAGGATGCAGGCGACGACAATCGCCGCGTTTTCCGGCCCCATGACGTGGCAAGCATCTTCGTACGCGGACGGCGAGACGCCAAGATATCCTCTCACCTGGGCAGCCACCGCCATTAAATCTCGCCAACTGGCGATCCCGTCGGCGGCGTAATCGACGATTTCCGGGCAAGCCTTCAGCACAAATCCCAATGGATAGCCCTTCGGTGGCTCCTGCGGTTCTCGTCTGGGCTCGGCCGTCGCCCCGCTTTTTTCCAAAGCAGGTTCAAATTCAATAAGGGAGTTGGTATTTGAATCAGAATAGTGCCGCTCAGTTCGATCGTCATTGCCGATTGAATTTTCGACATCCATGTGAGAATTCAACAGGATATCCACTTCCTCACGGATCGCAGCCAGATCGCACACAATCGGCTCCAGGTCGACGACGGCCGCACGGCGCGGGATTGCATCCACGATGGCCCGAAAACGCCTCCAGATGCCTCCCCAGTCGCCTGGAACGTCTTCCTCGACGGCCGCCTCGATCAGCTTGCTGATGTCTCTGCGGTGCAGTGTGATGCGTTCCCGCATGAGCTTCTGCGCGCGATTGCCCGCACGGACCCGCTCCGCGGCCTCTGAGAACTCGTCGGCGCGCGCCAACATAGGTGCCAGGGAGAAACCAAAGGCCTCTTCGAGGGCCCCTCCCCTGCCCTTACGAGCGTATCGTTTGCCGTTCGGACTGTCTCGACGGATGATCAGACCGTTCTCGACCAAAGCCGCCAGGTGGCGCCGCAGGGTTGGTTCCGACATGCCGTGGGCGCGCAGGATCAACTGTCTGTTGGACGGGAACACGACCAGGCCGTTTTCCTCAGACAGTTCGTCGTCAGGATAGAACGACAGCAAGGCCGCCAAAACCGCGAGAGCGCGATCGCCGATGCCGACGACAGATTTTCCTTCGCACAGATCCCGATAAGCCTGCCATTTATCCAAGGCCTTGCCGTCAGGGATTTCATTTGAATCGTTTTGCGCTGCCAGTAAGGCAAGCGACATCGGCCGCCGCCCAAAAGGCGTCGTTGCAATGCCCGTTTCCATGTCGTTCCTTCACCCTCTCATTGGGCAAAAGAAATCCGCTCGCCGAATCGACGCTAATGACTCTTGACAGTGATTCGCGGAAATGTGATTCTCAGGCTGCTAGACGTTGAGAAGGGCTTCCGCGAGAGATCGTTCGGGGGCCTTTTTCTTTTGCTGGTTTCTAGTCTCCTGTTCAAAAAGCTAACTGGCCGCTCCGGGCGAGGCCAGACGATTGTCAACTGACAACTTTAAGATCCGGCATCTTTCTTTGCAGCGTCGAATTCGTGCAATAGCGTATCCAGCCGGCTCTCAATGAAAGCGCCGAAAGCTTTGTCTTTAGTCGATAGCCGCCATGTCTTGCCGTCGTTCTCGACGGATGCGATACTCGTCTTCCAGGCTGCGCTTCCCGATCGACGGTCGTCACCGCTTTTCGGGGTCACCGCAGCAGCCAAAGCCATCTTGAAGCGAGTGTCGCTGTCGGCCTTGCGGAAATCTTCTCGGCGAATGCAAACGCCAACGGCTTCCGTGGCAGCGGCAACTTTCAGCGCTTCAGCCAGCTTCAACCAACGTGGACGACCGACTTTCGGCGCTGGTCCGATGGCGTCGATAATGTCACGACTGACAGAATTGGCCACGGTGAGGAGTCTGGAGGCTTCCGGCTTGTCAATCCCGAGCGCCGAACAGACAACGTCTCTGTCAAAGCCCTGAGCCTCCAGCTTGGACGCAAAGGCAGCGCGCTCAATAAATGAAAGATCAAGCCGTTGGCCGTTCTCCTGGCCCTGCGCAATCACCATCTCAATGTCGGTCAGCGACCGGACAATCGCTTTAGCCTTCAATCCGAGCTCAAACGCAGCGCGAATCCGACGATGGCCGTAGGCCGCCTGATACCTGCCCTGCTCCGTCGGATGCGGCCTAACCAGAACAGGAACCTGTTGTCCTGAGAACTCGATCGCGTTCTTAAGCGCGATGAAGGCCGGGTCATCGAATGATGACAACCGGTCCGAAACAATGGATGCGTCAATCACAGAGGGGTCGAGTTCGACCACGTTTTCGCTGTTAGCCATGGCCTCGCGCAGTGCCTTGGCTTCGGCAGCCTCTTCACTGAGCCTGTTGAGCCCCATGTTCAGCGCCTTCACAGCACCCGCTGGTCTCTGGAGAGGCAAGGAGTTGTCTGGCGTGACTGGCTTGCCCGCTTCGACAAGGCTTTTCAGGACATCGCGCCCCTTCATTCGGCGGCCCTCCCCCATGCCTTCAACACCAATTGCCCAATTTCAGAATTCACGTTGTCCATCGATTCAACAGCACGTTCGTAAGTCTGCCGATGCATGGAGTCTTTGCTGGCCTCGTAGATCGTTTGTTTGGAAAGTCCGGCGTCGGATATTGCTGTCGATTTGACCATCATTGCCGTCAACACCCGTTCGCCGAATAGATTGCGGAGAAAGGCAACGATCTGCGCCTGTGGCGCGTCGTTTGGCTCGTACCGGGTGACGAGATAGCGCATCCAGTCGTAATCAAGATTTCCGCCTGCTTCCTTGACGACCGACAGCAGGTTCGAAGTCATGGCGAGAAACTGGTTCATGGAGGCGATATCGAGCATCTGAGGATGCACAGTGATCAGAACCGCGGTCGCGGCGCACAGCGCCGACATCGTGAGAAAGCCCAGTTGAGGCGGACAATCGATAACGACGACATCATACCGATCTTCAACGGATCTCAGGGCTTCAGCGACCCGCAGGAAAAACATGTCTCCTGAATGTTCCCGGTTGGCGAGAACGCGCGGGGTGTCGTGCTCGAATTCGTGGAGTTCCAGGTTACCTGGAACTAGGTCGAGGCCCGAGAAGTAAGTAGTCCGGATGATGTCAGACAGCGGACGGGGGTCGTCGTACCGAATTGCACCATAGAGCGTTTGGTTTTCACCGACATCGAACTCGGGCTGATAGCCGAACAGCGCGCTCATCGATGCCTGAGGATCGAGGTCGACGGCTAGAACACGATATCCATGCAACGCAAGAAACTGGGCAAGGTGAGCTGCGGTCGTGGTTTTCCCGCTACCGCCTTTGAAGTTTGTTACCGCAATGGTCTGCAAATGGTCGCCTGTCCGGCGGTTGGGCAAATACGACGGTTTCGAATTCCCGAGGAAGCGACGGAGTTCGTGAACCTGCTCGAGTGTATAGGCGCGGCGACCGCCCGACGTTTTTTCGGGCGAAGGGCCCTCATCAGCCAAGGCAAGATGGCGGATATAGCTCTCGGTGACGCCGATCAGTTTAGCGACCTCCGAACTGGAGAATTTGCGGAGTTCTTTTTGGGCGGACGGCGGGAATAAGCGCTCCCGAAGCAACTGGAGCTGCGACCCGAGCGCTTGAGAATCGTGCCAGATGGTCTCATCGATTGACGGCGGAGCGATTGATCGGTCTGTGGCGAGATTGGTGGTTGTCGTGGTCATTCACGCAAATTCCGACATATCGGCCTATTTTGCGTGAATGTGTCCGAGTCTATCCGTAGCGTCAAGGAATATTGGGTTAACAGAAGGTTAACGACAATACCCTCTAGGGCAGGAGGACGCGATTGTCAGCTGACAATCGCGTCTGTCGTTCTTCCAAGCCGCTGCAACAACTCCAGCCCGAAGTCCCGTCTACAAAACCCGGAGCCGCATCTTGCCTGCAACGCGGTCCTTCGCCGGCGCTTCCAGTAGCGTGCTCGGAGCAATGATAGCCGTGATCAATCGCGAGTCCGCCAGCGCAGATTCCAAGTGCGCAGGCCACTACGGCCTGAAGAAAGACCAAACCGACGTCCTCCGTGAAATCGAAGACCACCATCGCCGACGCCCATCTCAAACAGGAGGCTCGATAGAGCAGGGCGCGCGCGATGCGCCCCAAAACCGTGCTAGATGACCGCCGCACAGCCCGCTGCGCGTAAATCCCTCTGCTGCGCTCCTGTCGTGCTCGTCGGCTGAGAGGCGACCAAGGCCAATTCCGGCGGCCTTGCTGGCGACGGGGAATCTCGACTTTGCGTGTTAGAAGCCCTGCGGATCCCCTCCGGGGGCGAAATTACAATGCGAAAGATATGAGCAACGGATCCATCGGAAACGCCGCCCCGGAGTTACCAGCGAGGATCTGGCCATTCCGCGTTGGCCCACAATGCCAATTCCCCAGGAGAAACCAGGTTTTTCTCTCCGCGCTCGAGGCGGAGCGTATAGTACCTGTCATACAGCGGATCAAAGCTCGTCAGAAGCTGGAGAAATTTGCGCTTCCGTTCAGTTTTCGTCCATGAGCAGAAGATTGCCCCTCTGCTCTGAAGCATGCCAAAGATTACAGGGTGCGCAGGGTCAACACGGCGCCATCCCGTGATGACATCCTTTCCCTGTGACTGGAAATCCTCAAGCAGGGCCTCTTCGATTATTGCTTCGAGAGCGTAGGCAATCGCCTGCGTTTTTGCCGTATGTTCGAGATAGCCGAGCGAGCACCGCAGCATTCGTTGCTGAAGCAGCAAAACCGGCCACAGTATCCTTACGCCATAACGGTTGCCCATCTCCTCGTAGTGTTCGGGCGGCTCGAGGATCTCACGTTGCCGCTCGTATGCCTTGCGAACATCGTACGCTAGGCCAAGAAACAAACCATCCTTGTCACGAACGAGAGGTGATCGTTCATTGACGTCATGGACGACCTCATGCAGCCAGCGCAGAGAGGTGTAGTCACCGATCAGCATGATGCCGGCATGGTTTTTCAGCAGTCGATAAGAAAGCAAGCTGATCCTCCCCTCAGGTTTTCGCCTCAACCGATCCACAGCGTGGGGATGACTCACGGCATCCACGGATTGTAGAGATCGATCTCGAAGCCGTCGAAATCCTTTATGTTGCGCGTCGCGAGGGTGAGGCGTTGCGCGATGGCGGTGGCGCCAATCAAGCCATCCATCGATGACAAGCCGCGGCCGCGGCGTTTCGCAACACCCATCAAATCTCCCCAAGCCAAGGCCACAGCCTCGTCCACCGGCAGGACACGCTGCTCGAAGCGTTGCGGCAGATCACGCGCCAGCCATTCAGTCAGGGAATCGCGGCGTCGACCCTCATCCATAAGGGCTACGCCGCGCCGGATTTCAGCGATCGACACCACGCTGATGAATGTTCGGTCCTCGTCGAGCCTGTCTAACCATCCGAGGACATCCGTGTCGGGGGAGGGCTTTGTTACCTCCGACAAGACGTTGGTATCCAGCAGGAGTCTCACAACGACAGATCACGCGGTTCGTCGCGCAGTCTGTCGGCGTCCAGATCGAGACCGCGCAGCGGCGAATCCAGCAGGAACTCCGCCAACGTGCCCTTTCGGATCGTCTTGCGTTCCCATTCCTCGGTCGAGACGACCACGACACTTGGCTTGCCGTTCCGGGTGATCGTTTGAGGTGCAGATTGGGCGCGCTCGATGACCTCCGACAGCCGGGCTTTGGCTCCGGCGACAGTCCAGTTCGTGTCTTCTTTGGGTGCAGATAGCATGGTTGGCCTCCGTGACCATTTTGACTACCTTGACTATATGGGATTGCCTATACGGCTGCAACAGGGCAAGGGAGGGGCCTTCCTACAATCCCGATGCCTTGGTGAGATTGACACGGAAGCGATCGCGTCGACGCTGGTATTTGCGGGTCATTTCGGCGCTGGCGTGGCCGAGCTGCTTCTGCACATAGCGTTCGTCGACTTCGGCCGAGGACGCCAAGCCGGCGCGGAGCGAATGGCCGGCAAACATCAAACCGCGTTGGTACTCCGGCAGATCGCCGCGCACACCGGCGGCGACCGCGGTCCGCTTGACCAGACGGGCGACTTCCTGGTCGTTCAGCCGTTCGCTGCCGACCGCCTTGCCTTGCCCCGTTACGCGGCGGAACAGCGGCCCATGGGCGATGCGGGCAAATTTCAGCCAGGTTTCGAGCGCCACGATGGGGCAGGTCGCGTCCGACGAGCCACGTCCGATCTCGACTTCGCGCCAGCCCGTCTTGCCGCGCAAGGTCACCAGCATGCCCTTGTCGAGGATTTCTATCCAGCCGCGGCCGTCCTCGGTCTGGTCGCGGCCGACATCGAGGCCGACGATCTCGGAGCGGCGTAGGCCGCCGGCGAAGCCGAGCAAGAGCATGGCGCGATCGCGCATCCCGCGCAGGCTGCCGCGCTCGAGCGTCTCAAGCATGGCAATCAGATCCTCGGGCAGCACCGCCTCCTTCTGCCGGGGAGGGGAGGCATGCTTGTTGCGGATGCCGGCCATGACGGTGGCGATATGACGATCCTTGCGATCGAGCGGCAGGCCGCGCTGGGCATAGTTCCATGTCAGCGAGGAGAGGCGCCGCTCGACGGTCGACACGGAGTTCGGCTTCTTGTCGCCGGTCGCCTTTCCCGAAGCGCAGGCGGTGATGTAAAGGCCGACCACCTGCGGATCTGGGGGAAGCAACTCGATGCCCTGGCGGCGGCACCAGGAGGCAAAATGGCGCCAGTCGGCAGCGTAGGCGCGCCGGGTGTTGGCGGAGCTCGCCGCCTCGACGTAATCGCGGGCACGGCCGGCGAGTTTTTCCAGATGCGCCGGCAGTCGTGGGGCAGCGACGGCCGGGGGAGGGGAGGGGGCGTGTTCCCGATCGTTTCCTTCGCTGTCTGACGCCTTGCCCATTTCCATGACGACATCGATGATGTCGGGCAGATCGTCACCATTGTTCGTATCGGCCTGCTTCATCGTTTGACCGATCCTATCTCTCAAAATCTTCACCACCAAGGTCGCTGCACGGCGATTCTTCGGGAGGTAACGTGCAGCCCAAGGACAAGATTGTCCACCGCGGAGCGACCGGACGCTCCAGCGCCGAAACGTTGCATCTCGTGAGCGAAGCGGGAGCGGGGGCAGTTCATCGGGAGTCCCGACGGGCGGTGCTGGTCCGAAGCCGGGAGGCAAGCGCATTGTTCTTGCCTGTTCGTTCAACATTTCCTATGTTCCGTTCAACGCATGGAGACTGACGATGCCGACCCATACCGCCTCGCCAACCGAAACCGACGAACGGATTGCCCACACCCGCAACCGCCTTGTGCTTGAACAGGCAAGGGCAGTCGGCCTTCTCGGCGCGGCCAAGAACATGCGCCTGTCCGGTCGTGTGTCCTCGGAATTGATCGAGGCAGCCAAAAGGCGCGCACACGTCACCTCCGATACAGAACTGCTGGAGCTGGCCCTGTCGCGGCTGGCCCTGGAAGACGATTTCGGGACGCGTCTCCTCGGCCGCAAGGGCAGCATTCCGGCAGATATCGACCTTGGCGTTTGATCTCAGGCGCACGCTGCGCTCGCTCAAGCCGCAAAAGCACTCGACGCTACTGGAACGACGGCCCGATGCCGAACTCGCGTGGGCCGCAGACGAGGCGGCGATCGGCGGCGCACTGCTCCTCGACACCAGCGTCTATCTCGATGTGCTGCAGGGCCGTACGCCGCAAGCGGTCGACGATCTCCTCACCTATCGCCTCTGCCATCATTCGGCCGTTTGCCTCGCCGAACTGACGCATGTGTTCGGTCGCCTCGACCCGGCACACCCGACGACGAAATCGGTGCTGAAAGCGGTCGGGGAGACGATTGAGGACATTCCCGCCCATCGCCTCCATAGTCCCGACGCGAGCGTTTGGGGTCAGGCCGGAATCGTGGCCGGGCTGCTGTTTCGCCTGAGCGGTCTGCCGAAAGGGGAGGGGCATGAGCGCCGGTTTTTGAACGACGTGCTGATCTTCCACCAGGCCAGTCTTCTCGGCGCCGCCGTGCTGACGGGAAACGTCCGGGATTTCGATATTCTCGGCCAGCTTGTTCCGACGGGCCGCGTGATCCTCTACCGGGCTGCCCCGCGCTGAGGCCCGGGTGACCGGCAAGGGGCGAAACCAGGCAATGGGCGCGGGCTCGAAAGCGAAACGACTGAACCGGATCTTTCAGGCTCGGATCTGGACGTTGCGGAAACGCCAAAAACGGGCTACGATCCCAGCAGTCGATGGGGATGCAGGCGTGATCTGCGCCGCAAGAGACGCGCCACGATGCACAAGCGGTGCAATGCACCGATCGACAACAACACTCTCAAAAATTCGTTCGAAAAGCGCTCCGGCGAAGGGGTTTCCGCGCCATTTAAAAAACGAGCGATAAGCCAACATTATCGGACGTTATTAATTGGCGACGAGCCGTGCGGTTTCAAACGATTCTGATGGTGTAAAGCGCGCACATGAGTTACGCTCCGTCGCATGGATTCTTTCTTGCTCACCACAGATACGACTGCCTCCTGGTCAGCCCGACTGCCGGGCTGGACGCGGCCACGAACTCACGACAGCCGCGAGTCCGACGCGGCATTCGCGGCCGGTATCGCTCTGAAATCGCTTGATGATTTGATGCGCGCCGATCCGCCATGGCTCGGCTGCTGGCGTGATCGCCTTGCCCTTAAATCGGCCGCGATAGCGGCTAGGATGCTCGGCCGCAACGAGGACGAACACACGTTGCGTGACGCCATCCTGCTCACGACACCAGGCGATGATCCGGGTCCAGCCGGCAAGCTGTTTCTTGCCACACGAATGCTGACGCGCCGATCCGGGACACTTACCACTCCCCTCGTTAGGGAAGTCGCCGCGCTGTTGGGAGTGAACTGGGACGACAGCCTTGCATCGTGCGCCGACATGGTCGATTCTGCAAATCAGTCCGGGCGAGCAGCACCCTTCGCGGTGGCGGACCTGATAACGGCGATCTCTGCCGTTCGCCCGGACGCCGAAGTGCTGGCCCTTGGGTTGGCCGAGCTCGTGCTGGCGCACAAGCTGAACTGGCCGAAACCTGTGCCACTGCTGTTGCCAGAGCGCTTCGGGCCCGCCTTCCGCACCATTGGTGGTCGCGGTCGCGTCCGACCGGGAGAGCCTGCCTATCCAAAAGCAATCTGCCTGGCGATGGTGGAAGGCGTTGACACCGCGCTCCGGTCCGCCGTCGAGATTGACCGCCGCGCTGCGCGGCTGTTGGCGGTCGCGCCGAAAGTGCGAACCAAGGGCGCCCATCCGGTGATCCGCAAGCTGCTGACCGATGATGCGATCGCAGCGTCGGCGCCGGGCAGCGCCCTGTCGCGATGGGCAGCGAACCGGCTGTTCGATCGGCTCGAGAGTCTCGATGCTGTGCGCGAATTGTCCGGCCGCTCCTCCTTCCGCATTTTCGGGTTGTGACGATGGCGGGAGCGAGCGCGGCCAAGGCCAACCGGCGTCAAGCGAAGGAGCGACAGCAAGAGGTCTTGTACGATCGGGAGCTCGAGGATCTGCCGCCGGAGCTACGCTGGAGGGAATGGATGATGCGGGTGGAGGCGGTGATCTTTGCCTCGGCCGAACCGGTTAGCCGCGAGACACTGGCGCGCGTGGTCGGTAAGGATTGCAGCATCGACCTGCTGATCGACGACCTCGTCGAGGAGCTTCGAGACCGGCCCTACGAACTGGTCTCGGTCGCCGGCGGCTGGCAGCATCGAACCCGGCCGCGGTTCGCCGAGACGATCCGCGCCTCGTCGGCGCCCACGCGGGGAGGGGCGGCGTCGTTGTCCGAGTTCGAGGCGATGGTGCTAATGGCGGTGGGATATTTCCAGCCAGTCACCCGCGGCGAGCTGTCGAAGATTTTTGGCAAGGAGGTTAGCCGTGACGTGATTGGTAATCTGCGCGGCGCTGGATTCATCGGCTCCGGGCCGCGCAGCCCGACGCCGGGTGCACCCTACACCTATGTGACGACGCCACACTTTCTCTCGGCGTTCGGTATGGACACGCTGCGCGACCTTCCGGAGATGGAAGCGCTGGAGGATGCGGGGCTTCTTTCTAGAGGTGAACCAGGTTCAGCCGAGCTACCAGATGTCATACCGGATGATCTGCGCGAAGATATCTGGACCGACGATGTTGGTGCAGGCGAGCCATGAAATTGACCAAGCCTGGTCGATCGGCTGACTGTGATGGGAGGGATTAGCTTATCGATACCTCCCCGAAACGCATTTCCGCGCCGAGGTGTCGGGCGTGCCCAGGCAGGAACCTCGACAGCAAAATTGAAGCCATTGAATGTCAGAAAAAACTAGGCTATTTTCTGACACATGAAACCCGTATCAATATCCGTTCCTGATCGTATCATGAAGCGCGCGCGTGCAGCCGGACGCGGCGGTGTTTTCACGCCAAGTGACTTCCTTGACGTGGCTGCGCGGGCGACGATCGATCAAGCCCTCTCCCGTCTGGCGAAGAATGGAAAGCTTCGCCGCCTGGCGCGCGGTCTATACGACTTCCCCAAGATGCATCCGCAACTTGGCCCGCTTTCGCCGGCCCCTGACGATGTCGCGCAGGCGTTGGCGCGGGAAACCGGATCTCAGGTGCAGATCGCCGGCGCGCGCGCCGCGAATGCCCTTGGTCTGTCAACACAGGTTCCGGCGAAGAGCAGCTATTTGACGGACGGCCCTTCACGTCGGGTTGTACTGGGTAAGCGCGTGGTCGATCTGCGTCATGCCTCGCCGAAGCATCTGATTGCTCCGGGGAGTGCGGCTGGCACCGTGGTTCAGGCACTTCGTCATGTTGGCGCCGTACGTGCAGCGGATGTTGCCCGCATCGCGTCGCGTCGATTGTCGGCTAGCGACAAGAAGACGCTCGCATCCAATGCGGTCCAGGCCCCGGCGTGGATGAGGCCCACGCTGTTCTCCATCGCCACCGCAACTTCCGGTGAGATCGATGGATAAAGTCGCTCTTCTCCCAGCCGATGATCGGGCAGCTCTTTTTGGCGAGACCGGCGCCGGCCGAGGTGTCGCCAATACCATCATCGAGAAAGACTTCTGGGTTTGTTGGACTTTGAAACGGCTTTTCGGCCTTAAGCAAAGTGATGCTGCCACCTTGGTTTTCAAAGGTGGCACCTCGCTCTCAAAGGCCTTCGGTGCTATCCGCCGTTTCTCTGAAGATATCGACTTGTCTTTCGATCGGGCTGACCTGGGCTACACAGGTGACAGTGATCCCGAGAACGATGCCATCAGCAAAAAGAAAGCCGCTCAGCTCATCGAAGCCCTTGTGAGCGATGTCGAACGGCATATTGCCGACAAGCTCCTCCCTGCTCTTAGAATTGCAATCATCGAGCAGCTTGGTGAACCGACAAACGGCGAATGGACGCTGGAGATCGATCCCCACGACGCGCAGACGTTGAATTTCCACTATCCAACTGTGTTGCCGCCCTCGGAATATGAACGCATGGGCTACATCACTCCGCGAGTGAAGCTCGAGCTTGGCGCACGGGGAGACCCCTGGCCCACGGAAGATAAGGTCATTCGCCCTTATGCAGCAGAAGACTATCCGGCCTTTTTCGAAAACCCTGACAGCTCTGTGACCGTTCTCTCGGCGCGACGGACGTTCTGGGAAAAGGCCACGGCGCTACATGCCGAGGCACATCGGCCCGCGGAATCCGCTACACCGCAATATTTTTCGCGGCACTATTATGATCTGGCCATGCTTCTCGACACTGAAGAGGGGAAAGCCGCAGCTGCGGATTTCGACCTATTGGCAGTCGTTGCGAAGCATAAGGCAATCTTCTTCCGGTCAGGTTGGGCCAGCTATGGCACCGCGCGGCAGGGCACGTTGAGACTTATGCCAAGCGAGACCCGGCTCAAGGACCTGCGCGCCGACTATCGCGCCATGGCGCCGATGATGTTTGACGAGAAGCCGCCGACTTTCGAAGACATACTTGCCAAAATTGAAGAATTACAAGACATGATAAATAAGTAGTCTGATTTTTGATCGCTGGAGGGAATTTTTATAAGCTCGATACGGTCCACTGATCTGCGTCTTGTTGAGGAGCTCGTCGATTTCGTACGAGGTCCTGGCTTTGTCCTGGACTTTTCGGACACCAGTTTCTCTCAGTTTTTTGCATCTGAGCTGAAGGTCGACATCGACGATGCAAAATATTGTGCGAACGGAGGCTCGAAGGGCAAGCGTCTGCGATACTTCCTGCAGAGTTGCAACGACGCCACAGCACTTCGCACGCTTGCCGCTCTTTGGGAGCATCGCTCCGAATATCTTGCCCGTACAGGCGGCAAAGATCCCGTCGCCAGCGCCCAAACTCGGTATCAAGCACTCATCAACCGGTTGTCCGGCGGAGCCGGTCCTCAACCGGTAACGCAAGGGGCAGTTGTCTCGGCGGTAGACCGGGAAAAGATTTCAAAAATCAAATCGGACCTTTTACAGATCACTTCGCTTGCGCCGCACGCGCGTGGATTTGCATTTGAGGGTTTTCTCGCCAGCCTGTTCAACGCTTTTGGCCTTGAAGCTCAGGAGCCTTTCCGGAATCGCGGCGAGCAGATCGATGGCAGCTTTCTCTTTGGAGGCGATACTTACTTGCTCGAAGCCAAATGGCACGGTCAGCCCATCGGGGTCGCCGAACTACATACCTTTCACGGCAAGATCGAGCAGAAGGCAGCCTGGGCCAGAGGCCTATTCGTCAGCAACAGCGGATTCACCGAGCAGGGTCTCGCCGCCTTCGGTCGAGGCAAGCGCATCATTTGTATGGACGGTCTCGACCTTTACGAGATGCTGGAACGGAAACTTCTCCTCACACACGTTCTCGAACGCAAGGTCCGTCGCGCGGCCGAAACCGGCTCAGCATTTGTTCGCGTTCGCGATATTTTTCCGCGGTAATCGGGAGATCGCGCTATGACGCAATTCAATGATTGGTGCCTCTCGGTTGATGAGAACGTCGGAACGCACTTTCGCAGGGTGATGACCGGACAGACGGCCCATCTGCCAACCGGGATCCAGGCAACGGCTGCCATCGTCCCCGGACACTATGCGTCAGAAGAGTCAGTTGCGCGGGCGCTCAACCGCCTTGGTAAGCCTGCGGCCGCTGCGCTCATTGAGGGAAAGCTTCCAACGACTAAAAACATCCGCTCGGGCGATCTCGGCGAAATCTACGCGACCGAGTGGATCGATGCACATAGCGGTGGATACCGCGCACCGATCAAGCGTTTGCGCTGGCGGGATCACCGCAACATGGCGATGCGCGGTGATGACGTCATCGGCATTCTCCAAGATGCCGCGACGAACCGCTTGCACTTTCTTAAGACAGAGGCAAAGAGCCGCGTGGCACTGACCGGCCAAGTTCTAATGGACGCGCGGGCTGGCCTGGACAAGGACGGCGGGCTGCCATCGGCCCACGCGCTGTCTTTCATCTCGGCACGTCTACTGGAGCTGGACAATCTGCCGCTCGTCGACGCGATCGATGATGCGCTTCTCAAGCACGGCGTTCCCTTGCAGAGCGTCAAGCACCTGCTCTTCACATTCTCCGGCAATGCACCGGACGCCCTGTTAACCGCTTCGCTGCAGACGTACCCCGGACCTATCAATCAATGGGGTGTAGGTCTTCGTGTAGAAGGACACGCCGCCTTCATCGGCGCTGTTTATGATCGAGTGATCGCAGATGCCAATAACACCTGAAGCGATAGGGGCCGACATCACAGAAGCAGCGACCGCCGGCTTCCGCGGCAGTCTCATCGCACGTGGACAGGCCAGAGCGATCATCTGGCGGGACGGGACACTTCCGCCAGATGCGCCAGCCTTTGCACCGCAACTCAGCTACGACTTGCATTCGTACGGCTACGGTCTCCTCGGGCTTGGTCTTCGGCTTCGTGAAGTTGGTGGCGACGCTGCACAAGCGCGCACCGCCTTCGAACAGGCTGCCACTGCGCTTGAGGCGGTGATCGCAAAGGGAGACCGTCTTGAAGCCGATCGTGATTTCCACTTCGTCATGGCGGCGGCGAGCTATCATCTCGCCCATCTCTCCGCCCGCGCCTTCTCGCTGCTAGCAATCGTCGAAGGCGACGACAATTTCGCCCCGATTGAACGGGCGCTTGCCCTGCTTATGCAGCGAAACTTCAGCGCGCTTCGTATCAGCGTGCTCGATTATCGGGCCTCCGGTGAAGGCAGCGACGCTCGGATCACAGCCGGCATTCAAGCCTCCCTCGACCAGGTAGAGGGGATGGCCAATCCTGCAGACCGCAACAATGACTTTCTTTTCGAGAGCGTCGACATCGCGCTGACCGACGCTTTCATGGCGGCGATGTCGCTGTTCCTCCTCGCCTTGGAACGGGGTGAGCGACCTTTGCTGGATCAGGCGCTGGAGCGCCTGCGAACAGGCCTTTCCATTTGCAGCGAGATGAACATGTTGCCGCAATGGTGGGCACACCGCATCGCGCTTCACCTCCTTTCTGATCTCTGGTCGAGTACCTTTCACGAGAAGGTTCCCCTCCAACCGGCTGGCGGAAATGCAGAAGACTGGTCTCGCCTGCGGGAGCTGTTCATAGCCCTCTTGCAACGACGGCCAAGAGCTGAGGTCGATCTGTGGCCATCGCAGATGACGGCGGCGACGCGGGCGGTTGACCAGTCCGACGATCTCGTGGTTTCGTTGCCCACGAGCGCGGGCAAGACCCGCATCGCGGAGCTCTGCATCCTGCGTTGCCTGGCCGGCGGTAAGCGCGTGGTCTTCATCACGCCACTTCGAGCACTGTCAGCGCAAACAGAAACGACGCTTCAGAGAACCTTTGGGCCGTTCGGCAAAACCATCTCGGCCCTTTATGGCAGCATCGGGTCGAGTGGTTTTGACGAGGATGCGATCCGCGAACGGGATATTGTGGTGGCGACGCCCGAGAAGCTTGATTTCGCACTGCGCAATGATCCGTCTCTTCTCGACGATGTCGGTCTTCTTGTCTTCGACGAAGGCCATATGATCGGACTCAACGAGCGCGAGGTGCGCTACGAAGTACAAATTCAGCGACTTCTGCGGCGCGCGGATGCGCACACACGTCGCATTGTGTGTCTGTCAGCCATACTTCCAGACGGAGATCAGCTCGACGACTTCGCCGGTTGGCTACGACGAGATCATCCGGGCGGCGTGATCAAGCACGACTGGCGACCAACCCGTTTACGCTTCGGTGAGGTCGTGTGGACCTCACCCAACGCCAGATTGAACCTTCGCGTCGGCGAAGAGCGTCCTTGGGTCCAACGCTTCCTTACCGGCATGGCGCCACCGAAATGGGTGCCGCCAAAGCGTCAGCGAACGAAACTTTTCCCGAACGATCAGCGCGAGCTGTGCCTTGCGACGGCTTGGCGGCTGGTCGACGACGGACAAACGGTTCTGATCTTCTGCCCCCTACGCAAAAGCGTCGAGCCATTCGCCGATGTGATTGTGGATCTTCATGAGCGTGGAGCGTTACGGACGTTGCTCGAAGCCGAGCCCGCGGTCCTCAGCACTGCCATCGCGCTTGGCGAGGAGTGGCTCGGAGCGAACAGCGCAATTCTTAAATGCCTGCGCCTGGGTGTCGCCTTGCACCACGGTGCCCTTCCAACGGCCTACCGCAAAGAGGTCGAGCGCCTGTTGCGTGATGGTATTCTCAAGGTGACGATCTCGTCGCCTACCCTTGCGCAGGGCCTCAATCTCTCGGCCACGGCGGTAATCATGCATTCACTTCACCGCAATGGAGAGAGGATCGACATATCTGAGTTCAAGAATGTCATTGGCCGCGCCGGCCGCGCTTATGTCGACGTCGAAGGAATGGTGCTTTTTCCGATGTTTGACGATATCGCGAAGAAGCGGCGTAACTGGGAAGCTCTCATCGGCGATCTTGGCGCAAGAAACATGGAAAGCGGGCTGGCGCTGCTCGTTTGGACGCTTCTGTCGCGTATGCACACGCGTCTCGGCGGCGATCTCAATCAACTCGTTGAGTATGTCGCCAACAATGCCGCTGCGTGGACTTTTCCTGAGATCGAAAACGAAAAGCCTGAAGACCGAGAGCGCGCACGCGCCGATTGGGAGCGGCATGTCGCAACGCTCGACACGGCAATTCTTAGCCTCATCGGCGAGAATGACATTCCTGATGAGGATATTGAGGCCGCATTGGACGACATCCTGCAATCATCGCTATGGCACCGCCGCCTGCTGCGACAAGACGAGCCGGTGCGGCAGGTTCTGAAGGTTGGTCTCGTCTCCCGTAGCCGCCTGATCTGGAGCCAGTCGACGGCGGCGCGTCGAAGAGGCTACTTCCTGGCGGGTGTGGGATTGACGACCGGGCATGCGTTGGACGCCATAGCAGAGGACGCGAACCTCCTCCTCGTCCAAGCCAATGCGGCAATACTTGATGGCGACGGTGACGCGGCAATTGCGGCGATTACAGGTTTGGCCGAACGGGTCTTCGAGTTTTATCCATTCTCACCCGATCCGTGGCCGGCAAACTGGCGCGATATTCTGCGCGCCTGGCTTCTCGGGCAACCTCTCGCCGCCATTGCCGCAGGTCAAGAATCCGAAACCCTCCAGTTCATCGAGGGCAGCCTGGTGTATCGTCTTCCTTGGGCTATGGAAGCCCTGCGCGTGCGAGCGGCCGCGAATGGTGATTTGGTTGGCGTTTTTAGCCTCGCCCTCGAAGACCATGAGATTGGTCTTGCTGTTCCTGCTGTGGAGACAGGGACTTTGAATCGCTCTGCTTCGATCCTCATCCAGGCAGGCTTTAACTCCCGGCTCGCGGCGATCAAGGCTGTTACCGACACTGGCGCCGCGTTTCATACGGGCTCGGAACTTCGCCAGTGGCTTACCTCCGAAGCTGTCACCGCAATGAGCGAGCAGCCCGACTGGCCGACCGCCGAGACGAAAGCGATGTGGACGGAATTTAAGCAGAGCTTCGTCCCACCCGAAAACCGCACTTGGTCCGAAAGGCGATACTGGGCCAATGTATCATGGCTTGGCGTTCCGCCACCTCCGGGAACGCCTGTCCAGCTTCACCATTGGGCTGACTATCCTCGGGTGCTATCGGCCGATGGTACTCCGCTCGGTACCGTACAGGCCGCGCTCAATCCAGCGAGAGCGGGCTTGGTGCGTGCTCAGGTGAGCCAAGATGTCTCCAGGATCGACATCAGTTACCTGGGGCCGGCCGACCTGTCCGCAGCATGACACCCTTCAGCTGCGCAGAATAAGGTGTCCCATATGTTATCGCCGCGATTTTACTGATCGTGCGTGTGGACACCGGAAGGCAAACTGCCCAACGTATCTTCATGAGACCCGATGGGCAGTTAATCATCATCTATGTGAACCGTCGATAGTAGTATCAGGTCGGCTTTTTCTTGGCCTTGTCGTCCATCAGCTCATACCACATGGCGTTGAGAACGGCGAAGGCTGCCGCGAGCGGCAGGCCGAGGATCCATGCAAAGTACCACATCATTTTTTCCTTCAGTAGGCATGGCTGTTTTTGTCGGTAACGCTCTTCTCATCGACTTTGCCCCACAGAACCTTGTAGACCCAGCTCGTGTAAGCGACGATCATCGGCAAGAAGATAATCGTTGCAACGAGCATGATGAAGAGCGTCTGATGGCTGGAAGACGCGTCCCAGACGGTCAAGCTGGATCGGGGATCGGCCGACGATGGAAGGATGAAGGGAAACATCGAAACGCCGACCGTCGAGATGATCCCGAATATTGATAATTTGCTGAACAGCAAGGTTGTGATCTCGAGCCTTTTCCGCAAACCGATCAATGCTAGAAACGCGCCGATGAAACCAAGACCAGGCGCGATCAGCAGCCACGGACGAGCGCTATAGTTGATAAGCCACGAGCCTTCATGTTCAACTGCCTTCAGCAGAGGATTCGACGGGCCGATGGTACTGATTTCGCTGGTAATGCGATATCCGTCGATGCCCAAGGCAAGGAACACCCCCCCGAACGCAAATAGCACGATGACGGCAAGCGCTGCGACGCTGCCAAAGCCACGCGCGCGTTCGGCGACAGCGCCCGACGCCTTCAGCATCAACCAGCAGGCACCGTGCATGACCAGCATGGCGACGGAAAGCAGGCCGCAGAGAAGCGCAAAAGGGTTCAACAGGCCGAAGAATGTCCCGTCATAGAAGATGCGCATGTCTTCGGTGAAGCGGAAGGGCACGCCCTGCAGAACGTTGCCGACGGCAACGCCAAAGATCAGCGAGGGAATGAAGCCGCCGATGAACAACGCCCAGTCCCAGCCATTGCGCCAGCGCGGGCTTTCTCGCTTGGAGCGGTACTTGAAGCCAACCGGGCGTAGGATAAGCGCGAAGAGGATCGCGAACATGGCCAGGTAGAAGCCCGAGAACGAGACGGCATAAAGCGCCGGCCAGGCGGCGAAGATCGCGCCGCCTCCGAGGATCAACCAAACCTGATTACCCTCCCATACCGGGCCGATGGTGTTGATGGCGACGCGTCGCTCAACATCCGTTTTTGCGACGAAGGGCAGGAGTGTGCCGACACCGAGATCGAAACCGTCCATGACAGCGAAACCGATTAGCAGTACTCCAAGCAAAATCCACCAGATGACACGCAGCGTCTGGTAGTCAATGAGTTCATACAGGACCATGACCGATCACTCCGCAGCAGGAACAAGGGTTTTGGAAATAAGCTCGGCTTCAGGTTCGTCGTCGGGCTCGGGACCATGCTTAATGGCCTTGATCATCAGCGTCATCTCGATGACGATCAGCACGGTATAGAGTGCCGCAAATCCGACGATCGTCAGAAGCACGGCCCAAGCACCATGGTTCGACACGGCGAGCGCGGTGGGCAAGACACCCTCGATGACCCAGGGCTGGCGGCCGATCTCGGCAACCACCCACCCGGCCTCGATGGCAATCCACGGAAGTGGGATTGCCAAGACCGCGATCCAGAGCAACGATCGGTGTTTGTCGAGACGCCGGCGAGCCGACAGCCAAAAGAAGGTTGCCGTCAGTAGGATGAAGAAGACGCCAAGCCCGACCATGATGCGGAACGACCAGAAGAGTGTCGGAACGTGCGGGATGGTGTCACGCGCAGCCTGCGCGATCTGCGCGTCGGTTGCCTGACGCGGATCGTCGATATAGCGCTTCAACAGAAGCGCGTAGCCCAAGTCGTGTCCGAGATCCTCGAAAGATGTGCGGACTTCCTGGGCGACCTGCTTGTCCGGCGTTTCGGCGCGGATCTGCGCCAACGCATCATAGGCCTTGATACCGTCGCGGATGCGCTGTTCAGCCTGTTTCTCCAGCTTGTCGATGCCGGGGATTTCGGTGGTCAACGATCGCGTACCAATCAGGCCCATCGCCCAAGGGATATGGATCGCGAAATGCGTCTCGCGGGCTTCCTGATCGGGGAAACCAAAAGCGGTGAAGGCGGCCGGGGCCGGTTCAGTCTTCCACATCGCCTCGATGGCGGCGAGCTTCATCTTCTGGTTTTCGGTTGCAAGATAACCGCTTTCGTCACCAAGCACGACGACCGACAGCGCAGAGGCGAGCCCGAACGAGGCCGCCACCGTCATCGAGCGCTTAGCAAGCTCGATGTGCCGGCCCTTCAAGAGGTACCAGGCCGAGACGCCGAGCACGAAAATCGAGGCACAGACGTAGCCGGCCGAGACCGTGTGGACGAACTTTGCCTGGGCCACGGGGTTGAAGACCACGTCGAAGAAGCTGGTGATCTCCATGCGCATCGTCTGCGGATTGAGCGCCGAGCCGACCGGGTTCTGCATCCAGCCATTGGCGATCAGGATCCAGAGCGCCGAAAAGTTCGAGCCGAGCGCCACTGCCCATGTTGCGGCCAGATGCCCGACCTTGGAAAGCTTGTCCCACCCGAAGAAGAACAGACCGACAAAGGTCGCCTCCAGGAAGAAGGCCATCAATCCTTCAATCGCGAGCGGCGCCCCGAAGATGTCGCCGACATAATAGCTGTAATAGCTCCAGTTCATGCCGAACTGGAACTCCATAACGATGCCAGTCGCGACTCCGATTGCGAAATTGATGCCGAACAGAGTGCCCCAGAACTTGGTCATCTGCCGCCAGATGGGGCGTCCGGTCATTACATAGGTCGTTTCCATGATGGCGAGCAGCACGGAAAGCCCAAGTGTCAAAGGCACAAACAGGAAGTGGTAAAGCGCAGTCAGTGCGAACTGGAAACGCGATAGCGATACGATGTCGAATTCCATGGTCCTTCTCTCAATTCTGAGTGGCGGGTTCCATGCGCGCCAATCAGCGCGCATGGCTTTTGGAGCTCAGTCTGGTCGAAGCCGATCCAGAGCGCTCTCAAACGCCGCCTCCCCACGGCGCAAGACATTGATTACTCGCCCGCCATCGATCTCCACGATGAGGTCGGCAATAGCTGCTTCCCGGCGGATATGGCTGGCGATGAC
>Ga0209916_1000922_pt1 | contig 34193 bp, 32 predicted proteins | sample ThiBio_1000_plan_FD_183956 | JGI IMG/M metagenome (GOLD analysis project Ga0209916, IMG submission 183956) | Wastewater bioreactor microbial communities from Cape Town, South Africa - Thiocy_solids_2 (SPAdes) | ecosystem: Engineered > Bioreactor > Thiocyanate-remediating > Anaerobic-Aerobic ... | reverse complement strand
AACTCTGCGTAGACGTCGTCGCGCGCCCGAAACAGGCTCGCGTAGAGCCGCAGCTTTTCGTCATTCGGCGATGCGGCGGTGACCAATCCCGGCGGAGCAACCGGCGCAGATAGCTGCTCCGAGTCCGGACGAATATCCTCGCCGCGCAGATCCAATAGCCGGCGCAACCTCGCATTCTCAGATCGCAGGCGCTCCAACTCGCGACGCAATTGAGTCCCCGCTCCCGGATCGTTCGACTGCATAGGTGCATGGTCGCACGCCGGCCGGGCGCCAGCTTGCAATCGGAACCACCGTCACTCATTCCCCCGGCGGACTCAGCGCCATGCGCGCAGCGATGCCATGGGCGTTGCCCCGCCTGACCTCTTCGACGGCGCCGACAATGCGCCGGGCGAAGCCGGCATCGAGACCATCACCACCCCGGAACCTGAGCGCTGCGACGCTGACCAGCACCAACCTCACGGCGTGTGGACAGGATGTGGGCACGGCCCGCGCGCCACCGAACGGCCGATCAGCGATGTCAGGCATCACCTGGCTGCGCTCCATCTGATAGCCGCGCCGTCATGCGGATCACCGCGGCGCGCAACTCGACAAGATCGTATTTCGCGGTGTGCTCCACGATCGAGTGCAGGGTGTCGAAGTAGCGGTGTGTCAGCAAATCACGCATCCTCGCCACCTCACTCCACGGGATGTCGGGTTCCGACGCAAGCAGGTCGGCGTCGATGGACTTCACCGCCTCGCCGATCTCGACCAGGCGCATCCGCACGGCATCGAAGACGAGCCCGTCGCTCAAATCCCCACGACCCAGGTGCCCTGCAATCACGTCGCAGGCGTCGATAATGTCGTCGAGCCGCTGACGATCGTCGCGGCTCACAAGGCCTGAACCTCAGCCATCACCTCACGCCGAACACGAGGCTTCAAGCCGGCAACCGGCACCAGGTCGACCGGCGCCTCCACAAGCTCGCGAAGCTCCGATTCGAGTCGGCCTAGCGCGAACAGCCCCACGCCGTCCGGAACATCGATGAGCAGATCAACGTCGCTGTCCGGCCCGTCCTCGCCGCGCGCCGCGCTCCCGAATAGCCCTAGAACCGTCACCCCCGCCGTCGCCGCAGCATGCCGAATCCGATCAGCATTTTCCCGCACACGCCGCGCCAAGACACCGACTTGCCGCCCCGCGGGAATCCGTTCACTTTCGCTGGATAGTTCAACAGTTAGACGTAGACCGGTCGCCTCCACCAGCGACACGAGGGTCGGCAACGACGGCTGCCGTCGACCCGACTCATACACGCTGATCACACTCTGCGTCGTACCCGCGCGCGCCGCCAACTCCGCCTGCGACATGCCGCTCTGTACCCGAGCGCGTCGCAACAACGCCCCCGCAGTACCCGAGCCACTCATGACGCAATTATAGCGGATCGTCAATTGGCCCGCGCGCTACATCGCTAGGATCATGCGAGGGATACAGAGAGGCCCAAAACCGGCTCTTCACATTTGGGGGTGTAGTCGGTTTGGCGTGATTCGTCTGGTTGGTAGCGGTGTGTCGTGGTCGGGGATGGGTGAGGGCCTTGCGAGAGGATCGCACCGCCGTCGCGCCTGCCGCAGCAATACCCCTGCGATATTCGACCTCACCACACGCGCAATATAGCGGATCGTCAATCAACGCGCGGCGCTCAACATTAGGTTCCAATCCGCCGCCACCATCCGGCACACCTCTATCGAAGAGTTGCCACGACCGGCCGAAATCGCGTTGTCGACACGCCGCTACTGAAACCTCTAGCCGTTGCCGCCCGGATGCAAACTTGATGGAACGACCAGTCCGGGCTTCATCACTGAGAGCACCGCCATCCAGTAGTCCCAGTTCGTTTCACTGACAGGGAATGCTCCCTGAACCGTGATCGATCCTCCGCCAGGGAGGGGAATAGGCACCGCAGTGACGCTTTCAACATAAGGCGCATCGTCACGAATCCGTGCAGGGTCGTTGACGCGCCCCTCCGTTACGCGCCCAACTGGAGCGTTGCGGATCAACTGGTCGCCAAATGCCTCAGTGACCTCATCCCCGGCAGCGTCCTCAAGGTCACCCTCCACTTCCGAATGCTCCGGCTCCGGGTCACACAGTTGCGAAAACGCGATCGTCGCTCGGTACTCTTTCACGAAATCTTTCGCACCAACATCCGTGAAGTCACGATCAGTCTTGAGGTTCCAGATGAGAGTTGCGTCAGAGGGCAGATCGTCCTTGTACTTGTCCCACATCTCGCGATGGATACGAGGCAGCAACGCTGCTTTCTGTATGGCGGCACGCCTCTCTTCTTGCTCCGGGTGCTCCAGAATACGTAGCGCGGCGTCTGAAACTTGGATCACGCGGCTCTTACCCGAACCGGAGTCGACAATAAGACCGAACTTCTTGAGCGATGACACCAGAATATTCGTTCGGCCGCTCGGCGCCTTGTATCCCCAATGCCTCACGGCAGTTTCGATAGGAGCGGGGTTGCGCCCTTCAGCTGCATACAGCTCCCGCGCTCGCTTGATCGAAGCCTCAAGGTCGAATGCAGGGTAGGACGGGCTTCGCTTCGGCGGCGCGCTCACAGCGGACATACTAGTCATGACTGCCTCCTCCCCCTGAGGATACCGAACGAGCAGCTAAAGTCAAACCTCGAGACATACTTTGTCTCTAGCCTGTGCTAGAGTCGGACCCGTGCCAAGAAAAAGAAGCGCCTCGGCTGCAACCGAGGCGCTTCTCAAAGCACGGGCCACGATTGGTTCCCTAGGCGGCTTGTCATCCAACTCGGGAGGGGTTCGAATCCCCTGTGGTCCACCTAGATCTTACCAAACCGACCTCGCGCGCTCTACGGGCAGAGTCGGTACGTCCGGAGACACGCTGCGATGGAATCGGTCTCCGCCTTGCTGCAGAAAAACGTGTTCACCCGCGAGACCTGACAGACACGAAAACGAGGGATTCGCTGATTTTGGGTGGCGGCGGGTTCGGGTTTCGGGCGGGGTTGGATCGTGCCGCTGGCCTTGCCGCGTGGTGTGACCAGGTAAAATAGGTGAATGGCCGAGTCGCAGCCTTCGTTTCCGGATGTGGAGTACGACCGGCGCCGGGTGCCGAATCGTCAGGAGTTCCCCGACCAGATGGATCAGGTGATCGCGTGGGGCGAGTGGACGGCTCTGATCGAGCCGCACGATTTCAACAGCAAGCGCGGCCGCAAACCGGTGCCGATCGAGACGATGCTGCGCATGTATCTGCTGCGGGTGTGGTTCAACCTGTCCGATGAGGCCGTGGAAGACCAGATCAACGACTCGTATGCGATGCGGCGGTTCATGCACCTGGACTTCGCGGTCCGGCAGGTCCCCGATGCCAGGACGCTGCTGCATTTCCGGCATATGATCGAAAAATACGACCTGGGCAGGGCGATGTTCGACTCGCTCAATCGCCTATTCGACGCCAATGGCTGGATCATGCGTGGCGGGTCGGTGGTGGATGCGACAATCATCGCCGCGCCGGCGTCGACGAAGAACGTTGCCGGTGAGCGCGATCCGGACATGCATCAGACGAAGAAGGGCAACCAGTGGTACTTCGGCATGAAGGCCCAAATCGGGGCTGATGCCGGCTCGGGCTACGTGCACACCGTGACCGCGACCGCGGCGAACGTCCACGACGTCGATGAGACGCACAAACTGGTGCGGGCCGACGACGAGGTTGTCTACAGCGATTCCGGCTACCGGGGGATCGACAAACGGGCTGAGATCACCGGAGACGAGCACTTGTCGCGGGTCGAGTTCCGGATCGCGGCGCGCAAGGGGCAGTTGGAGACGATGGCCGCACCGGATCGGGCGATCGAGACGGCGAAGGCGTCGATCCGGGCGAGGTCGAGCACCCGTTTTTGATCCCGAAACGGGACCTCGGTTTCGCCAAGACCCGCAACCGCGGCATGGTCGAAAACCTGAACCGGCTACATGTGGCCTTCGCGTCGGCGAACGCGCGGATGCGAGCCCGCGCGGTCGCGATCATGGCCGGGTAACGATGGCGCCAGCCTGCCCGAAACCCGTCCGCGAGCCCCGAAACCAGGTCGAGAAACCAAGTGGCACAACGGGAACACGACAATCACTGCCCGGGCCCGCCCGAATCAAAACCAGCGAGGATCGCCGACCTCGACTACCGCAATCATCAGCGTTAACCTTCCCCTGAAACCATTCCCGCGAAGATGGTTCGTAGGATGGGATGGCCACGCGACTCAGCGGCGTTCGTTTTCGTGATGGCGTGGCTGCTGGCCGGATACGTCGGCCGCGGCCGGAGCCCCGAGCCGAAGGGACAGCCCCAAGGCCGCTCCCGCCACGCAGGCACCCAGCTCCTCGAGCCGGTTCGTCATCCGCGCCTTGGGCGCGCTGACGTTGATCGCGGCAATGATCGACCCAGTGAAATCTCGCACCGGTGCGGACGCGCCCACCACACCGGTCTCCAATTCCTCGTCGAGGATCGCGTAGCCGGCCTGGCGGATATGAGCCATCTCCGCCAGCAGGCTGTGGAAGTCGCGCACCACGGTCTTGTCCCGTGGCGGCGTGGCCAAGACGGAGAATCCGCTGGCAGTCATTTGCGGATCGAGCTGCGAGACAATGGCTTTGTCCCGTCCGTGGATTTCGTACCAGGCTCTCAGCGATTCGTCGTCCCAGTCGCTGAGCAGTGCGCGCCCGGACGGCGTGCGCCACGCGGCGGTGGTCACGCCCTGCCAGCCAGTAGTGCGGACTTCGTGCGGGCTCAGCTCGCTCGCCAGGGTCAGCACATTGCCTTCGCGCAGCACGCACAGGTGGCTTGTCTCCTGCGTCGCCTGTGTCAGCCGGCGGAGGATCGGTCGGGCGGCCGTGACCAGGGCTGTCTCGACGCTTCGCGCAGCTAACGCAAACACTCGTGGCCCGATCCGATACCGCAGCGTGGCGGAATCCCTGCTGACCATGCCCGCGTCGAGCAGCGTGGCCAGTGCCCGGGAAATCACACCCTTGTCGCGACCGGAGGCAGCGGCCAGCTGCGATACGCCCATGCCGTCACCGGAGTGCGCGGTCGCGAGCAGTTCAACGATCTCGATATCCCGCGCGAGTCCGGACGCGTTGCGCCGCTGCGTCACGCTCGTGTCCAGAGAGCTCTCCGCCCGTGCCTGCGAATTCTGCTCGGATCTGGGCCTGGCGCCATGACGCTTCTCATCGATCATCGTCGCAGCGTACGACTGTGTTGTCAGCGTGACAACATCTGTTGTCGTGTCGCAAACCTGGTCTTATTATTCGTCGAAACGCAAGCCGCAGGCGGGAGACGAGCATGGCGGGCGTGCAGAAACACCACTGCACAGCGCCGGCCGTCGGCCCACGGCGCGAACGGTACTGGCGCGGTGACCCCGAGCTGTTCCTCGTTCGTCCCGGCGGTTTCGGCTTTGGACTGGAGCCCTTGATCGCAGTCGTCGGCGTCAGTTCACCGATATCAGTGCCACCCCGTACGGATCGCGCACTCGGCCGTTATCGCGGTCAGCGACGATCCCCTCGTCATCGATCTGGGAGAGACAATGAATGTGCCGCATTTGACGAAATTCGCCCCGTCGTCGCGCCGCTCGCGCGTCGGGCGATTCGCCGCCGCCACCGCGCTCGTCGGCGTGGCGGGTATGATCCTGGCTGCCTGCGGAAGCAGCAGTGGTGCCGCAGCATCGAGTTCCGGTGACAGCGCACCGGCAAGCGAATCATCTCAATCCGCGTCCTCGGCGTCCGCCGACAACTCCACAGACTCCGCCGATTCCGCCAGCTCCAGCGATGAGCCAGCGCCCTCCACGCAGACGATCAAGATCGCGGCGCTCGCCTTCCCGGAGGGCCAGCTCATCGCCAATGTGTACTCGCTGGCCTTGCAGGATGCCGGATTCAAGACCACGTTGGTCCAGACACAGGGGCGTGAGACTGCGGAACCTGCACTGAGCCGCGGCGATGTCGATCTGGACGTCGAATACAGCAGTTCGATGCTCGAGTATTTCAAGCAGGGTGCATCGACGAGCGATACGGATCAGAACCTAGCGACTCTCCGGCCGCTGGCGGCCGCCAAGAACGTGACGGTGCTCGATCCGTCGCCCGCCACGGACAACTACGCGTTCGGTGTCGCGACGAAGTTCGCCCAGGAACACAACCTGAAGACACTGGCGGACCTGGCCGCCTATTCGAAGTCGAACCCGGTGGTGGTGGCCGGCATCCAGGAGTGCGAGACCCGCTCGTACTGCCTCGCCGGGCTCAAATCGGTCTACGGATTGAACGCCAAGGAGTTCAAGGTCACCGTGCTGTCCAGCCAGGACAGCGTCGACAAGCTCCTCGACAACACATTCCAGCTCGTGCAATTCGACTCCAGCGACGGCGTGCTCGCCGACAATCCCGTCACGATCCTGGAGGATCCGAAAGGTTTGAACCATCCGGATCACATCGTTCCCGCCGTCTACACGCCCGCCGCGTCGACGGCTCTGAGGGACGCCCTCAACGCCGTTCAGGCCAAGCTGACGCAGGAGCTGCTCAACGCGGCGAACAAGCAGATTCAGGTCGATCGCGCACCGGTGGCCGCCGTCGCGCAGGACCTCTACAAGCAACTGAAGGGCTGAGGTTGTGGGTCGAATGACCGCTACATCCGACGTGCACGCCGAGCGCGGTGCCGGCACCCCCGACGATGAGGTCGCCATCCGGCTCCGTGGCCTGCACAAGGTGTACGACAACGGCGTGGTCGCGGTTGACAACTTGAATCTCGACATCCGACGAGGCGAGCTCGTCTGCCTCGTCGGACCGTCGGGGTGCGGGAAGACGACGACGATGAAGATGATCAACCGGCTGATCATGCCGACCTCCGGCCGCGTCGAGATCGACGGGGGCGACGTCGGAGACATGAATCCGGTCCAGCTCCGCAGGGGCATCGGCTACGTGATTCAACAGGTCGGCCTGTTCCCGCATGAAAACATCTGGAACAACGTCGGCGAGGTGCCCCGGCTGCTCGGCTGGCCGCGCAAGCGGCGTCGCGATAGGGCCGACGAGCTGTTGCGGCTGGTGGGCTTGAATCCGGCTATCTACGGGGACCGGTACCCGGCACAGCTCTCCGGCGGCCAGCAGCAGCGCGTCGGAGTGGCGCGCGCACTCGCCGCGGATCCGCCGGTGCTGCTGATGGACGAGCCGTTCTCGGCGATCGACCCGATCGCCCGGGCGGGGCTGCAGCGGGAGTTCATCCGGATTCAGGGTGAAGTGCGCAAGACGATCGTCATGGTCACCCACGACATCGAAGAGGCGCTCTTCATGGCGGATCGTATCGCGGTGTTCGGTGCCCACGGAGCCGCGGAGCAATTCGATACGCCCGCAACAATTCTCGCGCGGCCGGCCAACGAGTTCGTCGAGGACTTCGTGGGCGGAGACCGGGGCATACGCCAACTGTCGGTCACGTCGGTGGCCGGCACGGCTCTGGAGGCGACGGTCGTCGTGGATCGCGCCGCGTCGGCGGCCGAAGCCCGCGCGGCGTTGCAACTGCGCTCCCGGGACTGGGCGGTGGTGCTGGACGAGCAGCGCCGCCCCGTCGGCTGGGTCACGGCCAGCGACCTGCCCGATACCGGGCAGGTCGAGGCGGTGATGCGGGGCGCTGACGGCATCTGCGTCAGCACCGCACAAACATTGCGTCACGCGGCGGCGCGAATCCTGGAACGGGACGAGTCTTGGGTTCTCGTCGTCGACGACGCCTCGCGTGAGCTGCTGGGCGCGCTCACGCTCGAACACATCCATTCCGCGGTGCGCACTCCGATCGGCGGGGACGACAGGCACGATAATGACGGCGACGCTTCCGGGCCAGCGGATCGGACGGTGGGAGCCCGGCCATGAGCTACGTCCTTTCGGCCAGCGACAACAACCCGTGGTTCGGGTTGCAGTACTTCCAGTACGAAAGCCAGCGGCAGCAGTATCTGCACAGCGCGATCGAGCAGGTCGAGCTCACGGTCATCAGCGTCGCGATCGGCATCGTCTTGGCCTTCGCCATTTCGCTGGTGATCAGGCGGTTCCCCATCGCGGAGAACTTCACGATCGGCCTGATGGACGGGATCTATTCCTTGCCCAGCATCGCGTTGTTCTCGATCCTGCTGCCGTTCACCGGACTCAGCCTGTTCGGACCGATCATCGGTCTGACGCTCTACACGCAGCTGATCCTCGTCCGCGGGTTCGTCGAGGGCTTCCGGTCGGTTCCCGACTCGGCGATTCTGGCGGCCGACGGCATGGGGTACGGCAAGATCCGGCGGATCGCCCGAGTGGAACTCCGCCTCGCGATGCCGGTCATCATCTCCAGCATCCGCATGGCATCGGTGAGCACCGTCGCCATGGTGCCGGTGGCCTTCATCCTCTCGCACGGCGGCCTGGGTGAGATCATGACGCTGGGATACGCCAACAATTTGTACCGACAGCAGGTCGTCGACGCCGTCATCGGCATGGTGATCCTCGCGATCCTGCTCGACCTCATCATCCTGGCGATCGGCCGCAATGTGACCCGTTGGAATCGTCAGCAAGGGTTGGTGGGCACATGAGCTGGTGGTCGTATCTCACGTCATCGGAGAACTACTGGGGCTCCGACGGAATCCTGAACCTCATCCGCGAACACGTGGCGTTCAGCGGATTCGCGCTCTTGATCGTCGTGGTGATCGCGCTCCCGCTCGGTGTCACGCTGGGGCATTTCCACCGCGGCTCGGTCATCGTGCTGGGGCTGGCGAACCTGGGCCGCGCGGTCCCATCGTTCGGCGTGATCGTCATCTTCGCGGTCAGCGCTTGGGGACTCAATTTCGCGACCCTGACCGCGACGCTCGTCCTGTTCGCGCTGCCGCAAGTGCTCACGAACGCCTACACCGGCGTGGCCGAGGCCGACAGCGCCACGGTGCAGGCGGCACGCGGCATCGGAATGGGGCACTGGGGCGTGCTGTGGCGCGTCGAACTCCGGTCGGCCGTGCCGCTGATCGCGTCCGGCATACGGAGCGCGGCCGTGCAGATCGTGGCAGTCGCGACAATCGCGGGCTATGCCGGCGCGGGCGGGCTAGGCCAGATCGTGTTTCGCGCCTATGCGAGCAACCTGCCCGGCGAGCAGGTGGGCGGCGCGATTCTCGTCGTCGCCTTGGCACTTGCCGTGCAGATTGTGCTCGGCCTGGTGCAGCGCACCGTCACGCCGGCGCCGATGCGCCGAACGGGGCTGATCTTCCGCAACCGCGTGGCGCTCCCCCAGCCGGCTGCGGCATGACGGGCCGGATCACGGAAGGACCGACCCAGCCGCCTTCGCGCCGTACGGCGCCGCCGTCATCGATGACTCCGTCTCGGTTGGTCCAGACGTGCTGCGGCAGTGCGATTTTCTCGAAATAGACAGTGAAAGAAGGATTTGTGAACGAGCAACACCTCCCCACGGTCGGGTTCATCGGCCTCGGCCACATGGGCTCTGGCATGGTCGCCAATTTGCAGAAAGCGGGGTTCCCGCTCGTCGTCTCGGATCGCAGGGACGACGCCGGCCGTGACGCCGTCAATGCCGGCGCACGATGGGCTGCGACCGGCGCCGAGGTGGCGGCGCAGACGGACATCGTCATCACGATGCTGCCGCGGCCCACCGACGTCGACGCTGCATTGTTCGGCGACCACGGTGTCCTGCAAGGGATCCGGTCGGGGGCGACGTGGATCGACATGTCCACCTCTGTCCCCGAGGTGGAGCGCCGGGTCATCGACGCCACGCGCTCGCTCGATCTGCACGTAGTCGATGCGCCCGTCTCCGGTATGGCGGTGGGCGCGGCCAACGGGACGCTCCAGATCTTCGTCGGCGCCGACGCGGAAGACTTCGCTCGGCTGCGCCCCGTCTTCAATGCCATGGGCAATGCCGACCGCGTCATCCACGTCGGAGGCCACGGCGCCGGCTACGCCGTCAAGCTGATGATCAACCAACTCTGGTTCTCACATCTCATCGCGACGGCTGAGGTGCTGGCCACCGGTGTCGCCGCCGGCGTGGACCTCGCCGTGCTGCGCCGGTCGCTCATCGCCAGCCCGGCCAACAGCAACTTCCTGGAGAACGACGTGCTCTCGATCCTCGATCACGGCGACTATGACGAGGGCTTCGCCGTCGCCCTGGCCTGCAAGGATCTGGGCTTATCAATCGACCTGTCGCGGTCGGTGGGTGTCCCGGTGGAACTGTCCGCGATCGTCGAGCAGATCTACCGGCGGGCGCTGGCCCAGTATGGCGAGACGGCCGGCGAGATGACGCCGTTCCAGCTTTATGAGGACCTCACCAGTCGCCCACTTCGGCTTGCTGAGCAGCAGGCGGCGACGGCATGACGCGCCCGTATACACCCACTCAGCTCTACATCGACGGCCGCTGGGTGGACGCCACCGGCGGGGCACTCTTCCCCGTCCACGACCCGGCGACCGAGGAGGTCCTTGCTCAGGTCAGTGACGCCGCCGCCGACGACGGGACGCGAGCGCTGGACGCCGCCGTTCGCGCCCAGGGCGACTGGGGCCGCACTACGGTGCGCGAGCGGGCCGACATTCTGCGGCGGGCCTACGAGATGACGCTGGCCCGCATCGACGAATTCGCCACGCTCATGACGTTGGAGATGGGCAAACCTTTCGCCGAATCCCGGGCCGAGGTCGTGTACGGCGCCGAATTCCTGCGCTGGTTCTCCGAGCTCGCACCGCAGGTCGCCGGCCGCTACCTCCCGGCGCCGGTCGGGTCGAATCGCATCCTCACGGTGAAACGGCCGGTCGGCCCGGCGCTGCTCATCACGCCGTGGAACTTCCCGCTGGCCATGGCGACGCGGAAGATCGGGCCGGCCGTCGCCGCCGGATGCACCATGGTGCTCAAGCCCGCCGAGCTCACGCCGCTCACCGCGCTACTGTTCACGCAGGTCATGGGGGAGGCGGGTCTACCCGCTGGGGTGCTGAACGTCATCCCGACCACCCGGCCCGGCGAGGTGACCGGTCCGATGATCAAGGACCGACGGCTGCGCAAGCTCTCCTTCACCGGTTCCACCCCGGTCGGGAAGCTGCTCATCGCCCAGTCGGCCGACACGGTGCTGCGGGTATCGATGGAGCTCGGCGGCAACGCACCGTTCCTGGTGTTCGCCGACGCCGACCTCGATGCGGCCGTCGCCGGCGCTGTGGTCGCGAAGATGCGCAACGGCGGCGAATCGTGCGTCGCCGCCAACCGCTTCATCGTGCATCGATCGGTCGCCGATGAGTTCGCGGCGCGTCTTGCGGCTGCGCTGGGCGCGATAGAGATGGGCCCCGGCCTGCGGGACGGCGTCGGGCTCGGCGCACTGATAGACGACCGCGCCGTCGCGAAGGTGACCCGACTCGTCGACGCCGCTGTCGCCGACGGCGCCACGGTTCTGACCGGCGGCACCGCCCCTGAGCGCCCCGGATTCTTTTACCCGCCAACGGTTCTCGGGCAGGTACCGGCCGGCTCCGGCATCCTGCGCGAGGAGATCTTCGGCCCGGTCGCCCCGATCGTCACCTTCGACACCGACGCGGAAGCCATCGCGCTGGCGAACGATACCGACTTCGGGCTCGTCGCCTACGTCTTCACGCGGGACATCAACCGCGCGCTGAGCCTCGGCGAGCGCATCGAGGCGGGCATGATCGGCGTGAACACCGGCCTCGTCTCCAACCCGGCGGCGCCGTTTGGCGGCATCAAGCAGTCCGGTCTGGGCCGCGAGGGCAGCGTCGAAGGCATCGAGGAATACCTCGAGACCGTCTATATGGGCATCCATCTCACCGATCCGGACGCGGAGTAGACCATGGAAATCACCGACTTCTCGCTCGACCTGTTCTCGCTCGCAGGCCAGAACGCCATCGTCACGGGAGGCAACACCGGACTCGGGCAGGCCTTCAGCCTCGCGCTCGCGGCCGCCGGCGCCAACGTGTACGCGCCCAGCATCACCAATGACGGCGGGACGACCGCCGCCCTGGTGTCGGCGGGCGGCGGCCGCATTGAGGTCGTCGACGCCGACATCACCGCACCCGGACAGCCGGCAACCATCGTTGCCGGCTGCGTCGAGACCTTCGGCAGCGTTGACATTCTCGTGAACTCCGCCGGCATCTGCCTCATCGATGACGTCGAATCCTTCGATCGCTCGAAATGGGATCCGATGATCGCGATCAACCTGACCGCCGCCTTCGAACTCGGTCACGAGGCGGCGCGCGTCATGATGGCGCAGCGATCCGGCAAGATCATCAACATTGCGTCGCTGTTCTCATTCCTCGGGGGCCAAATGTCGCCCGCCTACTCGGCGACCAAGGCTGGCATCGTCGGGTTCACGAAGGCCTACTGCGACGAGCTGGGGCAGCACAATGTCCAGGTCAACGCAATTGCACCCGGATATATCGAGACCCGACTGACGGAGGGCAGCAGATCCGACGCGGACATCAATCGCCGCATCATCGAGCACATCCCCGCAGGCCGTTGGGGCAAGCCCGCCGATCTGATGGGAGCCCTGGTATTCCTCGCCTCGCGCGCCTCCGACTACGTCAGTGGACATGTCGTCGTCGTAGACGGCGGCTATCTCGTCCGGTGACCGAGAGCCACCGAACGACCAACGCGAGGCAGCAGTGGCGGCGCCGGACTGCCGCCTATGATCGAGACGAAAGAAGACGTCAGTGACTCCGACCGCCCTCCCCGACACGTCGCACGGTGACGATGTCCGCATGCTCGCGTCGATGCTCGGCGCGGACAACGTCCACACCGACCCATCGGAACTGCGCGAGTCGAGCGTCGATCGATTCAAGAAGTACACCGCGGTCCACGACATATATGACGGCCCGCTTCCGATGGCCGTCGTCTACGCCACCAGCACCGCCGACATCAGCCGGGTGCTCGCCTACGCCAACGAGCACCGCATCGCCGTGGTGCCCCGCACCGGGCACACCAGCACCGAGGGCGGACTGGAAATCGTCACGCCGCGCAGCATCGTGCTCGACGGGTCCCGCATGGATCGCATCCTGGTCGTCAACGAGCGCGACATGACAGCCACCGTCCAGTGCGGCGTCCGGCTGGAGGCGCTCGAAGAGCAGCTGCGCGGCGTAGGGCTGACGACCGGCCACTCCCCTCAGTCCAAGCCGCTCGCCCAATACGGAGGCCTCGTCGCGACCCGCTCCATCGGCCAGTTCTCCACGCTCTACGGCGGGATCGAGGACATGGTCGTCGGGCTCGAAGCGGTGCTGCCGGACGGCCACGTCGCCCGGATCAAGAATGTGCCGCGGCGGGCGGCCGGGCCCGATATCCGTCATATCGTCATCGGCAACGAAGGCGCCCTCTGTTTCGTCACCGAGGTGACGGTAAAGGTGTTCCGGTACTACCCCGACAACAATCGCTATTTCGGTTTCCTGGTTGACGATTTCGCCGCCGGGGTGGACGCGTTGCATGACCTGATCACGGCGGGATACCGACCGAGCGTCTGCCGCCTGTACTCCCCGCAGGATGCGCAGCAGCACTTCGCGCATTTCGCCGGGCCCGAGGACAACGTCATAGTTCTCGTCGCCGAGGGGCCGAAGCCGCTCGCAGATGCCACTGCTCAGGCCATCGAGGAGCTGTTCGAAGGTGTGCCGCACCGCCGGGTCGACAACGCCTTGATCGAGCGCTGGTTCGCCGACCTCAATTGGGGCGTCGACAAGATCGAGGCGGAGAAGGAGCAGATGCTCGCAAACTCGCACCTCGGCTACACGACCGAAGTCTCCGTGTCCTGGTCGCACGTCGCCGAGCTCTACCACGCCGTGATGTCCCGGATTCGGTCCGAATTCCCGCGCGCCGCCGACCTGACCATGCTCGGCGGCCACTCGTCACACAGCTATCAGAACGGCACGAATCTCTACTTCGTCTACGACTACGACATCCACTGCGCGCCGCGCGACGAAATCAACGAATACCACATCCCGCTTAACGCGATCATCGTCGAGGAGGCGCTGCGGCTGGGCGGGTCGATGGTGCACCACCACGGCGTCGGCAAATACCGCACGCCGTGGATTCGACAGGAGCACGGCAGCGCCTATCCGCTCCTCGCCGGCCTGAAGCACCACTTCGATCCGAACGGCATCATGAACCCCGGCTCGATCTTCCCGCGGGCCAACGGTGAGTGACCTGTTCCTGGCGATCGACAACGGATCGCAGAGTACGAAGGTCGCGGTGATCGACCGCGACGGCACGGTCGTCGCCTCGGCGCGCGTACCGCTGCGGGCAACCGTGCTCGGCCCCGGTGGACGGGTTCAGCATCCCGGCGATGACGTGTGGGACTCGATCGCTACGGCCTGTCGCGCGGTTGCCCAAGAGCTGGGCGACCGAGTGCGCGACATCGCCGCGATCGGGCTGTGTACCATCCGGTTCTGTCGCGCCTACCTGGACGGGGCCGGCCGGCTCACCGAACCAATGCTCAGCTGGATGGATGCGCGTGTCTCCCGGGGCGTCACCGACCTCGACCCGGCGGTGGAATGGATCACGACGTCCAGCGGATACATCACACACCGGCTGACCGGCCGATTCGTTGACACCGCCGGCAACTATCAGGGTGTGTGGCCCATCGACCAGAGCACCTGGCGATGGTCCGCCGACGACGCCGCCTTCGAGCGGACCGGCATGCCAAGGGACATCTTGTTCGCCCTCGTCGACCCCGGGGCCCTGGCCGGTGATCTGACTGCGAACGCCGCCGCTGCGACCGGGCTGCCGGCCGGGCTACCCGTCTTCACGTCCTCGAATGACAAGGCCGTCGAGGCACTGGGCAGCGGCCTGCTCGGACCGTCGGCGGCGCTGCTGTCGCTGGGTACCTACATCGCAGCGATGATCGTCGCGGATAGGCCACAGGAACTCGGCGACGCCGGCTGGCGGAACTTCGGGGCGATCCCCGGCCAGTACCTCTACGAGAGCCACGGCATCCGCCGCGGCATGTGGACTGCCAGCTGGTTCCGTGAGCTCCTCGGTGACGGGGTGACGGACGAGGAACTCGGCGCCGAAGCCGAACTCGTGCCCGCCGGCAGCGGCGGTCTGGTGGCCATCCTCGACTGGCTGGCACCGACGGACGCTCCCTACCGCCGCGGGGCGCTGCTCGGCTTCGACGGGACACAAGGGCGGGGCGCGATCTACCGCGCGCTCCTGGAGGGCATCGCGTTCACGATGCACGGGCATCTCGCGCGGCTCATCGGTGCGTTGAATGTCGCGCCGGAGTATCTCATCGTCTCGGGCGGCGGATCCAAATCCGAGCTGATGCTGCAGATCGTCGCCAACCTCGCCGGCATCCCGGCGAAACGCCTGGCCGTGCCGGACGCCGCCGGGCTCGGCGCCGCGATCACCGCCGCGGTCGGCGTTGGCGCCTTCCCCGGCTGGCGTGAGGCCGTGGCGCGGATGGTCCATGTCGACACGGTGAAGGTGCCGACCGCGGCGGAATCGGCGCAGTACGCCGCCCTCGCGGAGCGATACGCGCAGGTTACCGCCTATACCGACCCGCTCTTCCGGATGCTGTCCGGGGACAGTCCGGTCCCCACTCCGAACAACTGATCAGAGAAAACTGGAGAATCACCATGACCCGCAGAACCGATATCGACGGGCGCATCGCACAGGGATGGGGCGGCCTGGCCCCGAACGGCGTTCACCTCAACGTGCTCGCCGCTCGACGCGGTTCGGCGACCGCCGCAGCCATCACCACGGCCTTCACCTCCCCGACTGATGGCTACACGCCGGTGCTTGCCTGCGTCGGGGAGGACCAGCCCTCGTACGTGACGCTGAACCCGCCCACGGTGATCCTCACGAAGTCTCGTGCGATGGAGGGGATCCACGAGACCTTGATCTTCGGGGCGGCGCCGGTCGGCATCGCGCAGGGAGTTCTCGACGTGGTGGCGGACGGCCTGACCGAGCCCGACCAGGACACGCTCCTGCTGGTCTCGCTCTGGGTCGACGGGGCCGCCACCAACGAGACGACCGTCAAGAACGCCGCGCGACAAGCCATGAACGCGGCGCTGCGCGAGATCGTCGCCGACGAGCACGCCGAGGCAAGGGCCACCCTCGTCGCCGCGCGTGAGACTCTCCGTCACCCCTTCTACGGCGGCGAGTAGTAGCGGACCGAGGCACTCCACCGCACCTCGGTTCGGCTTTGCAGCAAATCCCGGCCTAGCGCTCACGGGGATCCGAAACATCGTGCCGAGACCGACGGCGCCTCATCCCCCGCACAGGCCGGTCGGGAGACGCGCGCGACGCGGCGTAGCCAGATTGAGTTTGCTACCTCCGTCAGCGACCGCCCGCCGGAAGCAGCCCAGATAGCGGTTCGAGCAAGAACGCGGGGAATTGGGACTCGGCGTCTACACGCGCGTAAACCACGCACTTGCCGCCCTCTTCGAAACACGCGAACGTGTCAGCCGGAAACTCGTCATTTATCCGACAATCGGGCGGCGCGACCTGCGGAAATGTGGCGCCGACCTCGATTCCCGGCCGCGGTCGGCAAACATTTCGTGGGCAAAATGTGGGCACGCGCCCGAGAAACGCGTCTAGAACGCGTTCGAAAAAACCTATTTCCGCAGGTCAAACGTGGTGGAGCTGAGGAGATCCCACCACTCGGCTAACGCCTCGCGGCGTGGGCCCACTCGATTCACAGCGTCAAATGCGGTCATGGAGCCCTACCTCGCTAGCGCTCGGCAGGACCCCATGACCGCAGTGGAGCTGAGGAGAATCGAACTCCCGACCTCTTCGATGCGAACGAAAATCAGGCGGTTCCGTGACCTGAAGTAAACGCAGTGCGTCCCGTTTGACGTGCTCATATAAATTCCCGCGGATCAGCCACGATCACGTGGATCGCCGCAGAGTGTGGGCATTTTGTGGGCACGGCCCAACTGACTGTCTGCAGGCTAGCACTTACCCGCCACCCTCCAGGAAACCGCCCGCCGCCATTCATGACGGCCATCAACATGAGCAGTGAACATGCCCGGCACGGATTAGCTACTGCAACCGATACAACGGCACCGGCCCGTCACTCTGGGTGCGAACCGCGGTGCGGAAACCGCTGAACGCTGTCGAGGGCACCGCAGCCCCGGCGGCAGGCCGCGCCGCATGGTGCTCAATGTCCAAAATGCCGCTGCACGTGCATCGCGACGCGCGCTGCGGCCCGCTCGGCATTCGAGGTCCGCCATGCATGCGCTTGAGGCCCGTCCCGATCGGTGGTCGCGTGCACTGACCTACCTCCAGGTACCTGCGGCATGGGGGACGCGGCAGACCTGCCGCGCCCGTAAAGCCACTCGGGTCTCCACGCCGAGAACCCATTGCCACAGTTCCGTGTCGCTTCGTGAAATCTGCAGGCCGACAGCTGCTCCTGGAAGGTAGTCGGCGAAGGGCGCGTCGAAGCCCACAATTGCGGCGTCACCGCTTCGATACAGCGACACTTGCGCCGCGCCCGGGTGATCGAAAATCACTACCGTGCTGCCACGAGAAGCAGCGGACACCCCATTGGCGCCGGCGTCCGCCCACGCGATCGCGACCGCATCGCGAACTGCCTGATCCGACCCGTCATCGAGATGCCCGTAGACCCTGACCACGAGTGTGCTCGCCCGCGCCTCAGCGCATAAGTAATGCCAGTCCCCTTGCCGCAACCACTCGGCGACACTCGGCGTGATGACCAAGACGTCACTGTGCCGCGGTCGCCACCTACTCACCGGCAGTTCCGCGACGGCGGCAATCGCATTCACCTTGCAGCGGTCAATGTCCAAGCTTGACTTGATGTCGGCAAGCATGCGGGGTTTGAGCATGGAATCGTAAATGACGCCAATCAGGCCAGTCGTAATCAAGGCAGCGCCAACGTTGCTCCACATGGTCTGCGCAAGTGGCGAGGCGGTCGCATACGCAACCAAGAAGCAGACACCACCCGCGAGAATCAGCAGTGCCCCCGCCAGCAGTGCGCCGTACTTCAGGCGCAGCATGGGCAGGGCCTTGGCCATCACGAGCCCTGTTCGCTGAACAGTGTTCGTGCCAGCGTTGCTCCGACGACCGGATTGCGCGCGACGACGAAACGTGGAATCGGGTGCGCTTCGCGGTCCGTGCGCTTGCGGGCGACGCTCGAAAATAGCTGCTCAACATCTCCCATTCCAAGCACAACGCCGCCATCAACCAAGATGGGGATCCCCAGAGCCGCAACGATGGGAAGGAACGCAGCATCGTGCAGCGTCTGCGGCTTGGTCGCGACGAGGACCGCTAACCGACCGGCTATGAGGCCCATCGCTGCTGGCGCGCCCGCAGTCGTGAAGATCGTCAGCGCGTCATCCCGCAAAATTCCTGAAATCAGAGACCGATGGCGCGGCAACGCACCTAACGCAGCGACGCTGTCGATACGGAACTCATCGTCCAAGGGCTCAGTAGTGAGCGTCAATTCGGTTGGCGTACCGATCGAGGCGCCCAAGCCCTGTTCATACAATGCCAGAAAGCCGCTCGAATTGATAACTGCCGCCAATAGGAGTTTGTCACGAGCGAAACCAGGACCTCGCTCGAAGGCCAAGAGATTCACGCTGAAGCCAAAAGTGAGGCTGTCGTATGGCAACGAACCATCAATCGCGTCGATCTGAAAGATGAGGGAGGATTGAGGCGCGTCGACTGCTGCATCCCACTCGTTGTCCGACGCCTCTTCGCCGACGACGTAGCAATGCGGGAAGTGCTGCCGCAGCGAATCGACAATCATCAGGTGCGTACGTCTGTCCGCCGGAATCGGGGCCTCACCGAGATGCCTCGCGACCTCGGCCTCACTGAAGTCTTGCTGGCTGATCAGCAACTGCAGCAGCCGTTCCCGCTCATCGGCAGGCAGGTCGCCCGGAGACCATGAGTCCGCCAGCAACGTCCGGTCTCCGTGAAGAAGGTGCCGCTGCGCGAACTCGAGCCCATCTGCCACAGCGTTGACCACAGCAGTATGCAGCGTCTCCGAATCCATACGTGTGTCTTACCAGATTCAATGGGACCTCGCAGCGCTATTTACTACAGCGAGTTCCAGACCTTCCAGCACGTTCTCCTGGCGCACTCTTGCGGCCTGTGCTTTAGCCGTCAACTCCGCCTTGTCCCTGAAGCGCGCATCCACGTAGTCCCTGACTGCCTCGCGGAGCAGCTGCGCCAGGTTCACGTCGTCAACAACGGCCAGCGCCATCAGCTGGCGCACCTGACTTTCGGGCAGGCGCACGGTAACGGGCTTTTCCATGTTTGTGGGTCTCCTTCCAGGGGCGCCGCTGACAGCGCCTCAAACGTCCAGTGTACGACTCGACGGTAACTCGTGTACAGATTACGAAATTTACTGGTAGGACGCACCAGGCTTGCCGGGGTTGCGCGCGTCGTCCGTCATCGCACAGGCCCGTGAATACCAAGGTGACGGGCGCGCTCGGGTGACAGGTCACGACTGCCATCGTCGGCCCGAGCGATCTGGACGACCTGCTCGCGTACAGGGTTGAGCGTTTGGTACTCGCGCGTCGAGTACGTAACGGACGACCGTCGGGTGCGGCTCGAACTGCTGCCCCCGCTGCCGCGGCTAGAAGACCGGCTGGCGTGGCTGGGGAACCGTCGAGGCGCCGGAGGAGGCGTGCAAGCGGGTGGCGGCGTGTAGTAGGTCGGTCGGTACGAAGAGCGGCAGACGGGGCAGTTTGCGGCACCGCTCGCCGTGCGATGACCTTCAACTGGAGCTGTGCACTGAGCCATGTGATCAGTACTACGAACGACCACCGACGAACTGTGTTCCCCGCTTGGAACGCGGATGCAAGTCAGCCAGGTTGGCGTCGGCGGAACGCAACACACGGGGTTCCGCCTCACGAACTTCAACCTTGCAAACTTCGCGATTGCGACCAAGGCACGCTCCCCTGAGAAACCGAAAGCTCGGGAGCCTTGCGACGTCCATGTCAGACGGGCCGGCCTGCCTGGAGGGAGGTGCCGATCCGGGTCGGACGAATTCAGAGGTGGAACGCCCTACTCTGGGGGGCGCCCCGGAGCCGACGCACTATCTTTACCCGTCGGTGATCCCAATCCTGTCGGTGCTCCGCGGGACAATCTGAGGATGACCCACGACGCACCGATGGCTCCCGTGGAGCTGCTTCCGCTGCTGGCGTCCGCTGGCTTTGAGTACCGTCGCCATGGCAACTTGCGCGTCGCGTTATGGGATACCGACTTCCTGTTGAACCAAGTTCGCGACAGCCTGAAGACACCCAAACCGCTACTGACGGGCTTCTCCGGCGTCCAACTTCGCCAGTATGCGTCTCAGCACGTCTTTGCTGAGCTGTACCGCGACGACGGACACGGTCATCCGAGCAAATGGCACAAGCTTGCCGAGCAGGCTGCAGCTCAGGGGTCTCCCACGGCTCCGGCCGTCTTCCGCGACCGTTTCGAGACGAAGTTCATGCCTGACATCACGTTCGTCGAGATGGGCGACCTGTTCGCAGATCACCCTCTCGCCGTTGCCGTCGGTGCGGCGCGAAACGGCAAAGGGGCAAGCGACGTACCGACCGCACAGCTCGCCGTGCTGCTCTCTCGACTACGGCCTGTCGCATACTCGCATGACGAGCACTTGTACAAGTTTGGGGTTGCGCCTCGCCCGGAAACTCTGCCCTCAGTACACGGCGCGGAACACCAGGTCTCGACAGGCGAGCACATCCAAGTAGGAGCGTTCGGCCTTGGTGCAGCGTCAGTCGCTGGTGTGGACTATCTCGCGCGAACAATCGGCAATTGCTTCGGCCTTCAAACCTGGTTGACTCGCGCGCTCACAATCGGAGCTGGAGCCGTCTTGCTGTCCAGTCCGCACCGACGCCACGCGATCGGGAAGAGACTTACTCCTGTCGTCGAGTTCGTGTTCGAGCAGATAGCTCGCGCCCAGGACGGGTTGCGGCTGCTCGACACGCACGCTGTCAACGTTGATCCGAGCGAATCGATCGAGGCACGAATTGCCGAAATGCTGGTGGCACGGGCTCAGAGCGGGCCTCTGCTTGCACGAGAGATCCAGGACCAGCTCCGCTCCTGCGATCCGTCTCTCCTAAACGTCCCATCTACCGGCGAACTGCGGGCCGTGCTCCACGCAACACCGTGCTTCGAGGAGGACCCCCGCCGGCGATACTCGCTTGGTCACCGCTGCGCCCGGGAATAATCGATGGGCGCGCAAGGGGCGCGGACCGTCTGCACACAATCGCGCCTTGTGAGGAACTACGCGTCAGTGCCGACCACAGGCATCGGTGCCTTCACTAATATGCGCTCGATCTCTGAACGCGCATCCTCAGAGAGCTCTGCACGGCTCAAGAGGAACGCATGGTCTATTTCACCAAGCTCGCCGTCGGCGGTGAACCTGAGGCTATCGACGTGCTCGGTCAGCAGCTCGGTTGCCACACTGCGGCTGAATCCAATCTCTTGTAGCTCGATCGCTCGTGAATCGGTGGTGCCGTACTCCACGAGAGCCGCCACGTTGATCCCGGCAGCCGCACGGCCAAGTGCGAGCACGCTGATGTCGTAGAAGTTCTGCAAGTAGCCGATGATTCGGAACCGCAGTCCGCCCTCGATGTCACGCAGGGTCCACTCGATCACGAGGTTGATGTGTTTGGCCGAGTTGGCATCGAACGGCTCGTCGACGAGACTCTCCGCGCGCGAGTAGTCCCGATACGTAATAGTGCCGCGGCTGTTGTGGTAGCTGATTGAGCCCACGGCCTCGAGGTTCGCATCCTCGAACCCGCGACGAGCATGACCAGCCCCTCGGTCACTACGCGCGGCAAATCGCCGTGAATGCTCGCGAGGCTGGCCGCCGCGCGATCTCGTCCGACGGCGAGGACCGCCTGCACCGCGTCGCCGACGGCGTACGCGGCGGGCACCGGCCAACGCCAGCCACGATCGACCAGACGGGCTGCGACCTCATCCAGGGCCGAACTGCCGTGGCCACCGGCGCCGGCGGCGGCCATTGGGACCTGCCCCGTCGGGTACCCGCGATCGGCTTCGGCAGCTGCCGAAAGTGGCACAAGCTTGACTGCCCCCGCATCGGGGGGCTGGTTACGCCATCTGCGGGCATCGAGTGACGACGGCGGCACAAGTTGGCTCCTCGCTGTCCGCTCCCAGTACAGGGCGCGCCGTGCCCCGGCGACGGCCGCTGGAACCACCAAGTCCGGGTCGCTCTGCACGGCCGCGACCGCGGTCTCGTAGGCGCCGATCCTCGCTTCGTGAACTGCCGTCGAATCCACCCAGCGGTCGTGGCCCGCGACAGCCTGCGCCACGGAACACGCCGCAGCCCACTGCATCGCCGGATCGCCGCTGAGGAACGCGGCCTCCCAATCCATCGACCGGCGGCCCGCACCCGGACGGCCGGCATCGTTTCCGTTTTCCATGGCGGCAGGGTGCGAAGTAACCGTTGCCAAAACGCTGCCGATGCGCTGCAACAGCGCTACACGAGGACAATTCGAGGCGCTGCAGAAACGCTGCATTCAAGAGTCGCCACCATGTGTGGCCTGCGATGCAACGCGGAAGAAGCGGCCGAGCTGCGGCGAGTTCAAACGAGTTCAGAAGAGACGCCGTTGCCTGCGCGTGGCGCGGATGCAACACTCCGGGTCCACGGTGTGCGCTCGCACCGCACTTCGCAGTCATCGTGCCCGGTTTCCGGCGCTGCACTCCCGTTTATCCTTCGGCGAGGCAGGGATGAGCGGCAGCGAAGTTCGGCCGTGCGCGGCGCATCCCGCCGTGCCCAGCCGAACTTCGGTAGGATCGAGTCCTATCGAACCGAAGGAGTGGCGATGCGTACGACACGTCAGATGAGCATCACGCTTCCGAACGAGATGGCCGACGCCGTCAAGTCGCACGTCGAATCCGGGGCATACGCCAGCGAGAGCGAAGTCATCCGCGACGGCCTACGAGCACTATTCGCGCGCGAGGACGCCGTCGAGTCCTGGCTGCGCACCGAGGTCGCCGCCGCCTACGACGAGATGCACGCCGACCCCTCCGTCGCCGTGAACGGCGACGCCATTCGCACCCGGCTCGCCGAGCGCCACCGCACCCGACTCGCATCGAATCGATGACAATCGCCGTCAGCTTCACGCGGGCCGCCGAGAGCCAACTGCTAGACATCTACGAGTGGATCGCTGACCACGGATCTCCCACAGATGCGCAACAATTCGTCGCCGCGATCATCAACTACTGCGAGAGCCTGGCAGACATGCCCGGAATCGGCACCAATCGCGACGACATACGACCGGGGCTCCGGACCGTCGGATACCGGCGGCGCGTCGTCATCGCGTTCGCGCCGACTAACGACATCCAGCTCACGATTCTCGGGGTGTTCTACGGTGGGCAGGATTACGAGCCGCGACTCGCGGCGGCTCAATAGTCCGGCCGCCGGACGGGATGGGGACATGTGACGGGAAACCCCAGCTCCACGGCGGAATCACTACCAGTCGATCAACCGAACAGGTAGCGATGCATCTCCGGATCGGCGCCGCCACCGGCCGGTGGCGATCGCGCGCCGGCACGGCCAACCCGCGGGCGCCTCAGCCCGGGGCAGTGCCGCCGCTGCAGGCCCTCCGACCACCCCCAAAATCATCGGCACACGACTTGCATTTCGCCACCCCCCCCCCGCGCCCTCGCGCTGCGCAGCCAGCTGGATGAGTGATCCGTAGCGATCAATTCCAGCTTCTCGTCAGTGACGAACGCATGCTCACCGGCTCCGTCGTGCCAATACACGAGAGTCGGCGACGTTCCACTGACGGCAGGCTGAGCAGCATCGAGCGCCTCCCGCGTCGACCTGGCGGACTCGATCACCGATTGGAACTGCGCGACGATATCCCTCTCGCTCTTGAGGATTTCGTTCTGCGCGTCTTTCAGCTGGGCGATGCTGCGCTGCACCGATCCCGGTCCGTAACCGGGCAGCACCGAGTCCGTCCAATTCATCTTCGCCAGCTTGGCCTGTAACTCGGCGATCTTCGCGTCGATGGGGTCGGAGCGGTGTTCGAGCTCCCGCCAGAACGCGATCCGCTCTCCAATGAGCGTTCGCAACTGGACAGCAACCCGCCTGACCGCCAGACCCACGACAATCCGCACCAGGCGAACCCTGCGGCGTCACCAATCTGCCCGGCAGCGCCTTCGAGCCACGGCGAGAACTCCGCTATTTTTGGGCGCCGAAGGAATCGTGGTCTCGTGGGGCGACGATGTCGCGCAGGCCAATGGTTCCGTCTACCCTTCAATCAGTTAACAGCCGGTACCCAGTTTCCGGGCAGGAGGACGCAATCTTAATGACGGAGACAGCGACCGTGCTCGTGACCGTCAAAACCTACCCCAGTCCATCGGACAAGTATGGCGAGACCGTATGCGTCGCCGGGGTCAGACTGGACGATGGAGTGCCCAAGTGGATTCGCCTCTATCCGATGAGGTTTCGGCTAGTCGACTACGAGCAGCAGTTCGCCAAATATGAGATTCTCGAGATCCCGGTGGTTCCACACGGTGGTGCGGATCCACGTCTCGAGTCGATGCGCCCTGACCAGACGCGCATGCGCTCCATCCGGAAAGTCGGCACTGCTCGGAACTGGGCGGAACGGCGCGACCTGATCCGACCGCTGATAGGCGCAACGACCACCTGCGAACTGATCGCTGCCAATCAGGCTGTGGACTACTCGCAATCCGCACCATCCCTCGGTCTCGTGAAGGTTAGCCACGTCGAAGTCAGGATCGCGGACGGCGAACCCTGGGACGCGAGTCAACTGTCCAAGGCGGTCAGGGCTGCCCAACCGGATCTGTTCAACCCGACCGGATTTCGTGAACTTCAGCCCGCGCCGTTCCGTGTAAGCATTAAGTACCATTGCGGCGCGCCAGCCTGCCCGGGGCACCAGCCGTCGTTGCTGGACTGGGAAACGGGACAGGCGGGACGACGATGGTCTCGAGAGAAGGGACCGGCTAGAGCCAAGCAGATGTTGCTGGACAAGTACGAGTCACTGTTCGACGAGAGCGTCGACACGCACCTGTTCGTGGGCAACTTTCACCAACACCGAGCGTCGTTTTCTGCGTTGGGAGTTTGGTCGCCCAAGGTCGAACGCCCCGGCACGATCGAAGCCCCTCTATTCGACTGAGCGCGCCTTACGCGTAGGTGACCTGCAGATCCTCGCATCGTGCGCCCAGCTCATCGACAACCTGGTGCCGGTGACAATCCGCGTGATCGCGTTCGAAGCACAGCAAAGCTACCGCTCCACCATCGAGCAGTTCAGTGACATGTCGTAGTGCAGACTGCCCGCCGGCTGAACTCAGTATCGCGCCGTAAAGATCCAACGCTTCCGACTCACGAGCTCGATACCCAGGACGGTTGGACTTGGGATTACCCAACTCGCGTAAGTGCACATAATCGATGCCCGCTGCCCGAACAGCTGCAGCAAGCGCAGTCTTTGAAAGACCCGGCTTGCGCGAGATCGGTGTCAGCCGAATATCTACCAGGACAGCGACCCGCTGAGCGCGCAATTCTTCTACGAGTTCAGAAGCGCTCCGGCCCTCGTAGCCAATACTGACAACCTGGGGGGCGGAAGCGTGCGTCATTGCCCCAGTATGACCGAGGTTGTTTGAGAACATGTGTGCCGACCCCAGAAGAGCCGCGAGACGCCTACCGCCCGCGTTGGATCACGCTCAACGACGCTGCATCTCGGTCGCCGGTGCCGGAAAATGCAGGCTCGCCTCCCGGCGACCCGCTCCATGTGATCGCTACGACGCCTTCTGGCCCATCCCAGCGGCGCAGTCGGGCTGGGCGCATGGGGGCCGCGGCTTCGATCGACGGCCTTGGCCGTGCGATTTCCAGATTGCATCCATATCCTGCGTGGCGAGCGCTTCACGCATGCGGGTCAACGCGTTGTCTGAGTAGCGCGGGTGGTTCTGTGATCCGAATACGAAAACGTGCAGACAGCTGGCATCTTGGTCAATGCCCAGATGCTCGCGGAGGGCAGTCGCTCGGGGTCGCGTGATGCTCAACCTGTCGGCCAGTTCGAAGGGTGACCAGTGGAACTTCTTCTGGAGATCCACTTCCCGGACTGCTGCTGCGTCGATGACCTCACCGTCTTCGTCGTTACGCACCAGCCGCACCGGCAACGCGTCTGGCTGCTTGACGATCCTCACCTTGACCGTCAGACCCTCCCCACTGATGTCGGCCGCGAGGGGGCTCAGTTTCGGGAAGACCTGCTGGCGAGTCTTGCCCGACTTGATGCCTTGCTCGACGCGATTCACGTCGGCATCGCTGACCTTCGTGTCCTCAGCAACGTGCGCCTCAAGCGCCAAGAGTGTGCGAATCTTGGCACGTGCCTCCCCGCGCGCCCGGCGGCCGGGGTGGAGGAGCCCGGCAATGTTTGCATACTCGCTGTCCACGAGCGTGAGGATGTCTTGAGGAGCCTCAGTCGAGACTGGAAGTACACGGTTGGGAAGGTAGTCGGCCAGTCGCTGGTTAAATGCGCGTAGCAGCAACTCGTCGAATAGGGTCACTGCTGCCCGAGCATGGAGGTAGAGCAAGCCCTCGGAGACATCGTTGAACCAGTGCTGCTCATCGTCTCGAAGGGCGTCAATCGCCCGTAGCGTCCCTGCCTCGTCCTGGGTGACCTTGACGCCCGCAAGCTGACAGGACTGGTTGACCGCTGCCTCGAATCCGATGCTGCGGCCGGACTTCTTGTCGAAGACCTTGACGCTCCCTTGGACTAGTGCCGCCTTGATGAGCATCTCGAACGCATGCTGAAGGTGGAGGAGAACAACCGTGGGTCTGCCGTCGTCGTGAGGACTGTTGAAGGCGGCCATCGCCGTGCGCATGGAAGAAAGCGCCTTCGCGTGCAGCGCCTTCGCAGTGGCCCTCATGCCGACATTATGCGTCACGGGCGGTTCGTGCCTCCTTGAGCTGCATGAACTCGTCGTGCTGGGCGAATGATTCCGGCCTGGATGATCGGGCCCGCAATCTCCCGACATCGGCTAACGGCGCAGGGGCGCCACCACTACTGGGTGTGGTGATGTCTGTGGCGAAGCTGTCGGCCGGCTCGGGGTACGAGTACCTGATGCGGCATACGGCGCGCGGCGACGCCCCGGATGTCGGTCATGACGCGATGACGCGGTACTACACGAACCGGGGCTACCCGGCGGGAGTCTGGCTGGGCAGCGGCATCGAAGGCCTCGACGGCGGCGGCGCGATCCGTGTGGGTGCCACGGTGACAGAGGAGCAGATGGCTCGTCTGTTCGGCGCAGGGCATCATCCTGTGACCGACGTGCCCCTCGGCCGCGAATACGCGAGACCGGCGCCAATCGACGTTCGGATCGCTGCGGAGGTCGCGAAGCTGCCTGCCAATCTGCCCGACGAAGTGCGGGCGGCACGGGTGGCGGCGATCGAGGCGGCTGCGCGGGCGCGGCCCAGCCGTGCTTCGGTTGCCGGATTTGACCTCACGTTTTCGGTGCCCAAGTCGGTGTCGGTTCTGTGGGCGCTGTCGGATGCGACGACGCAGCGCGCGATCGTGGCCGCGCACCACGCCGCGGTCACCGAGACGATCACGTTGTTCGAACGGGACGTGGCACGCACCAGGATCGGTACGGACGGCGCGGCCCGGGCGCCGGTCCACGGGCTGATCGCGGCAGCGTTCGACCACCACGATTCCCGGGCGGGCGACCCGCAGCTGCACACGCACGTGACGGTTGCCAACCGGGTCCAGGCCGTCACCGACGGCCGGTGGCGCACGCTGGACGGGCAACTGCTGTATGCGGCGGCCGTGGCGCATTCGGACACCTACGACCTGCTGCTCGCCGACAACATCACCCGCGTCCTGGGGCTTGCCTGGGAGACGCGGTCACGTGGCCGGGCCCGCAATCCGCGCCGCGAGCTCGCAGCCGTTCCGGATCACCTGATCGGCGAGTTCTCGCATCGGTCGGCCGCGATCACCGCGGCGAAGGACGACGCTATCACCGCGTTCGTCGCCGAACATGGGCGCGAGCCCACTGGCCCGGAGGCGGTCCGTATCCGCCAGCAGGCGACACTGTCGACCAGGCAACCCAAGCAGGCGTCGAGTCTCGCCGAATACACCGAACGGTGGGCGGCGCGCGCCAGGCTCGTGCTCGGTTCCGACGCCGGGGCATGGGCGCGACAGACCGTCACCCGCGCCGCAGCCTCGCCCGAACGCAATCTGGTCGCCGCAGCGGTGGTGGACGGCGCGACGATCGAAAGGCTCGCTGCGGCCGCCATGGATGATGTCGAGGCCAGGCGCGCGACCTGGTCGAGGTGGAATCTCGTTGCCGCGGCCTGCCGCGCAATTGGCGCCGCGAACCTTCAGTTCGATGGCGCCGCAGGCCTTCTCGACGTTCGGGGTCGCGTCGCGAAGTCCGCGATGGACCGGAGCGTGCTCCTCAATCCGTCAATGCAGGCCGCCGGCAGGGCCTTGGCCGGCGTCGGGGTCGACCCGACCACCGGACGGTCGATCTTCGACGCGCCGGAGGTATTCACCTCACCGGAGGTGCTCGCCGCCGAGGACGAGGTCCTGGCCGCGAACGCGAACCGCACCGGGCCGACTGTGCCTGCCGATCTCGCGGAGCAGATCACCGGAGCGCCGCTGCCGATCCGCGGCTACTTGTTGGAACCGGATCAGGCCGATGCGGTCCGGCAGGTGTCGACGTCCGGGCGTGTGTGCGACATCCTGGTCGGTGCCGCGGGCGCCGGTAAAACGACCACGATGGCGGGCCTTCGCGCCGTGTGGGAGGCGCAGCACGGGCCGGGATCGGTCGTCGGCCTCGCCACGTCCGCGGTCGCCGCCGAGGTGCTCGGCACGGAGATCGACATCGCCGCCGAGAACACGGCGCAGTGGCTCGCGCAGCAACAGTTGCAGCCGGGCCGGGCCGTCCGGATCGCCGATCTGCGCCGCCGACGCGACGAACTCCACGTGCAGGGGCGGCCGACAAACGGCATCGACGATGCCATCACCCGAGCGATGGCGCGCTACGACAGTTGGACGCTGCGCTCCGGCCAGCTCCTGGTCCTGGACGAATCCGGAATGGCCGATCTTGCCACGATCAACGCGCTCGCACGTCAGGCACACACTTCCGGCGCAAAGCTGCTCCTGGTCGGTGACCATCGACAATTGCCGGCGATCGGCGCGGGTGGCACGTTCGAGATGCTCACCGCCGCCCGGCCAGAGATTCCACAGCTGACCGAGATTCACCGCTTCCGCAACGGCGATGGCGCCGCCCGCTCCTGGGAGGCGCAGGCATCGCTGCTGTTGCGAGACGGAGACGCGCACGCGATCGGCGCGTATGAAGAGCACGGTCGTCTTACGGACGGCGACCTGGACGCCATGATCGACGCCGCCTACACGGCATGGAGATCCGACCGGGACCGTGGGCTCAACAGTTTGCTGGTCGCCGCGGACAACGCCACCGTCCAGGCGCTGAACCTTCGTGCCCGCGCCGAGCGGATCGCTAACGGGTCGGTCCAGGCTGGCGGCATCGCTTTGCACGACGGGAGCACCGCGGCGGTTGGGGATCGTATTGTCACCCGCCGCGTCGACCGCACTGTGCGCGACGGCACCGAAAGAGACACTAAGCCGGACCGGTTCGGGCGCTACGAACGCGGATTCGTCAAGAACGGCACTGCGTTCACCGTGACCGGCGTGGACCGCCACGGCGGGCTGCGTGTGCACGCCGACGGCGCCGCCACGTCGACAGTGCTTCCAGCGGAATACGTTTCGCAGCATGTGGAGCTCGGCTACGCGGTCACCGCGCATCGCTGCCAGGGCATGACGGTCGACACGACCCACACGATTGCGACCGACCGGATGACGCGGGAGGCGTTCTACGTCGCCATGACGCGCGGCACCCGATCCAACCGCGCCTACATCGCGACCGACAGCCCGAGCGAGGCCGATTCGCACGTCGCCTACGCGGCGCCACCGTCCAGCCGCACGGAAGTGCTGGCGGCTGTGCTCGCCCACGTCGGCGCGGAACAGTCCGCACACCGTATCCGAGCTCGTCTGACGGTCGAGCGACGAAGGCCGGCCGGCATCGCCGCGGCATCGACCCTCGGGCGCTGAACCACGGCAGCGCTGCAGTCCCCGCCGCGCTGGCTCACGCACACCGCAGCACCGCCGTCACCGCCGTCTTGATGTCCCGCCGCTGCCACCACTGCCGCCGGCCACGCAGGCGACCGCCAACGCCAGCCACCATCCCACGCGAACCGCTGGCCGGGCTAACGGCGCAAGGAAGCCACCACTGATGAGTAGAAGCCCATCTTCATCACCGAAGGGTGTGACGTCATGACTGAGCAACTGCTCACCCCCGCACAGGCTGGTGACCTCCTCGCGATGACCAAAGGCGCGCTCGCACAACTTCGGTACCTCGGCAGCGGACCACGGTTCGTCCGGGTCAGCGGGCGATCGATCCGGTATCGGCCGCAGGACCTCGACGAGTGGATCGAAGCGAACCTGTTCACCAAGGCCGCGAGTCACTGATGGCAACCATCGAACGCTACAAATTCTCGACGGGAGAAACGCGCTACCGCGTGCGGTACCGCAACCCGGAAGGCAGGCAGACCGACAAGCGTGGCTTTCGCACCAAGCGTGAAGCCGAGGCATTCGCCGCCAATGTCGAATCGGCGAAAATTCGCGGCGACTACGTGTCGGATACCGCCGGCAGCACGACGGTCGCCGAAATGCACGCCGCCTGGACCAACACCCATGCTCGTCTCAAGTCATCGACGGAGGCGAAACAGGACACGGCGTGGCGAGTCCACGTCGCACCCAGGTGGGGATCCGTGCCCGTTTCCGGGATCACTACGCCTGCGGTACGCGCCTGGGTGGCCACCATGGCCAGCAACGGCACGGGCCCGGCGACCATCGAGGTCGCGCTGCGTGTGCTGCGCGGCATCCTCGAATATGCCATCGAGGACCACAGGCTGGGCCGCGACCCGACCAAGGGCGTGAAGCCCCCACGCCGCGGACACAGCGAGCGCGGATACCTCACTCACGCCCAGGTTGCCGCCCTCGCGGCGGAGATCTCGACCCAGCCGATCACATTTAAGACCGGCTACACGAAATACATGCCGCAACCGACCTACGGCACGATCGTGCGGCTGCTCGCCTACACCGGGCTGCGCTGGGGCGAGATGGCCGCCCTGCGAGTCGGCGACATCCAACCAACGCGCCGGCGAATCGACGTTCGCCGCGCCGTCGCCGAGGTGCGCGGCGAACTGGTCTACTCCACACCGAAAACCCACGAACGCCGATCCGTGCCCTATCCCCAATTCCTCGATGACCAGATCGCCGCCGAATGTGACGGCAAGGGACGCGAGGACCTTGTCTTCACCGGGCCGAAGGGTGGGGAGCTGCGCGTGTCGGACTTCAGGCCCCGTCACTTCGTTCCCGCAGTGAAACGCTGCCAGGGCGCCGATCCGACGTTCCCCCGGGTCAGTCCTCACGATCTCCGCCACACCGCTGCGTCGCTGGCCATCAGCGCCGGAGCGAACGTCAAGGCCGTGCAGACAATGCTCGGCCACAAATCCGCCGCAATGACGCTCGACACCTACGCAGATCTCTTCCCAGACGACCTCGACCAGGTCGCCGCCGCGTTGCAGCGCGCCGCCACGCGACAGCACCGAGACTGATCACCCACCAAACCCGGCCGCATCCGAAGGCAATCGCGCCACCCGAGTACAGCCCGCGCTCGATCACGCACAGTAACGTTGCGCGCGCCCCCAGTTCCTGGCAACAACATGGCCTGGCAGCCCTGATCTGTGCCGCGCGCAGGGCCCGAGTCCATCGCGACGAAGATCAAAATCAGGCCAGATCGTTCGACGCCAACCGGTCAGCCACGGTCACCAAACAGCCCGAATCTCAGTCGCGATCGCTGCGAAGTGTGGGCATATTGTGGGCACGGAAGTGATCATGAACTTCTTGGAATGGCCCTACAAGCCTCTGACCTGCGAAAACTTGGTGGAGCTGAGGGGAATCGAACCCCTGACCTCTTCGATGCGAACGAAGCGCGCTACCAACTGCGCTACAGCCCCATGGGTCCCGCCGCGGCAGGACCCGACCGGACAAGGATACCAGCCGCACAGCGCCGTGACACACGCCGTCGCCCACGAACCCGTGGGGGAACGCGGCAGAGCGAGCTAGCCGGCGCGGCGCCGGAACGCAGCCGGGCGGTAGTACTCGAGATCGTCGAAGGCTGGATCGCTGTCCTCGAAATCGACCGGCTCACCGTACCCGTAACCGCTCGGCGGCACCGTTTGGCGCGCGTGCGAACTGACGCGGTACTCCTCGACCTCGCCGGGCCGCGGAATCTCCCCGGTGCGATGCGCGTAGACCTGCTCCGCCACAGACGGCCGGTAGCCGGGACGGATCTGGCGGGCCCGCGCCAACCGTGCCGCGCGGCGCAGTTGGATCTCGTTCTCGATGCGCACCTGCCTGCGCAGATAGGCCAGATACAGCACCAGCAAGACGCCGCTCGTCACCGATGCGGCGTAGCCGTATCCCGTCCCGAGGAAGCCCACGACGCCACCCATGGCCGCCACCGCGAGCAGCAACAGAGCCACCCGCTGGCGACGCCGGAATCGGTAGGCGCGCGTGCGGTCCGCTGCGGCCGGGTCGAACCCGCCGCGGCCCTGCCGGAGCGGCGTACGCCGGTAGTCGGCATCGTCGGACGCAGGTCGGGGCTCCCCCACCGACGCACGTTCGGACCGACGGTCTTCCCGACCTGTCTCGATCCGGAGAGCGGCTGCGCCGCGGGCGGCGTCATACCCGGGGTCGTACCCGGCGTCATACCCGGCGCGCTGCGCGGACGTCCCGATCGTGCCGTCGCCCGGTTCGCCGTCAACGCGGCTACGATCACGGCGCGCAGCGACCGCGGTCTCCGCGGTATCACCCACGCGCTCGCCGGGTTGCGCAGCATCCGCCACCCGGCCGGCCTCGCCCTCGACGCCGGCGATGCTGCCAGGTTTCCGGGCAGCATCATCGTCGGACGCCTCACCCAGAGCGCCGTCGTACTCGCCGGCATCGCCGCGCGAGCGGTGCGCCATCGCGGTGCGGCTCAGCAGCGGCCGTCTGCGGGATTTCGAGTTCCGTTGCAGCACATGGAAATTCGCGCCCTCATCGGTGTTCTCGGGCACCTGCTCGCGGCGCTTGGCCACCATCGGCACGAGCACCACCAGCCACGCCACGACGAGGCCGACGACGATCAGCGACGTCGGCAGTGACGGCATCTCGGCCCCTTCCGGTCACGATCGGCGCACAACGGACACGGATTGCACGCAGGGAATTACTCCACGTTCACGCTAGTCACTCGAGTCACAACAGCCACGTAAGACACGCCCACGGATCAGGCTTCGTCTGCATTGTCACCATGCGCTCCGGGCGCTGGACCCCGCTCTCGCAGGTACTCGGCGATCAGCGCCCCCGCCGGGTCCACGCCGCCCGGCATCTCCTCGACCGTCAGCGCATACAGCACGTGATCCCGCCACGCTCCGGCGATGTCGAGATACCGCCGGAGCAGCCCTTCCTTGCGCATGCCCACGTGCTCCACGACGGTGCGGCTGGCGGCATTCTCCGGGTCGATCGTGGCCTCGACGCGATGCAGCCCCACCGGCCCGAGCGCATGCGCCACGGCCAGCGCCACCGCCGCCGTCGCCACACCGCTGCCCGCCGCGTCCGCACCCACCCAGTAGCCGACCCACGCGGAGCACAACGCCCCGCGCGAGATCCCGCCCAGCGTCACCTGCCCCTCGAACCCGCCGTCCACCGTCACCGCGAACGGGAGGCACCCGCCGCGACGAGCGGCCCGCATCAACAGTGCATAGTGCTGCCGCCAAGCGGCCGGTGAATGCCGATCGGCCCAGGTCGCGGGGCTCGTCGCATCCCACCGCTCGATCCGCTCGCGATCCCTCAGCCGCAGCCGTCGCCAGGCCGCCCCGTCCCGGCGCTGCAGCGGTCGCAGCATCACGTCGCCGGCGCGGGACGGCAGCGGCCCGAGCGCCGCGGGCCATCCGGGGTGACGCCTGTCCCCTGGCTCGCCGTGTTGGATCACCATGCATCCGCTCCCCGGACAGGTGACGTCGGACGCAGGAGCTCGGACGCCGGCTCCGACACGAGCCGCCACGGGTATGACGCCGTCCCGCCGTAACGCCGGCCGGCACGAGACGCCCCGCGGCTCACGGTCAGGCCCGTTGCGCCAGGAAGGACACGGCCACGTCGGTGCCGATCGGTACCTCGGTGGTCTGCTC
>Ga0209916_1000921_pt1 | contig 34196 bp, 32 predicted proteins | sample ThiBio_1000_plan_FD_183956 | JGI IMG/M metagenome (GOLD analysis project Ga0209916, IMG submission 183956) | Wastewater bioreactor microbial communities from Cape Town, South Africa - Thiocy_solids_2 (SPAdes) | ecosystem: Engineered > Bioreactor > Thiocyanate-remediating > Anaerobic-Aerobic ... | reverse complement strand
AGGTGCGCTGCGGAGCGGCGGGATTGATGCCCAACAGCAGGCCGACACGGTATTCGACATTGCTGCGCGTGCCCGGCACATGCCATTCGCCGGTGACCACCGGACCGGCCTGGTAGGCCTTGTCGTCGGGCCGGCCATACGCCTCGATGCCGGGCCGGAAAGCGGAAGTCACCGCATAGGTGCCCGCGTAGCTGTAGCGAAATTCGGTGCCATGCGATGCGCCACCGCCAATCTCGCGTTCCCAGATCAGATTGACGCGATGATCGAAACGGCCTGCGGTCTTCTCGATCAATGGACCAAACTCGAGCTCGCCAGGGCCGCCGCCCTTGGGGTGGCCGTAGGAGGCGAGCAGGCCGAAATCGGCCCAGTAGCGGCCCGGCTCGGTGAACTGGAACGTGTTCTCGAACTCGTAGCCCACCAGCTTTCCGCGCCCGCCCGGCTCCTTTTCATACTCGGCCAGGTAGAGCTCGGGTTTCCACCAGCTGGTGAATGCGTGCGCCAACGAAAGCTCGGCCGCGCGCTCGCCGTTGATGTCGGCGCGACCATCACCGTAGCCGTAGCCGCGCAGCTCGACCTCGGTCTGGGTGGCAATCACGTGTGGCGAGTAGACGATGAAGTCATCCGCTTGCGCGAGGCCGGCACCCGCGAACAGGGCGAGGCCGAGAATCGCGGGGAGAACGCGTCGACTGCGCGGGGGAAACGAGCGGTTCGCTTGCATGGAAGATCCTTGGATAAATATCGGGCCGCGAAGCCCGCCCGCCCGGCGACAGGCAGGCTGACGCCAACGGCGTAAGCGCAGTCGATCGAAACGAGTGGGATCAGTGCCTGGGCAGGAAGCCGAGCATGCAGCCTGCGGTTATTCCACGATCAGGCGCCCCTGGGCCGTGTCCTGGTGGAAGTCGCCAAAAAAGGCATAGGTGCCGGCACGCAGGGGGCCGACGTAAACCATGGCGCTGCCATTGGGCAATACCAGCTTCTCGCGGTTGAAATCCGTGCTTTCGAATTCCTCGGGCGTCGGATCCTGGTTGTTCACCACGATGCGTACCTTGGTATTGGCCGGCATCCTGATCTCGCTCGGTTGATAGCGATGGTTCTTGATGATCAGCGTGTATTCCGGCAGTTCGCTCGCCGCCACACTCCCGGCAGCGATCAGCAAAGCGGTTCCAACCAGCGTCAAAAAGCGGTTCATCGGCAGGTTTCCTTGTGATGCGTAAATGCTACTCATTGTCATTTGAGCTGTCAAGAAACGCCGCCTCGGAGGGGCTCGCGGGAGAGGTATGGCATGGATATGCCGGGGCTCGCGCGTACCGAATACCGCAACCGTGTCGTCCACGCGCCCGGCTTGTGCAACACCCTTTCCACGCCATGGCGGAATACTCCGGCCAGCGGTCTTCGCAGTGGCGAGGAGAGCCGCATTGAGCAATACGAACCCTCCCCGGGACGGCGCTGCAGGTGGCGCGAGCGAGCGAAACCGGATCGCGGATCAGAGAACGCGCAACCGGGGCGACGGGGCAATGGGGGCCCATCGCCGGGCTGTCCGAAAAAAGCGCCAGCGCGGATCCCCGGCCAGCTGCGCGATCCGCGGGAAGAGAAGAATCCAGGCCATCCCTCCGCGAGGCGCGATCGCAACGGAAACGTGGAGCACCCCGACCGTCCCGGCAAGTCGGGAGCATCGGTGTCCGCCTCGGCAGGGCGCAACGAACAGGCAGGATGACCCGACCGGCTCGGCGCAAGCGGGTAGCGGCAACGATTACGAGCTTGGCTGACCCCGGCGCGTTTCAGCGCCCGTCCGTGCTTCGCCGCAGCCCGGGTGGCCGCACTGGCAGCCGGGAGGCTGATCCGAGGTGGGGGACTCCACCCGCTTGCGGCAGTGTTCGCTGCAATAGGCCTTGCCGGCAGCAACTGCACAGGTGCATGCCGGATGGGCACAGCGCTGATGGTTCGTGGTGTTCATCCGGATACCTCGGTGGTGTCCCAGCGGCTGGGGATGTTCATGAAAGCGCACGTCGCGACAAACGAGGGTGATGCCTGTGTGCAGGCCCGATGAGTCCGGCAGGCATCGTCCGTCGACAGGCGCGTGTCGCTGTCGTGGTGCTGTCGATGAAGCGTGCTGCCGAAAGCCAAGGGTTCACATCAATGGCGGCAGAACCGGTGGCCCTGCTCACGCACGCGTCGCGCAGCGGTCACGCCGGCTGCGCGCGCGATTGCCGATGATCGGGTGCCACCGTCATGGAAACCGCCATGCTTCCCAACGAACCAGGCATCGGCGCAGCTCCATCGCCCACCGGTGATCCCGAATACCAGCCGCCCGATCCGCCGCCGCCGACGTTTCCCGATCCCACGCAGCCCGAGCCCGTGCCGCCGACCGGACCGGAGTTGCCGCCGCCGGCTCCGTCGCCTGACCCGGCACCGCCAGCCCCGAAGGCGAAGCCTGCGGTCAATGCGGCGTGGCCACCCGCTCGGCGACCTCGGCCTTGAGCGAGCGGGCCTCGGTAGCTTCCAGGTCCGCCTGGGCCACCATGCCGCAGATCGCGCCATCGGCGTCGACAATCGGCACCCGGCGTATCTGCTGGTCTGCCATCAATCGCGCGCACTCCTCCAGCGAGGCGTCGTCCTTGAGCGTCAGGGCCGGGGCGGTCATGCATGACTGCACTGTGCTGTGCTGCGGGTCGCCTCCCGTAGCGACGCAACGAACCACGATGTCGCGGTCAGTGATCACGCCGGCCACCCTCAGCTCGCGGTCGGTCACCGGAATCTCGCCGACATCCATTTCCAGCATCATTCGCGCAGCGTCTGCCAGCGTGGCCTCGGGCAGGCAGCAATGGGGTCTGGGGGTCATTATGTCTTGTACGTTCATGACGTTTCTCCGCAACGGACGAGGCTCCAGGCCTTGCACGGAACCTCCACCTTGTCACCACCGCCTTGAAGAAAAGGCGATTGAAGCGTCAACGGTACTCATACAGACCCGCCTCACCGCCCAGGCTTGCGTTGCCCCGCAAACGCAACGCCCGATCGACGCGCGCCCTGACCGGCAGCACCAGCAGGGCGGGGCGCCGCCGACGAGGATCAGCACGACGACGTCGAACGCCGGCATCTCGCCGAACGAGCGCTTGCCGGCCAGGCGCAACATGCACAGCAGGATGAGGTAGACCACTGCGCCACGCAGCGCGAAATGCCACCACGGCTCGGACAATTGCAGGAGGATATTCATGGGCCGGGTATCCTCGCTGGGCCTGGGTGTGAACCGCATCGCCGTTCGCGAGGCAGACCACCGCCATCCATCCCGATCGGTTGGCGGCGTGCACGCCAGGTCGCGGCGGACTGCGGCTTGACGAACAGCGGCAGGGACCTGGATCGCCTTCGCCTGCTTCCCGACACGATTGACGCAGGTCTCGCTCCACGCGGCGTGGCCGGCACGCTCGAAGCCCTACCGTGCAATGCGAAACGAGCGAGCCGGGTGAAGCATCGGTCAAGCAGGTCACACGTCAGATTGCTGCCCGGATCCAACGATTCAGCCGGCTCCGGCACGCGGCGAGCAAATGGCATCGCTGGCGTGGTGCGCGGCGCGGGCGCATAGTGGGCTTTGGAGATGGAGCGTCGTGAGACGGCTGTGGGTCCACCGTGCCGTTGCCGCGATTCGCCTGACGAAGATGCTTCCAACAGGGCGACCAGATGGCTATCCCGGAGAATGAAGCGGCGCCTTGCCGCGGTACCGCCGCCGACCGGGCGATTCACGTCGGCTCGATGCGGATGCTGCTGGAGGCGATGCCGATACCCGCTTACGTCTGCAACGAGGAGGGCGTCGTGGTGGCCGTCAACACCCGCGCCGCCGCGCTGTGGGGAGCGGCACTGCAGGTCGGGGGGAGCGACGAGGCGCTCGTTCCTGCCTTGCTGAAGGCCGGCGGGCTGACGGGAGAGGGGCAGGAGGTGCGCGACATCCATGTCGCGATCCGGACTGCATCCGGCACATCGCAACGCGCTTTTGCCTGCGCCTCGTGGCTGGGGCGCGACGACGCCGGCATCGGCCTGGTGCTGAAAAGTTTCCGGTTGGCGGAGCCGTCGGACGACGACGCGCGGGACCTGTTCGAGAATGGCGCCGTGGGACTGCGCCTGGTCGCGGCCGACGGCACCATACTGCGCGCGAACCAGACGGAACTCGACCTGCTCGGCTATCGCCGCGAAGACTACGTCGGGCACAAGCTTCGCGAGTTCGACGCCGATGTCGACCGCCTGGCCAGGCTCCTCGAACGGGTTCGCGCCGGCGAATCGGTGGACAAGTACCCGGCCCGCCTGATCGGCGGCGATGGCGCCATCCGGCACGTGCAGATCAGCTCCAGCGGGCGCTTCCGTGACGGCGAGTTTCTCCACTCACGCTGTTTCACCATCGATGTCTCCGCGCAGGAGCAGTTGAGCCGGACGATCCGCCAGCGCGACCGGCTTTCGCGGCAACTCCTGCAAGCCTTGCCCATGGCGATCTACACCACCGACGTGCAGGGAAGGATCACCTTCTTCAACCGCGCCGCCCTCAATTTCTCGGGGCGTCGCCCGCCGCCGGAACAGCGATGGTGCGTGGCACGGAAGCTGTATCGGCTCGACGGCACCGTGCTGCCGCACGACGAGTGTCCGATGGCCATCGCGGTCCGCACGCGGCGGGCGCTGCGCGGCGAGGTGGCCATCGCCGAACTGCCGGATGGCAGCCGGCGCACCTTTGCCGCGTACCCGACGCCGCTGTTCAACGACGATGGCAGCCTGGTAGGCGCGGTGAACATGATGGTCGACATCACCGAGCAACAGGCTGCGGCGCAGTCGCTGCAGGATTCCAATGCCCGTCTGGAACAGCGGGTGCTGAACCGCACGCGTGCCGCGGAGGGCGCCTTCATGAGCCTCCATCGCAGCGAACGCGATTTTTCGCTGCTGGTGGAGAACGTGGTCGACTACGCCATCTACATGCTCGATCCGCGCGGCGTCATCATCAACTGGAATGCCGGCGCCGAGCGGATCAGCGGGTACTGGGCTGCCGAAGTCGTCGGGACGAACTTCTCGCGCTTCTACACGCCGGAAGACCGCGCCGGCGGCCTCCCTGACGCGGCCCTGAGCGCCGCCGGCCGCAAGGGCAGCTACAGCGCGGAGGGCTGGCAGGTACGCAAGGACGGCAGCCGCTTCTGGGCCAGCGTGGTGATTGATCCGGTTTTCGACCACGGTGTGCTGGTGGGCTTCGCCAAGGTCATCCGCGACGTCACCGAGCGCATGCAGGCCGAGGCGGCCCTGATGGAAAGCGAATACCTCGCGCGCGGCATCATCGACACGGCGCTCGACGGCTTCGTGCAGCTGGATGGGGACGGCCGCATCGTCCAGTGGAACCCGCAGGCGGAAGTGCAGTTTGGCTGGCCACGCAGGGAGGTCCTCGGGAAATCGCTTTGCGCATTGGCGATCGCGGAGGCGGACCGCGCGCGCTTCGATCGCGACCTCCGACCCTCGCTCAGCCGCCCGTCGCGCGGAACCACACGGCGCATCGAAATGGTGGACCGCGAAGGGCGCAGGATTCCGGTCGAACTGAGCATCAGCTCGCTGATCGTCAACGAGAGCTACCACACCAACATATTCATTCACGACCTGAGCGAACGACTCCTCGTCGACGCGCAGCTGCACCAGGCGCAGAAGATGGAAGCGGTGGGCCAGTTGACCGGCGGCCTTGCCCACGACTTCAACAACCTGCTGCAAGGCATCATCGGATCGCTGGATCTGATCCAGCTGCGAATGGGCGAAGGCAACACCGCCGACGTGCAGCGCTTCATCAGCGGCGCACTGAGTTCGGCAAACCGCGCAGCAGCGATGACCCACCGCCTGCTGGCCTTCTCCAAACGCCAGCCGCTGGATCCGCGCCCGGTCCAATCCAATCCGTTGATTCTTTCCATGGCGGACCTGCTGCAACGCACGCTGGGCGAGAAGGTCACGCTGATGTTCGAGCTGGCGACGGACTTGTCTACCACGCTGTGCGATCCGAATCAGTTGGAAGGCGCCGTGCTGAACCTGGCGATCAATGCCCGCGATGCCATGCCGCAGGGCGGCTGCCTGCACATCCGTTCCCGCAATGTGGAAGCCGGCGAGATTCCGGCTGGGCAGTGGCCGGACGAGCGCAAGGCAGGCCAGGGCTTCATCTGCATCGAGGTTTCCGATGACGGCATCGGCATGGACGCGCAGGTGCTCGAGCATGCGGTGGAGCCGTTCTTCACCACCAAGGCGCCTGGCCACGGCACCGGCCTGGGCTTGTCGATGGTGTACGGTTTTGCGCGACAGTCGAATGGCTACTGCGAAATCCACAGCGAACCAACCCGCGGCACCACGGTCAGGCTGTACCTGCCGCGTTTGGCCGCGAAAGCGAGCGAACGCGGGGACCCTGACGTTTTCCACGCACCGGCGCCCACGACGAAGGGCGAACTGGTGCTGGTGGTCGAGGACGAAGAGGTGGTGCGCCACGTGGTCGTCGAAGTCCTGCACCAGCTGGGCTACAAGACGCTGGAGGCGATGGACGGCGAGTCGGGGCTGGCCGCGATCAAGGCGAACGAGGCGATCCGCCTGCTTGTCTCCGACATCGTGCTGCCGGGCATGGACGGGCGGGCGCTGGTCACCGCGGCGCGCGCGCTGCGACCCGATCTCAGGATATTGCTGATGACCGGCTACGCCGCCGACACTCCCGCACCCGCGGGATTGGCGCCGGTGATGGGCCTGCTCACCAAACCGTTCACCGTGGAAACGCTGGCTGGACGCCTGCGAAAGATGCTCGGCGAAACCCGTGCCGCGGGCGCGCCGTGAGGGACCTTCCCGACACGCCCGGGCTCCTGGTTCAGGGCGAGCCAAGCAGCTCGCGCATGATCGTGCGCAGCGCCTGCAGGCTCAGCGGTTTGGCAACCATGCGAACTCCGGGAAACTCGGCCGCCAGATCGGCCAGGTTGCCGCCGGATACGACCGCGAAAGGCATATGCCGCTCGCGCAGTGCGAGCATCAGCGAATGGGCGCTTTCCCCGCGCAGGCCGACGTCGACCAGGGCGGCGTCGAATTCGCCGTACTCGAGGTCGCTGAGCGCATCGACCAGGGTCAGGTCGACGAGCACGACCAGCCCCATGTCGCGCAAGGTGTCTTCCATCACCATCGCGACGACGGGATCGTCCTCGACCACGAGAACCCGCTTGGCCCCGGATGTCATCTTGCCTTCCCGCTGCAGATCCCCTGCAAAGGCAGTGTATGTCGAATGGGATCGGTCGCGGAAGCCGACCCGCATGCCGAAATCGCCACCACACACCGGCGGCCACTGGCTTTGCGCGGCTGCCGTCAGAACCGCCCGCGCAGCTTCCTCGCGTCGAACGGCGCCTGTACCTTGGCGTCGTTGTCGAAGTAGCAGTAGACGTCGCGCGACTTGCGTGCCTGCGGCTTTTCATTGCTGACGCGATGCAGCCTGTCGCGGGGTTGGCGGCCCCGCAGCCAGCAACGGATTCGCCGTGCCCAATCGTCGAGCGCCGCCTGCGAGTAACCGCTTGAATAGAGCACCTTGTCGCCGTGCAGGCGCATGTAGACGAATCCGGCGGTCACGTCCTGCAGCTTTGGCCATGCCGTAGGCGCGTCGGAAACCACCAGCGCTGCGCGATGCTTGCGCAGCAGGCGCAGGAAGGCCGGGTCCGCGAAACTGGCATGGCGGATTTCGACGGCGTGACGGAGCCGATGGTTCCGTTTCGGCGCAAGGTCACCGACCAGCCCGAGATGCCGGTCATGGCGCCTGGCCATGATCAGCGCGGACGCGCTGTCCCGGGGCAGCGACGATAGGAATGCGTCGAAAAGGTCGTGGTCGTAGGGCAGGGTGGGCGGAAACTGCCACAGCATCGGGCCCAGCTTCTCGCCAAGTTCGAGCACGCCGGAGGCAAGGAAGTTCGCCAGCGGCGTCTCCACCTCGCGCAGCCTGCGCACGTGGGTGATGAAGCGGGGCGCTTTCACCGCGAAGACGAAGCCGGGCGGAGTATCCCGGTACCAGCTGCGCCAGCTGTCGGGGCGCTGCAGTGCGTAGAACGAACCATTGATCTCGATGGTATCGAGCTGGCGCGACGCGTAGTGCAGCTCCAGCCGCTGCGGCAGGTCGGGGGGATAGAACCGGCCTCGCCATGGCGCGTAGCGCCAGCCGGAAATGCCGATACGCAATTTCGCCATGATCCGCCCATGCATGCCGCGCAAACGGAGTGACGCTAACCCTCCGGCCGTCACCTGGGGATGAAGGCAGCTTCAGGAGGGGCCTCGGCGGACATGAGTCAACGGTCCAGCTGCGCCGTCAGGACGTAGCCCCGCCGCATGAATCGGTGCCATGTATCGAAGAACCTCGAGGTATAGTCCGGCTGCCGAGCAGCGCCGACTGATGCAAGCGCGCCCGGTTGGGACTTGAGTCTCCATCCGGAAAGCAAGATCTTCGGCCTCATGCAGATACCCACATGCGACATCGACTGCGCTGGTACGGACCCGGAAGCGCTGAACCGGCGTTGCGGCTGCGCCGTGGTCGACATCAACCAATTGCGCCACACCCTGGAGGCGGCGCTTCCCGGGATGGATGCCATCGATCCGGTGCGGCATGCGCACCTGTTTTCACCCCATGCCCTGTTCGTGGACCGGGGTGCATTGGACGCCATGAGTTCCGTGGCGGCGGCGGTGTTCCGGGTCGCCAGGCATCCACGCTACGTAGAGCAGGTGTTGCGCCATGCCCCCGAGATCGCGCGACACGATCCGGGTTCCGCGGGCGGCGTGCTGGGGCTGGATTTTCATCTCACGGTCGAAGGGCCGCGGTTGATCGAGATCAACACCAATCCCGGTGGACTGCTGCTCAACGCGTTCCTGCTCGATGCCGTGCATTCCTGTGCGCCGGCAACCTGGACGCCGTGGGCGACCAGTGTCGCGGCGCAGGAGGCGGGCGTTTCGGCGTGGCTGGAGGACATGCGGCGCCAACTCGGCCGGATGCCCAGGCGCATGGCCATCGTCGACGTCACGCCGCGCGAGCAGTTTCTTTATCCGGAATTCGAGTTGTACCGGCAGGCATTTCAGGCCCGGGGCATCGACACGGTGATCCGGGCGCCAGAAGAATTCATTCACGACCGCCATGGCCTGCGTGATGCCGACGGGCCGGTCGACGCCATCTACAACCGTCTTACCGATTTCGTCCTGCGCCAACCTGCCTGCCAGCCGCTGGCCGCGGCGTATCTGGCGGGCTCGATTGCCCTGACACCGCATCCCCGGGCACACGCGGTGTACGCCGACAAGCGCAACCTCGCGGTACTCGATGCCCCGCATCTGCTCGAGAGCTGCGGAATCGATGCCTCCACGACCCATCTGTTGGCAAAGGCCATTCCGTCGACGGTCGAACTGACCGCGGAAAACCGCGACGCGCTGTGGGCCGCGCGCGAGCACTATTTCTTCAAGCCCGCATCCGGCTACGGCAGTCGCGGCAGCTATCGTGGTGACAAGATGACCCGGCGCACCTGGGAAGCCATGGCCTCCGCGGCTTACGTGGCACAGGCTTTCGCACCGCCCAGCGTGCGCATCCCACATGCCGACATCACGCTCAAGGCCGACGTGCGCTGCTTCGCTTCAGAGGACGGCACGCTGCTGTTCGCAGCCCGCCTGTACCAGGGGCAGACCACGAACATGCGGACCACGCATGGCGGATTCGCCGCGGTGCTCACTTCGCATGAAGCTCGCGTGTCCTGAGCCGGCACCACGCATCAGCATTTGCAGAGCAGGGCAACAGCGCACCGCGCGCTGGCGGACCTTCCGGGAGCACTTGCGCGACTTGGTTGCGTATTTTACATAATATACATTATGCGAAGTGCCGGAGGTGCCCGGTGAGGTGGCCACAGCTGCCGGAACCCGGCCTCTGGGCCGCCCTGTGGGTCGCCCTCGCCGTGGTGCTCGCCGTCCACGCCGGCGGGTCTGGCTCATCAGCCCCGAGGGCTTCCGCGAGCTGCGCCACAGCTGCATGTTGAACCGGCGCGAGGCTGCCGCGTACCTGGGCGTCTGCGTGCGCACCGTGCGCCACTGGGACAGCGGCAGGAACCGGGTACCGTGGTCGGTGGTGCGCCTCCTGCGCCTGCGCCGGATGGGCGACCTCGGCGCGCTGTGCGATGAGTGGGACGGCTGGACGATCAACCGGCTGGGCCTGCACGCCCCAGCGGGCCGCACCTACCGGGAACGCGACATGCGCCACTGGTGGCTGACCATCGAGCATGCCCACCTGTTCCGCGAGGCCTACGACCGCGAAACGCTCGGGGGTGTGGGGGCGCAGCCCCCGCGAGCGCGGGAGCGCGTGACGCTTCTACCCGGAGCCGGTGAGGCGGGCAAGCAAGCCGACGCCGCGCCCTCGCATCCGATCGAAGCCGTGTTCACGCCGACCGCTTTTGCCAGCGACGCCGGTACAGCCGCAGGCGCCGCCGGCGCTGGCAGGGCGGTCGGCCTGTCCCCGGCCTCCGTGCGGTTGGGGAGCGCGGCGGCGGCGCGCAGCGCCGCGGGGCTTGTCAGCTCTTCTCAACAAGTGGAACGCTACCCCCTGCAAACCCGATTCCAGCGCCACTTTTGGGGGGTGCGCCGTGCTGGCTGATCCCGTCGTCATCGACCCGCGCAAGGCCCGTTGCCAGCGGCTACGCCGCACGATCACGGAAGCGGCCAAGCTGCACGAGCGCGAGGCCCGTTGGGCCTCGGAACGGCTGGGGCGCTCGGCCTACCGCAAGACCTTCATCACCCTCACCTACCGCCCCGGCGAGACCTGGGAGCCGCGCCACGTGTCCCGCTTCGTGCGCCTGATGCGCCAGTGGTTCAAGCGCCGCGAGTATCCGTGCCGCTTCGCGTGGGTGGGCGAGCTGCAGAAGCGCGGCGCGCTGCACTACCACGTGCTGGTGTGGGTGCCCCGCCGCCTGCGCCTGCCCCGGCCCGATGCCTGCGGCTGGTGGCCGCACGGCATGAGCAACATCGAGACCGCCCGGAACCCGGTCGGCTACATGGTCAAGTACGCGACCAAGACCCGCCCCGAGGACATCCGGCGCCTGCCCAAGGGCGTGCGCCTGCACGGCAACGGCGGGCACGACCCTGCGGCCCGCGTGCAGCTGCGCGAACGCCTGTGGCCGCAGTGGGTGGCGCAGGAGTGGGACCATCGCCGGGTCGAGGCATGGTGCGCGGACACGGAGGCGGAGGCCGCGTGGAAGGCCCGCCGCATCGAGGTGCACACCCCGCACCCAGGCGGCACGATCCACGTCCGCTACATCGACCCGCAGTTGCCGCCCGAGGACAGCGAGGCATGGTGGGCGCTGCGGATGGCCGACGAAGAACGCCGGCTGGCCGAGGAGGAGCAGTGGTGCGCCTACGCCCGCCGCTACGAACGCCGGGGCTTCCCGATGCTGCAACGCGTGGCCGGCGGCTTCGTCCACCTGGTCACCGGCGAACTCATCCCTACCCCGTGGCGCATCGACGTGTCGTGCGGCGTCGTCCGGGCCTACCTCAAGACGGAGACCCTGCAATGAGCCAGATCGTGAGCGTCGGCACCAGCAACGACGACGACGTGCTGAAACCCTACGGCGTGACGGAGGCGCAGATCGCCATGTTCGCGCTGGACGCCATCCTCTACGCCCACGACAAGGCCGGAGGCAACCGGCCTCGGTTCCTGTTCGAGCTGGTTGGGGAGTTTGAGGTCGCGCTGCGCGAGGCGATGGACCTGCCCATGCCCGACGACTGACCCGCACAAAAGGCGAGGCCCCCGACTGCTGGCGAGCTATCCGGGGGCCTCTTGGTACAACGAACCGGGGCCGAAGCCCCAAAGGAATGTTCGCATGAAAACCGACTACGCGGCGCAATGCCGCTTCTTCCGGGCCGAAGATGCGGTCCGCATCGCCCTCCAGGCGTACTACGCCGCCGGTCGCCGGATCGAGCCGCCGCCGGGCGAACCGTGGATGATCGACGGCGAGCCCTACGCCACGGCCTCCGACTTCGCGGATGCCTTCAGCGGCGAACTGCAGGCCCGGCTCTCCCTGCTGGCCCTCGCGCGGCTCGGTGACTTCAACGTGCTGCGCGATGGCTGGGATCTTTTCATGCTGGCCGCTGACGTCGAACCGGAGAAAATGGCGCCGATAATCGCAAGGCGCGAGACCGAAAGGCTCGAAATTGAGGCCGAGTTTTCAGGCCTGAATATGCACAGTTTGCCACCCGAAGATAATCCTGCACATAATCAGCCTCCGAGGGAGGTTGCGAGCCGTGGATAAACCGGGCGAGGTCTATACATTATGCGAAATTACAAACATCCATACCGCTGGGATCGGGCTTCCGCTACCTCATCCCCGCCCACTCGTCGGAACTGACCCGACCTTGTTACTGTTTGAGCCATGAGCGCACTCGAGACCGCGTCGTCGCCGTTTGCGCTGCGGGAAAAACCGTGACATGACCTCGTGGCCGGATCTGGCTGCGGGGCGTGCCGCTTATTGATTGCAGGGGCGCAACACAGGGGCAAGGGGAAATGAAGATAACGCTTGGACGCAAGAAGTGGCTGCTGCCGGCTGTTGGCGTGGTCTTGCTTGGCGCTGCCGCCGGCATCTGGGTCTTGTTGCACCCCGCCAGCTTCGTGGTGCAGCCGTGGCGGGCGCAGGAATCGGTCACCGCGGCGCGTTTCGTGTTCGGCCCCTATCCGGTGGATGCGGACATCTCCCGCCTGAAGACCGAGGGCGTCACCACCATCATCAGCCTGCTCAACCCCAGCCTGCCCTACGAGTCGGCGCTGCTGGATCAGGAAAAGAGGCGAGCGGAGCGGCTCGGCATCCGGGTGCTCAATTTTCCGATGGGCAGCATCCTCGGGCAGCGCTTCGGCGCCGACTACGAGCGCAATTCCCGCGCCGCCGCCGAGGCGGCCATCGCCAGCGACGGCACCGTGTACATCCACTGCTATCTCGGCCTGCACCGCGCCCGCAGCGTGCGTGACTATCTGGAACAGCACGCCGGCCAGGCCGATACGCGCCAGTTCCATGGCTCGATCGCGCACAACCGCTCGCCGCGCCAGCTCGCCAATGAACGCGCCCAGGGTCTGTTCGAACAGGAAGATTACGAGGGCGCACTGCGCGAGCTGGGCAGCGTGCAGCCGCCGGACTACGCCGCCTACGTGCTCACCGGCTGGATCCAGTTGCGCCGCAACGACAACGTGCTGGCACGCGACCAGTTCCGCCAGGCCTCCGGCATGCCCGATGCGAAGGCCGACTCCTGGGACGGCCTGGGCTTCGCGCTGCTGCGCCTGGACGATCTGGACGGCGCCAGTTCCGCCTTCGGGCAGGCGCTGACATTGGCGCCGCAGGACAACGACGCCATGCAGGGCATGGCGCAAACGCTCTATCGGCAGAACAAGCCGGCGCAGGCCCGCCCCCTGCTCGAACAGCTGCACGCCGACGACCCCGACAACCCCGAGGTCAAGCAGCTGCTGGAGCGCGTGAAGGAGCAGGCCAGCAGCTCGCCGTAGACGGTAGCGGATGCCGCCGGGACGATTGCTGCCGATGGCCGCCAGCTGTACGTGGGCATCGGTGCCACGCTCCAGGTACATCCCGCCCGCGCCGGTGCCGCGCGCTCAGCTCACGCGGAAACGCTCGCCATATTTGTCGGCGTGGGCGAGCAGATAGGCGTTGAAGAAATCCTGGTCGCTGCCGGGCATGTCCACGATGGCGGCGACCAGTTCGGCGTCCATGCGGTTGCGGATGTCGCCCAGCTCGTAGCTGCGCCCTTCGTAGGTGATGCTGCCGGTTCTCGCTTCGGGCTCCGGCATCTTGGCCGGGATGAAGGGCGAAACCGGGTCGCTGGCCGGAAAGGTTTCCTCCAGCGCCTCGTCCTGGTTCCTGTTCGCCTTGTCCCTGCGTTGCCGACGCGATTGCGGAGTCTCGTTCTCCACGGCGCCGCTCGGGTTGTTCGGATGCGGGAGGTCCTTGCGATCATGGGTGGACATGGGCTCTTCTCCGGCTTCGGGAACACGAAGCAGACTGCGGCCGGGAGGGTTAAGTCCCGATGTGCATTCCGTCTTGCCCACTTCATGTCGAGGCGGCCACGACATGGGCACGCGTCCGCACCACAGGGGCGGGCGCTGAGCTTATTCACGGGGACAGAACCTTTCCGGTGCCACGGTTGCACATCCGGCAACCGCAGGGACCTGCCAATGTCTGCCAATTGCGTGCTGCTGGTGGAGGACGACGTCGCTACCCGCGAGGTCACCCGCTGCTGCTGAATCATGCCGGGTACGATGTGGTGGCCGTGCGTGATCTTGCTTCCGGCCTGGCCGTGTGTCGCGCGCGGCAGGACATCGGCATGCTGGTGGCGGACATGTACCTCGGTTGCGGCCAGCAGAGCACTTCGCTGATCAGCAACCTGCGTCGTGACAACGCCGCCTTTCCCATCGTGCTCACTTCCGCCGACAACGAAGCCGCGCAGATCGCCTGGCAATTGAAAGTGGTGTTCCTGCGCAAACCCTACGGCCGGCTGACGCTGCTTTCCGCCATGGACTGCGCCGCCAGTTGTGCGCGGCTGGCGTGACGCGATCCGATCGAGGAAGGCGAAGAAGAGAAATGCAGCGGTAGCGCGCTCAGGAAATGGCGCTGGGCGCATCGAATGGCAGCGGCCTGGCGCCCAGTTCGAGCAGCACCGTCTCGGCCCTGGCCAACTGGTCCGGCTGGCCGTCGATGGCAACCAGCACGTGGCCGGCGGCAATCTCGTCTTCGAACCGGCGCCGCACCGGTCCCGGTTCGGCGGTGCCGGTCAGCATGCCCACCCAGCCACCCACCGCGGCACCGGCGGCGGTCATCGCCGCAGCGCCGGCAAGGGTGACGCCCAGCGGTGGAACGGCGATGGCGATCAGCCCCACCAGCAGGCCGCTGCCACCACCGGCCAGCAGGCCCTTGAAGCCGCCGCGGCTGAAGTCCCCGCTGGTGTCCTGGCGGTCGTCGGGAATCTGGTCGTTCTCGATGTCCTGTCGTGCCACCAGCGAAATATCGTCGTCGGACCAACCCGCCCGGCGCAGCGCGTCGATGGCCAGGCGGGCGGCGTGAACATCGTCGGTGCTGAACACGTGACGTGTCTTCATGTCTGCTCCCGTTTTCTCGATGAGCACTGCGCGATTGTGGCGGCGCTGCGGTGACCGGTGCGTGAGAAGTTCCCTGCCTGCCCGTGCGCTTCGCGTGATCGCGAGAGCAAATGTTCTTGAACGAAGTCGTGCCGAACCCGTCACGCGCGGTCGGCTCCAATACGACCCCACGACAACCTCTCCGAAGGAGAACTTCCGATGAAGAGCAACCACGACATCAAGACCCTCAACAACCTGATCGAGACCACGCTGGACAGCGCCGACGGTTATGCGGAAGCGGCCAAGGATGCCAGGAGCGAGCCGCTCGTTTCGCTCTTCAGGGAACGCGCCGACGAACGCAGGCAGGTGGCTTCGACGCTGCAGCAGCGCGTGCGCATGCTGGGCGGCGATCCCGCGGATGACGGCACGATGGCCGCCTCGGCGCACCGCATGTTCGTCAACCTGCGCACCAGCCTCACGTCGAATGACAACAAGGCGGTGGTCGACGAGGTCGAGCGCGGCGAGGACCACCTCAAGTCGAAGTTCGAGCACGCGATGAACGACAAGGATATTTCGGCGGATACCGAAGCGGTCATCGCCGACATGTACACCTCGGTGCGCAACGGCCACGATCAGATGCGGGACATCAAGCGGGCCTTCCACGGGTGAACTGCAGCCTGCGTCGGAAAAACGGGCGCTGCCCGAGTCGCACTCGCTCGGGGGCGCCTTGCGCAGCACCGCAGCGGCAAGTCAGCCTGCCTTGCGGGTGGCTGAAGGCTTCTTTGCCGACGCCTTCTTCGTCGAGGATTTCTTCTTCGTGGCTGGCTTGGCCGCGCGTGGGCTCTTGGCAGTTTTGCCGGCGGCTTTCGCGGTGCTCTTCTTCGGCGGCGTGCGCCGGTGGCTGGCCAGGCTCTTCTGCAGCAACGACATGAAATCGACCACGTTGGTGGTGGCGTTCTCCGGCAGCGCGGCCTCCTCCTCGGCCTCGGTGGCGACCACGCCCTTGGAGCGCATCCGCTTCTCGATCACCTTGCGCAGGCGATCGCGGAACTCGTCGCGGTAATCCGCCGGATTCCATTCGTCGCTCATCGATTCGACCAGTTGCCCGGCCATTTCGATCTCCCGGGACGAGATCCGGTAATGCGCCGCGGCTCCTTCGGGAATCTTGTAGTCCACGGTGTCCACCAGCTCCTGCGGATAACGCATCAGCATCAGCACCAGTGCATGGCCGCGCGGAATCACTGCGGACAGGTACTCGCGCGTGCGGATCACCACCCGCGCAATGCCGATCCGGCCGGTGCGTTCGAGGGTTTCGCGCAGCAACACGTAGCCCTTCTCCGCCTTCTTGCCCGGCACGAGGACGTAAGGCTTCTCGAAGTATTCCGGACCGATCGCGTCGGCCCGCACGAACGTCTTCACGTCGACCACTTCACGGCCGTCCGCCGCAGCCGACTTGATGTCTTCCGGCTCCAGCACGACGTAGTTGCCCTTGGAGTACTCGAAGGCCTTGACGATCTCCTTCCACGGCACTTCCTCGCCGGTCTCGGCATTGACGCGCTCGTAGCGCACCGGCGTGTTGCTGCGGCTGTCCAGCATGCGGAAATGCAGGTCGACGCTGCGTTCGCCGGGCATCAGCGAGACCGGCACGTTGAGCAGGCCGAACGAGAGGGTTCCGGTCCAGATGGGGCGTGCCATGGTTGGTTACCTCCCCTGCCAGCGCCGCGGTCAGGAGGCTTTTCTGGCGCGCGTCCTGGCCGCTTTCTTCGCCGCCGTCGAGCGGCCTTCGGCGCCCTTGGTGCGCGCCGCCTTCTTCGCTGCGGCCGAGCGCGAGCTGGCGCTGCGCTTCGACGCGCTGCGCCGGGCGTGCGACGACAACGCCGACTTCGAGGCGGCCCGGTGGCCTTCCTTCTTCAGCGCCCTGCTGGTCGCCCGCGAACGCTTCGCCGCGGGCTTGTGGTGCTCGTGCGCGGCGGACTCGTCCTGCGCCGCCTTCTTCCTGGTCGACTTGCTGGCGCTCTTGCCGGGCTGGACCTTTACGCCGGCGCGCCGGGCCTTCGACAGGCCGATGGCGATCGCCTGCCTGGTCGATCTGGCGCCGTGCTTGCCCTCGCGCACGTGCTCGATCTCCTCGTGCACATACTCCCCGGCCTGGGTGCTGGGGGACTTTCCTTCTTTCTTGTCCTTGGCCGTGGCCCGGCGTGTACGACTTTCTGGCATGACGATCTCCGGCGGCGAAAAGGTACGTTCATGTGGACTATTGCGGCATCGGCGTGGACAGGCTGTAAAAACACCGTAACCCGCGTTTCACCTGTGGCGTACGCCGGCCTCGCTAGCGTGCAGGCGTTCCCGCGACGGAGGTCGGCACCATGGCTGCCAGCAAGCGCACCGCGACCAAGGCGGCCAGGGCCACCGCCGGACGCCAGCGCGCGATCCAGGCCGCGGCCGAAGACCACGACGAACGCAAGGCGCCCGGGAAAGACGGGACGCAGCCGTCGACCCGGCGAACCGGCAAGCCGAAAGGTGGCCAGCCGCCGCAGCATCAGCACAAGCCCGGCAGCGAACAACTGCTCGACCCGCGACCGCAATTCCTGGCCCCGACCTATGCGGGCAGCGGCAAGCTCGCGGGCATGACCGCGCTGAATCCCGCCGACCAGCCGGCCGAGCGCATGCGCGACTTCGGCAAGTCCAGTGCGATGGGCCGGCCGGCGCAACCGGAAGAGCTGGCACCGGCCTACGTCTTCCTGGCTGCGCCCTGCTGCGCCAGCTACATCTCCGGCGCCGTGCTGCCGGTGATGGGCGGCCCGACCAGCTGATCATGGGCAGCCTGCGCGAGTACCAGCGCAAGCGTGACTTCTCCCGGACGCGCGAGCCGGCCGGCGACATGGCGCTCAGCACGGATCACCGCGCCATCTTCGTGGTGCAGCTGCACCATGCCAGCCGCCGCCACTTCGATTTCCGCCTGCAGGTAGGCGACGTGCTGAAGAGCTGGGCGGTGCCGAAGGGGCCGAGCTACGACCCGCAGGTGAAGCGCCTGGCGGTCGAGGTGGAGGATCACCCGCTTTCCTACGCCGGCTTCGAGGGCGACATCGAGCACGGCTACGGCAAGGGCCATGTCGATCGATTCGATACCGGCGTATGGGCCAGCGAGGGCGACGCCGAGGCCCAGTTGCGCAAGGGTCACCTGCGCTTCGAGCTGTTCGGCAAGCGGCTCAAGGGCGGCTGGCACCTGGTGCGCAGCGGCCGCCAGGAGCGCCAGCAGCCGTGGTTCCTGATCAAGGCGAAGGACCGCTTTGCCGGCGACGTGGAAGCCGACGACCTGCTCGACGCGAAAATGCGCCGCCGCACCCGCGCCGCCGCGAAAACGCCGGCAGGCAAGACGGTCACCGAAAAGCCCCGCCGCAAGACCGTGCCGAAAGGCCGCAAGGCGTCGCGATTGCGCCTGGCCAGGCTGGCCGCCGCGTTGCCAGGCGCGCACGCGGCGCCGGCCACCAGCGCGTTTTTCGCACCGGAGCTGACCCGCCTGCGCGAGTCCCCGCCGGCGGGCGAAACATGGCTGCATGAGGTGAAGTGGGATGGCTACCGCATCCTCGCCGCGATCGCCGGCGGCGAGGTGAAGTTGTGGTCGCGCAACGCGCAGCCATGGAACGAACGATTGCCGGACATCGTGCAGTCGCTGGAATCGCTGGGGCTCGAGTCCGCCCGTCTCGATGGCGAACTGATCGCGCTGGACGCACGCGGGCACAGCGATTTCAACGGCCTGCAGCAGACGCTGTCCGGCGAAGCGCAGCTGCCGCTGGCCTACGTGCTGTTCGACCTGCCCTACCTCGAAGGCAGCGACCTTTCGCGAGTGCACCTGCTGGAACGCAAGGCGTTGCTGCAACAGTTGCTGGCCCACGCGCCGAAGCACCTGGCCTTCAGCAGCCACACCATCGGCGACGGCGAAGCCGCGTTCCGCATGGCCAGCGAGCAGCAGCTGGAAGGCATCGTTTCCAAGCGCGTCGACTCGGCCTACCGGCCCGGGCGCGGCGACGACTGGCTGAAGATCAAGCGACTGCACAGCGACGAGTTCGCCGTGGTCGGCTACACGCCGCCCAAGGGCAGCCGCAGCGGCTTCGGCTCGTTGCTGCTGGCGCGGCCCGACGCCTCGGTGAAAAGCGGCTGGGTATATGCCGGTCGCGTCGGCACGGGCTTCAGCGACGAACAGCTGCGGCAACTGGGCAAGACCATCGCCGAGCGCGGAAGCGCACGGCCCACGGTGAAGCTCGCCGCGATCGACCCGCTGTTGCGCGATGCGCGCTGGGTCGAGCCAGTCGCGGTGGCCGAGGTGTACTACCGCGGCATCGGCAACAAGAACCTGTTGCGCCAACCGAGCCTGAAGACCATGCGTACCGACAAGACCGCCGCAGACCTGGCCGACGCCGATCGCGTCCCGCCTGCCCGCCCTGCCGGGGCTTCCACGCGCCGCCGCCAGGCTGGCCAGGCTGCCGGCGGCATCGTCATCAGCCATCCCGAGCGCGTGGTGTATCCCGAGGACGGCATCACCAAGCAGCAGGTAGCCGACTACTACGCCAGCGTGATGGAGTGGTTCCTGCCCGGGGTGGCGGGCCGCCCGGTGTCGGTGATCCGTTGCCCGGAGGGCACGGCGAAAACCTGCTTCTTCCAGAAGCACATGATCCACGGCCTGAAGCACGTCGGCAGCGCGAAGCTGAAGGAAGAGTCCGGCCGCCAGGCCGTCTACATCTATCCGCTCGACGCCGCCTCGGTGATCGAGCTGGTGCAGTTCGGCGTGCTGGAGTTCCATCCCTGGGGCGCGACCATCGCGCAGCCCGACCTCGCCGACCGCGTGGTGTTCGATCTCGACCCCGGCAACGACGTGGGCTGGGAGCGCGTGGTGGCCGCGGCGCGGCTGGTGCACCGGCGGCTGTCGCAGCTGGGACTGGAGTCGTTCCTGCGTACCACCGGCGGCAAGGGCCTGCACGTGGTGGTGCCGCTGCATCCCGGCTGCCCATGGCCACAGGTGAAGGACTTCGCGCAGGCGTTCGCCGGCACGCTGGCGCAGGTCCATCCGCTGGAATTCGTCGCCACCGCCAGCAAGGCCCGCCGCAGCGGCCTGATCTACGTGGACTACCTGCGCAACAGTCGCGGCGCGACCAGCGTGGCGTCGTACTCGCTGCGCGCGCGCGCCGGCGCGCCGGTCGCCATGCCGCTGCGCTGGGCGGAGTTGGGCAAGCTGAAAAGCGGCCGCGATTTCGACATCCACTCCGCGCCAAAACGCCTGGCGCGCCTGCGCACCGATCCGTGGGCGGGCGTGGACACGCTGCGCCAGAACCTCGACCAGGTGATGAAGAAGTTCGGCTGAAGCCGTTCCCCGGCCACGCGCCCATGCGCCACGGCCCCGTACCAAGGAGATACGAACATGTCCCTGTCACTGTTGCTGGTCATCATCCTTATCCTCCTGCTGATCGGTGCCCTGCCCACCTGGGGCTACAGCAGCTCCTGGGGCTACGGCCCGACCGGAGGCATCGGCGTGATCCTGCTGGTCATCCTCGTGCTGTGGCTGCTCGGTGTGCTCTGACCGGCCGGGCACACAGTGATTGCGCTGGCCAAACCGGTCGAGCACGTGCCCGCAGGCAGCCTGGCGACGCTGCGCCGGTTGGCGGCGGACTGCCAGGCCTGCCCGCTGTGGCGCCACGCCACCCAGACCGTGTTCGGCCGCGGGCCGTCGCACGCGGCGGCGATGCTGCTCGGCGAGCAGCCCGGTGCGCAGGAGGACCTGGCCGGCGAACCGTTCGTGGGGCCGGCGGGCCAGTTGCTCGATCGGGCGCTGGCCGAGGCCGGGCTCGACCGGCGCACGCTGTACCTCACCAATACCGTCAAGCACTTCAAGTACGAGCTCCGCGGCAAGGTGCGGCTGCACAAGCGCGCGAACGCCACCGAACAGGCCGCCTGCCGGCAGTGGCTGGCGGCGGAACTGGCGCGGGTGCAACCGCGCCTGGTCATCGGCCTGGGCGCGATGGCGGCACAGACCCTGTTCGGCAAGGACTTCCGCATCGGTTCCGAACGGGGCCGATGGCGCGAACTCGGCCCGCACACGCGCGGACTCGCCACCTGGCACCCCTCCGCGGTGCTGCGCACCCCGCGCGAGGCGCGTCGTCACGAAGCTTATGCCGAACTGGTGACCGATCTGCGCGAGCTGGCCGCTGCCCTGGCCGCCTTGAGCGATGCCGAGAGAGCCGCGCGATGAACCGGCAAGGTCTGGCCTGGTGGGTGCTGGCGCTGGCGATGGCGGCGATCCTGGCGGTGGGCTTCTGGCTGGGCGCGACCCACCGCGAACCACGCCCTGACGATCGCGCGCCGGCGGCGAGCGGCTCGCAGAACTGAGCTCCATCGGCACGAAGTCAGCGCAGGAAGCGCAACACCCGCCGTTCCAGCTGGCGCGGATGCGCGGCCACGGCGGCCGGAATGGCCCGTTGCAAGCTGCCGTCCAGCCAGCCTGCCAGCACGCGCGGGTGGATATACGAGCCACGGCATACCGCCGGAGTGTTGCCGAGGATGGCGGCGACTTCGGCGACGGCGTCCGCCAGCGCCCGGCGCCGCGCCCGCTCGCCGCCCTTGCGAGGTAGCGGCGTGCAGGCGAGGATGCGAGCGGCGTGTACCGTGCCACCCCAGGTGCGAAAGTCCTTGGCGCTGAATTCATGGGTCTGGCCGTCGTTGCAGGCCGCACGCAGGTACTCGTTGACCATGCCCGAATCCACCGGCTGTCGCCGGCCATCGTCATCGATGTACTGGAACAGCCGCTGCCCCGGAAGTTGCTGCACGCGGCGCACGATCCGCACCAGCCGACGATCGTCCATTTCCACCTCGCGCTCCTGCCCGCTCTTGCCGCGGAAGGTGAAACGCAGTCGCCCGCGCTGCGCACGCACGTGGCGGGAGCGCAAGGTGGTGAGTCCGTAACTGCGGTTGTCGCGGGCGTAGCAGTCGTTGCCGATGCGGATCAGCGTGTCGTCCAGCAGTCGCACCAGCAGGGCGGCCAGCTTGTCGCGCGGCAGGCCCTCGAGGGCGAGATCGCGGCGCACGCGTCGGCGCAATGCGGGCAATGCCTTGCCGAACGCCACGATGCGGTCGAACTTGCCCAGGTCACGATGTTTCCGCCAGCGCGGGTGGTAACGGTATTGCTTGCGTCCGCGCGCATCGCGGCCGGTCGCCTGCAGGTGACCGCGCGGGTTGCTGCAGATCCACACCCGGGTATAGGCCGGCGGAATCGCCAGTGCGCGGATGCGCGCCAGTTCGTCGCGATCCGTGATCGGCCGGCCATCCGCATCGCGATAGCTGAAGCCCTTGCCGCGACGCCATCGGCTCAGTCCCGGCTGCGTATCGCTGACGTAGACCAGGCCCATCGCCCGCGTCTCGACGCGCGGGTCCGCGACGTATGCATGCGCAGCTTTTCCGGCCATGCGCGCCGAGTATGCGCACGCCGGGTCAACGACAGGTGAGTCGCGACGACCTCAGTGGAAGTCCCGCGAGCGCGTGTCCAGCGCGCCCAGCAGCGGGGTGAGATCCTGCAGCCGGTGCGCGATCAGGTGGCGCACGCCATCGACGTTCTCCCACTGCCCTTCCACCGCCAGCAAGCGCGCCTGCAGCAGCGCACGCCGCTGCGCCTCGGCCACCTGCCGCCACACGATCACGTTGATCAGGCCGTGCTCGTCCTCCAGCGTCACGAAGATGATGCCGCTGGCGGTTTGCGGCTGCTGTCGCGAGGTCACCAGCCCGGCCACGCGCACGCGGCTGTGGTGCGGCTGCCGGCGCAGGGCCTGGCCGTCGATGCAGCGCGCCGCATGCAGGCGGGCACGGATCTGCTGCAGCGGATGCGCGCCCAGGCTGAGGCCGACGCGCGCGTAATCGGCCAGCGTGTCTTCGGCCTGCGTGGGCAACGGCAACGTCACCGCCTGCTCGGCCGGGCTGGCGTTGCCGAACAGCGGCAGTTGCGCCTCGACGCCGGCCACCGTCCAGCGCGCCCGGTGACGATGGCCGGCCAACCCGCGCAAGGCGGCCGCATCGGCGAGCAGCTCCCGATGGCGGCGGTCGAGGCCGGCCCGCGCGCACAGGTCGGCAACGTCGGCGAACGGCCGCTGTCGGCGCGCCGCCATCAGGCGCAGTGCGCTCGCCTCGGAACACCCCCGCAGCATGCGCAGGCCGAGGCGGATCGCACGCGCGCCGGCACCGCCATGCGGGTCGGGTTCCAGCGTGCAGTCCCAGTCGCTGAAGCGCACATCCACCGGACGTACCGCGACGCGATGGCGCCGCACGTCCTGCACGATCTGGCTCGGTCCGTAGAAGCCCATCGGCTGCGCATTGAGCAGCGCGCAGGCGAACGCCGCCGGGTAATGGCACTTCAGCCAGCACGAGGCGTAGACCAGGTTGGCGAAGCTGGCCGCGTGCGACTCGGGGAAGCCGTAGGAACCGAAGCCCTTGATCTGCTCGAAGATGCGCGCGGCGAATGCCGCCGTGTAGCCGTTCCTCAGCATGCCCTGCACCAGCTTCTCGCGGTGCGGCTCCAGTCCGCCGTGACGCTTCCAGGCAGCCATCGAGCGGCGCAGCTGGTCGGCCTCGCCGTCGCTGAAGTTGGCTGCCACCATGGCCAGCTTCATGACCTGCTCCTGGAACAGCGGCACGCCGAGCGTGCGTTCCAGCACGCTCCTGAATGCCGGCGACGGGTAGTCCACGGGTTCCTCGCCGTTCCGGCGGCGCAGATACGGGTGCACCATGTCGCCCTGGATCGGGCCCGGCCGCACGATCGCCACCTGGATCACCAGGTCGTAGAAATTCGCCGGCCGATGTCGTGGCAGCATCGCCATTTGCGCACGGCTTTCGATCTGGAACACGCCGACGGTGTCGGCGCGCTGGATCATTTCGTAGGTTGCGCGGTCACCCGGCTCGATCGTCGCGATGGTTTTCGCCACGCCGTGCTCGCTTTCCAGCAACGCGAAACACTTGCGCAGGCAGGTCAGCATGCCCAGTGCCAGGCAATCGACCTTCAGCATGCGCATGTAATCCAGGTCGTCCTTGTCCCACTGGATGACCGTGCGCTCCGGCATCGCCGCGTTTTCCACCGGCACCATCTCGCTCAGCGCAGCGTCGGAGATCACGAAGCCGCCGACGTGCTGCGACAGGTGCCGCGGCATGCCGAGCAGTTCGAGCGTGAGCTTCAGCACCCGGCGGATGAGCGGGCTGTCCGGGTCGAAGCCCTGTTCGCGCAGCCGCTCGCCAGCCGAGCTGTCGCCCCAGCCGCGCGCAAACACGTCGCTGAGCCGGCCGACCTGGTCCGGCGGCAGGCCCAGCGCCCAGGCCACGTCGCGCACGGCACTGCGGCCGCGGTAGCAGATCACGGTGGCGGCCAGCGCGGCGCGCTCGCGGCCGTATTTGCGGTAGATGTACTGGATGACTTCCTCGCGCCGCTCGTGCTCGAAATCGACGTCGATGTCGGGCGGCTCGTCGCGGTCCTCGCTGATGAAGCGCGCGACCAGCAGGTGGTTGACCTCCGGATCCACCTCGGTCACGCCCAGCGCGAAACACACCGCGGAATTGGCGGCCGAGCCGCGGCCCTGGCAGAGAATGCGCTGGCTGCGCGCGAAGCAGACGATGTCGTGCACGGTGAGAAAAAAAGCTTCGTACTGCTTCGACGCGATCAGTGCCAGTTCGTCATCAATCAGCTTGCGCACCTTGGCACTGGCGCCCTGCGGCCAGCGCCAGCGGATGCCCTCCTCCGCCAGATGGCGCAACCAGCTGGCGGGCGTGTGGCCAGCCGGCACCAGTTCGGTCGGGTAGTCGTATTTCAGCTCGCCCATATGGAAGGTGCAGCGTTCGACAATGCGCACGCTTTCCTGCAGCAGGGTTGCGGGATAGATCCCGGCCAGCACGTCGCGTCGGCGCAGGTGCCGTTCGCCGTTGCGGAAGATCAGCGCGCCGGCCTCGGCGACCGGCACCCGATGGCGGATCGCCGTCAGCGTGTGCTGCAGGGCCAGCCGTCGGCGCACGTGCATGTGCACGTCGCCGCTGGCCACCAGCGGAAGATCCGCGGCGCGGCCAAGCGCCTGCAGTTCGCGCAGACGCCCGGCGTCGTCGGGGCCACAATGCAGTTCCACCGCCAGCCACGCGCGCTCGCCGAACGTCGCGCGCAGCCAGTGGCCATGGGCGATGTCCGGTTGCGGCGCCGGCAGCCACAAGGCCAGCGTGCCCGGCAGCCCGCCTTCCAGGTCCGCGCGGGCAAGCCGGTAACTGCCCTTTTCCGAAGCGCGGCGTCCGCGCGTGATCAGCCGGCAGAGTTCGGCATAGCCCTGCCGGTTCTCGCACAGCAGCACCAGTTTCGGGCCATCCGCGAGCTGGAACTCCGCGCCCACGATCAGCTTCACGCCGGTTTCGTTGGACGCCTGGTACGCACGCACGACGCCGGCCAGCGAACACTCGTCGGTGATCGCCAGCGCGCGGTAGCCACAGGCGCTGGCGCGCCCGAACAGCTCGGCCGCACTCGATGCACCGCGGCCGAAGGAGAAGTCGGACAGGCAATGCAGTTCGGCGTAGTCGTTCATGCGAACCAGCCCTGCAGCATCCAGCCGTCCTGCTCGCCGGGCGGGCAGAACGCCCACGCCCGCTGGCCGAGCGAGGTCTCCACCACGTAATAGTCGCGGCATGCCTCGGCACCATCCCACCAGCCGGTTTCCAGCCGCTCGGGGCCGGCCAGGATGCGCGGCGGCGGGCCACGCAGGGGAACCGGATGCGTCAGCAACCAGGTGGGCCGCGGCGACGGCTCGTGGTGGACGTCGGCGCCTTCGGCCACGGCCTGGGCCCGTTCGGGGCGCGGGTCGGCGGTGCCGCCCAGCCGGTAGACCGCCCGCTCGCCCAGCCGTGCGCGCAGGCGCTCGCGCAGTTGCCCGAGCGGCAGCGCATGCGCCGGCCGCTCGTCGAACAGGTCGCGCCCGGCCGGCACGAACGCCGGCAGCTCGCGTGCGATCAGACGCAGCGCCAGCACCGGCTCGGGCAGCACGACGTGTTCCAGCCGGCCCCGCGCGAACTCGAACAGCAACGCGCCCTCGCGCTCCGGTGCCAGCAGTCCCACCGGCACCTCGGTGCAGCGCCCTGCGCGGTGTTCCAGGCGCAGCAGGAACCGTTGCACGCCGCCATCGCGACCGGCGAGATAGGCGGCCAGGTCATCGACCATGCGCCGCAGCGGAAAGACCAGCGCCGACTGGTTCTCCACCTCGTGGAGCAATTCGATGCGCAGGTCGAAGACATCCGGGGGGCGATACGACTCCAGGCCGGGCGGGCGCTCGCCGGTCAGGCGCTCCAGCGCAGCCGGCAGCTCCGCACCGAAGCGCCGGCGCAGGCCGTCCCGCGGCAATGCCAGCAACTGGCCGAGCCGGCGAATGCCCATGCCCGGCAGCGCGGCGATGGCCTCCGCCGGCAAGCAGCTGCCGGCCAGCGGCACCTCTTGCAGGGCGCGCCGCAGCGCACCGGTGCCCAGCACCGCCTGGCCATCGGCCATCGTGGCCAGCACCTGCGCGGCATGCGGCGTCGGCGCCGCGGCCAGTCGATGGCGAAACCCCAGCCCGCTGAAGTCTGCCCGCAGCCTTGCCTCCAGCCGGGGCCACGGCCCGAACAGCCCCATGCTGCGGCTGACTTCCAGCACGATCGCGTGCGGCAGCAGGCTGACCTCGGAGCTGTAGCGGTAGGCCACGGCAGCCAGAAACCGGTGCCAGCGGTCCACCGACGCGCGGTCATACGCGATCGCCTCGAACTTGGACAGCAGCGCCTGCGCGGCGCCCAGCCGCTGCCCGGCACGCAGGCCGGCGGCATGTGCGGGTTCATTGACCGCAACGATGGTGCAGGCCTGGGCCGGTCCGTCGACGAGCGCCAGCGGCCCCGCCGCGGGATGGCGTCGCAGGATCCCATCCATGGCCAGATGCGGCAGGTTGATGCAGGCCCAGAGCATGTCCGTTCGCCATCAACGTGCCAGCGAAACGGGCTGGGCCGGCGCAGACCCGCCGCGGCACTTGCGCACCCACAGCTGCGGCCGCGGCAAGGCTTCCAGCTCCAGCCGCAATGCAGCAGGCGATGCGTTGGAAAGCTGCGCGCGGTCGCGGAACACGAAGGCCAGCGCCTGCCCGGTGGCCGCCGCCACCTGCAGCCGGCGCAAGGCGCGATCGTCGGCCCGCCGCGGCCACGCCAGCACCGCGGCGCAGCTGCCCGAGCGCAGGCATTGCTCGGTGGCCCAGAGCACGTCCTTTTCGGCGGCGTCGACGATCTCCACCCGGCGCATGTCGACGCCCTGCTGCTGCCAGCCGGCGACGCATGGCGCATACGGCGGCGACACCACCGCAACGTGGCGCCGACCGCGGGTCAAGCGCGCCAGCGTGAGCAGCACCAGGCGAAGTTCGCCCACGCCATCGGCGGGCAGCAGGATCTCCGACAGCGACGCCTCGGGCCAGCCGCCCGCCGGCAGCAGGGCATCGAGTGCGCGCCAGCCGGTGGGCTGCTCGCCGGCTGCAATCCCGGCAGCGCGCCCGCGCCAGACCCGGCGCACATCGAGCAAGGCGGAAAGGGGAGCCACGGCGCTCATGCGCCGCCCCGCAGCAGCCCGGCGAACAGGCCCTCGATCGCGAAATCCTCGGTGGGGTCCACGTCGATGGGGCGGAAGCCCGGGCTGTTGGGCAGCAGTCGGACCACGTCGCCTTTCCAGTACAGCCGCTTGATGGTGAAACGGTCGCCGCCTACGCGCGCGGCCACCACCTGGCCGTGGCGGGCCACCGGCGTGGCGTGCACCGCCACCAGGTCGCCGTCGAGAATGCCCTCCCCGCGCATCGAATCGCCGACCACCTTGACCAGGTAATCCGGCCGCGGCCGGAACAGCGAACGGGATACCCGCAGGCTGCGCTCGACCCGTGACTCCGAAAACAGCGGCTCGCCGGCCGCGATGCGACCGATCAGCGGCAGCTCCATCGTGTCCGCATCCAGCGGATCGGGCTCGCGCACCAGCCGAATGCTGCGGGCGCGATTGGGCTCGAGGGTCAAGCGGCCTTTCGCTTCAAGGGAACGCACGTGCTTGAGCACTGCGCTGACGCTGTCGATGCCCAATGCCTCGCCGATTTCCTCGAGGGTGGGCGACCGCCCATCGCGCTCGATCCGCGCGCGGATGAAGGCAAGGACGTTCGACTGGCGCTGGGTGATCTGGATGGTCATGGTTCGTGTATTTTCACCTGAATGGGCGAAAATTCGGAGAAGAAAAAGAACACGCCGGAAGACCTAGGAGGATCAGCAGCTTGGCGAAGAAATCACATCTGGTTTCGAAGACGAAGCGACCTCAGCGTCCGCCATCGCCATCTCAAGGAATGAGAGGGCGATCCCTGCGCGCCTCTTGTGCGTACCCGTGATGGCCAACCTACAGGCATGCACAAGTTCCGCAAAGTCCACGATCGCAAGAGAATCTCTTCTTCGGCGTTGCCACCGCTGCCTTGATAAGCGCGCTGGAACAGCCATCTTCCCCCTGTATCCGAATCACGACAGGAGGCTCCGCATGCCCCGTTACACCAGGAATCCCGAAGCCTTGTCGCAACTCAGCCCCGAGCAGTACCGGGTGACCCAGCAAAGCGGCACGGAACGCCCCGGCACCGGCGAATACCTGCACAACCGGGAGCCGGGCATCTACGTCGACGTCGTGTCGGGCGAGCCGCTGTTCGCCTCGACCGACAAGTTCGAATCGCATTGCGGCTGGCCGAGCTTCACCCGGCCGATCGAGCCGGCCCACATCCACGAACTGCGCGACACCTCGCACGGCATGATCCGTACCGAAGTGCGCTCGGTGCATGGCGACAGCCACCTCGGCCACGTCTTCCCCGACGGACCGGCCGATCGCGGCGGCCTGCGCTACTGCATCAACTCGGCCTCGCTGCGCTTCGTCCATCGCGACGACATGAAGGCCGAAGGCTACGGCGACTACCTGGACCAGGTGGAGGACGCGCGATGACGACCGAACGCGCGGTCCTGGCCGGCGGTTGCTTCTGGGGCATGCAGGACCTGATCCGTCGCCTGGACGGCGTGGTTTCCACGCGGGTCGGCTACAGCGGCGGCGACGTGCCGAACGCGACCTATCGCCACCATGGCAGCCACGCCGAAGCGATCGAGATCGAGTTCGATCCCGCGCGGATCAGTTATCGCACGCTGCTGGAATTCTTCTTCCAGATCCACGATCCGTCCACACCAAATCGGCAGGGCAACGACCGCGGCAGTTCCTACCGCTCGGCGATCTTCTACACGTCCGAGGAGCAGAAGCGGACCGCCGAGGACACCATCGCCGACGTGGACGCCTCGGGCCTGTGGCCCGGCAAGGTGGTGACGGAGGTGGCGCCGGCCGGCGATTTCTGGGAGGCCGAGCCGGAGCACCAGGACTACCTGGAACGCTACCCCGACGGCTACACCTGCCATTTCATCCGGCCGGGCTGGAAGCTGCCGCGGCGCCAGCAGGCCGGCTGACGGCGGGCCTCAACGCCCGAAGATGATTTCCTTGCCCTCGTGGTCGCGGTCCCAGCCGCGCAGCTGGTCGCGGATGTGCGCGATGCGCTGACGGCCGAGCGCGTTGCGTTCCTCGTCCAGCACCTGGCCGTCCAGCAGCTCGGCCAGACGCTGCGCGGTAGGCAGCATGGCGTCCCACGCGTCCAGCGCGGGCAGCGGCGCCGGCAGGGTCATGAAGAAGCTCACCCCGGGCGTGCGCAAGGCATCCAGCCGCGCCAGGTCGAAATTGCCAGGCTTGAGCATGTTGGCCACGCTGAAGATCGGTCCCAGCTCGCGCTTGCCGTCGACCAGGCGGTGGTAGATGCCCATGTCGCCGAATTCCAGGCCGGCCTTCTCGGCGGCCACCACCAGGTCCGGGCCGTGGAAGCGCCCGTTGTCGCGGGCCACCACGAACAGGGTGACGATGCGCTCCACCGGCAGTTGCGGCGGGCGCCGGCCAAGCTCGGAACGCGGCGGCACCGCAGCGGCCGGCGCCGCTTCGGCTGGCGCGGCGACGGGTGCCGGTGCCGGCGAAGGGGGCTCCTCCGCCACGGACGGGGCGTTCGGTACCGCCGGCTCGCCGGAGCTGGGCGCACGCAGGGCGTCGATGATCGAGGCAACATGGTCGGCCAGCTTGGGCTGCTGCCTTGGCCTGGCCTTGGGCGCGGCAGGCATGGACGTCTTGGTGCGCTCGCCGGACAGCGTGGCGCCGAGCCGCTCGAGTTCCTCGCGCAGGCCGACGTCGAGCTCACCCTGCTGCGGCTGCGCATCGCCGATGAAGGGTTCGCCCGCGACCGGTTCGCTGCCCGGCTCGCCCAGGGTGGGTTCGCGACGCTCGCCGGCGTGCGGTTCCGGCATCACCCTGCGCCTGCCCTGCTCCTTCTTCGGCTGGCCGAACAGCCAGATCAGCGCCAGCACGATCACCCCGACGATCAGCATCGGAATGCCGACGGCAGGGTTCCAGGCAAAGGCGATCGTCATCATGGGCTCCTTCAGGCAGCTCCCGCCAGTTTAGCCGCTTCAGCCAGGTCCACCTGCACCAGCCGCGACACGCCGGGCTCGCGCATGGTCACGCCGCACAGCTGGGTGGCCGCTTCCATCGTCGCCTTGTTGTGGCTGATGAAGATGAACTGCACCTTCTCGCTCATCTCGCGCACCATGTTGGAGAAGCGCCCCACGTTGGCCTCGTCCAGCGGCGCGTCCACCTCGTCGAGCAGGCAGAACGGCGCGGGGTTGAGGCTGAAGATAGCGAACACCAGCGACACCGCGGTGAGCGCCTTCTCGCCGCCGGACAGCAGGGTGATGTTGGACACGCGCTTGCCCGGCGGCCGCGCCATGATCGACACGCCGGTGTTGAGCAGGTCGTCGCCGGTCAGCTCCAGGTAGGCATGGCCGCCGCCGAACAGGCGCGGGAACAGTTCCTGCACGCCGGCATTGACCTTGTCGAAGGTTTCCTTGAAGCGCTGGCGGGTCTCGCGGTCGATCTTTTTGATGGCGTTTTCCAGCGTCTCCATCGCGCTGGTGAGGTCGGCCAGCTGGTTGTCCAGGTAGGTCTTGCGCTCGCTCTGCTCGGCGTGCTCCTGGATCGCGGCCAGGTTCACCGGCTCCAGCCGCGCGATCTTCTGGCCGAGGTCAGTGAGCTGCGCGCGCCACTGCTCCGCGTCGATGTCGGCGGCCAGTTCGGCCAGCAGCGTTTCCAGTTCGAGGCCGGAGGCGCTGATCGCCGCGGCCAACTGTTCGGCGCGCAGCTGCAGCGCCTGGGCGGCGAGGCGCTTCTCGGACAGGCCCTCGCGCAGGCTGGCCAGGCCCTGCTCGGCCAGGTGACGCTGCTGTTCAAGCTTGCGGAACTCGAGGTCGCAGTCTTCCAGCGCGCGGCGCGCCTCGACCAGCTGCTTGTCGACCAGCAGGCGCTGGTCCAGGTAGGTCTGGCGTTCGGCTTCGAGCTCGGCGATCGGGTCGGAGCCGGCGGCGAGCTGTTCGGTGATCTCGTCGCGGCGCGCCTCGATCTGGCGCAGCTGGGCGTCCATGCGGCCCAGCGCCTGCTCCAGCGAGCTCAGCGAGGACCGCTTCGACTCCAGCGCCAGCGCCAGCGAGTGCGACTGCTCGGCCGCCTCACGCGCGTTCATGCGCGCCTCTTCGCGCGCCTCGAGCAGCGCCCGCCGCTCGTTTTCCAGCTCGCGGCGCTGGTCTTCCAGGTCGCCCATCAGGCCGACCGACTCGTCCAGCCGCGCGCGCGCCTCGCGGGTCTGGCTCTGCAATTCATCGAGCTGGGCCGCCAGGCCTTCCAGTTCGCCGCTGACCTTCTCGGCGCGGGCGCGGGCGGTTTCCAGCTTGCCGCGGTGGCTCTGCAGCTGGCCGGCCAGTTCGGACTGGCGGCGATGCGCGGCGTACAACTCGCGCTGCGCATCGTCGCGGGCGCGCTCGGCTTCGAATTTGCCGATGCGCAACGCGTCGAGGCGCTCGCCGGATGCTTCCAGCTGCGCTTCCAGCGCGGCGACCTGTTCGGCCAGCAGGCGCAACTCGCGCTCGCGCGCCAGCACGCCGACCTGGCTGCCCTGCGCACGGCGCACACGGGCCCAGCCCGGCCCCAGCCATTCGCCACTGCGCGTGATCACTGACTGGTAAGGCGCCAGCGCGGACAACGAGGCCACCTGTCGGTGCGCGTCGTCCAGCGACTCGGCGGTGAGCACGTGGCCGAGGATCGCCAGCGCCGCGGCCGGCCCGCGCACGTGGGCGGCCAGCGTGCCGGCGGTGTGGGCGCCGCCGTCGGCGCCGTCGAGCAACGCCACGTCGGCGTTCTCCAGCGCCGCGAATTCGGCGGCCAGCGCGTGTGAGCCGTCCACCAGCACGCTGTCGAGGAAACCGCTCAAGGCGGTTTCGACGGCGGTTTCCCAGCCGTTCTCGACTTGCAGCGATTCGCCGAGGCGGCGTGACTTGTTCAAGCCGAGGCGGGCCAGCCAGCCGCTGGCGGCGTTTTCCTCCTGGCCCAGTGCGGCGTGCTGCAGCGCCTCCAGCGAGGCCTGCCGCCCGCGCGCGGCCTGCAGCTGTTGGCGTGCCTCGTTCAGCGCCGACTGTATCTGGCGCTCTTCCTCCAGCAGCTTCTCGTGACCGGCCTTGTGCTGGTCGAGCAGGCCGCCCAGCGTCTCGACGCGCTCGCGCTGGGCTTCGTGTTCCTCGACCAGTTGCTGGCCGGCGGCGTCCAGCGCGGCCACGTCGGTGGCCTTCTGCTCCGCTTCCAGCGCCTCGCGCCGGCGCGACAGGTCGATCGCCTGGCGATCGAGATAGTTGAGCTTGGTGCGCTCCACCTCGGCGGCGCGGTTGGATTCGCCGGCGTTGCGGGTGTGGCTGTCCCAGCGCTGCTGCCAGTCGGCCAGCTTCGCCTCGGTGCTGCGCTGGGCCTCGGCGGTGTCGTCCTGCAGCTGCTGCAGGGCTTCGAGTTTCGGTTCGCCTTCGGCCAGCGCCAGGCGCAGGGTTTCGACCTGCTCGCGGTCGGCGGCGATGTGCGCGGCCAATTCGGCATGTTCGCGCTCGGCATCGCCATGCGCGCGCTGCAGGCGCTCGGCGGTTTCCTTGTTGTAGCGGACCTGCTGCTCGACCCGGGCGATCTCGGCGCCGACCTTGTATACCTCGGCCTGCACCGCGTTCAGGTGCTCGCTGGCGTCGGTGTGGCGCTCGCGCACGCTTTCCAGCTGCGCCTCGATCTGGCGCTGGCCGGCCAGCTGCTTCTCGATCTCGATCTCGGCGGCGGAGAGCTCTTCGCCTTCGCCGTCATGCTGGAGCTTCAGGCCGCGGTATTCCAGCGCACGCAGTTCGGCTTCCTTGCGCGTCTGCTCTTCCTTCAGTGCCTTCCAGCGTTCGGCCGCACGGGCCTGGCGATGCAGGTGTTCGAGCTGCTTGTCCACCTCGTCTCGCACGTCGCGCACGCGGTCGAGGTTCTCGCGGGTGGCCTTGATGCGGCTCTCGGTTTCCTTGCGCCGTTCCTTGTACTTGGAAATGCCGGCCGCTTCCTCCAGATGCGTGCGCAGTTCCTCCGGGTGCGCCTCGATGATCTGGCTGATCATGCCCTGCTCGATGATCGAGTAGCTGCGCGGCCCCAGGCCCGTGCCGAGGAACAGGTCGGTGATGTCGCGCCGGCGGCAGCGCGCGCCGTTGAGGAAATAGGCGGACTGGCCGTCGCGGGTGACCTGGCGCTTCACCGAGATCTCGGCGTACTGGCCGTACTCGCCCTGGATCGAGCCGTCGGCGTTGTCGAAGATCAGCTCCACCGTGGCCTGCCCCACCGGCTTGCGCGTATTGGAGCCGGAGAAGATCACGTCGGTCAGCGAATCGCCGCGCAGGCGGCTGGCTGCGCTCTCGCCCATCACCCAGCGGATCGCGTCGATGATGTTGGATTTGCCGCAACCGTTCGGGCCGACCACGCCGATCATGTTACTCGGCAGGTGCAGGGTGGTCGGGTCCACGAAGGACTTGAAACCGGCGAGTTTGATCGTGGTCAGGCGCATGCGGTCGTCAATGGGTCATCGGTAGTGCCCGCGCAGTCCGGGCGACAAGGCACTGT
>Ga0209916_1000917_pt1 | contig 34437 bp, 27 predicted proteins | sample ThiBio_1000_plan_FD_183956 | JGI IMG/M metagenome (GOLD analysis project Ga0209916, IMG submission 183956) | Wastewater bioreactor microbial communities from Cape Town, South Africa - Thiocy_solids_2 (SPAdes) | ecosystem: Engineered > Bioreactor > Thiocyanate-remediating > Anaerobic-Aerobic ... | reverse complement strand
GCAGCGCCACCATCATCTCCTCGGTGCTGGAGAGCTTCCTCAACGTCGTCGATTTCGGCATGAACATGCAGCAGGCGGTCAACGCGCCGCGCCTGCACCAGCAGTGGTATCCGGACGTGGTCTACGTAGGCAAGGGCATGCTCACGCCAGAGGCGCAGCAGACGCTGGAAGGCATGGGGTATACGTTCAAGACCTTCCGTGGCGGTGCGGTCGAAGCCATCCTGGTCAATCCCAAGACCGGCCTGCTCGAGAGCGCCAATGACGACCTGCGTCGTCCTGCTGGCCTGGCTGCCGGCTATTGAGCGTGCGGTTGCTGTCGCGGGCTGCGGTGGCAGTCGGGGGCGGCATGGTGCAACCTGTAGCCTCTGGGGTACGGATGGGCACGCGGATGGAAGGACACTGGCGCATGGCACGGGCGCTCGCGAAGGCGGGACTGTTGGCCGCGGTGCTCGCATTCGCAACCGCGAGTGCCTACAGTCAGGCCATCGTCCGGGCGCCACAAAGCGTCACGGCACCACAACAAGCAGCGATCGACCAGGCGCGAAACGTTGCCGCAACCCTGCTCCGCGAGAAAAACCTGCCGGGATTGTCCATTGCAGTCGGTGTGGACGGGAAGCTGGTGTGGAAGGAGGGGTTTGGCTGGTCGAACGTCGAGCAGCGTGTTCCGGTTTCACCCGGGACGCGGTTCCGCATTGGCAGCGTCTCCAAGCTGCTGGCTTCGGTCGCGGTAGGCGTGTTGTATGAGGAAGGCCGCATCCAGCTGGATGCGCCGGTGCAGACGTATATTCCGGATTTCCCCAAGAAGAAGTGGCCCATCACCACGCGTGAGCTGATGGCACATACTTCCGGCATCCGGCATTACGAGCGCGACGAGGCGCTCAGCAACAAGCCGTATGCCAGCCTGAAGGATGGCCTGGTCATCTTCGACAGGGATCCGCTGCTCTTCAAGCCAGGCACCCAAGTCCACTATTCAAGCTACGCGTGGAACCTGGTGGGCGCGATCGTCGCGAAGATCTCCGGCGAACCGTTCTACACGTTCGTGCGCGACAGGATCACGGCGCCCATCGGCATGCTGGATACCACCGCGGACTTCGTGAAGCCCATCATTTCCGATCGCGTCGCCTATTACGACCATACCGAGGACGGCAAGCTGGAAAACTCGCCTGCCGTCGACGAGAGCTACAAATGGTCCAGCGGCGGCTACTTGTCGACGCCCAGCGATCTGGTGCGGTTTGGATACGCGGTGCTGCACGACCGTGTGCTTGCGGCCAAGACCCGCGAAATGCTGTGGGCCCCCGTGAAGCTTGAGGATGGCACGCCCACCGGTCGGGGTCTGGACTGGCGGCTGGATGTGGATGCGGATGGACGCAAGGTGGTGAGCCATAACGGTGGTTCGGTCGGTGGTTCGACGCGCCTGGCGATCTATCCGGAACAGGATATGGTCATTGCCGTCACTTCGAACGTGAGCGGTGCCGGCAAGGACGTCGAAGGCTTGACGGACGCGCTGGCACACATTTTTGGCGGGAACGGCAAGCTTGACTAGGTGCCGGCCCTTGGGAGTCGCCGTCATGCGCTACGTCTTTGCCATTGCGTTGTTGGTCACCGTCAGCGTCACTGTTGCCGCCGGTATCCCGGGCAATACCACAGCCGAGATATCGCCGGCGACCACGATGGCCGAGGCCGGCATGGTCGACATCCGCTCGCTGGTGCCCGACATGGCCGAGGACATGAAATACGCCGGCAGCGACAACTTCACCGGCGCGCCAGTGGACGGCTACGGTGCGGCCAAGTGTTTCCTGCTGCGTCCGGCCGCCGAGGCGCTGGCCCGCGTCGAGCAGGACCTGCGCAAGCAGCACCTGCGCCTGAAGTTGTGGGATTGCTATCGCCCGACCCGTGCGGTGGCGGCGTTCGTGCGCTGGGGTCACGACCTGGCCGACCAGCGCACCAAGGCTGGGCACTATCCGAACCTCGACAAGAGCCAGTTGCTGGGCGACTACATCGCGCCGGTATCCAACCACAGCCGCGGCGCCACCACCGACCTGACCCTGATGCGCTGCGACGAACACGACGCGCACTGCCAGCCATTGGACATGGGCACGCATTTCGACATGTTCGACCCGCGCGCGCATACCGATTCCAAGCTGGTGACCGCCGCGCAGCACGCCAACCGGGACCTGCTGCGCCAGGCCATGACCGCGCGGGGCTTCGAAAACTACACGATGGAATGGTGGCACTACACCCTGGCCATGCATCCACAGCCCACGGCGCTGTACAACGTGCCGGTGCAATAGCCTCACCCATACCGCCTGACGGAGCCTGCCATGTCTCGTTTGCTGCTTGCCTGGACCGTCGTGGCCATGCTCGGCATCTGCGCGGCGGCGCAGGCACAGACGCGTGCCGGACAGATCGATGCGCTGATGGGCCGCTACGCCGGCGACGGGCCGGGCGCCTCGCTGCTGGTGGTCAAGGACGGCAAGGCGGTGATCCGCCGCGGCTACGGCTACGCCAACCTGGAAGAACACGTCAAGACCACCCCGGCCACCAACTATCGCCTGGCCTCGGTGACCAAGCAGTTCACCGCCGCCTCCGTCCTGTTGCTGCAGCAGGATGGCAAGCTGCAGCTCACCGATCCCGTCCGCAAGTGGCTGCCGGAACTGCCGGCCAGCGACGCCACGATCACCATCGGCAACCTGCTGGACCATACCGGTGGCCTGGTCGACTACGAGGATTTGATCCCGGCGGACACGAAGGAGCAGATCGACGACGCCGACGTGCTGCGCCTGATCGCCACACAGAACCACCTGTACTTCACGCCGGGCAGCGCCCACCGCTACAGCAATGGCGGCTACGTGCTGCTCGGCCTGATCGTCGAGCGCACCTCGGGCATGGACCTGGCGGATTTCATGCGCCAGCGCATCTTCGCGCCGCTGGGCATGCAGCACACCCTGCTCTACGAACATCACCGCGGCCCGCAAGTGGACGATCGCGCCTATGGCTACAGCCGGGTCGACGGCAAGTGGCTGCGCACCGACCAGAGCGTCACCAGCGCCACGCGCGGTGACGGTGGCGTCTATACCTCCATCGACGACATGCAGAAGTGGGATGCGGCGCTGTACGACGACCGCCTGCTCAGCGCGGCCTCCCGGCAGGTGGCCTTCAGCGCGCATGAGCCGCTGGATGATCCTGATTTCAGCTACGGCTATGGCTGGCGGATTGGCGGCGACGGTTCCCTGTGGCACTCAGGCGAAACCATGGGCTTTCGCAACGTCATCGTGCGCTGGCCGCAGCAGCACCTGACCGTGGTCATCCTCAGCAACCGCAACCACGGCCGGCCGTATCCGCTGGCCGTGACCATCGGCCAGCTGTTCCTTACCCCCTGAGCCGCGTGCTGGCGAGGCTCCTGCTGGCGTGGATCAGGAGCCACTGGACATGGGGCGCGGCGCCAGTACCTCCTTGAGGTAATCCGTCGTCCCCGGCACGCGGACCAGATGCGGATACTTCAGTCCGCCGTGGTAGTCCACCGCATACTGCCTGGTGACGCCATCGCCCACGGCGCTGATCTGGATGGGCTGCCTGCTGTGCTGCGCCTGGACGATGGCGTCGCGCAATGCCGCCGTGCTGTAGGCGTGGCCATCGATGGAGATGAGCCGCAGCTGTGGCGCCAGGCCGGCCTTGAACGCCGGCCCCTGCCACAGCACGTCCCGGATGATCCCGGTCCGGGTCAGGGACAGGCCGAGCGAGAACATCTCGTTGATGCTTGAGCCTTCCAGTTCGCCATTGCCGACGTCTTCCAGCGCGCGTTCGTAGGCCGAAGGCTGGTTGGTGTAGATGAGCTTCCAGCCACTGGCCTGGATGCCGGACAACAGCGGCACCGCGGCTCCGGTCCCGTCCACCCAGGTGTGCAGGAAGCCAGCCCAGTCGTAGGGCTGCACCTTGCCGAGCGCGTTGACGAGGTCGTCGAAGGTATAGGTGTGGGTGACGAAGCTGCCGTCGTCCACGCCGAAGAAGCTGCGTGCCAGGTCGTCGATGGAGTGCCGGTCGTGGCTGAGCTTGCGGATCTGCATATCGACCGCGAGCCACAGCAGCTGGCCTTCGCGGTAGAAGTCGTTTTGCCGGCGCCAGTTCGCCCAGGCCTCGGGCGCGCCATAGTCCACGGCGATGGTGGTGTCGGTGAGCGGCCGCCAGTCGCGGCCGGTCCGGTGCGCCATGGCCGCGGCACGGTACGCGACCACATCGCGCCAGGTGTCGGCCGACCACAGCCCGCTGCGCGCGGTCAGCACGTCGCCCAGGTAGACGGTCAGGCCCTCGTAGGACCACAGCATCTTCGGCCGCTCGGGCTGTTCGAAATCCGGCTGCCACAGGCCGGCCGGACGCATGAACTTGCCGTTCCAGGAGTGCGTGTATTCGTGCGGCAGCAGCGAGGCGTCGAGCATGAAATGCGCGGCGTCGGCAAAGGTCCTGGCGCCGCTGCGCGCGCGGTCGTCGCTGGACTGGTGATGCTCGAGGCCGCCGACCGAGGTGTGGTCGCTCAGGGTCAGCAGCAGGTGGTAGGCATCGTAGTGGTGGGACTGGAACAGCGCCTGCGCCTGCCCGATCAGGCGATGGTAGGCCGCGAGCTGCGCGTCGGTGATGGCGATCGCCTGCGCGTCGTCACCCACCAGGTCGAGGTAGCGGTGCACGGCGGAGCCTTGTGGGGTGAGGTCGATCTGGCGGAAATACTTGCCGGCGATCACCGGTGAATCGACCAGGGTATTGAACGGCACCGGCTTGAACGTGATCTGCGTGCCACTGCGCCGGGCCGTGTCCAGCGCGCTGGCGTACTGCCAGTCGGCAGGGATGTCCAGGGTGGGCTGGAACAGCTGGTCCTTGGTTGGCGCGCCGGCGCGGTACAGCGCGACCTGGTCCCAGGTGAGGTCCAGCAGATTCGGGGTCACCCGATCGGTCGGCGAGAACTGGAAGCTGATGTCGATACGGTCGACCGCCGGCGGCACGCTCAGGTGGAACGTGTAGCGGTCCAGCTCGTCGCGCCGCCAGGCGATACGCTTGCCATTGGCGCTGACTTCCAGCCCCATGAGCTGGTTGACCGGGCCGTCCGGCGAGTGGTCGCCAGGGATCCATTTCGGGTAGTACAGCGTCAGTGGGCCCGGCGCGACCGGAATGGTTTCGTGCACGTAGAGCAGTTTCTGCGCCGGGTTGGGCAGCCCCACGCTCAAGGCCACGATGGACGCTGCCTGCGGCGTGGCGGTCTGGGCGAGGCAGGACATACCCAGGGCAAGCGCGATCGCGCCCAGCAGCGCTGCATGCAGTTTCATGCGCCGACTCCACTCGACCAGATGCCGGCATGTTAGATCGGGCCTCGGCGGTCGCCATGTGCCAATCCTCACTCCGACCCCGCTTTCCGCCTTCAGTGGCTGCGGTTTGCGGCGTACAGCGCCAGCTCGCGCAACAGCACGCCATGCTCGCCCAGCGGTGCGATCGCGTCCAGCGCGGCGGCGGTCAGTTCTTCCAGCCGCGCCACCGTGGCCTGCATGCCGATGACCGAAGGGAACGTCGGCTTGTCGGCTGCGGCGTCCTTGCCGGCGGTCTTGCCCAGCACCGTCGATTCGCCATCCACGTCGAGGATGTCGTCACGGATCTGGAAGGCCAAACCGAGTGCGTGGGCGTAGTGTGCCAGCGCCTCCCGCACGCCTTCGTCGGCACCGCCGGCCAGGGCGCCGAGATGGACTGCGGCACCGATCAGCGCACCGGTCTTGCACGCATGCATGTGCTCGAGCTCGGCCAGGGTCAGCTTCTGGCCCACCGCGGCGAGGTCCAGGGCCTGGCCGCCGGCCATGCCGCCCGCGCCACAGGCGCGGCCAAGCACGTCAAGCATACGCAGGGTCAACCCGGGCGCGGTGCCGGTTGCGATATCCCCCCTGGCCAGCAGCTCAAACGCAAGTGCCTGCAGCGCATCACCGGCCAGGATGGCCATGGCCTCGCCGAACATGACGTGGCAGGTGGGTCGACCACGGCGCAACGCATCGTTGTCCATGGCCGGCAGATCGTCGTGCACCAGCGAGTAGGAATGGATCAGCTCCACCGCACAGGCCAGCGCATCGAGGCCGGGCGCATCGTGGCCCAGCGCGTCGGCGGTGGCGTAGACGAGCAGCGGGCGCAGGCGCTTGCCGCCGCCGAGCACCGCGTAGCGCATCGCCTGGTGCAGGGCCGCGGGCGATTTTTCGTTGGGCGGCAGGCTACGTTCCAGCGCACGCTCGGTGCGGACCATCAGTGCCTGCAGTACCGGGCCGAGGTCAGGGTCGGGGTTCAAATGGCTCAGCGCTTTCCGGAGCGTCCGGATCGAGCAGCAGCCGCACCCGAAGTTCGGCCTGCTCCAGTGATTGCTGGCATTGCCGGAACAGGCCGATGCCACGTTCAAACGAGCTGAGCGATTCCTCCAGCGTCAGCTCTCCGCCTTCCATCTGTGCCACCAGCCGTTCGAGCTCGTCCAACGCCTGCTCGAAGTCCGCTGGCGGCAGGGTGGGCGGGTTGCTGTCGAGGTTGGCCATGACCGACAACGCTAACGCAGTGCCGGAGTGGAATCAATCGGCGCTGCCCGGATGGGGGCCGACCGGCGCCGTACAGAGCCGCCAGGACGGGCGTGCCCCGGCTGCGGCAAACAGTGCCACGCCACGTGCGCTGGCCCAGCGGTCGGCAACCGCCAGCAGCTCGTCACCGTCATAGACCAGCGGGCAGGCGTGACGCTGCCAGGGCGGTACCTCGCCTTGCTGGAACAGGTCGCGCACGTCGCGGGTGTACGGGGTGCCCATGGGCTTGAGGCGTTCACCGCCCTGGCGCAGGCGCAAGGTGACGGGTGCCGGCAGGCGTGCGTCTGCCGGGTGCAGGGCGAAGCTGCCGCCACCAGGCAGGATCACCTCCTGGCCCTCCCAGGCGATCGTCCAGTCCGCCGGTGGCGGTTCCTGAGGAGACATGGCCCACAGCCGTCCCTTCCAGATGCGCAGTTCAGTGTCGCGCCAGCGGATGCACGGTACCCGGCCGGCCTGGGCCTGGCATTGGCGCTCGATCTGCTGACGTTGCGCGGTGGTCGGCGCGTGCAGGCCGGCCGCGTGCAGCCAGTGGTCGAGCATGGGATGGCGCAGGGCCGGATCGAGTGCCAGCCAACCCGCGGTATCGAGGCTGTTGTTCGCCGGATCGCGCAGGCGCTCGAGCTCTGGTAGCCAGCGGGCCTGCAGCGCATCGGCTGCCGCGCGATTCAATTGGGCGCTGTGCACGATCGCGCAGACCGCCTGCGGCCACTGCTGCAGCAGCTGCGGCATGATCCGGTGGCGCAGGAAATTGCGCGCCAACCGGGTGTCGGCGTTGGACGGATCCTCGATGACCGGTAGCCGCGCCGCGCCGACATAGCCCAGCAGATCTTCACGCGGACACGCGAGCAGTGGCCGCCACAGCGCTCCGGCGCCAAACGCGCGCAGTGGCCGCATGCCGCCGAGGCCTTCGGGGCCCGCGCCGCGCAGGAGTTTCAGCAGTACGGTTTCGGCCTGGTCGTCGCGATGCTGGGCCAGCACCAGGCATTCACCACGGCGCAGTTCGGCGGCCATGGCGGCATAGCGGGCCTCGCGCGCCGCCGCTTCCAGGCCGTTGCCGCGACCGCGCCGCACCTGCGCCACGACCACGGTCAAGGGCACGTCCAGCGTCGCGCAGAACGCCCGGCAGTGTTCGGCCCATGCCGGGCTTTGCGCCTGCAGGCGATGGTCGACGTGCACCGCGCGCAGGCCACGGGCACGGGCCTCGGGGAGCTGGGCCAGGGCGTGCAGCAGGGCGGTGGAGTCCGGGCCGCCGCTGTAGGCGACGCACAAGGCCGCATCCGCCACGTCGGCCAATGCCGCGCGCAGCTGCGCCTGCAGGTCGACGCTCATTTTTTTCCGCTGCGGTTCCGCACGTAGAGGTGCTTGCCGTTGCCGATGTGACGTTCCTCGGTGTCGAACAAGCCGATGCCGTCGATCAGCCCGCTCAGCTTCGAGTAGCCGTAGTTGCGCGAGTCGAAGTCCGGCGATTGCTTGTTGATGATGCTGCCCACGACACCCAGGCTGGCCCAGCCGGTGTCGTCAGAGGCGGCTTCGATGGCCCCGCGCAGCAGGTTGGTCAGGCGCGAATCGCCGCGCAACTCCTTGGCCGTGCGCTTTTTCGGGGCGGCCTCGGCCTCGGCGGCCGTCGCGTCGGTGGCCGCCAGCACCTCGGTGTAGATGAACTTGTCACAGGCGGTGCGGAAGGGCTCAGGCGTCTTCCTTTCCCCGAAGCCATACACCATCAGGCCGGATTCGCGGATGCGCGAGGCCAGGCGCGTGAAGTCGCTGTCGCTGGAGACGATGCAGAAGCCGTCGAAGCGCCCGGTGTACAGCAGGTCCAGCGCGTCGATGATCATCGCCGAGTCGGTGGCGTTCTTGCCCACGGTGTAGCGGAACTGCTGGATCGGCTGAATGGAATAGCGCAGCAGCACCTCCTTCCAGCCGTTGAGGTCAGGCTTGGTCCAGTCGCCGTAGCTGCGCTTGACGTGGGCCGTGCCGTATTTGGCCACCTCGGCCAGCAGCCCCTCGATGATCGCCGGCCGCGCATTGTCGGCGTCGATGAGCACGGCGAGTTTCGCGGTGTCCTGGGGCATGGCGGGATTCCAATGAGTGGGGCCGGTCGATGATAGCGCCAGCTTCGGGGTCGCCTGCACATGGCAGCGGCCCCGTCTGTGGGCGATGCGTTCCGGCCGTCCGGTGAAGGCATTGCCTGCGGTTCGTCTCCCGCAACGAGGGCAACGGCAACGGGCGAAGGCTATTCCTGGAAGGCGCCGTAGCCGCGCAGGCGCTGGTAACGGCGCTCGAGCAGCTCCGCGGTGGGTACCGCTTCCAGCTGGTCCAGCTGCTGCAGCAATACCGCCTTCAGCCTGACCGCCATCGAGTGCGGGTTGCGGTGGGCGCCGCCCAGTGGCTCGCGCACGACCTTGTCGATCAGGCCCAGCTCGAGCAGCCGCGGCGCGGTCATGCCGAGGGCCTCGGCGGCATCCTTGGCCCGGTCGGCGGTCTTCCACAGGATCGAGGCACAACCCTCCGGTGTGATCACCGAATAGGTCGCGTACTGCAGCATGATGGTGTAGTCGCCGACGCCAATCGCCAGCGCGCCGCCGGAGCCGCCTTCGCCAATCACCGTGCACACGATCGGCACCGGCAGCTGCGACATTTCCAGCAGGTTGCGGGCAATGGCTTCGCTCTGTCCGCGCTCCTCGGCGCCGATTCCCGGATAGGCTCCCGGTGTGTCGATCAGGGTCAGCACCGGCAGCTTGAAGCGTGCGGCCATCTGCATCAGGCGCAGGGCCTTGCGATAGCCTTCGGGCCGCGGCATGCCGAAGTTGCGGCGGATCTTGGTCTTGGTGTCGCGGCCCTTCTGGTGGCCGATGATCATCACCGACCGGCCATTGATCCGGCCCAGGCCGCCGACGATGGCCGGGTCGTCCGCGTACATGCGGTCCCCGGCCAGTTCGTGGAACTCGTCGCACATCACGCCGATGTAGTCGAGCGTGTAGGGCCGCGCCGGGTGGCGCGACAACTGGGTCTTCTGCCAATCGGTAAGATTGCGGAAGATGTCGTTGGTCTTCAGCTTGAGCTTTTCGCGCAGCCGGCGCACATCGTCGTCGATGTCGAATGCCTGCCCGTCGCTGGTATGCCGCAATTCCTCGATCTTGGCCTCGAGCTCGGCGATCGGTTGTTCAAAATCGATGAAGTTGGGATTCATTCGGCGCAGTTTGCTGCTTTAAAGCGTCCCAGTATACCGTCCGGCAGTGCGCCGGGGGCCTGGATGGCGCCTGTTGGGCAGGTGCCTGGCACCTGCCGTCGGGGTGGGTGTGCCAAGCTCAATTGCCCTGCCGCACCAGCTGCAGGTTGGCGGCACGTACCTCGGGCATGGCGCGTATGGCACGCAACAGGTCCGGTATGGCGTGGATGCGCCAGGCCTCGCCAAGTTCGAGGTCGGCCTGTGCGCTCTCATTGCGGTAGCCGCGCAGGGTGACGCTGGCGCCGCCTCCAAGATACCCGCACAGGATACTGCGCAGACGGCCGGCAAAATCGGCGCCCACCGGGTTCAACCGGAGCTGCAGCAGGCGCGCGCGGCTGCGGCAGGCATCCGCCAGCGAACAGGCGCTGCGCGCGCGCAACTGGAATCCGCCGCCGGAAAAATCGTCGATGCGCAGGCCGCCTTCGACCACCAGCATGGCGTCGCGGGTGAGCAGTGGCGCAGTCTGCTGGTACAGCTCGCCGAAGAAACTGACCTCGATGGACCCGGTGCTGTCCTCGATGCGCACGAAGGCGTCGCTGTCGCCGCGCTTGCGCATGGCGACCACCATACCGGCCACGCTCCACGGCGTGTCCGGACCGCGGCGGAAGCGGTTGCCGTCGTCGTGTTCCTTGCGCGGGCGCGTCGGCTGGTAGCGTGCTGCGATTTCTCCCAGCGGGCAGGTGGCGAGTTGCGCGAGTTCCTCGCGCCAGGGATCGGTGGGATGTCCGGAGAGGTAATGCCCCAACGTGCTGCGCTCACCCTGCAGCACCTGCTCGAGCGGCCACGGCGCCACCGTCGGCAGTTCGATGCCGAGCACCGGGAGGGCCGAGCTGGCAGCGCTGCCGAACATGTCGTTTTGCCCGGCCTGGCGGTCGTGCAGGACCTGCTCGGCGGCGCGCATCGCGTTGGGCAGCTGGGCCATGAGGCTGGCGCGGTTCGCGGCCAGGCCGTCCAGTGCGCCGGCCATGACCAGGGCCTCGATGACCCGGCGGTTGAGTTTGCCGGGATCGACCCGGCGGCAGAAATCCGCCAGGTCGACATACCGCCCTCCCTGGCCGCGGCCGTCGACGATGGCCTCGCACGCGCCGCGGCCGACGCCCTTGATCGCGCCGAGCCCATAGTCGATGGTGCCGGCGTCCGCAGCGGTGAACATGTAGCCCGAGGCGTTGACGTCCGGCGGCTTGACCTTGAGGCCCAGCGCCTGCGCCTCGTTGAGGAAGGTCACCACCTTGTCGGTGTTGTCCATGTCCGAGGACAGGGTCGCGGCCATGAACTCGGCAGGGTAGTGGGTCTTCAGCCAGGCCGTCTGGTAGCTGACCAGGGCGTAGGCCGCCGCATGCGATTTGTTGAAGCCGTAGCCGGCGAATTTCTCCATGAGGTCGAAGATGGCGTCGGCCTTGGCATCGCTCAGGCCGTTCCCGGCGGCGCCCTCACGGAACTTGTGCCGCTCCTTGGCCATCTTGGCCGCGTCCTTCTTGCCCATGGCGCGACGCAGCAGGTCGGCACCGCCCAGGCTGTAGCCGCCGATGATCTGCGCGACCTGCATCACCTGTTCCTGGTACACCATGATGCCGTAGGTTTCCTGCAGCACCGGCTCGACCCGCGGATCGGGGTAATCCACCGACTCGCGGCCGTGCTTGCGGGCGATGAAGCTGGGGATCAGGTCCATCGGCCCGGGGCGGTACAGCGCACCGAGCGCGATGATGTCCTCGAAGCGGTCGGGCTGGGCGTCCTTGAGCATGCGCTGCATGCCGCTGGATTCGAGCTGGAACACCGCCACGGTCTGCGCGCGGCGCAGCAGGCCGAACGTCTCCGGGTCGTCCAGCGGCAGCTTGGACAGGTCGAGCGGCTCCTGCTCACCGGCCGGATCCCGCGCCCGTCGCGCATTGATGGCCTTGACCGCCCAGTCGATGATGGTCAGCGTACGCAGGCCGAGGAAGTCGAACTTCACCAGGCCCACGGCCTCGACGTCGTTCTTGTCGTACTGCGTCACCATGCCGCCGCCGCCGGGCTCGCAGTACATCGGCGAGAAATCGGTCAGCGGCGTCGGGGCGATGACCACGCCGCCGGCATGCTTGCCGACGTTGCGGGTCAGGTTCTCCAGCTTCAGCGCCAGCTCGATCAGCACGCGCGCGTCCTCGTCCTGTTCGTACGCCGCGCAAAACTCGCGGACCACGCGTTCGGGCTCGCGCCTGGATTTCTCCGAGGTGCCGAGCGCGTCGGACAAGGTCAGGTCGAGCGGCCGCATCGGGATGAGCTTGGCCAGCTTGTCGACCTGGCTGTAGCTCATGCCGAGTACACGGCCGGAGTCGCGCAGCACCGCCTTGGCCGCCATCGAGCCGAAGGTGATGATCTGGCTGACGCGGTCGCGGCCGTACTTGCGCGACACGTAGTCGATGACCTCGTCGCGCCGGTCCATGCAGAAGTCGATGTCGAAATCCGGCATCGAGATGCGGTCGGGATTGAGAAAACGCTCGAACAGCAGGTTGAACTGCAGCGGGTCGAGATCGGTGATCTTGAGCGACCAGGCCACCAGCGAGCCGGCGCCGGAACCGCGGCCGGGTCCGACCGGGATGTCGTTGTGCTTGGCCCAGTTGATGAAGTCCGCCACGATCAGGAAGTAGCCGGAAAAGCCCATGCGCGTGACCACGTCCAGCTCGCGCTCGAGTCTTGCCTCGTAGTCCGGCAGGGTGTAGCCGTCGGCCAGCGGCGCATGCGCCAGCCGCTGCCGCAGTCCCTCCCTCGCCGTTTCGCGGATATGGCTGTCGAGGTCATGCCCTGCCGGCACCGGGAAGTCGGGCAGGGAGTAATGCCCGAAGCTCAGTTCCAGGTTGCAGCGCTTGGCCAGCTCGACCGTGTTCTCCAGCACTTCGGGCAGGTCGGTGAACAGCGCCGCCATCTCGGTCGGGGTCTTCAGGTACTGCTGGTCGCTGTAGTCGCGCGGGCGTTTGCGGTCGGCGAGCACGCGGCCCTGGTTGATGCACACGCGGGCATCGTGGGCCGCGAAGTCGTCCCGGTGCAGGAAACGCACGTCGTTGCTGGCCACCACCGGCAAGGCGAGCTGTTCGGCCAGCGGCAGCGCCTGGCGCAGCCAGTCCTCCTCGCCCTCACGGCCGCAGCGGGTGACTTCCAGGTACAGGCGGTCGTCGAACACCTGTTGCCAGGCGTGGGCAGCCTGCCGTGCGGCGCCGGGGTCGGCCTGGGTGGCCAGCCGCGCCACCCGGCTTTCCCGGCCCAGCATCGCGATCAGCCCGTGGCTGGCCTGGGCGTCCAGCCACTGCGGTTCGAGCAGGGCCCGGCCGCCACGCTGGCCGTCACGCCAGGCGCGCGAGACCAGGCGCGACAGGTTGGCGTAGCCGGCGTGATCCTGGCACAGCACCGTAAGCCGCCAAGGCTGCACGTCGTCGACGTCGGCAACCCACAGGTCGCAGCCACCAATGGGCTTGATGCCGGCCGCCATGCATGCCTTGTAGAACTTCACCAGGGCGAACATGTTGCATTCGTCGGTCAGCGCCAGTGCCGGCATGCGCGCGCGCGCGGCCATCTCCACCAGGGCGGGGATGCGGATCGTCGAGTCGACCAGCGAATACTCGCTGTGCAGGTGCAGGTGGATGTAGCTGGCGGTCATGCGATCTGACACGCTACCCGGCGGGTCCGGTGGCGACAAGCGCGGCATCCGGAATCCACCCTCAAACCTCGACCGCGGCTTGCGTGTCGCCAGGAAACAGCGACAGCTGGGTGAGTGCCGCGCGCACCGGGGCAAAGCTCTGGCGGTGCAGCGGGCACGGGCCCAGCCGCCCGAGCGCCTCCAGGTGCAGGCGGGTGGCGTAGCCCTTGTGCAGTGCGAAGCCATACCCCGGCCATGCGGCGTCCAGCGCGGTCATCAGCCGGTCGCGGGTCACCTTGGCGATGATGGAGGCCGCGCTGATCGCCGGTTCCAGTGCATCGCCGCCGACGATGGTGTGGCCCGGGCAGGGCAGGTCGCGTGGCAGCTGGTTGCCGTCGATCCAGGCCTCCTCGGCGGCCACGCCCAGGGCACGCACGGCACGGCTCATGCCAGCCAGGGTGGCCTGCAGGATATTGATGCGGTCGATCTCCTCCACCTCGACGAGCACCACGCTCCAGGCCCGCGCGCTGGCGACGATGTGCGCGTACAGGGCCTCGCGGCGGGCGGGGCTCAGCTTCTTGGAGTCGTCCAGGCCGTCGACCGGTCGATCCTGGTCGAGAATGACTGCGGCGACGGCCAGTGGGCCGGCAAGCGGCCCGCGGCCGGCCTCGTCGACGCCGGCGACCAGTCGCTGGCTGGCGCCGGCAGGACGCGCGGCGGGGCGCCGTGGCGGCATGCCCTCACGCCCCGGCATTCGGGGCCCCCAGCAGTTCAATGACCGCGTCGGCGGCGCGCTCGGCGGCGCTGCCCTGGGCGCTGCCCTTGAGCTCGCGGTGCAACTGCTCGAAGCACTCCACGATGTGTGTCCGCCGCGCACTGTCGCGGAACAGCTCCAGGGTGGCGGCGGCGAGATTCCCCGCCGTGCACCGATCCTGCATCAATTCGGGAACCAGCGGAGCGCCAGCCTGACCGCCGGCACGGGCGAGGATGTTCGGCAGGGCGTAGATGTTGGTCTTCAGCATGCCCAGCGCACGCGCCAGGAAATAGCTCGACGGGGCCACGCGGTAGCCGACCACCATGGGCCGCTTGGCCAGCATGGCTTCCAGCGTCGCCGTGCCTGATGCCAGCAACACCGCGTCGGCGGCCAGCATGGCCTGCTGCGCATGGCCTTCGATGAGCAGTGGGGCGTGCTCCATGCGTGGCGCCCGTGCCAGCAGTGCCACCAACTGGGCGTGCAACGCTGCATTGGCGGCGGGTATCACCACGCGCAACCCGGGCAGGTCGGCACCGACCTTGGCCGCGGCATCGAGGAAAATCCGTCCCAGGCGGGCCAGCTCGGAAGATCGGCTGCCGGGCAATACCGCCAGCACCGGGCACTGTGTGGGCAGTTGCAGCGCCTGCCGGGCCGCCGCTCGGTCGGCGACCAGCGCGAAACGGTCAGCCAGCGGGTGGCCGACGAAACGCGCATCCACGCCGTAACGCGCATAGATGGCTGGCTCCATCGGGAACAGGCACAGCACGCGGTCCGCGCTGCGGCTGATCTTGCGCGCCCGCTGTTCGCGCCAGGCCCATACCGAGGGGCTGACGTAGTGCACGGTGCGCATCCCTGCGCGTTTCAGGCGCCGTTCCACGCCGAGGTTGAAATCCGGTGCGTCGATGCCGACCACGACCGCCGGGCGGGCGGCAAGCAGGCGCCGCACCAGGTCCCGGCGCAGCCGCAGCAGGCGCGGCAGGTGGCCGACGACCTCGCTCAAGCCGAACAGTGAGAGCTCGCCAATGTCATACCAGCAGGTGCAGCCCTGCGCGCGCATGTGCCTGCCGCCGATGCCGACGAAGCGCGCCGTGGGACAGCGTTGGCGCAGGGCGGCGATCAACTCGGCGCCCAGCAGGTCGCCCGAGTCCTCACCGGCCAGGATCGCGATCAGTGGTGCATGCGGCCCGCCAGCCGCGGTGCGCGCGGCGTCCGTGCTGTCCATGGTCGGCTCCGCTGGTGCCGCGGGGTCCCGCTTGCCGGGCGTGGCCTGGTGTGCCATCAGCGCGCGAGCGCGCGCTCGCTGCGTTCGACGAACGCCAGCATGAGGCGCACGTCGGCATTGTCCCGCGCCTGCGCGGCGAGCTGTGCGCGGGCCTCGGGCAGCGGCAAGCCGGCCATGTAGAGTGTGCGATAGGCGCGCTTGATGGCGGCAATCCGCTCGGCATCGAAGCCGCGGCGCTTGAGTCCCTCGCTGTTGATGCCGCGTGGCCGTCCATGCTGGTCGTTGGCCATGGTCACGAACGGCAGCACGTCGTTGCCCACCAGGCAACCCATGCCGATGAAGGCATGGACGCCGACCTTGCAGAACTGGTGCACGCCCGAGTAGCCGGACAATATCGTCCAGTCACCGATCTCCACATGCCCGGCCAGGGCCGAATAGTTGGAGAACACCACATGGCTGCCGATCTGGCAGTCGTGGGCAATGTGCACGTAGGCCAGCACCCAGTTGTCGTCGCCCAGGCGGGTGATACCGCCGCCACCCCGCGTGCCGCGGTTGATGGTGACGAATTCGCGGATCAGGTTGCGGTCGCCGATGATGAGCTCGGTGCGCTCGCCTGCGAATTTCTTGTCCTGTGGATCACCTCCGAGCGAGGCGAACTGGGTGATGCGGTTGTCGCGGCCGATGCGCGTGGGACCCTCGATGACCACGTGAGCGCCGATAACCGTGCCCTCGCCGATTTCGACGTCGGCGCCGATGACGGTATAGGCGCCAATGCTGACGCCCTTGCCGATCACGGCCGCCGGGTCGATCTGTGCGCTGGGATGGATCACTGGGCAGTCCTGGCCGCGCACATCAATTCGCAGCTGGCCACTTCCCTGCCGTCCACGCTCGCCCGCGCGACGAACAGGCCCATGCCGCGCATCACGCGTTTCTGGGCCACCTCGAGGCGCAGCTGGTCGCCTGGCGTGACCATGGCGCTGAAGCGTGCATTGTCGACCTTGACCAGGTAGAAGAACGGCTTGTCGTCATTGCCCTTGATGCGGTTGCTGAGCTGGGTGAGCAGGCCGGCGGCCTGCGCCATGGCCTCGATGATGAGCACACCCGGCATCACCGAGTGGTTCTGGAAATGGCCCTGGAAAAACGGCTCGTTGAAGGTGACATTCTTGATCGCAGCCACGCTGACATCCGGCACCAGCTCCACCACCCGGTCCACCAGCAGGAACGGAAAACGGTGCGGCAGCAGCTCCTTGATCTGCTCCACGGTGACCGGCATGGACAAGCCTGCGGTTGGTTCACTCATTGTTGCGGTCCTTTTCGATCGCCGAGAGGCGGCGTGCGAATTCGTCCAGATGCTTGAAGCGGGCAGCGTTCCTGCGCCAGTGCCGGTTGTCCTGCAGTGGCACGCCCGATGAATATTCTCCTGGTTCGCGGATGGAATGTGTGACCAGGCTCTTGGCGGTAATGGTAACCCGGTCTGCCAGCTCCAGATGGCCCAGCACGCCGGCATTGCCACCGATCATGCAGTAGCGCCCGATCCTGGCGCTGCCGGCCACGGCTGCGCAGCCGGCCATCGCGGTATGCGCGCCGATATGCACGTTGTGCGCGATCTGGATCAGGTTGTCCAGGCGCACGTCCTCCTCCAGCACGGTGTCTTCCAGCGCGCCGCGGTCGATCGTGGTGTTGGCACCGATCTCGCAATCGTCGCCGACGCGCACGCCACCCAGCTGCGGCACCTTCAGCCAATGGTCGCGCTCGAAGGCCAGGCCGAAGCCATCGGCGCCCAGCACGGCGCCGGGGTGGATCAGCACCCTGGCTCCCAGGTGGACACGGGTGACCAGGGTAACCCGGGCCACCAGCCGGGTGCCGGCGCCGACGCTGCAGTCGTCGCCAAGGATGCAGTGCGGGCCGAGCACGACCCCGGCGCCGATGCGCACCCGCTCGCCCACCACGCAGCCGGGACCGACACTTGCCGTGGCATCCACCTCGGCACTGGCGGCAATGACGGCACTCGCGTGGATGCCCGGGACGACGGGAGCAGCGTGCTCGAACAGCGCCGCGATGCGCGCGAACGCCGCATGCGGGTTGGCGGCGACCAGAGCCGGTCGTGGGCAGGCTGCGAGATGTCCGGCGTCGAGCACCACCGCGCCGGCGCGGGTGGCGGCGAGTTGCGGCAGGTAGCTTGCGCTGGCGATGAAGGCCACTTGGCTGGGTGTGGCCTTGGCCAGCGTGTTCACCCCGGTGATGCGGACCGCCCCGTCGCCGTGCAGGCGCAGTTGGAATTGCGTGGCCAACTCGGCCACCCGGTAGGACGTGTCCATGGCTTGAGCGCTCCGTGTTGCGGCACCGGGCGCGGTGCGGCCACGCCCGATGCGGTTAGAACTGGCTGCCAAAGGTGAACTGGATGCGCTCCTGGTAGTGCCGGTCCTGCGGCTGGTCGCGGAACGGCACCGCCAGGCTGATGATCAGCGGCCCGATCGGCGCCTGCCACTGCAGCGCCACGCCGGTGGACGCGCGCAGGGTGCTGGCATCGAAGCTCTTGAAGTTCCTGTAGGCGTTGCCGACGTCCACGAACCAGGACACGCGCGCGGTGTTGACGTTCTTGAGAAATGGCAGCGGGATGAAGACCTGCGCCGTGCCCAGCACCTTGAACGCGCCGCCGATCGGCTGCGAATAGTAGCCCAGCGGGCACAAGCCGCTGGCATTGGCCACCGCGCCCGGAGCAATGCACACGCGCGGGCCCAGTGTGTTGTCCTGGAAGCCGCGCACGTCACGCACGCCGCCGGAATAGTAGTTCTGCCAGAACGGCAGGTCGCTGCGCATGTCGGTGATGACGTGCGATGGGTCGGCAGCCACGGCATTGGCCTGCAAGGTGGCGAGCTGGGCGTCGCTGATGCCGTTGCCACCATAGGTCTTGCCGTAGCCGACCTGGCCGTCCAGGTACAGCACGAAGCCGCCGCCGACCCGCCAGTAATGGTTGGCCTCGGTGCTCAACTTCCAGTACTGCACGGTGGAGCCGGGCATGGCGATATCGGCGGTCACGGACATCAGGCCGCCGCGGCTCGGGGCCCAGTACTGGTCACGGGTGTCGTGGTTCCAGCCCAGCGTGCCGGTCCAGGAGTGGATGGTCTTGTAGCCGATCTGGTCCTGGTAGTCCATCAGCACCTGCGGGGTGAAGCCGGGTATCAGGTTGACCTTGTTGCTGCTGATCCCCAGGCCGACGCGCAGGCCGTCAGTTTCGCTGATCGGTATGCCAAGGTAGGAGGAGAAGCTCTTCATGCTGGTGGCGTAATTGGCGAAATCGGTGTTGCCGTAGTCGGTCTTGGACAACGTCGCGTTGTAGCCGATGCCGATGCCGTTGTCGGTGAGGTAGGGGTTGTAGTAGCTGACCCCGAAGCGCGTGTAGTAGGTGCTGCGCTCGCCACTCACCGATACGCTGTCGCCGGTGCCGAACAGGTTGTTCTGTGACACCGACGCGTTGAGGATCAACCCGGCGTACTGGGAATAGCCGATGCCGAACTGCATGCTGCCGGCGGACTGCTCCTCGACCTTGACCGTCACGTCGACCTGGTCGGTGGTGCCGGGCACCAGCTTCTTGTCGATGTCGACGGTCTTGAAATAGCCGAGCCGCATCAGGCGCGTCTTCGACCGGTCCAGCGCCGCCTGCGAATACCAGGAGCCTTCCAGCTGGCGCATCTCGCGGCGCAGCACGTTGTCCTCGGTGCGCGTGTTGCCGGAGAACACCACACGCCGCACGTACACGCGATCACCCGGCTCGACGTACAGGGTCACCTCGACCGTGCGCTTGTCCTTGTCCAGCTTCGGGATGGGCGTCACCTTGGCGTAGGCATAGCCGATGTTGGACATGACCGCCTTGATGGCCTTGGTGCTGTTCTCGATGGCGGCGCGGTTGAAGGTGTCGCCCGCCTTCAGGAACACCAGCTGGCGCAGCGTGGCCTCCGGCAGCACCAGCTTGCCGAGCAGCTTGACCTCGGAAACCGTGTAGACCTCGCCTTCCTTGATGTTGGCATCGATGTACATGTTGCGCTTGTCCGGCGAGATGCTCACCTGGGTGGAGTCCACGGTGAAGTCGGCGTAGCCGCGGTCCATGTAGTACGACTGCAGCTTCTGCAGGTCACCGGACAGCTTCTCGCGTGAGTACTGGTCATCCTTGGAGTACCACGACAGCCAGCCCGGCGTGTTCGACTCGAAGTCGTCGCGGATCTGCTTGTCGCTGAAGGCGTGGTTGCCGACGATGTTGATCTCCTGGATCTTGGAGGCCTTGCCCTCGCGGATCTCGATGTCGATGGCGACGCGGTTGCGGTCCAGCTGGACCACGTGCGGGTCGACCGAGACGTTGTATTTGCCGCGGTTGTAGTACTGGCGGACCAGTTCCTGCTGCACATTGTCCAGGGCCAGGCGGTCGAAGGTCTCGCCCTCGGCCAGGCCGATGCCCTTCAAGCCCTTCTTCAGCTCGTCGGTCTTGATGTCCTTGTTGCCGCGGATGGTGAGTTTGGCGATGGACGGCCGCTCGACCACCTTGATCACCAGGATGTCGCCCTCGCGGTCCATCTGCACGTCGGTGAAGAACTTGGTCTGGTACAGCGCGCGGATGGCCCGCTGCACGCTGGCATCGGTGACCCGGTCGCCCTTGCTCAGCGGCAGGTAATTGAGCACCGTGCCGGCGGTGATCCGGCTCAGGCCGTCGATGCGGATATCCGAGGCGACAAACGGCTGGAACGCGAATGTGTTCGCGGACAGCGAGGCGAGCAGCATCAGCGCGGCAATACGCTTCATCGTTGATTCCGTGGGATTTTCGCCAAGCCAACCGCTGCGGCCAACCCGGGCGTTGAATGAGGCGGAGCGCCACGCCGCCGTCGAGGCGAGGTGGCTCCACGATGTGGCATGCGGTGCGGCACGCCGGCTCGATGCGACCCGTCGGGCGCGCCGATGCTGCGGCCAGCGGACGGGAAATGGTACGTGCGCAAGCTCACGACAACAACATGCGCTGGATATCGTTGTAGAACGCCAGCCCCATCAACGTGAACAACAGCGCCATGCCGATGTACTGGCCCACCACCATGGTCTTCTCGCTGACCGGACTGCCCTTGATCAATTCCACCGCATAATACAGGAGGTGTCCCCCATCCAGGACCGGGATCGGCAGGATGTTGAGGATGGCCAGGCTGAGCGAGACCACGGCAAGGAACTGCAGGAACCACGCCAGGCCCATGTGCGCCGACGTGTTGGCCACCGCGGCAATGCCGATCACGCTGGACAGGTTGCGCGTGGAGGTCTCGCCGCTGAGCATCTTGCCCAGCATGGAGAAGGTCTGCGCGGTATTGCGCCAGGTCGAGGCGAACGACGCCGTCATTGCCTTGAGCGGGCCGTAATGTACGGTCACCGCCTCGGTCCGCGGTGCCCCTACACCCATGACCCATTTGGAGGGCTGGCCGGCCAGCGATTCCCACTTGGCCCGGACCGTCAGGTCGATGGTTTGCGTCCCGCGACGGATCACCAGGGCAAGTTGCGGTGAGCGCGCTGCCTCGGTCTGCACCAGCTGGCCGAAGGCCACGAAGTCGGTTACCGGTTGACCATTCACGCTGAGTACGCGGTCGCCGGCCTGCATGCCGGCCAGTGCCGCCGGTTGTCCGGGCATCACCGTTGCCGCCACGGCGGCGGGCGGCGCAGGTTGCAGGCCGAGCTTGGGCAGGTATTGCTCGATGGCGCCGTCGGCGGGCAGGCGATCGAGCGGCAGTACCAGCTCGCGCGTGTGGCCGTCGGTGTCGCGCACGGTCATCGGCAGCGGGCTGCGCCCGAGCATGCCGTTGACCACCGCGTCCATGGCGTCGCTCCAGGCCTGCACCTTGCGGCCGTTCACCTCGAGGATGCGGTCGCCGCTGCGCACGCCGGCGTCCGCGGCCAGGCTGTGCGGTGTGGCCGCCACCACCGGCGCGACGTCGGGTCGGCCGAGCATGAACATGGCCCAGAACGCCAGAATGGTGAACAGAAGGTTGAAGCCGGGGCCGGCGGCCACGATCAGGATGCGTTGCCAGATTGGCTTGCCGGTGAATTCCTGGTCGCGCAAGGCCGGATCCACGGGGCCTTCCCGCGCGTCCAGCATCTTTACGTAGCCGCCCAGCGGGATGGCCGAGATCCAGTATTCCGTGCCGTCGCGCGCCGTGCGCTTCCACAGCGCCCGGCCGAAGCCGACGGAGAAGCGCAGGACCTTGACCCCGCAGCGCCGCGCCACCCAGAAATGGCCGAATTCGTGGAATGTCACCAGCACGCCGAGCGTCACCAGCAACCAGAACACCGAGCCTAGAAAAGGAGTCATCACGTACCGGGTTCGAGGGAAAATCGCGACCAGCAGAATATCAGCAAGCGTGCTGCACGATGCGCCGTGCCGTAGCCCGCGCCGTTGCATCCCGTTCATGGAGCGTCGCGACATCGACCACGGCCTGGCCCGGCAGTTCCGCAAGCACGCTTTCCACGACATCGGCTATGCCCAGGAACGGCAGCGTGCCCGACAGGAAGGCCGCCACCGCGATCTCGTTTGCGGCGTTGAGGATCGCCGGGCTGTCGCCGCCGGCGCGCAACGCGGCCGTGGCCAGGTCCAGGCAGCGGAACACCTGACGGTCAGGGGCCTCGAAACCCAGCGTCCCACACGCGGCCAGGTCCAACGAGCCGACCCCCGAAGTCATGCGCGCGGGCCACGCCAGCGCGCCGGCGATGGCCGTGCGCATGTCTGGCAGCCCGAGCTGCGCCAGCAACGAGCCGTCGGCGTACTCCACCAGCGAATGCACCAGACTCTGCGGGTGGACGACGATGTCGATGGCATCGGCCGGCATGCCAAACAAGTGGTGTGCCTCGATGAGTTCGAGCCCCTTGTTCATCAACGTGGCCGAATCGACCGAGATCTTGCGGCCCATGCGCCAGTTGGGGTGCGCGCATGCCTGGTCCGGGGTGACGGCCTGCAACTGCTCACGGGTCCAGCCGCGAAACGGCCCGCCTGACGCGGTCAGGATCAGGCGACGTACAGCCCGCGGCCCGTCGGGCGCATTGCTGTCCTGGGCCAGCGGCCAATCCTGGGGCAGACACTGGAAGATGGCGTTGTGCTCCGAATCCAGCGGAATCAGCATGCCGCCCCCGGCCTTCACCGCCGCCAGCAGCAGGGGACCGGCCATGACGATCGCTTCCTTGTTGGCCAGCAGCAGGCGCTTGCCAGCACGCGCCGCAGCCAGCGTCGACTCCAGTCCCGCCGCACCGACGATCGCGGCAACCACCACGTCGGCGAGGTCGCTGCTGGCCGCAGCGGTGATCGCCGCAGGCCCCGCCGCAGTCCCGGAGGGCACGCCTGCGGCGGCGAGCTTGCGCGCCAGTTCGGACTCCAGCGCCGGATCGGCGATGATCGCCAGCTGCGGCCGGTGCGTCCTGCACAAATCCACCAGTGCATCGACGTTGCGGTATGCCGTGAGCACGCTGGCGCAAAATTCGTCCGGGTGACGGGCAATGACGTCCAGCGTGCTGCCGCCGATCGAGCCGGTGGCGCCGAGCACCGCCACCCGTTTCATGCGATGACCTGCAGTCGGGTCAGCAGCCACAACCCGGCGGCGATGACCGGCAGGGCGGCGAACACGCTGTCCAGGCGGTCAAGCAGGCCGCCGTGCCCGGGAAACAAGGTGCCCGAGTCCTTGACCCCCGCATGCCGCTTGAGCAGGCTCTCGAACAGGTCGCCGAGGATGGAGACGCCGATCGTGACAAGCGCCAGCACCAGCATCGCGACCAGGCCCGCGCCCCGTACCTGGAGCAGCCAGGCGCCGACCAGCATCACCAGTGCCCCCGCCAGCATCGCGCCATAGACCCCGGCCCAGGTCTTGCCCGGGCTGATCTGCGGGGCGAGCTTGCGCTTGCCGAAGCGGCGGCCGCTGAAATACGCGCCAATGTCGGCGGCCCAGACGATGAACAGGGCAAGCAGGGTCCACCATTGGCCATAGGGCTGGTGTGCGTGGAGGAGCAGCAAGGCGCTCCAGGCCGGCAGGATGGTCAGCAGGCCAGCCGCCAGCTTGAGCGCACGGTTTTCGCCCGTCGGCGCTGCTGCGTACGCAAAATGGCGCAGCCACTGCGCTGCCACGATCCACCAGGCCAGCCCCACGACGACAACCCAAATGCCTGCTGCCCTGACCTGCAACAGCCACAGCAGCGCGAAGCCAAAGGCCGCCAGCAGCAGGAATGCCGCGCGCGCCGACGTCCCGCGCAGGCCGCTCAGCACTGCCCACTCCCACAGCGCGGCAAGAAACACCACGGTCGCGACGCCGGCCAGCAGCACCGTCGGCGCCAGCACGACCAGGACGACAACCAGCGGAGCCAGCAGCAAGGCGGTCAGGACACGCTGACGAAGCATGGCGATTCTCAGGGTAGGGGGGCGAGCTGTTCGCTCGTACGCCCGTAGCGGCGTTCGCGCTGAACGTATTCTTCGATGGCCTGGTGCAGGCAGGCCGCGTCGAAGTCCGGCCACAGCGTATCGGTAAAGTACAGTTCCGCATACGCCGCCTGCCACAGCAGGAAGTTGCTCAGGCGCAGCTCGCCCCCTGTCCGGATCAGCAGATCCAGGGGGGGCAGCGCGCCCAGCGACATCCATGCGTCGAGCCGGGCCTCGTCGATCTCCTCGGGGCGCAGCTCGCCGCGGGCGACGGCTTGCGCTGCGCACCGGCAGGCCTGGGTGATGTCCCAGCGGCCGCCATAGTTGACCGCCACGTTGACCTGCAGCCGGGAATTTTGCGCGGTGCTGTCCATTGCCGCCTGCATGCGGCGATGCAGTCCGGCATCGAACGCACCTAGCTCGCCGACGAAACGCAGGCGCACGCCATTGGCGCGCAGTTCGTCCACCTCCTTGTCCAGGGCGCGCACGAACAGGTTCATCAGCGCCCCGACCTCATCGCGCGGGCGCAGCCAGTTTTCGCTGGAAAACGCAAACAGGGTCAGGGCCTGGACGCCCTCGCGCAGGCAGGCCTCGACTACGGCGCGTACGGCCTTGCGCCCGGCACTGTGGCCAAAGCTGCGAGGGCGGTGGCGTGCACGCGCCCAGCGTCCGTTGCCGTCCATGACGATGGCAATGTGCAGCGGTGCCCCATGCTGCCGCACGGTATCCGTGGCGTCACGTGATGGGGCGGCTGGCATCATGCGTGCGGCCGGGTGGGGCGGTGCCGGTACCGCCTGCGCGCCTGCCCGCGCGGGCAGGCGGTCTGGGCGTGGCCGCGCCTGGTGCGGTTGGGGGGACGCTGGTGGGGGAAGGCTCGAGGGTCACTTACAATGCCATCAGCTCGTCTTCTTTGGCCTTGACGGCGCTGTCGATTTCCTTGATGGCGTTGTCGGTGAGGTTTTGCACTTCCTCGTCGAAGCGGCGTTCGTCGTCTTCGGAAACGAGCTTTTCCTTGAGCAGGTTCTTCACCTGCTGCAGGGCGTCGCGGCGCACGTTGCGCACCGCGATTTTCGCGCTTTCACCCTCGTGGCCGACGTGCTTGGCCAAATCCCGGCGGCGCTCCTCGGTGAGCGCCGGGAGGTTGAGCCGGATCACCGTACCCGCCGTGGTCGGCGTGATGCCCAGGTCGGACGCCATCAAGGCCTTCTCGATCGGCGCCACCATGGATTTTTCCCACGGCGTGATGGTGATCGTGCGCGAGTCGGCGAGCCCGACCGTGGCCACCTGGGCCAGCGGCATGTCCGCTCCGTAGTACGGCACCTTGATGTTGTCGACCAAGGCCGTGCTGGCGCGCGCACTGCGCAGGCGCACGAGGTCGTATTTCAGCGACTCGATGCTCTTGCCCATCCGGGTCTTGGCATCGGCCTTGATGTCGTCGAGCATGCAGTGGTTCCAGAAGTCTCGGCAAGCTGTTGATTATAGCAGGCGCCTGCCGCGCCGGAGCCCGGGCAGCCGGGGTTTCAGCCGCTGTGCACCAGCGTGCCGATGGCCTCGCCATGCATGATGCGCATGAGGTTGCCTTTCTCGGTCATGTCATAGATCCGCAGCGGCAGGCCATGATCTCGGCACAGCGCGATCGCCGCCGTATCCATCACTGCCAGTTTGTGCTCGATGACTTCGTCGTAGCTCAGCGCGTCGTAGCGGACGGCGTCTGGATGCAGGACGGGATCGGCACTGTACACGCCATCCACCTTCGTGGCCTTGAGCAGCAGGTCGGCACCCAATTCCACGGCGCGCAGGGCAGCCGCCGAATCGGTGGTGAAGAAGGGATTGCCGATGCCGGCCGCAAACAGGACGATGCGGCCCTTTTCGATATGCCGGATGGCACGGCGACGGATGTAGTCCTCGGCCACGTCGTGGATCGGGATCGCGCTCATGACCCGCGCGTAGCCCCCGCGCTTCTCGATGGCATCCTGCATGGCCAGGGCATTCATGACCGTGGCCAGCATGCCCATATGGTCGCCGGTGACGCGGTCCATGCCGGCGGCGGCCAGGCCGGCGCCGCGGAAGATGTTGCCGCCGCCGATGACCACTCCGACCTGGATGCCCGACCGCTGTACCTCGATGATCTCGTTGGCCAGGCCGCCGATGACGTCGGGGTCGATGCCATAGTCGGCCTGGCCCATCAGCGCCTCGCCGGACAGCTTGAGCAGGATACGGCGGAAGATCGGCGCGTTGCTCATGGGGAGTCCGGGTCAGGTGGTTGGCTGGGTCATTGTAGGGGACCGGCGGCAGCTCGATTCAGTCGCCGTTGACGATGCCGTTTGCTGGCTTGGATCCGACCGATGCATGTCCTCGGCGTGGGCCGGCGCCAGCGCGCCGGACCCTCACCGCCGTCCTGGCTCAGCCCAGGCCGGCCTGTTTCATGACCTCGGCGTGGAAGTCCTCGGTGGGCTTCTCGACGCCTTCGCCGACCGCCAGCCGCACCACGGATTGCACGTGGGCACCGGATTTCTTCAGTGCGTCGGCCACGGACATGCTGGTGTCCAGCACGTAGGCCTGCCCGAGCAGGGTGATCTCGGTGATGATCTTGTGCACCTTGCCGCTGATGATTTTTTCCAGGATCTCGGCCGGCTTGTGCTTTTCCGCCTCCGACATCTGGCTCAGGGCGATGTCCTTTTCCTTGGCCAGCACCTCGGCCGGCACGTCCGCGGCCTGCACGTAGGCCGGATTCATTGCCGCCACGTGCATGGCGATGCCCTTGGCCAGCGCCTCGTCCCCGGCATCCAGCGCCACCAAGACGCCGATGCGGCCGTTGTGGATGTAGCTGCCGATGGGGCCGGTGGCGTGGATCCGGGCCATGCGCCGGACATGGATCTTCTCGCCGATGGTGCTGACCAGCGCCTTGGCGGCTTCCTCGACCGTGCCGCCGGCGGGATAGGCGGCCGACTGCAGCGCATCCACGTCGGACACGCCGGAATCGAGCGCCACCTCGCCGACGGTCTTGCAGAAGGCCAGGAAGCTCGCGTCCTTGGCAACGAAATCGGTTTCGCAGTTGATCTCGACCAGGACCGCGTCATGCCCCTTGCGGGCGCTGGCGATCAGGCCCTCGGCGGCAATCCGACTCGATTTCTTGTCGGCCTTGGCCAGACCGGATTTGCGCAGCCAGTCCACCGCGGCGTCGATGTCGCCGCCGTTCTCGACCAGTGCCTTCTTGCATTCCATCATGCCGGCGCCGGAGCGCTCGCGCAGCTCCTTGACCATCTGTGCGGAAATCGTGCTCATCGTGGTTCCTCTTCTGCTGATGGCGCGGCGGCGTCGCAGACGCCCCGCGCGGTGTCCCTATGCGGCGACGGCGGCGTGCTTGTCCGCTGCCGTTGCCGCATTGCTGGTGGCGCAGGGCCTACTCGGCCGCAGGCGTGCCTTCCGAAGCTGGGCGGCGCCCGTCATCACGCCGGTGCTCGTTGCGCTGGTTGCCCCGCCGTGGTGCCGCGTCGCGGCGCGCCGACGGCTTGCGCTCGGTCTTGGCGATCGGGTTGCCTTCCTCGTCGAGCTCGACGAAGTCGTTGGCGTCGCCCTGGGCCACGTCGGGCGCGGCGGCCTTGCCTTCCAGGATCGCGTCCGCCGCGGCCCGTGCATACAGCTGGATGGCGCGGATGGCGTCGTCGTTGCCGGGGATCGCGTAATCGACGAGATCCGGGTCGTAGTTGGTGTCGACCACCGCCACCACCGGGATGCCGAGCTTCCTGGCTTCCTGCACGGCGATGTTCTCGTGGCCGATGTCGATCACGAACAGCGCGTCGGGCAGGCGGTTCATGTCCTTGATGCCACCCAGCGAGGCTTCCAGCTTCTCGCGCTCGCGGCGGCGCGATAGCACTTCGTGCTTGACCAGCTTCTCGAAGCTGCCATCGGTCTCGGCCGCTTCCAGCTCTTTCAGCCGCCCCACCGATTGCTTGACGGTGCGGAAGTTGGTCAGCATGCCGCCCAGCCAGCGCGCGGTGACGAACGGCATGCCGGCTCGGGTGGCCTCTTCGGCCAGTGCCTCGCGCGCCGAGCGCTTGGTGCCGACGAACAGGATGGTGCGGCGCTTCTGCGCCAGCGCCGACAGGTAGTTCATCGCGTCGGTGAACAGCGGCAGGGTCTTTTCCAGGTTGATGATGTGGATCTTGCCGCGCGCGCCGAAGATGTATGGCGCCATCTTCGGGTTCCAGTAGCGGGTCTGGTGGCCGAAGTGGACTCCGGCTTCGAGCATGTGGCGCATGGTGACTTGGGCCATGGGTAAAACTCCGTGCAGTGGCCAGGTAGGCCTGGGGGTTGGGACCTCCGCATATCCCCGACCTCGACCACGACCCACCTGGACGGCGGCTCGTGGCACCCCGAAGCCGGTGCCGATACGCGTGTGGCGTTGGTTTGGGTGTGGCACCCTGGGGCGCTACAATCCCGGTTCGTCTCGCGTCGCGATGGCCTGCTGGCAGGCACATGCGGTCAGCAAAACTGTGAAATCATAGTCGGTCGACCAGTATCGCGGCAAGCTGCGGCTTGGATCTTGGCGCTGACAGGACACGATGAAATGGCAATCAGTCTCAAATCAGCGCAGGACCTCGAGGGCATGCGCGTTGCCGGCAAGCTTGCTGCCGAAGTGTTGGCCATGCTCAAGGAACACATCGAGCCGGGTGTGAGCACCGAGGAACTGGATCGGCTGGCCTACGAGCACATCGTCAACGTGCAGAAGGCGATCCCGGCCAACGTCGGCTACCACGGCTTCCCCAAGACGCTGTGCACCTCGGTCAACCAGGTGATCTGCCACGGCATCCCGAGCGAGGGCAAGCTGCTCAAGGATGGCGACATCATCAATCTCGACGTCACCGTCATCAAGGATGGCTGGCACGGCGACACCAGCCGCATGTACGTGGTCGGCACCCCCTCCGTGCTGGCCAGGCGGCTGGTGGACACCACCTACGAGGCCATGATGTGCGGCATCCGTGCCGTGCGCCCCGGCGCAACCCTGGGCGACATCGGGCATGCCATCCAGCAGCACGCCGAGGCCGCGGGTTTCAGCATCGTCCGCGAGTACTGTGGCCACGGTATCGGCAAGATCTACCACGACGAGCCGCAGGTGCTGCATTACGGCAAGCCCGGCGCCGGCCTGGAGCTCAAGAAGGGCATGACCTTCACCATCGAGCCGATGGTCAATGCCGGCAAGCCGCAGACCCGCCAGTTGCCGGATGGCTGGACCGTGGTGACCAAGGATCACTCCCTGTCCGCGCAATGGGAGCACACCCTGGTGGTCACCGACGACGGCTACGAGATCCTGACGCCCTGGCCCGACGCCTAGGCAGGCGGGGACAGGGCGGGCCATCGCGATCTTCCGGGCATCATTCGTCCTTGTCGTCTTAGTCGTGGCTGTGGTTGCGGGAGCCCACTGGCGGGCGATGCTCTCCGGTGGATTGCACGGAAGGCAGGAGCACCGCCCATAAATGGGCTCCTGCAACTGTCGTCAGCCCAACAGCCCCGCGCGTTGATGATCGAGGCCGCTATACATGTCGCCGACCAGCTCTGTCGCCTTGCCGCCCTTGCCGCGCCTGCCCGTGGTGGTGCCGCGCTCGGGCGTGTCCAGGGAAGCGCGGCTGGCCTTGGGGCAATTGCTGGATGACGTCGACCGCGCGCTCGCCGTGGCCTTCCGTGGCGGCGCCGAGGCCGGCATGCTCGCGCGCCAACGCGGCGTCGCGGTGTCGCAGCTGGTCGCGCACGTATGGTCTGCCTGCCTTGGCGACGTCGCTGGCGCGGCCCTGTACGCCGTAGGCGGGTTTGGCCGCGGCTTGTTGTTCCCGTATTCGGACGTGGACTTGCTGGTGCTGGTCAACGGCGCGCAGGAAGCCCAGCTGCGTGCACTCGGGCAATTTTTCTCGACCCTGTGGGACATCGGCCTGAAAGTCGGTCACGCCGTGCGCGAGCCGCAGCAGTGCCGTGAGCTTGCCGCCAGTGATGCCAGCGTGTTCACCAGCCTGCTGGATGCCCGGCGTATTGCCGGCGACACGACACTCGACGCCAGCCTGCGCGGCATCGTGGACGATCCGCAGCTGTGGCCGCCGGCAGCCTACCTGGCCGCGCGCCAGCGTGAGCGCAGGCAGCGCCATGCGCGCTTCGACGACACCGCCTACAACCTGGAGCCAAACCTCAAGGAAGGTCCCGGGGGCTTGCGCTCGCTGGATTCGCTGCGCTGGATCGGCTTGCGCCTGGCCAACGCCGGAGACCTGCCGAGCATGGTGGCGGAGGGCCTGCTCGACCCCGCCGAGGAGGCTGCGTTGGAGCAGGCCGAAGCCACCCTGCGCCGTTACCGTTATGCCCTGCACCTGGAAGCAGGGCGGGCGGAGGAACGGCTGCTGTTCGACTACCAGCGGGCGCTGGCAGCGCGCCTGGGATTCGAGGACGAGCACGAACGCAATCTCGGCGTCGAGCAGTTCATGCAGGCTTATTACCGTGCAGCGAGCCAGGTCGAGCGCCTTGGCGTGCAGGTTGCCGAGCGCTTCGAGGAAATGCTGGAAAGCCCACATGTGGGTGTTCCGCTGGGTGCGGATTTCGTTCGCTATGGCTCGCGCCTGGCGGCGCGGGACAGCGAGCTGTTCATGCGCCGGCCGGCGGCCCTGGTCGAGGTGTTCCTGCTGCGCATGGACCAGCCGGGGGTAGTCGGCTTCAGCGCCGAGACGATGCGGCGTATCCACCGGGCGGCGGCCATGCAGGCCGATGGCCTGGCCTCGGACCCCGAGGTGCTGGCAGCGTTCCTGCGCCTGTTGCAGCGGGGCGCACCGGCCGTCGAGGCCTTGTGGCGCATGAACCGGCACGGCTTGCTGGCGGCGATCCTGCCGGCGTTCGGCAAAGTGTTCGGGCGCATGCAGTACGACTTGTTCCACGTCTACACCGTGGACGAGCATACCTTGCGCGTCCTGCACAATCTGGCCAGGTTTGCCGATCCCGCCGCGCGCACGGAATTCGCGCTGGGCTGCCAAATCTGGGCCGCCCTGCCCAAGCCGGAGCTGCTCCTGCTGGCCGGCCTGTTCCATGACATTGCCAAGGGCCGCGGTGGCGACCATGCCGCGGGTGGGGCGGAGGATGCCCGCGAGTTCTGTGCCCGCCTTGGACTGCCCACCGCCGACATCGAACGGGTGGCATGGCTGGTGCGCTGGCACCTGGCCATGAGCACTACGGCGCAGCGCCAGGACATCAGCGACGCCGAGGTCGTGCAACGTTTTGCCGAGCACGTGGGGGACCGCGAGCGCCTGGGCCAGCTGTATCTGCTGACCGTGGCCGACATCATCGGCACCAGCCCGCGGCTGTGGAATGCCTGGAAGGACCGGCTGCTCGCCGACCTGTACACGTCGACGCGCTATGCCTTGCGCAGCGACGTGGAGTTGCCGCGAGATGCTGACGCGCTGGTGCATGAATGCCAGCAGCAGGCCATGGCGCTGCTGCTGGATCAGGGCTATGCCGAGCATGAGATAACGGGCCTGTGGCAGGACTTCCCGCAGGTGAGCTTCCTGCGCCACCGTCCCCAGCAGATCGCCTGGCAGAGCGCGGCAGTGCTGGATGCCGGCGGCCGCCTGCCGCTGGTGGTGGTGCAGCCGAGGTCGGTGCGCGGCAGCACCGAACTGTTCGTGCATGCGCGGACGCGAGACGGCCTGTTCTCCATCGTCACCGCCACGCTCGACCGCATGCGCATGTCGGTAATGGAGGCGCGCATCCTGAGCACGCCGACCGGCATGGTCCTGGACACGTTCCTGCTGCTCGATGGCGACACCCAGGAGCCGGTCAGCGAGCCGCGCGCGCGCGAACTCCAGGAGCGGCTGGAACACACCCTGGTGCAGAACGTGGCGGTCGATCCCGGCAGGCGCAGCATGTCGCGCCAGCAGCGGCATTTCCAGATCACGCCGCGCATCAAGTTCCGCCCGGTGGCCGGGCGTACGCAGATGGCGCTGGTGGCCACCGACAGGCCGGGCCTGCTGGCTGCGGTTGCGCAAGTGCTGAACCAGGTTGGTGTGCGCGTCCACGACGCACGCATTGCCACCTTCGGCGAGCGGGTCGAGGATTTCTTCCTGCTCACGGACCGCCACGATGCACCGCTCACGGGCGAACACCAGCACGAGTTGTTGCGCGCGCTGCAAGCCCGGATCGGTCCCGGGCAGGATTGATCGGCGACGAGGCCATACGGGGCTGCCGCGGAATTTGCACCGCCACGCGCGGGTTATGATGCCCGTTGCTGCAGCCGGCAGCGCGGCTCTTCCCCCCATGGCCTACCTGATCGTCAAGACCCTGCACCTGTTGTTCGACATCGCCTGGATGGCCGCGGTGTTCTATCTGCCGCGTATCCTGGTCAACCTGGCAGAGGCGCAGGGCCAGCCACAGGTGCAGGCGCGCCTGCACCTGATGGGCCGGCGGCTGTACAAGTTCGGACACAACATGTTTGGTTTTGCCTTCGTGTTCGGCCTGGTCCTGTGGGAAGGCTGGCGCCTGTTTCCCGCCTCGTTGCCGAACGTGGTCGGCTCGCGGCATTGGCTGGATGCGAAGCTGCTGCTGGTCGCCCTGCTCCTGGCGCATTTCATCTGGTGCGGGCGGCTGCTCAAGCGCAGCGAGGCTGGCGGGGCGCTGCCGACAGCAGGCGCCTTGCGCTGGTTCAACGAACTCCCGGTGCTGTTTCTGCTCGGCGTGGTCTTCCTGGTGCTGGCCAAGCCGTTCTGAACGCGGGAGAGGAGTGGGGCAGGGCTGACTGGCCCCGGGTGTCGGCGGCATGCGACGTGGCGCGCCCTGGCACTCCGGAGACCAGTGATTGACACACCTTTCGGGCTAAACTAGCGTCTTCTCTCCCGCATTGGACAAAGGTGGCCCGCGCCCCGCGCCGGCCCAGCGTGCGACATGGCAACAACCCACCTGCACCACTGACCACCATCACGCCTGCGTTCGTCAAAAAGAGGGCGTCACGCCCTTTTTTGTTTTCCTGAGAAAGTCATCATGATCGAGATCACGCTACCCGACGGCAGCAAGAGGCCGTTCGACCATCCCGTCACCGTCCAGGAAGTGGCCGCCTCCATTGGCGCCGGCCTGGCCAAGGCGACGCTCGCCGGCAAGGTCGATGGTCAGCTGGTCGATGCCGGCTTCCCGATCGGGCACGACGCCAGCGTGCAGATCATCACCGAGAAAAGCCCCGAGGCGCTGGAGATCCTGCGTCATTCCACGGCGCACCTGATGGGGCAGGCGGTGCAGCGGCTGTTCCCGGGCGCGCAGGTCACGATCGGTCCGGTGATCGACAACGGCTTCTACTACGACTTCGCCTACGAGCGCCCGTTCACGCCGGAGGACCTGCCGAAGATCGAGGCGGAGATGCACAGGATCGTCGATGAGCGACTGCCGGTGACGCGCAGCGTGAAGTCGCGCGACGCGGCGGTGGCGTTCTTCCGTGGCCTGGGCGAGGAGTACAAGGCCGAAATCATCGAGGGGATTCCGGCCAATGAAGAGCTCTCGTTGTACACGCAGGGCGAGTTCACCGACCTGTGCCGTGGCCCGCATGTGCCGAACACCGGCAAGCTCCATTCGTTCAAGCTGATGAAGGTGGCTGGCGCCTACTGGCGCGGCGATTCCAGCAACGCCATGCTGACCCGCATCTACGGCACGGCCTGGCTCAACGACAAGGACCTCAAGGCCTATCTGTACCAGCTGGAGGAGGCCGAGAAGCGCGACCACCGCAAGATTGGCAAGCAGCTCGACCTGTTCCACCAGCAGGAAGAAAGCCCGGGCATGGTGTTCTGGCACGCGAACGGCTGGGCCATCTGGCAGCAGCTCGAGCAGTACATGCGCGGGGTGTACCAGAAGAGTGGCTATCAGGAAGTGCGCTGCCCGCAGATCCTGGATGTGTCGCTGTGGAAAAAATCCGGGCACTGGGACAACTACAAGGAAAACATGTTCTTCACCGAATCGGAGAAGCGCACGTTCGCGGTCAAGCCCATGAACTGCCCTGGGCATGTGCTCGTCTACAACCAGGGGCTGCACAGCTACCGCGAGTTGCCGATACGCATCGCCGAGTTCGGCTCATGCACGCGCAACGAGCCGTCCGGCGCGCTGCACGGCATCATGCGCGTGCGCGCCTTCACCCAGGACGACGGTCACATCTTCTGCACGCCCGGGCAGATTGAATCGGAGGTCACCGCGTTCCACGCCCAGGCCATGCAGGTGTACGCCGATTTCGGTTTCGACAAGATCGAGGTGGCCCTGGCCTTGCGCCCGGACAAGCGCATCGGTGGCGACGACGTCTGGGACCGGGCCGAGGCGGCGCTGCGCGCGGCGCTGTCGAGGGCCGGCGTACAGTGGACGGAGCTTCCCGGCGAAGGCGCGTTCTACGGCCCAAAGATCGAATACCACATGCGCGACTCCATTGGTCGCGACTGGCAGGTCGGCACGATGCAGGTGGACTTCATGATGCCCGAGCGCCTTGGCGCCGAATATGTCGACGAAAATTCGCAAAAGCAGCACCCGGTCATGCTGCACCGGGCCATCGTGGGCTCGATGGAGCGCTTCATCGGCATCCTGCTTGAGCATTATGCGGGGGCCTTGCCGACCTGGCTGGCACCGGTGCA
>Ga0209916_1000915_pt1 | contig 34477 bp, 25 predicted proteins | sample ThiBio_1000_plan_FD_183956 | JGI IMG/M metagenome (GOLD analysis project Ga0209916, IMG submission 183956) | Wastewater bioreactor microbial communities from Cape Town, South Africa - Thiocy_solids_2 (SPAdes) | ecosystem: Engineered > Bioreactor > Thiocyanate-remediating > Anaerobic-Aerobic ... | reverse complement strand
CCCCGCCTCGACATCGCGGGCGAAGGAGTGGGCGATGCCGAGGTCGCCGGTGAAGACGCTGGCGGTGAGGCCGTAGGAGACGGAGTTGGCGATCGCGATCGCCCCCTCGTAATCACGGAACGGGATCGCGGTCAGGACCGGCCCGAAGATCTCCTCCTGGGCGAGCCGCGAGTCGGGCTCGACGTCGACGAAGAGCGTCGGCCGCACGAAGCGGTCCGCCATCCCCTCGACCGCGACCTTGCCGCCCCCGGCGGCGACCCGCGCCCCCTCCTGGCGGCCGAGCTCGAGATAGGACATGACCTTCTCGAACTGGCGTTCGTGGACGATCGCGCCGGTGTCGGTCGACTCCTCGGCGGGCGGCCCCGAGCGCATCGCCTCGAGCCGCGCGGCAAGTCGCTCGACGAACTCGTCGTGCAGGGACTCGTGGACGAGCAGCCGCGAGGTCGAGCCGCAGGACTGGCCCTGCCAGGTGAAGTTCATCCCCCGCACCGCGCCGTCGACGGCCGCGTCGAGGTCGGCGTCGGGGAAGACCGCGATCGGGTTTTTGCCGCCCAGCTCGAGCGTCACCGCCTTCACCACCTGCTCGGCCGCGCGCCGCTGGATCGAGAGGCCGATCTCGACCGAGCCGATGAAGGCCAGCCGCCGCACCGCCGGATGGGCGACGATCGCGTCGCCGGCCTCGGCGCCGAGCCCGGTGACCACGTTGACGACGCCCGCCGGGAAGCACTCGGTGATCAGCTCCGCCAGCCGCAGCGCCGAGAGCGAGGTGTGCTCGGAGGGCTTCAGCACGACCGTGTTGCCAGCCACCAGCGGCGCCGCGATCTTCGACGCCGCGAACATCAGCGGGTGGTTGAAGGGGATGATCCGCCCGACCACGCCGAACGGCTCGCGCAGGGTGTAGTTGACCCGGTCGTGGCCGGTGGGGATCGTCTCGCCCCGCAGCTGCAGCGCCAGGCCGGCGAAGTAGCGCATCTGCGCGACGGCGATCCCGGCGTCGTTGCGCATCTCCTTGATCGGGCTGCCGTTGTCGGCGACGTCGATCGCGGCCAGCTCCTCGGCGTGCTCGGCCACCCGGTCGGCGAGCGCCACCAGGCAGGCGGCCCGCTCGGTCGCCGGCGTCGCCCGCCAGGCGGGGAAGGCCGCCGCCGCCGCGCCGACGGCCAGCTCGACGTCGCGCACGTCGCCGCGCGGGAACCGTCCCAGCAGCCCGCCGCTCGCCGGATCGCGCGCCTCCAGCGTCTCCCCCGAGGCGGCCGAGCGCCACTCGCCGCCGATCAGCATCGGCCGGACGGTGGCCTCGGCCACGGCGCTCACCGCGCGACCTCCCCCCTCGCGTTGCGGGGACAGGCGCGGGCGACCTCGAGCACGCGGGCGCGGGTCTCCTCGGAGAGCGGCGCCAGCGGCGGGCGGACCTCGTCGGACCCGAGCCCGGCGTCGGCCATCATCGCCTTCAGCGGCCCCGGGTTGGTGTCGAAGAAGACCGCCTCGTTGATCCGGAAGAGCTCGCGGTGCAGCCGCAGCGCGCCCGCGTGATCGTCGGCGGCGACCAGCGCGCAGAGCTCCGCGATCGACTCCGGCAGCAGGTTGCCGATCGCGCTCATCAGGCCCGCCCCGCCGACCGCGAGGAACGGGTAGGAGTAGCTCTCCAGGCCGCAGAAGAGCCGGAAGTCGTCCCCCAGCCGCAGCAACAGGTCGGTGACCATGTCGAGGTTGTTGGAGGCGTGCTTCAGCCCGACCACGTTGGGCGCCGCGGCGACGATCGCCTCGACCGTCGCCCCGGTCACCCCCACCCCGGCGCGTCCCGGGATGTTGTAGATGACCAGCGGCAGCTCGGTCGCCGCGGCGACGGTGACGAAGTGGCGCCGCAGCCCCTCCTGCGAGGGTTTGACGAAGGCCGGACAGAGGACCATCACCGCGTCGGCGCCCGCCGCCTCGGCCTCGCGGGTCAAGGCGACGGTGTCGGTCTGGTTGGGGCTGCCGGTGGCGGCGACGACCGGGAAGCGCCCCGCCGCGACCGCGACCGCGCGGCGGAAGAGCTCGGCCCGCTCGGCGGCGCTGAGGCTGGTCGGCTCGCCGCTGGTGCCGGTGATGGCGACGCCGTCGCCGGCCGTGCCGACGCGCTCGACCGAGGCCTCGAACGCCTCGAAGTCGACCGCCCCGTCGGCGAACGGCGTCACCAACGGGACGATCGAGCCGCGCAGGCTCTGCGGGGCGCCGCTCACGATTCCGAGCCGACCAGGTTTTCGCGGTTGGTCTCGAAGCCCTCGGTGCGGCCGAGCGCCTCGGTGCGGTCGTTCTTCAGGTTCTCGACCCACAGCAGGCTGCCGATCGCGATCTGCAGCGGCGAGTCCTGGATCGTCAGCTCGTAGACGTCGTCGCCCTCGAAGGTGGCGTGGCCGTGGTTCATCCAGCCCGGCGCCGTCAGCATCAGGTCGCCCGCGCCCCATTCGTATTTCTGGCCGCCGACGATGCTCCAGCCTTTGCCGGAGAAGATGTAGTTGACCGCCGCCGAGGTGTGGCGATGGGGCTGGTCGACGATCCCCGCCGGGCGCATCGTGATCGTGGCGAAGAAGGTCGACGTGGTCCCCTGGGTGCGGCCGGTCGAGCGGTCGTACATGAGGAAGAGGCGCCGGCCTTTGTACTCCTGGCCGAGCGAGCGCAGGTGCTGCAGCCGGTCGTGGATCTCCTTGTAGGGCCAGAACATCGGCGCCTGGTAAGGCGGCTCCGGGGAGATCAGCTGCTCGTAGGTGAGGAGGGCCTCGCCGTGGTCGCCGATCACCTCGCCGCGGGCGCTCATCTCCCGCTCCGCGTCGGGGTTGCCGAGCGGCTGGTTCGGGTCGAGATCCTCGGTGTCCTCATACACGTGGACGCCGAGCAGGTTTAGCAGACCGCTGTTGGAGTAGCTGAGGCGGACCTGGATCTCGTCGGTGTCGTTGATGTGCTGGTGGACGGTCCAGGGCGGCGTGTTGAAGGTGTCGTACTTGCCCCACTCGATCTCGCGGCCGCCGATGATCGACTTGCCGGAGCCCTGGATCGGGAAGTTGACGACCGAGGAGTTGTGGCGGTGCGGTTTCGTCCGCTCGCCGGGGAGCAGCACGTTGACCGAGACGCTGACCGCCGGGTAGAGGCCGCCGCTGCCGAGCAGCGCCGGGTTGACGATCTCTGAGCGGCGCGAGCCGCGGAACTCGCCTTCGGCGAGACGGGCGATCTCGGCGTCGATCTCCGCTTTCGGGATCAGCATCGGCTTCAGCGGCCGGTACTGGTTCGGGACGCGGCCCGATTTGTCGACGAATACCGCTTTGACCGGTTCGTCCTGGTTTCCGTAGGTCATGGCTCCTGCTCCTTGTCGCTTGCTCAGTGCGTCAGTTGTGCGGTCTCGATCGTGCGCCCGGCGCCCGCGAGCTTGGCCCGGCGCAGGACCTCGGCGCCGAGGGCGACGTCCGAGAGGCCGATGCCGAGTGCCTTGAAGAGCGTGATGTCGGTCTCCGTGCGCAGCTCGTCGGGGGGCGTGTCGACGATCTCGGCGAGGTCGCGGACGTCGTCCCAGGAAAGGTCGCCGGCCTCGACCGCGGCGCGCAGCTCGCCCGAGTCGTCGCGGGCCTGCGCCACCGAGTCGGCGGCGACGAGGTCGCAGCGGGCGACCGCGTCGACCTGCAGCTCGCGCCGGCTGGGGACGATCGCGCCGACCGCGTTGACGTGGGCGCCGGCGGGCAGCCAGGCGCCCTCCAGGTAGGGGTCGGCGGAGCGGGTGATCGCGGTGATGACCTCGGCCCCGGCGACCGCCTCGGCGACGTCGCCGTGCTCGGTCACCTCGACCCCGAGCTCCTCGCGCAGGCGCGCCGCGAGCTTCGCCCGGGGCTCGGGCCGGCGGCCGAAGAGGCGCACGGTGCGGATCGGGCGCACGCAGGTGACGGCGTGGGCCTGGGAGAAGGACTGTTTGCCGGTGCCGAGCAGCGCCAGCGTGGCGGCATCGGGGGCGGCCATCACCCGGGTCGCCAGGCCGGAGGTGGCGGCGGTCCGCATCTGGCCCATGGCGAAGGCCTCGACCACGGCCAGCACCGAGCCGTCGGCGATCGAGAAGACGATCAGGAGCGGCGAGGCGCCGCCCGGCGTGTACATCCAGGTCTTGGTCCCGGCGAGGCCGCGCCCGGCGATGGTGCCGCCGACCGCGTGCAGGATCGCGTCGCCCTCGCGGACGTGGGCGCGTCGCATGCTGCTCGCGAGGCCTTGGGCCTGCAAGCGGTAGGCGGCGGCGAGGACGTCGATCGCGTCGTCCATCGACAGCAGCTCGGCGACTTCGGCCTCGCCGATCCAGAGGGTCTCGTTTCGCTCAGGCATGGACGGCGCCCTCCCCCAGGGGCGAGGCGACCGGCGGCTGGAGGCCCCAGGTGTTGGACATCGTCGCGTGGGCGAGGTAACGGCCGGCGACCATCAGGCAGCCGACCGCGACCTCGGCCCCGACCAGCTCTTCCAGCCGGCGGTAGGAGGCCTCGCAGCTGCCGCCGCGGGCGGCGACGACTTCGGCGGCGAGCTCGGCGGCGGCGCGCTGCTCGGGCGCGAGGCGGTCGAGCTCACCGGCGACGAGCGCGCGCACGGTCGCCTCCTCGATCCCGAGCGCGAGCGCCAGGCGCTCGTGCTGGACCCGCTCATAATCGTTGCCGGTAGCGGTCGCGACGGTGAGCGCGATCGCCTCCGTCAGAGGCGCCGGCAAAGCTCCCTTGAGCGCTTCGGTGAAGGCGGCGAAGTGCGACAGCGCCTCCGGCTGGTGGGCGGCGACCTGGAAGAACTCGCCGAGGTAACCGAGCCGCTCGACGCGCGGGCGCAGCTGCTCGCGAAGGTCCTCGGGAAGCTGCTCGAACGGGATCCTGGGGGTACTCACAGGGAAGACGCTAAGTGGGTGACAACATAAATACAAATTGGAACATCCGGTCATTCGGATAGCCGTTCGCCTATGTTTCGGAACGCGCCAAGCCGCCCTTGCCGACCCCGGCGGCGAGGGCGAATTCGTGATCGGAAGTGGCTTCCTGGGGGACGGGCGGGGGTCCGGGGCGCGGGCGGCCGTCCGAGGTGGTCCTGGGCTCCTCATGGGGGTCCTGGCAGGCTGTGACCCCCATGAGGAGCCCAGGACGTGAGGCGTTCGTGGGAGAGGCGTCACAGGGATGGTGCGAAGTCGGACTTCCGTGACGATCGGGTCGGAGAGCCTCCACACCTCGCCCGGATCCGTGACGAAGATGCCGGGAACGTCACACTTTCCGACCCCGGAAGGCCCTTTTCGGGCCTCAAATCAAGGCCCGGAAACGCGCTGCGTGATTTAGGGCCCCTATAGGGGGGTCAATACACGCAGCGCGTAGGTCGGTGTCGGAGAACACGGGAGGAAGCGTGGAGTTCCCGGCATCTCCGTCACGGATCCGGCGGCCGGGGGCTCGCGTGGTTCGAAATCCACCTGTGGCGTGGATTTCGAACCACGGTAGGACGACCGGGGGATCCGCGTGGTTGGAAACCCGCGCCATACGCGGATTTCCAACCACGGGAGATTCCTGACCGTCCGGGGACCGGCCCCCGGCGCCCGTCGTGGCGCATCCCGTCACGGATCCGTGCCACTCCCGACGCACTCCCGTGAGGCCCCGCGCCCGACCCTCCACACCTTCCATACACCCGCCCCTCTCGCCACGGCCACAGCCTGCCCGGGCCGTGGCGAGAGGGGCGGGTCCCTTCCCGGGCGACAGCTTGCGGGGCCTGGACCCCCCCTCCCTCCCGCCCGCCAGCCGGGCGCACCTTCGACGCCCCGCGGGGTGCATCGGCCTATGGCCGTGGAACTACTCGTCTAGGCGCTTCCTAGGTCGCCGCGGCAAGCTCTGGCCCCAACTTAAGCGGGGCGTGGGCTTCTTGGTAGGTCTCGGCCAGCCGCAGCAGGGCCCGGTCGCGGTGGTGGGGACCGGCGAGTTGGACGCCGACCGGCATCCCCGCCGGCGTGCGGCCGGCGGGCAGGCAGACGACCGGGGCGCCGGCCAGGTTCCAGAGGGTGCGGATCGTCGGCTCGCCGAAGCGCTCGAGGTCGCCTTCCTCGCGGACGTCGGCGAGCAGCGGCGTCTCCGCCAGCTGGCCGGGGACGATCACCGCGTCGAGCCGCTGCTCGGCGAAGGTCCGCGCCCAGGCCTGCCGGTAGCGCGCCACTTCGGCCGCGTCGCGGGCGCGGTCGGCCGTCCCCTCGCGCTCGGCGCGCCGCAGCAGCTCCTCGCCGAAGCGGCGGGTGAAGGGGGTGAGCAGCTCGCGGCGCGCTGACGGGAGGGCGCGGAAGAAGGCGACGTGCGCGGGGCGCGGGCGCGGATCGAGGCGCGGGTAGGCGGGCGGCGCGACGGCGACGATCTCGGCCCCGAGCTCCTCGAGCCGGGCTTCGAAGCGGGCGACCAGCGCCGCGATCGGGGCGGCCGCGACCTGGTCCTCCCGCAGCTCCAGCCGACCGCAGCGGACGCCGGCCAGGGGCTTGGCCGCGGGCTCGCCGGGCGTCCCGGCGGGGGCCTCGCGGGGCGCGAAGGGCGCGGCGATCGCCGCCACGACCAGGGCGCAGTCGGCGGCGGTGCGGGCGAGGGGGCCGACCCGATCGCTGCCGCGGTTGAAGCTGTGGACGCCGGAGAGCGGCACCGTCCCGGCGGTGGCGATGAAGCTGGTGAGGCCGCAGGCCGAGGCGGGGCGGCGCAGGCTGCCGCCGACGTCGGTCCCGAGCGCGACCGGGACGGTCCCGGCGGCGACCGCGGCGGCGCCCCCGTTACTGGTCCCGCCGGGGCTGCGGTCGAGGGCCCAGGGGTTGGCGACGAGCTGCGGCGCGTTGCCGAAGGCGAGCTCCTGGGTCTGCTGGTGGCCGAGCAGGACGGCGCCCGCCGCGCCCAGGCGCGCCCAGGCGCCGGCGTCGAGCGCCGCGACCTCGTCGGCGAAGGCGGCGCTGCCGAGGCCGCGCGGCAGGCCCGCCACCGCGATCGTGTCCTTGATCCCGATCGGGATGCCGTCGAGCTCGCCGCGGCTACCGCCCTCGGCGCGACGGCGGTCCGCCGCCCGCGCCGCGGCGAGCGCCCGCTCGGGGTAGGTGCGGGCCCAGGCGCCGAGGACGCCGTCGAGCGCCGCGATCCGCTCCAGGTAGGCCGCGGTCAGCTCGACGCTCGTGACCTCGCCCGCGCGCAGCAGGGCCGCGGCGGCGCGCAGGTCCAGGTCCCGCACGCCGGCCGCGATCCCCGCCGCGCCCTCAGGCATTGAGGTGCGCGGGCGGGCCCGCGCCGGCGCCCAGGGTGGCCGGATCGCCGGTGGCATCGCCGCCGGCCCCGGCCGCGCCGTCATCCTCGGAGGAGCGCCGCAGCAGGTCGGAGAAGTTGAAGCGGTCGCTCAACACCGCCAGCAGCAGGATCACCCCGGTGACGACGTTCTGCCAGTCGCTGGAGACCCCGGCCAGACTGAGGCCGTTCTGCAGGATCGCGATGAAGAGGACGCCGAGCGCGGTGCCGCCGACGCCGCCCGAGCCGCCGGTCAGCGCGGTGCCGCCGAGGAGGACGGCGGCGATCGCCTGCAGGGCGATGGTCGAGTCGACGGTCGGCGTCGCCGCGCCGACCCGGCCGACCGCGATCGCGCCCGCCAGCGCCGCGCAGCCGCCCATCACCCCGTAGACCAGCATCAGCGTCCGCGGCACGCGGATCCCGGCCAGCTTGGCGGCAATCGGGCTGCCGCCGATCGCGTACACGTCACGGCCGAAGAAGGTGAGGTGCTGCACGTAGAGCGCGGCGAGGAAGACCGCGGCCATGATCCAGATCGGCACCGGGAAGCCGAGCACGTTGTCGACGCCGATCATCGCCGCCACCGGCGCGGTCACGTATGACGATTCACCGCCCGACCAGAGTTCCACCACGCCGGTGAGGGCGATCATCGAGGCCAGGGTGACGACGAAGACCGAGAGGTTGAGGCGCCCGATCGGGATCCCGTTCAGGAGCGCCCCGACGAGCGCGCCGAACAACACCATAAGCACCAACACCACACCACCGGGCAGCCCGAGGGCGAGGACTTTCACCATGAAGATCCCGACCAGGGCGGCGGTCGCGCCGACCGAGAGGTCGAAGCCGCCGGAGATGAGGACGAACGTCATCCCCATCGCGATGATCCAGAGGATCGCCGAGTCGGCGAGCATGTTCTTCAGGTTCTGGTCGGTGCTGAAGGCGCTCTGGGTGACGGTGAAGAAGATGAACATCGCGACCACGAGGATCAGGATCGGACGGAAGTTGGCCGTCGCCCTCCAGGCCTTGCCGAGGAGCGCTGTGCTGGTGCTCATACGTGACCTCCTGCCGACGAGACCAACTTCGCCTCGGTGGCTTCGTCTTGTGAAAGTGAGGCGACCATTCGCCCGCGGGACATGACCACGATGCGGTCGCAGAGTTCGATCAGCTCCTCGTTCTCCGACGAGCTGACCAGCATCCCCACCCCGTTCGCGGCGATCGTCTTGAGGTGGGCGTGGATCTCGGCCTTGGCGGCGACGTCGACGCCGCGGGTCGGCTCGTCGAGGAGCAGCAGCGTGGGGTCGCGCAGGAGCCATTTGGCCAGCGCGATCTTCTGCTGGTTGCCGCCGCTGAGCGAGCCGACCGGCAGCGCCGGCGAGGCCATCCGCACCTGCATCCGCTCGCAGGTGTCGGCGACGCGCTGCCATTCGGTCTCCGGCCGCGGGATCGCCGCGCGGGAGCGGCCGATCGTCTCGACCATGGTCAGGTTGGTCTGGATGCTGAGGCCGAGGACCAGGCCCTGGCCCTTGCGGTCGGGCGGTAGGAAGCCGAGCCCGCGTTCGATCGAGTGGCGCGGGCTGCGCGGCCGGAACGGCTCGCCCGCCACGGTCAGCTCGCCGGCGGCGATCGGGCGGGCGCCGAAGATCGCTTCCAGCATCTCGCTGCGGCCGGCGCCGACCAGGCCGCTGACGCCGACGATCTCGCCGCGGCCGACCTCGAGGTCGACGCCGCGCACGGCGCCGGGCACCCGCATCCCGCGGACGGTGAGCGCGGTGCCGCCGCCTTGCGCGACGGGCCGGGCGGCGCCGTTTCGCCCGTAGGCCGAGCCCTCCCCGACCATCGCCTCGACCAGCGAGGTGTCGTCGAAGGCCGCGATCGGCCCGGCGGCCACGGTGGCGCCGTCGCGCAGGACGGTCACCTCGTCGCCGATCGTGAAGACCTCGGGCAGCCGGTGGGAGACGAAGATCACCGCGACGCCCTCCCGCTTCAGCTGCCGCACGACCCGGAACAGGGCCTCGACCTCGTCGTCGGTGAGCGAGCTGGTCGGCTCGTCGAGGATCAGGATCCGGGCCTCGCTGGAGAGGGCGCGGGCGATCTCGACCATCTGGCGCTGGTCGGGCGGCAGCTCGCCGACCCGGGCGCGGGGATCGCAGTCGAGCTCCAGCCGGTCCAGCACCGTCCGCGCCCGCCGCTCCGTCCGCCCCCAGCTGAGGATCGGGCCGCGCCGCACCAGGCCGCGGCCGAGCAGGACGTTCTCGGCCACCGAGAGGTCGGGGGCGACGGCGGTCTCCTGCGAGACCATCGCGATGCCCCGCGCGAGCGCGTCGACCGGGCTCGCGAACGTCACCTCTTGGCCGCCGAGCGTGATCGTCCCCTGGTCGGGACGGGTCTGGCCGGAGAGGATGCCGAGCAGCGTCGACTTCCCCGAGCCGTTCTCGCCGAGCAGGATGTGGACGACGCCCGGGCCGGAGATCGTCAGGTTGGCCGAGCGCAGGGCATGCACACCGCCGTAGCGCTTGTGCATGCCCTGCAGCGACAGGACAGGTGAGTGTCCGTTGTCGGCCGACATCGTTACTTCGTCGGTTCCACTTCGCCCGCGTTCTCCTGGGTGATCACGGTGCCCCGCAAGCCCACCGTTTCCGGCAGCGGCAGGTGTTGTTTGGTCGCCTCGTCGTACGCGCCCTTGATCATCTGCGCGCCGGTTTCGGCCCAGGGCATCTGGTAGCTCATCGTGATCTGCCCCGCTTCGATCGCCTTCAGGGCCGCTTCTTCGGTCCCCGAGCCGCCGGCGATTTCGATGTCCGGCTTGCCCGACGAGCGAGCGACCGTGGACGCGGTGAGGGCGACGGCGTCGTTGTAGGTGAATATCTGTTCGATGTCCGACGCCTTGGACAGGAGCTCGCTGGCGGCCGGGCCGTACGCGGTCGGCGTGTCCTGCTTGGCGTCGCTGGTACCGACGTATTCGAGGCCGAAGTGTTCACCCCAGAACTGCTGCCTGGCGGCGAGGTATTTCAGCGCTTCGACCGGCAGGCCGAGCCCGATGATCCCGAACTTGGCGCCGGGGTTCGATTCCGACATCACCCGCGCCATTTCGTAGGCCTCGACGTCAAGGGTCTGCTCGACGTCGGCGGTGTAGCCGGGCGGCAGCGGTTTGGTCACGTCGGGCCGGGCGTTGGTCGAGACGACCGGGATGCCCTCCGATTTGGCCCGTTCGAGTGACGGCCCGAGCGAGCCGGCGACGACCGGGTAGACGACGATCCCGTCGACGCCCTGGGCCAGCAGCTGGTTGAACTGCGACACCTGCGTCTGCGGGTTCAGCTGCGCGTCCTTGACGATCAACTTCACGCCGAGGTTGGCGGCTTCTTCTTCCGCCCCCTTCTGCTCGGTCCCCAGCACCGGCAGCGAGCCGTAGATCTGGAGGTAGCCGAAGGTCATCGGCCCGCCCGATTTCTGCGGCTCGCCGAAGGTGGCGGGCAGGTCTTTCTGCGGACCGCTGTATTCGCTCTCGGCGGTCGTGCCGGAGACGGTTTCGGAGTCTTCCGCGGCTTCGCCGCCGCCGCCTTCGGACGTCGCTTCGGTCGCCGAAGAGGTTTCTCCGGAGGTGCTTGAGTCGCCAGAGCTGCCACCACAGGCGGTGATGGTCAGGGCTGCCAACGCCAACAAGGCCAACACCGCGCAGATGCGCACGAAGGCCGCTCGATCAGATCTACGTTTCACTCCGGACTCTCCTCTCTGACTCGCATTCGCGTCCCACGGCACCCATGCGAGCAATGTCATTTAGAACCTAAGAGGCCACTGGCCATAGGGCAAATACCAACATTGGCGCCCTTTCATAGCCATATGACTATTTACTGGCGCTCGGTTACCCGAGCCGATTCAGGTACTCGACAACCTCCTTCGCATCCACCACGTCGCCGTACTTGGCGTCGAGGTCGAACAGGCTCGCCAGGTGGGGCAGCTCCGCCCTGTCACCGACACACTCCTCCGGGACGATGGTGTGGAAGCCGTGTGAGCAGGCGTCCACCGCGGTCGCCCGCACACACCCACTGGTGGTGCAGCCGGTGACGATCACGGTGTCGATCCCGGACGTCACCAGGCGCGAGGAGAGGTCGGTGCCGAAGAAGCACGAGGCGTACTTCTTCACCAGCCACTGGTCCGTCTCGGTGCGGTCCATGCGCGGATCGCACTCGACCCACTCCGAGCCCTCGGTCAGCCACTCGTGGGTGGGGACCTTGCGGATCCAGACCCCGGCCTCGGACAGCTGGCGGTCGTAGGCGACGGTGGTGTAGATCACCGGCGCCCCGGCCGCCCGCGCCGCCGGCAGCAGGGCGTTGATCGCCTCGATCTGCGGCGTGAGGTCGCTGGACAGCGGCGACTCGTCTTCGGTGAAGGCGCGGATCATGTCGATCACCAGCACCGCCGGCTTCTCGCCGAACCCGACCCGGTGGCCGAAGCCGCGTTCGGTGTAGAAGGCGAAGGTCTCCTTGTATGCCTCCGGGACCCGCACGTCAGGCCCCGTTCCGCTGCGCCAGCGCCGTCATCGCGCCGTCGTAGTAGTGCTCGAAGTAGTGGTCGGCGATCGCGTCGGTGGTGGTCAGCCAGACGCCGTCGTGGCCGGCGATGTACTCGAACGCCTCTTCGAGGTAACGGTGGCGCGAGGGCTGGTTGGCGATGAAGGGGTGCAGGCCCACCGTCATCACCCGCCCGGTCGACTCACCGTCCTTGTAGAGCTGGTCGAACCAGTCGATGATCATCTCCCGGAACTCGGGCCCGGTGAAGCTCTTGCCGACGAACAGCGGGATGTCGTTGAGCTCGATCGAGTACGGCACCGAGATCATCCGGTCGGGACCGAGCAGGGGGTAGGGCTGGTCGTCGTTGCACCAGTCGAGCACGTAGCTGCCGCCGAGCTCGGCGACGATCTCCGGCGTGTCGAAGGTTTCGGTGAGGGCCGGGCCCATCCACCCCTGCGGCCTGGCGCCGGTGCTCCGCTCCAGCTGGTCGAACATCCCGGCGACCGCCTCGGCCTCCTCGCCGCGAGTCTCGAACCCGGTGTGGAGCCGTGAATTGGTGGTGCCGTGCGCCACCCAGGACCAGTTCCGCTCGCGGCCGGCGGCGATGATCTCGGGGTTCTCGACGCAGACCTCGGAGTTCAGCAGCACGCTGGCCGGCATCTCGAGCCGGTCGAGCAGCTCGATCATCCGCCAGATCCCCACCCGCGGCCCGTAGTCGCGCCAGCCGTAGTTGAGCGGGTCGGGCTTCAGCGCCGCGGTGCCCGGGAAGATGCTCGTCGCGGGCGCGTCGACGTGGTAGTGCTCGATGTTGAGCCCCACGTAGAACGCCACCCGGGCGTCGCCCGGCCAGCGGATCGGCTCGCGCTCGGGGAGCGGGGTGTAGGTGAACGGTGGTCTCGGGCTGCTCTCACTCATACGGGCCTTCCTTTGTCAGGCGCTTTGTGACGCGGCGTTGTAGATCTCGACCTTGGCGACGCCTTCGGTGAGGACCTTCGAGACCGGGCACACCTGGTGGGTGCGCTCGGCCAGCTCGTCGACCAGGTCGGGGTCGAGGGCGGGGGCGTCGATGGTCAGGGTCGCCTTGGTGATGGTGTAGGTGCCGTTCGCGGCCTCGAGCGTCACCTGGGCGGAGTACTCCACCTCGGTGGCGTCGACCTCGGCGCTGCGGGCGGCATCGATGAAGGTCATGCCGAAGCAGGCGACCCAGGCGCCGGCGATCATCTCCTCGGGGGTGACGCCGTCGGCCTTCATCCCGGGGATCCGCACCTCGTGGTCGTAGGAACCCGAGGTCGACCTGACCCGTCCGAGCCGGCCACCGCTTCCAACTGCCTCACTGACGTGTTTCACATGTGTCCTTTCTCTCTGGCCGGCAGGGAGTCACATCACGTGACCGCCGGAGACGTTCAGAGTCGTCCCAACGAAGTAGTCGGCGTTGCTTGAAGCGAGGAGCACCACCGCCGGGGCGATTTCCTCGACCTTGGCGAAGCGTTTGATCGGCAGCTCCTCGCGGATCGCGTCGAGGGTCTCGGCGGGGACGCCGAGGAGGTTCTCGGTCTCGGTCGGTCCCGGCGCGATCGCGTTGACGTGGACGCCGCGCCCGATCAGCTCGACCGCGCAGGCGCGGGTGAAGCCCAGCACCCCGGCCTTGGCGGCGCAGTAGTGGGACATCTTCGGCGCGCCACGGAGCGCCAGCTGCGAGGCGACGTTGACGATCTTGCCGCGCCGCCGCTCCAGCGCGGGCAGCGCCGCCTGGGTCATCAGGAAGACCCCGGTCAGGTCGACCGCGAGCGTCTCGTTCCACTGCTCCAGGGAGAGCTCCTCCAGCGATGCCGTGTTGGTGATCCCGGCGTTGTTGACGAGGACGTCGATGCCGCCGAGCCCGGCCACGACGCGCTCCACCGCCGCCGTCACCTGCGCGGGCTCGCTGACATCACAGGCGACGGCAAGCGCCTCGCCTCCGGCCGCCTCGATCGCCGCCGCGGCCGCTGCGGCACCGTCGCCGTCACGGTCGAGGATCGCCACCCGGGCGCCCTCGACGGCGAGGGCATCCGCGATCGCGCGCCCGATGCCCTTGCCGGCACCGGTGACCACCGCCACCTTGCCCGCCAGCAGTGGTTCGCCCGGCATCGGCTCAGATCTCCCGCGCGGTCGTCTCGGCCTCGTAGATCACGGCCTCGATCGAGCGCGGCGCGAGCGCGTCGCCGACCAGCATCACGGCGCCGTCGCGGGCCTGGCGGAGCTCCTCGTGGAACTCGTCGCGGGGCAGCCGCGGCAGCGAGAGGACAACCGTGTCGACCTCGCGGTCGAGCGGCGGCCCGCCGTAGATGCCGCTGAGGCTGAGCCGATCCGGGGCGATCTCCTCGATCACCCGCTGCGTGGTCAGCGTGACCCCGGCGTCGAGCAGGCGCGGCGCGATCCAGTACCAGTCCTGGGTGCGGATCGTCTCTTCGCCGACCGCGTTGTGCGGGGTCACGATCTCGACCGTGACGCCGGCGGCGCTGAGCACCTCGGCGAGGCCGAGCGGCAGGTAATGGCCGACCTCGTCGTAGATCAGCACCCGCGAGCCGAGCGCGGCGGTGTCGGCAAGCGCCAGGTCGAGCGCCGTGCGGAGGTCGAGCACGTGCTCCAGCTCGCAGCCCGGGATCGCGTCGCGGTCCGGCCGGTAGGGGCTGGGGATGCCGCGCCGCGCGTAGGTGGAGCCGGTGGCGCAGACGACGACGTCCGCCTCCAGGCCCGCCGCCGCCTCGGCGTCGAGCTCGGAGCCGAGCCGCACCTCCACCCCGTGCTTCTCCAGTGGTCGGCGCAGGTTCGCGATCGCGTCGTCCCAGCCGGCCCGAGTCGGCAGCTGCTTCAGCAGGTTGAGGTGGCCGCCGAGCTCCGCCCCGGCCTCGTGCAGGACGACCTTGTGCCCGCGCTCCGCCGCGGTGCCGGCGAACCGCATCCCGGCCGGGCCGCCGCCGACCACGACCACCGTCTTGGCCTCGTCCGGGTCGACCAGGCGCAGGGTGCCGTCGCCGAGCTTCGCCTCGCGCCCGGTCGCCGGGTTCATCATGCACGGCACGCGTTTCTGGTCGAAGGCGTGGGACAGGCAGATGTTGCCGCCGACGCACTTGACGATGTCCTCGGTCCGTCCTTCCTGAGCCTTCTTGACCAGGAACGGGTCGGCGAGCTGGGCGCGGGTCATCGCCGCCATGTCGGTCGCCCCGCCGCCGACCAGCCGCTCGGCGGTGGCGACGTCGGCGATCCGGCCGACCAGGAAGACCACACCACGACCGCCGACGATGCCTTTCACCGTACGGCCCGCCTCCTCCATGAACCCTTCCGGGATCTGCATCGGCGACACCGTGCGGAAAAGGGTGTGGTAACCGCCACAGGAGATGCTGAAGTAATCGAACAGGTCACAGTCGACGAAGTAGGAGACGATCTCCTGCGCTTCGTCGCCGGTGAGGCCGGCGTCACCGATGAATTCGTCGTACGACAGGCGCACGCCGACGGTCATCGAGCCGCCGACCTGGGCGCGGACCGACTCGGCGATCTCCCGGATCAGCCGGCAGCGGTTCTCGATGCTGCCGCCGTAACGGTCGTCGCGCTTGTTGTAGGCGGGGCTGAGGAACTGCCCCAACAGGTAGCTGTGGGCGGCGTGGATCTCGACCCCGTCGAGGCCCGCGGCCTTCACGTTAAGGGCCGATTCGCCGAAGGCCTTGACGGTGTCGTCGAGCTCGGTCTGGCCCATCACCATCGGCACCTCGCGGTGGACGATCGAGGTCACCCGCGAGGCCGCCCAGAGCGGGTGCCACTCGTCGTAGATCATCGTCCCTTTGTCGTGCACACCGGAACCGAACAGCTGCACGAACTGGCGCCCACCGTGCTCGTGCACGGCCTCGGCGAGCTTCGCGTATTGCGGCACCGCGCGCCGGTCGTGGGCGGTGCAGCCGGGGTAGAAGGAGCCTTTCCAGATCGGGTGGCCCGCCTGCTGCTCGGTGATCATCAAGCCCACCCCACCCTTGGCCCGCTCGGTGTAGAAGGCGATGTGACGGTCGCTGAGGAGGTGTTCCTCACCGTAGAGAATGGTCTGTGCCGTGTACATGACACGGTTACGGACACGAGTAGGTCCGATGTCGAGTGGCTCCCAGAGGTGGGTAAGTTGACCGTTTCCGGGCGTGATCGACTGTGCCGCTGTCGCGGCGCCAGGGGGCGGCTGCATAGGTGACTCTCTCCTCAGGCCGGGGGGCCGGCGTCGAAGCTATACCTGTGTGTAACCAACTGCTCCGAGTATCACGATGAGGGGCCGCACCCGCAAATACATTTAGGGGAAGCGGAACATCGTGTTTCAGCTATCGGCGCCCGCGCCGGCGCTCCGCAGCAGGGCGCGCAGGTCGTCCGCGTCGGCCGCCCGCGCGTTGTTCGCGCGAAACGGGTGCTCCAGGGCCGCGGCGACCATCGCCTCGACCGCGTCGGCATCGAGCTCCTCCGCCGCGAAGCGCGCCTCGAAGCCGACCTCCTCATAGAGGCCGGGGAGCCGGTCGAGGAGATCATCGCGGTCGACCGGATTCACCTGCTCGCGGTTGAAGGCGGCGACGTGGGGCAGCAGGACCCCGTTCTGGTAGCCGTGCGGGAGGCGCACCGCCGAGGCCGCCGAGAGCGCGTGGGCGAGGCCCAGCCCGGCGCTGCCGCAGGCGAGGTTGGCCATCGCGCTGGCCTCGATCAAGGTCTGCAGGTCGGGGTCGCGGCGCTCCGCCAGCGCCACCGGCAGCGCGTCCAGGATCTGGGCCGCCGCGGCGCGCGCCAGCGCGTCGGTGAAGCGTGAGCGTCCGTTGGCCCAGAGCGCCTCCAGCGCGTGGCTGAGGGCGTCGAGCCCGGCGAAGAGCATCGGCCGCTCGGGAAGCTCGCGGAGGACCTGGCCATCGAGCAGCGCCACCCGCGGCTCGTAGCCGGGGCCGCGCACGATCGCCTGCGTCGGGCCGCCGCCGGTCCGCTTGAGGACGAAGGCGTTGGAGACCTCGCTGCCGGAGCCGGCGGTGGTCGGGATCGCCAGGCAGGGCGCGGCCGGCCGGCTCGCCACCCCCACCCCCTCAAGCTCCGCCAGCGGCTCCGGGTTGGCGAGGCCGAGCGCGACCGCCTTGGCGGCGCCGAGCCCGCTGCCGCCGCCGACCCCGAGCACCCGCTCGCAGCCGGCCGCCCGCGCTTCGTCGACCAGCTCGGCGGCGACCTCGAAGCTGGGGTCGGCGTCGACCAGGGCGCACTCGAAGAGCGGCTCGCCGGCGGCCGCCGCCTTCACCGTCTCCAGCAGCCCGGCCGCGGCGACGCCGCGATCGCAGACCACCGCGACGCGGCCGTCGCCGAGCCCGCGCAGCAGCTCGCCGGCGCGGGCCAGGGAGCCGAGCCCGGCGATGATCGTCGTCGGCGCCGAGAACCGGCGGGCCGCCGCCTCGGCGCCCACCTACCCGGCTCGATCCGTCAGCTCGATCGAGTGGAGGTCGGGCTCGCCGATCCGCCCGACCTCGCACTCCAGCAGGGTCGCGCAGCCCGGGCAGGAGAACTCGCGCAGCTCCAGCTCCGGATGCAGCCGGATGCGCCGGCCGTGCGCCTCCGGGCCGACCACCCGGCGCGCCGCGCGGCGCTTCCAGTCGTCGGTCACGTCGCCGAGGTCCTCGCCGCAGCGGCAATGCAGCCGCCCGGCCCCGTCGCGGGAGAGGTAGGGGCCGAGCGGCTCGCCCTCGGCGCGAGCCGCCGCGGGAGCCTCGCGGGCGGGCGGGGCGCCGAGCCGTTCGGCCCGCACCGCGGCGCGGCGGGCGGCCGTGGCGGCGGCGTCGAACGCCCCGTCCGTGACCACGACGCCGTAGTGCTCGCGCGCCGACTCGGGGCTGACCAGCCCGTCGAGGACGTCGGCGAGGACCGCCTCGGGATCGCGATCGAGCGGGTCGCCGAAGCCGCCGCCGCCCTGGAAGCTGTAGCCGAAGACTTCGCCCGCGCGCAGCGGGAAGTGCCCCGGCTTCGGCCCCGTCTCCTCGGTCCCCGGGACCGCCCGCAGGGAGTCGGAGTCGAGCACGCGGCCGACCGTGCCCTCGCCGTCGCGCAGCAGCAGCGGGTCGTTGCAGGCCGCCTCCATGCCGCCGAAGAGGCCGGCCGAGTTCGGCACCTCGACCCCGTGGGAGATCAGCATCGCGCCGAGCTGGTCGACGTCGTGCGGGGTCAGCGCCAGCCCGACGGCGGCGCCGCCGCGGCGGCGGCCGGGCCCGGCGGTGTCGGGGACCAGGCGCCGGTAGAGGTAGAGGATCGGGCCACCCGCCTCGTTGCTCTCGACGTTGGCGATCGAGGGCCGCGGCACGCAATAATCGCCGGAGCCGCTGATCCCGTCGTGGTCGGCGTAGGCGCCGCCGCCGCCCGCGGTCGAGTCGAGGACGAAGGTGCCGTACGGCCCGCCGTCGCGGTCCTGCCCGGCCAGGGTCAGCACCATCATCGAGCCCTTGGTGATCGCGGTCGCCTCGGGAGCGGTCGCGGCCGAGCAGGCAGCGAGGCGGGAGACGGCGGCGACGCTGACGTTGGTCGCGACCCAGACCGCCGAGACCGTCCCCGAGGAGACCGGCGCCGGCCAGGAGGCGTTGATGATCGAGGCCTCCGGCGCGCGCACCTCGACCGCGCGGAGGATCCCGTGGTTCCAGCGGATGTCGGGCGCGAGGATCGGCAGCAGCGCCGTGAACACCGCGCCGACCAGGCCGGCGCGGGTGCAGTTGATGAAGCCCGGCGCCTGCGGCGAGGAGCCCTCGAAGTCGAAGGCCAGCCGGTCGCCGGTCTTGTGCAGCGCGAGCCGGACCTCGTAGAGCAGGTCATCGTGGCCGTCGTGCTCGAGGAAGTCGACGGCGCGGAAGACGCCGTCGGGGAGCTGGCTGAGGCGCGCCCGGATGCGCCGCTCGGAAGCCTCGATCTCGCCCTCCATCACGCCGAGGACGACCTCCGTCCCGTAACGCTCCAGCACCTCCTCGAGCCGGCGGGCGGCGACGTTGTTGGCGGCGATCATCGCCTTCAGGTCCAGGCCGAGGACCATCGGCAGCCGCGTCATCCCCATGATCATCTGCCAGATGTCCTCGCGGATCTCGCCGCCTTCGACCAGCTTGACGCCCGGCAGCAGCATCGCCTCCTGCTGGATTTCGTGCGCGTCGACCGCCCAGCTGCCGAAGCTCATGCCGCCGATGTCGAGCTGGTGCGCGCAGGACCCGGCCCAGGCGATCAGCCGCTCGCCGTCGAAGAGCGGCGCGACGATCGCGACGTCGGGCTGGTGGACGGCGCCGCGGTAGGGGTCGTTGAGGATGAACATGTCGCCGGGGCGGATCCCCGGGTTGTCGCTGAACTGGGCGATCACGTTCTCGATCACCGAGGACATCGTGCCGCTGTGGAAGAGGACCTGGGGACCCATCGTCACGGTCGCGCCGTCGGCCAGGTAGATGCCGTTGTTGAAGTCGGTCGCCTCGGTCACGACCGGCGAGCCGGAGACCGACTTCAGCGTGATCGCCTGCTCCTCGGCGATCGCCGAGAGCTTGTTGCGGATCACCTCGAAGCTGATCGGGTCGAGGCCGTGCGCGTCGCGGGCGGCCTCGGCGACGGTGCTCATACCTTGGTCCTTTCCTCGATCACCAGGTTGCCGTGCGGGTCGACCGCGGCGACCTGGCCGGAGCCGACGAAGACCGTCGTCGTCGGGTGCTCGACCACGGCCGGCCCCGGCAGCTCGGAGCCCGCGGTGAGCCCGCCCCACTGCACCACCGCGGCGTCGGCGTAATCGCCCGCGACTGTGTCGTAGACGCGGCGGCTGGCACGCCCGTTCTCGCTCACCGGCGCGGTCGCCTGCAGGCTCGGCTTGCGCCGGCGGCCGACGGCGTCGACGCGGAAGGTCGTCATCTCGATCCCGGCCTCGCGGAAGGCCGCGCCCTTCCCGTAGGTGTCCTCGTACATCGCCTCGAAGCGCTCGAACAGGGCCTCCAGGGCGGCGTCGTCGAGTGCGCCCGCGTCGACCGGGACGATCAGCTCGTGGGTCTGGCGGCGATAGCGCATGTCGACGCTGCGGCGCAGCTCCGCCTGCTCGGGCTCGATGCCGTTGCCGCGCAGCCGCTCCAGGCACTCCGCTTCGAGGGCCTCGAAGCGCTCCTCGATCTCACCGACCTCGATCCCGGCGGTGAGCGGCTGATCGCCGCCGCCCGCGCGGACCAGGTGGGAGCGCTCGGCCGAGTGGTGGATGTCGGAGGCCAGCGCGCCGTAGGCCGACTGGACCATCGAGACCGCCGGGACGACGATCTTGGCGGCGCCTAGGTCGCTGCCGAAGCCGGCGCAGTGCATCGGCCCGGCGCCGCCGTAGGCGTAGAGGACGAAGTCGCGCGGGTCGTGCCCGCGGCCGATCGTCAGCTGCCGCAGGGTGTCCGCCATCTGCGAGTCGACGATCCGCCGGATGCCGGCCGCGGCGACGACCAGGTCCTCGCCCAGGGGCTCGGCGATCTGCTCGGCGATCGCCGCTTCGGCCGCCGCTTTGTCGAGCTTCATGCGGCCGCCGAGGAAGGTCTCGGGGTCGATCACGCCGAGCACCAGGTCGGCGTCGGTCACCGTCGCCCGGGTGCCGCCGCGCCGGTAACAGACCGGTCCCGGCATCGCCCCGGCGCTCTCCGGACCGACCCGGATCAGCCCGTCCTCGACCGAGGCGATCGAGCCGCCGCCGGAGCCGATCGCGGTGATGTCGATCATCGCCGCGCTGAGGTGGTAGCCGCCGACCTCGGTGTGGGAGCTGATCGAGGGGCGGCCGTCGAGGATCAGGCCGACGTCGAAGCTGGTGCCGCCCATGTCGGTGGTGATGACGTTGCCGTGGCCGAGCATCTCGGCCAGGTAGCGGGAGCCGATCACGCCGCCGCTCGGCCCGCTGGCCAGCAGCAGCACCGCGTGCGCGGCGGCGTCGCGGGCGCTCATCACGCCGCCGATGCTGTTCATGACGCTGAACTGGCCGGCGAAGCCGCGCTCGCGCAGCCCCTGCTCGAGGCGGTCGAGGTAGGCGGCGACGACCGGCCCGAGGTAGCTGTTCAGGACCGTGGTCGCGGTCCGCTCGTACTCGCCGATCACCGCGCTGACCTCGCTCGAGAGGCTGACGAAGAGCTCGTCGCCGGCCTGCTCGGCGATCAGCTCGCGCAGCCGCTGCTCGTGGGCGGGGTTCTTGAACGACCACAGCAGGCTGACGGCGAAGGCCTCGACCCCGGCCTCCAGCAGCGCCGCGATCCGGCGCCGCGCGCCTTCCTCGTCGAGCGGGACGAGGACGCGGCCGGCCTGGTCGACGCGCTCGGTCAGCTCGCCGACGAGGCGACGGGGGACGATCGGCTCCGGCTGTCGGCGGCGGCTGTACCAGCCGAGCTCGTCGGTCCCGAGCGCGGTGGTGAAGCCCATCAGGCGCTGGATGAAGAGCGTGTCGCCGAAGCCGGCGGTGGTCAGCAGGGCCGTCTTCGCCCCGGTCCGCTCGATCAGCGCGTTGGTCGCCTGGGTGGTGCCGTGGCCGAAGCTCTCCACCCCGGCGAGCAGCTGCTCCAGGGAGATCCCCCGTTCGCCCGCGATCAGGCCGAGGCCGTCGAAGACCCCGCGCTCCAGTTCGCCCGGCGTGGTCGGCGCCTTGGTGGTGACGAGGCCGTGCTCCTCGTCCATCACCACGATGTCGGTGAAGGTGCCGCCGATGTCGACGCCCACGTAGCTCCCAGAGTCCATCCGGATCAACCTATTCCTGAAATCGACATAGTGCAAATAGAAGGTTTCTCTCTGCCCAATTGCTGATTAGCTATAGTTGCCCCATGCCGATGGATATGCGCATCCAGCTCTCGAAGCTGGCTGTCTACTGCCGCGTCGTCGAGCTCGAAAGCGTCACCAAGACGGCCAAGGAGATGTACCTCTCCCAGCCGGTGGTGACCGCCCACGTGCGCACTTTGCAGGACCGGCTCGGGGTCCAGCTGCTCTACCGCGACGGCCACACGATGCGGCCGACCGAGGAAGGCCGGCTGATCTACGAGTGGGCGAAAGACCTGCTCACCCGCAGCCAGGAGATGGCGCGGCGGATCGAGGGCCTCGCCGACGGCAGCGCCGGGTCGGCGGCGATCGCCGCCAGCATGACCGCGGGCAGCTACCTGCTCCCCGACGTCCTCGCCCGCTTCCTGAACGAACGGCCCTCGGCCCAGATCAGCATGGACATGTTCGACCCCGAGCACGTGATCGCGACGGTCGAATCGGGCGAACACGACTTCGGCGTCCTGATCGGTCGCGAACCGCCCTCCGGCACCGCGCTCAAGTTCGAGGAGATCGGCGAGGACGAGTTCCTCCTCGTTACCCACGCCGACTCCGCCCAGCCCGAGCGGGTGACGAAGGACGACGTCGCCGGCCTCCACATGGTCACCTCCCCCAAGAACCGCGTCCGCACCCACCTCCTCAACGAACTCCTGCACGAGGACGGCATCGAACGCGGCCCGCCCGCGATCGAGCTCGGCCACGCCGAGGCGATGAAGCGCGTCCTCAAGACAACCGGCGCCGTCTCCTTCCTCTTCCGCTCCTCGGTCGAAGACGAGCTCTCCCGCGGCGAACTCCGCCGCATCGAGATCGAAGGCACCGAGCGCCGCCCCGCCCCCATCGTCCTCACCTACCGCGACAGCCGCAGCTTCTCCGCCCTCCAACGCGACCTGGTCGACGCAATCCGCCACGGCATCCCGGGTGCCCACTCGCCGGGCTCGTTGGCGGCGGCGGGGGCTTAGCGCGGCCGTCGGGCGGGGGTCCGTGGCGCCGCCGGCCGTCCGAGGGAGGTCCTGGGCTCCTCATGGGGGTCCTGGCAGGCTGTGACCCCCATGAGGAGCCCAGGACGTGAGGGGTTCGTGGGAGAGGCGGCACAGGGACGTCGCGAAGTCGGACTTACGTGACGATCGTGTCGGGGAGTCTCCACACCTCGGCCCGAACGGTCACAGAGATGCCGGGAACGTCACACTTTCCGGCCCTCAGAGGGCCTTTTCGGACCTGATTCAGGAGGCCGATAACGCGCTGCGTGTTTTAGGGCCCCTATAGGGGGGTCAATACACGCAGCGCGTAGGTCGCTGTTGCACAACACGGGAGGAAGCGTGGAGTTCCCGACCTCTTCGTGACGAGGTCTGACTCCCGTCACGGATCCGTGCCACTCCCGACGCACTCCCGTGACGCTCCCGTGCACGATCCTCCACTCCACGCACACCCGCCCCTCTCGCCACGGCCACAGCCTGCCCGGGCCGTGGCGAGAGGGGCGCGTCCCTACCCCGGGCGACAGCTTGCGGGGAACCGGCCCTTCCCGGGCGACAGCCTGCAGGCCCCCCGTCCCTTCCGGGCCCCAGCTTGCGGCCCCCCATCCCCCACCCCCTAACTCAAACGCCGAGGCTCCACGTTCTCGTACCAGTCCATCGGCGAGCGCTCCAGGGGGACCCAGGTGCTCTTGACCTCGGTGAACATCTCGACCGCCTGCCAGCCGTTCTCGCGGCCGTAGCCGGAGAGGCCGAAGCCGCCCCAGGGCGAGGCCGGGTCGACGCGGTGGTACTCGTTGATCCAGGAGATGCCGCAGCGGAGGCGGTCGGCGACGCGGTGGGCGCGGGCGACGTCCTCGGTCCAGATGCCGGCGCCGAGGCCGAAGGGGACGTCGTTGGCGATCGCCACTGCCTCGTCCTCGTCCTCGAAGGGCACGATCACCGTGACCGGGCCGAAGACCTCCTCGCAGGCGATCTCGATCTTGGGGTCCTCGGTGCGGATCAGGGTCGGCGGATGGAAGCCGGCCCGGTCGAGCGGCGGCTGGAGGTCCTCGATCGAGCGGTTGTCGGAGAGCACCTCGGCGCCGTCGGCGCGCGCCCGCTCGACGAAGCCGGCGATGCGCTCGGCCGCCGCCGGCGTGATCACCGGGCCCATCTGGGTCGCGGGATCGCGCGGGTCGCCGAGCCGGATCGCGTCGACCGCCGTCCGCATCCGCTCGCTCACCTGATCCAGGAGGGAGCGGTGCACGAGCACCCGTGAGCCCGCGACGCAGGTCTGCCCCTGGGCGATGTAGGCGGCGAAGAGGGCGCCGCGCACCGCCCGCTCGACGTCGGCGTCCTCGAAGATCAGGTTCGGCGCCTTGCCGCCCAGCTCCAACCCGACCCGCTTCAGCGTCTTGGCGGCCTCGGTGGCGACCGCCTGGCCGGTCCGGGTCGAGCCGGTCACGTCGATCCGGTCCACGTCGGGGTGGGCGGCGAGGGCGGCGCCGGTGGCTCCCTGCCCGGTGACGATGTTCAACACGCCCGGCGGCAGGCCGACCTCGACCGCGAGGCGACCGAGCTCCAGCACCGAGAGCGGAGCCAGCTCGGACGGCTTGACCACGAGCGTGTTGCCGCAGGCCAGGGTCGGGGCCACCTTCTTGGTCGCGATCAGCATCGGGTGGTTCCAGGGCGTGATCGCTGCGCAGACGCCGACCGGCACCCGGCGGGTGTAGTTCAGGTAGGGGCCCTGGACGGGGATCGTCTCGCCGCCGATCTTGTCGGCGATGCCGCCGAACCAGCGGTACCAGCGGGCGACGACGTTGGCCTGGGCGGCGGTCTCGCGGATCGGCCGGCCGTTGTCGGTGGCCTCGAGCTCGCCGATGTGCCCGGCGCGGGCCTCGATCGCCTCGGCCAGCTTCCAGAGCAGGCGCCCGCGGCGCTCGCCGCCCATCGCCCACCACTCCGGCAGGGCCTCGCGGGCGGCGCGCACCGCCCGGTCGACCGCGGCCTCGTCGGCGTCCGGCAGCTCGGCGATCGGCTCGCCGGTGGCCGGGTTGCGCACCTCGAACATGCGGTCCGCCGAGGCGATCCACTCGTTGCGGATGAGCATGCCGGGGGCGATCGATTCAGGTCTCAAGGCGGGGGCGTCTCCTTACTGGGCGATATCGCGTATGGTATATCATATTTGGTGTAGCGACTCAGGAAGCCCAAACCACCTGGGAGGGAGCCATGGCCGCGCCGACCGTCGATGCTCACATGCACGTCATCCCCAGCGACGTGCTGGAGCTGATCCGCCAGGGTCGGCACCCGGCCGGCATCACCCTGGAGGCAAACGACGGCGACCTGCCGACCGTCGTCCACCAGGAGGGCTACCGCTATCCGCTGGAGCCGGCCTTCCACGACGAGGTGGCCCTGCTCGACGCCCTGCACGGCCGCGGCGCCCGCGCGGCGATCGTCTCGCCCGCGCCGCCCCTGTTCGGCTACGACCTGGAGCGCTCCGTCTCGATCGCCAGCGCCCGCCTCACCAACGACGGCGTCGCCGCCGTCACCGCCCGCCACCAGGGCGAGATCGCCGGCTTCGGCACGCTGCCGCTCGGCTCGCCCGCGGACGCCGTGGCCGAGCTGACCCGGGCCGTCTCCGAGCTCGGCCTGCTGGGCGCCCAGATCGGGCCGATCGCGGCGGGTCGCTGGCTCGACGACCCGGCCCTGCTGCCGGTGCTGGAGCGGGCCCAGGACCTGGGCGCGGTCCTCTTCGTGCACCCCTACTACACCGGCCCCAAGCCCGGCCTCGAGGACTACTACCTCACCAACCTGGTCGGCAACCCCCTCGACACCGCGCTCTGCGCCGCCCGCCTGGTGCTCTCGGGCACGCTTGACCAGGTCCCCGACCTGCAGTTCATGCTCGCCCATGGCGGCGGCTACCTGCCCTACCAGGCCGGCCGACTGGCGCACGGCAACAAGGTCCGCCCGGAGCTCGGCATCTGCGCCAAGGTCCCGACCGACTACCTCTCCCGCTTCCTCTACGACACGATCCTCTTCGACCCCATCTCCCTCCGCTTCCTGATCGACCGCGTCGGCGCCGACCGCATCGTCTACGGCAGCGACGAGCCCTTCGACATGAGCGGCGGCAGCATCACCGCCCAACTCGACGAAGCCAAACTGAGCGCGGCCGAGCGAGAGGCGATCGTCGGCGGCAACATCGCCCGGGCGACGGGGTTCCTCGCTGAGGCGGTGGGGTGAGGGGGCGGGGGAGGGACGGGCGGGGGTGCGGGGGGCTGGCGGCCGTCCGAGGGAGCGGTGGTGTCCTGGGCTCCTCATGGGGGTCCTGGCAGGCTGTGACCCCCATGAGGAGCCCAGGACGTGAGGCGTTCGTGAAAAAGCCGGCACAGGGACGTGAGGAAGTCGGACTTCCGTGAGGATCGGGTCGGAGAGCCTCCACACCTCGCCTGGATCCGTGACGAAGATGCCGGGAACGTCACACTTTCCGGCCCCCAGAGGCCCTTTTCGGGCCGGAATGGAGGGGTCGAGAACGCGCTGCGTGATTTAGGGCCCCTATAGGGGGGTCAATACACGCAGCGCGTTAGGTCGGTGTTGCACAACACGGGAGAAAGACCGGAGTTCCCGGCATCTCCGTGACGACGCCTGACTCCCGTCACGGATCCGTGCCACTCCCGTCGCTCGCTCGTCACGCTCCCGCGACGGTCCCTCCACACCTTCCGCACACCCGCCCCTCTCGCCACGGCCACAGCCTGCCCGGGCCGTGGCGAGAGGGGCGCGTCCCTACCCGGGCGACAGCTTGCGGGGCCCCGTCCCTTCCCCCGGGCGCCAGCCTCAGAGCTCCCCATCCCTCCCGCGCCCCAGCCCCCCGGCCACGCGCCGCGGACCCCTCCCCACCGCCCAACGACCCGAGGCCGCTAGCCGCGCAGGGTCTCGACCGCGATCGCGGCGGTCTCGGTCGGGCTTTCGCCGACCCGGACGCCCTTTGCTTCGAGGGCGTCTTTCTTGGCCTGGGCGGTGCCCGAGGAGCCGGAGATGATCGCGCCGGCGTGGCCCATCTGCTTGCCGGGCGGGGCGGTGAAGCCGGCGATGTAGGCGACGACAGGCTTGGTGACCTCGGCGGCGATGAAGTCGGCGGCCCGCTCCTCGGCGTCGCCGCCGATCTCGCCGACCATCACGATCAGCTCGGTGTCGGGGTCCGCCTCGTAGAGCTTGAGGATGTCGATGAAGTCGGAGCCGACGATCGGGTCGCCGCCGATGCCGACGATCGAGGAGTTGCCGGTGCCTGCTTGTTTCAGCTCGTTGCCGATCTGGTAGGTCAGCGTCCCCGACTTGGAGACGACGCCGATCGGGCCCGGGTCGAAGAAGGCGTCGGGGATGATCCCCACGTTCGCCTTGCCGGGCGAGAGCACGCCGGGGCAGTTCGGCCCGATCAGCCGCACGCCCTTCTCCTTCGCCTTCCAGTAGGTGCCGAGCATGTCGAGGACGGGGATGCCCTCGGTGATCGCGATCACGGTCTCGACCCCGGAGTCGATCGCCTCGTCGATCGCCGCCGCGGCGAAGCGCGCCGGGACGAAGATCATCGAGGTGTTCGCGCCCGCCTCGGTGACCGCCTCGGCGATCGTGTCGAAGACCGGCGTCCCCTCGACGTCCTGGCCGCCCTTGCCGGGCGTGACGCCCGCGACGAGGTCGGTCCCGTAGGCCTTGTTGCGCAGCCCGTGGAAGGAGCCCTCCCGCCCGGTCAGCCCGGAGACGGCGAGCTTCGTGTTCCCGTCGATGATGATGCTCACGAGGCGCCTCCGGCCAGCTCGACGACCCGGCGCGCGGCGTCCAGCATCGTCTTCTCCTGGTGCAGGTTCGGCAGGTTCGCCTCGGCGAGGATCGCCAGGCCCTCTTCGAAGTTCGTGCCGTCGAGGCGGACGACCAGCGGCAGGTCGAGGCCGATCTGGCCCGAGGCGGTGACGATCCCCTTGGCGATCTCGTCGCAGCGGGTGATGCCGCCGAAGATGTTGAAGAGGATCGCCGTCACCTTGGAGTCGGACTTGATGACTTCGAGCGCGTTGACGATCGCGTCGGCTTTCGAGCCGCCGCCCGCGTCGAGGAAGTTGGCCGGCGCGCCGCCCGCCTGGGCGACGACGTCAAGGGTCGACATGCAGAGCCCGGCGCCGTTGGCCAGGATCCCCACGTTGCCGTCGAGTTTCACGTAGGTGAGGCCCTTTTCCTTCGCCATCTGCTCCTGCGGGTCGTCGACGGTGTCGGCGATCTCGGCCAGATCCTCATGACGGAAGAGCGAGTTGCCGTCGATCGTCACCTTGGCGTCGAGGGCGACGACCTTGCGATCGGCGGTGACGATCAGCGGGTTGACCTCGATCAGCGTCGCGTCCTCCTCGCGCGCCACCTCGTTCAGCTTCGCCAGCACGTCGGCGGCCTCGTCGAGCGCGTCCTCGGCCAGCCCGGCGGCAGCGACGATCGAGCGCGCCGCGGCGGCGTCGAAGGGCTTGGTCGGGTCGATGTGGACTTTGGTCAGGTCGGCAGGGTTCGCGGCGGCGACCGCCTCGATGTCCATCCCGCCCTTGGCGGAGACCATCGCCAGCAGCTTCTTCTCGCCGCGGTCGAGGATGATCGACGCGTAGTACTCCTCGGCGATGTCGGAGCCGCCCTCGACCCACACCGAGTCGACGCGGAAGGGACCCTCGCCGTGCGGGCCGGTGATGTCCATGCCGATGATGTCGGACGCGTATTGCCGCGCCTCGCCTGTGTCCTTGGCGATCTTCACCCCGCCCGCCTTGCCGCGGCCGCCGATCAACACCTGGGCCTTGATCGCACACGGGTAGCCGATGCGCTCCGCCGCGGCGACGGCGTCGTCGACGTTGTCGGCGACCTCACCGCTCGGCACGGCGATCCCGTGCTTGGCGAAGAGCTGCTTGCCCTGGTATTCGAGGAGGTCCATGGTGGGGAAGTGCGCTCCGTCGGAGGGGCGCGGCGCGAAACCCTATCCGAATGCCATAATCCCGCGCTCTCCGATGGCCCTGCCCTCACTCAAAAACATCAACTGGGTCACGACCGACTGCTACGGCACCCTCATCGACTGGGAGAAAGGCATCGTCGAGGCCGTCAAGAAAGAGGCGGACAAAGACGGCTTCTCATTCGAAGAGCAGCCTTTCCTCGACCGCTTCTTCGAGGTCCAGGCCGAAGTCATGGCGGGCTCCTACGAGCTCTACGCCGAGGTGCTGCGCCGCACGATCGTCAAAGTCGCGGGCGAGCTGGGCTGGGAGATCGAGCCCTCGCGGGCCCAGTTCCTGCCCAACAGCGTCGCCTACTGGCTGCCCTTCCGCGAGGCCAACGCGGCGATGGACCGGCTCGGCAAAAAGTACGAGATCGGGATCATCTCCAACATCGACGACAAACTGCTCGGGATCTCGCGGCGCCACCTGCGCACCGAACTCGACCTCGTCGTCACCGCCCAGCAGGTCCGCAGCTACAAGCCGGACCCGGTCCACTTCAAAGAGTGCGCGCGCCGCATCGGCGGCAAAAAAGGCTGGCTCCACATCGGCTGCAACTACACGACCGACATCGCCCCGGTCCTCAAAATGGGCGTCCCGGTCATCTGGGTCAACCGCCACGGCGAGAAACTCGAAGGCCGCAAAGCGCCCTCCGCGACGGTGAAAAACTTCCGCGAAGCCGCCGCGAAGCTCGGCGCGTCCTGAGCGGGCGTCCTGAGCGTCTTTTAGTTTGCGGAGCGCAACTCCGGCAGCCGCCGGTGGTTTCCTCGCGGTAGGGCGCTTCTGAATGACCTTGCGTGATCTCAATACCCAGTCGTGGCGCGGCGGCGTGGCCGCGCGCGTGGCCGCGGCGATCGCGGCCATGGCGCTCCTCTTCGGGCTGGTCATGGCGACCAGCGAGGAAGCGAGCGCGGCGCGGGCCAAAGCCTCGGAAGTGCAGAAACCGAGCTTCGTCGTCATCCAGACCGACGACCAGACGCTGGAAGAGCTCTACGACGGCGTCCGCACGCTGAACGGCGGCGAAGAATTCGCGATGCCGAACACCCTGCAGCTGCTCGGCGAACAAGGGGTCACCTTCACCCGCTACTACACCCCGTACAGCCTCTGCGCCCCCTCCCGCGTCAGCCTCCTCACCGGCCGTTACGCCCACAACAACCACGTCCAGGGCAACGTCCCGCCGAACGGCGGCTGGACCGGCTTCCAGTCGCGCCTCGCCTACTCGCACAACATCGCGACCTGGCTGCAGGGCGCCGGCTACCGCACGATCCACATCGGCAAGATCCTCAACGGCTACGGCGACGCGCCTTACAGCCCGGGGACCGAAGTGCCGCCCGGCTGGAACTCGTGGCACACCATCCTCAACTCGGACACGAACCACTACGCCTACGGCTACCTGCTGAACAACAACGGCGTGGTCGAAGGGCCCTACGGGAACTCGGGCTCCTGGGAAACGCGCGAATACGGCGCGATCGACGACGCCGGCTGCCCCTACGCGCCGCTCAACGGGCAGCCCTGTTACTACGAGACCGACAAATTCAACCAGCTGGCGACCGAAGAACTCGCCGCGACCTCGCCGGAACAGCCGTTCTACATGCAGGTCGACTACACCTCGCCGCACGGTGACTTCCGCCGCCCGGCCGGGCCGCAGCCGGCGTCACGGCACATCGGCCGCTTCGCCGGGGCGCCGCTGCCGGACAACCGCGCCGAAGGCTTCAACGAGGGCAACGTCAACGACAAGCCCCGCTTCATCCGCGAAGCGCCCTACCTGAGCGCCACGGAAATCCACACCTACCGCGTCTACTACCAGAACTGCCTGGCGGCGCTGCTGTCGGTGGACGAAGGGGTGAAGCAGATCCTCGACCAGCTCGGCGCCCTGGGCCGGATCAACAACACCTACGTCATCTTCACCTCCGACAACGGCTTCTTCTTCGGCCAGCACCGCCTGGTCGGCGGCAAGTTCCTCGCCTACGAGCCCGCCACCCACCTGCCGCTGATCATCCGCGGGCCGGGGATCGAACCGAACACCAAAACCGGGCAGTTCGCCTCGACGATCGACATCGCCCCGACGATCCTCGAACTGGCCGGGGTGACGCCGGACAAAAGCGTCGACGGCACCTCGCTGGTCCCGTTCATGCAGGACCCGAGCCTGCGCACGCGCCGCCCGCTCCTCTTCGAGTCCTTCGTCCAGACCAACGACGTCGAACAGGACGGCAACGCCGCCACCGGCGAATCGACCGCCGCCGGCAAGGCCCGCGGCAAGCTCGGCGTGAAGGGCGCGAGCGCCCGTGGAGCGGCCGCCCACGCCTCGGTCGTCGCGCCGCCGAAGAACTACTACGGCATCCGTCTCGGCCCCTACAAGTACATCGAGTGGCCGGACGGCGAGAAGGAGCTCTACGACATCAACAAGGACCCGTACGAGCTCAACAACATCGTCCGCGACCGCAACTACGCGCCGATCCGCAACTTCCTGCACGAAGAACTGGTCCGCCTCGAGGAATGCTCCGGGCGCACCTGCCGCGAAGTCGCCGAAAAGCTCCCGCTGACCAAGCGCGACCAGCTCAAGGTCAAGCGCGAAAAGGAAAAGGAACAGCGGGAACGCGAACACGAACGCGAAAAGCGCGAACGGGAACGCGAACGGCGCGAACGGGAAAAAGCCCACAAACACTGAGCCCGTTCTTCGGTGGGCCGGCGGGGGAGGGAGACCTGACCCCCTCCTCTCTCAAACTCGGGCTGGATCGCCTAGGGGCCTGACCGAGTTGGCCTCAGGGCCCTCGTTACAAGCCGTTCGGAGGGGGTCAGGTCTCCCTCCTCGGAAAGCATGAGTGCGGCGCTCGCGTCCGGGGGGCTCCTAAAAGCTGAAAGGGACGAAGGGCCGGCTCCACTCCACGTTGATGGGCCGAAAACCTGCCTATATGTCTGGTTTTCGGCCCATCAACCGGCTGCTGTTGAGGCATTGTGACGAGGTGGCGCTGGCTCGTCGGCGGGGGAGCCGGGTAGGCCCCGCCTGAGCCTCCACAACTCGCTTGCGTGTTCCTCGCGCCGAAGGCGCGATCCTCATTCCTCCGACCGCAGGGAGGAGGTGCGCGAAGGCGGGGCCTACCCGGCTCCCCCTCCCGCTCTACTGGATGACGGCGATCACGTCGCCGGAGCCGATCGCGGCGCCTTCGGCCACGTTCAGCGAAGTCACTTTGCCAGCGCGGTGGGCGGTGATCTCGTTCTCCATCTTCATCGCCTCGATCACGCAGATCAGGTCGCCCTCGCTCACCTCGGCGCCCTCGGCGACCGCGACTTTGAGGATCGTGCCCTGGAGGGGCGAGGGCAGGGACTCGCTGGAGGCCGCGGCACCGCCGCCGCTGCTGCGCTCGCGTTTCGGCGGCTTGCGCCCGTTCGCGGACGGAGCCGCGGCGCCGGCGACCGCCTCGCCGATGACCTTGACGTCGAAGAGCTTGCCCGAGACCTCGACCTTGTAGTCGCGGGTGACGACCTCGCCGCCCTCCTCCGAGGGCTCCGGCGCGGCGACCACCTCGGGCGCGGTGGACTTGAGCCAGTCCGTGTCCTCCATCAGGTCACGGCAGGTCTCGCCCTTGGCCCACTGCTCGGTGCGCAGGATCGCCTTGTGGAAGGGGATCAGCGTCTGCAGGCCGCCGGTGTCGTATTCGTCGAGCGCCCGCAGCATCCGCCGCGTCGCCTTCTCCCGGTCGACGTCCCAGACCACGAGCTTGGCGACCATCGGGTCGTACATCGGCGTGACCTCGCCGCCGCCCTCGACGCCGGAGTCGACGCGCACGCCAGGGCCCGATGGCTCGCGGTAGGACGGGCCGATCGGACCCGGGGCGGGAGCGAATTTCTTCGCCGCGTTCTCGGCGTTGATCCGGCACTCGATCGACCAGCCGCGCAGGTCGACCTCCTCCTGGGAGATCGAGAGCGGCTCGCCCGCGGCGACGAGGATCTGCTCGCGGACGATGTCGAGGCCGCTGATCATCTCGGTCACGCAGTGCTCGACCTGGACGCGGGTGTTCATCTCGAGGAAGAAGTACTCGTCGCCGACCTGCATGCCCTCGATCGTGCCCGCGCCGCGATAGCCGACCGCGGCGGCCGCGTCGGTGGCGATCTTGCCGATCCGCGCGCGCATCTCCTCGTCGACGTGCGGGCCCGGGGCCTCCTCGATCACCTTCTGGTGGCGGCGCTGGATCGAGCAGTCGCGCTCGCCGACGTGGATCACATTGCCGTGCGAGTCGGCCAGCACCTGGACCTCGACGTGGCGCGGATCCTCCAGATAACGCTCGATGTAGACGCGCGGATCGCCGAAGAATTTCTCGCCTTCGCGCGCCGAACCTTCGAAGGCGTCCTGCAGGTCGTCCGGCGTCCGCGCGACGCGGAAGCCCTTGCCGCCGCCGCCGCCCGCGGCCTTGCAGGCGACCGGGTAGCCGGCTTCGTCGGCCTGCTTGCGTGCCGCGTCGAGATCCGGCGCGACCTCAGTCGAGCCGGGGACGATCGGCACGCCCGCTTCGTCCATGATCTCGCGGGCCCGCGTCTTCGACCCCATCATTTCGATCGCCTCCGGCGGTGGGCCGATCCAGGTGATCCCGGCCTCGGCGCACGCCCGCGCCATGTCGGCGTTCTCGGCGAGGAAGCCATAGCCGGGGTGGATGCCCTCGGCGCCGGCCTCTTTGGCGACCTCGATGATCTTGGCGATGTTCAGGTAGCTCTCCGCCGGCACCGCCGGGCCGAGCAGAAACGCCTCGTCGGCCTCGCGCACGTGCGGCGCGTCCCGATCGATCTCCGAATACACGGCCACCGAGCCGATCCCCATCTCGCGGAGGGTTCGAGCGACGCGGATCGCGATCTCCCCGCGGTTGGCGATTAGGACCTTCTTGAACATCGGCGGCGGAGTCTATTTGTCTGGGACCCTGGAGGGAGGGACGTGCTCGGGCAAATAGACTGCGCCGCCGATGCCACTCATCGAGCTGCAGAGCCATTCCACCCATTCGGACGGTCAGCTCGCTCCGCGAGATGTCGTCGCGGAAGCTGCCAAGGCCGGGGTGACGACGCTCGCGCTCTCCGACCACGACTCCGTCGCGGGGGTGCCGGGGGCCGAAGCAGCGGGGCGGGAGCACGGGGTCGAGATCGTGCCCGCGGTGGAGATGTCGTGCGTGCATGAGTACGCCGAAGACCTGCACATCTGCGGCTACTGGGTCGACCTGGCGAAGATCGAGCCGGCCTGCGAGCGGGCCCAGGACGAGCGCCGCGCCCGCGCCGCCGAGATCGTCGAGAACCTGCGCGGCTTCGGCTTCGACCTCACCCTCGACGACGCGATCCGCGAGGCGGGCGGCGCCGACTCGATCGGCCGCCCCCACATCGCCAAGGCCGCCGGCGCCACCGGCGATCTCGGCCCCTTCTTCGAGGAGTACCTCGTCCCCGGCGCCAAAGCCTTCGTGCCCCGCCGCTGGCCGGACGCCGCGCAGGCGATCGCCCTGATCCGCGAGGCCGGCGGCGTCGCCGTCATCGCCCACCCCTACTGGGACATCTCCGCGCCCGGCGAGGTCGACGACCTGATCCGCTCCCTCAGGGCCGACGGGGTCGAGACCTTCTACCCGACCCACACCGAGGAGCAGACCCGCCACCTCCTCGACCTCTGCGCCGAGCTCGACCTCGTCCCCACCGCCTCCTCCGACTTCCACGGCCCGACCCACAAGACCTTCGCCAAGTTCGGCGCCTACGACACCTACGGCCTCGGCGAGCCCCAGGTGCCTCAGCGGCCGTAGGTCGGGAACCTCTGGGCGGGCCGGGGGCCCGCAAGCTGTCGCCCGGAGAAGGACCCGCCCCTCTCGCCACGGCCCGGGCAGGCTGTGGCCGTGGCGAGAGGGGCGGGTGTGCGGAAGGTGTGGCGGGTCGTGCGCGGGAGCGTCACGGGAGTGCGTCGGGAGTGGCGCGGATCCGTGACGGGAGTCAGACTTCGTCACGGA
>Ga0209916_1000913_pt1 | contig 34499 bp, 29 predicted proteins | sample ThiBio_1000_plan_FD_183956 | JGI IMG/M metagenome (GOLD analysis project Ga0209916, IMG submission 183956) | Wastewater bioreactor microbial communities from Cape Town, South Africa - Thiocy_solids_2 (SPAdes) | ecosystem: Engineered > Bioreactor > Thiocyanate-remediating > Anaerobic-Aerobic ... | reverse complement strand
GCGCCAAGGCTGCCTCCATGGCGCGCACGTTGGCGGCTATCAAGCCTGCGTTCTTCGTTGCGCTCTCGCCCAACGTTGCGACGGCTACTTGGCGCGCGCCTGACGTCAAGTTCTCGATCTGCGACGATGAAGCCGACTCGCTTCGCAACAAGACAGCGGCTAGCGGGGCGAGTTCCTTGTTTGCGGACTGCTCAGCGTCGAACCGCGCCAACTCCTCGGCCGATTCAGCTGCTGAGAGGCGCGCTTCCTTCGATGGCACGGGCTCCAGGCCTGCGATTTGTGGCACGACTGCTGCTAGGTACGGGCCGCTGTGCCTGCGTCTTGCCGCTCGACTCTGGCCGTACTGCGGCAGGCCGACGTCCCACTGCCGCTCTTCATACGCAATTTGCGGCCAAGTCGGAAGCTTTTCCACTTCGCCAGCTTAGCATACGTTAACCTCTTAGCGTTAAATAACGCTCCCTGCTATTTAACCTTCCCGGGCCCTAACGCTCCCCGACGTACGCAGCCAGATGCTGCCCCGTAAGCGTTGTGTGCTTAGCCACGAGGTCAGCAGGCGTGCCCTCGAACACCACGCGCCCGCCTTCATGCCCAGCACCGGGGCCGAGGTCGATGATCCAGTCCGCGTGCGCCATCACCGCCTGGTGGTGCTCGATGACGATCACCGATTTGCCTGTATCGACGAGGCGGTCGAGTAGTCCGAGGAGCTGCTCGACGTCTGCCAGGTGCAGGCCCGTCGTTGGTTCGTCTAGCACGTACACGCCGCCCTTCTCACCCAAGTGAGTGGCCAGCTTGAGGCGCTGGCGCTCCCCACCCGACAAGGTCGTCAGGGGTTGGCCGAGGCTGAGGTAGCCGAGGCCGACGTCGGCCAGGCGCTGCAGGATCGTGTGCGCGGCCGGGAGGCGCGCCACGCCCGCACCGAAGAACGCTTCTGCCTCGGCAACTGGCATGGCGAGGACCTCGCTGATGTCGCGGCCGCCGAAGTGATGCTCGAGCACCGCGGCTTGGAAGCGCTTGCCGCCGCACTCCTCGCAAGTGGTGGCGACGCTGGCCATGATGCCCAAATCGGTGTAGACCACGCCCGCGCCATTGCAGACGGGGCAGGCGCCCTCTGAGTTGGGGCTGAACAGCGCAGGCTTGACGCCGTTGGCCTTGGCGAACGCCTTGCGGATCGGCTCTAGCAACCCGGTGTAGGTGGCAGGGTTGCTGCGCCGCGAGCCCTTGATGGCGCCCTGGTCGATGGCAACTACTCCAGGCTGACAAGCAACGGAGCCGTGGATGAGCGAACTCTTGCCTGAGCCAGCAACGCCGGTCACGACGACGAGGACGCCTAGCGGGATGTCAACGTCGACGTTCTGCAGGTTATGCGTGTTAGCGCCGCGCACCTCGAGAGCGCCCTTGGCCTTGCGCACCTTCGCGTTGAGGGCCGCGCGGTCGCCTAAGTGCCTGCCAGTCAAGGTGCCGCTGGCGCGCAGGCCAGCCACCGAACCAGAGAACACGACCTCTCCACCCGCCGTGCCCGCGCCCGGGCCAAGGTCTACGACGTGGTCGGCCACCTCGATGACCTCGGGCTTGTGCTCGACGACGAGCACCGTGTTGCCCTTGTCGCGCAGGCGCAGCAGCAGCTCGTTCATGCGCTCGATGTCGTGCGGGTGCAGCCCGATGGTCGGCTCGTCGAACACGTAAGTGATGTCCGTTAAGGCAGAGCCCAGGTGGCGGATCATCTTGGTGCGCTGCGCCTCCCCGCCCGAGAGGGTGCCCGCCGGACGGTCCAGGGAGAGGTAGCCAAGTCCGATCTCGACGAACGAGTCGAGCGTGTCGCGCAAGGCGTTCAGCAGCGGCTCCAAACCCGGCCCTTGAATGGTGCGCACCCAGTCTGCCAGGTCGCTTATCTGCATGGCGCAGGCGTCCGCGATGCTCTTGCCCGCGATCTTCGACGAGCGCGCACCCTCGTTCAGGCGCGTGCCGCCGCACTCAGGGCAGGTCTGGAAGGTGATGACGCGCTCGACGAACGCCCTGACGTGCGGCTGCATGGCCTCAGGGTCCTTGTTGAGCATCGTCTTCTGGAGCTTCGGTATCAGCCCTTCGTACGTCAGGTTGATGCCCTCGACCTTGATCTTCGTCGGCTCCTTGTAGAGCAGGTCGTTCAGCTCGCGCTTGTTGAACTTGCCGAGCGGCTTGTCCATGTCGAAGTAGCCAGAGCCGGCGAAGATGCGCCCGTACCAGCCGTCCATGCTGTAACCGGGCACGTTGAGGGCGCCTTGGCTTAGCGACTTGTCGGCGTCGAACAGGGCCGTCAGGTCGAAGTCAGTGACCGTGCCCCTGCCCTCGCAACGGGGGCACATGCCGCCGGTTATCGAGAAGGCCCTCGCCTCGGTGACCTTGGCGCCAGCACGTTCGACGGTCACTGCGCCCTTGCCGCTGACGGATGCGACGTTGAACGAGAACGCCTGCGGCGAGCCGATGTGCGGCTGCCCGAGGCGGCTGAAGAGGATGCGCAGCACGGCGTTGGCGTCCGTTGCGGTACCAACGGTGGAGCGCACATTGGCGCCCATCGGCTCCTGGTCGACGATTATGGCCGTCGTGAGGCCCTCGAGCACGTCGACGTCCGGCCGCGCCAGGCTAGGCATGAAGCCCTGCACGAACGCGCTGTAAGTCTCGTTGATCATGCGTTGCGACTCGGCGGCGATAGTGTCGAACACGAGCGAACTCTTGCCCGACCCGGACACGCCCGTGAAGACCGTCAAGCGCCTCTTGGGTAGCTCGAGCGACACGTTCTTGAGGTTGTTCTCGCGCGCGCCCTGCACGCGGATGACGTCGTGGCCGTCTGCGGCGTGTGTAGTCGACTGTTCGGCGGCCGGTCGTTCTCTCGTGCTCATCTAGACTCCGTCGTTCTTGGGGTGGGCGCAAAGGCTCGGCCGCCGCGCCGGCGCGCAGGTCAGGGCCGCTCTTGAATACGGATGAGGTTACCAGCCGGGTCGCGGACGGCACAGTCGCGCACGCCGTACGGCTGCTGCGTTGGTTCCTGCACGACCTCTGCTCCGCTCGCCCTGACGCGCTCGAAGGCGGCGTCAAGATCTTTGGTCGCCAAGACGATGGTGGCGTAGGTGCCCTTGGCGAGCATCTCGTTGATCATGTTGCGCTCGTCGTCCGTAATGCCAGGCGTTGCGGCCGGTGGGTAGAGGACGATGGCGGTGCTCGGCTGCTCTGGCGCGCCGACGGTTATCCAGCGCATGCCGCCGTAACCAACGTCGAGGCGGACCTCGAAGCCGAGGGCGTCACGGTAGAAGGCCAGTGAGGCATCGGGGTCAAGCTGCGGGAGGAAACTGGAGTAGATGGTGATGTCCATGGCCGCCATTCTAGGAGCCCGGGTTCTGCGGCGCTTCTCGATTCCTGACCGGTCTCGTCACTTGCTTCGCGACGCACGCTGGCAGCCCCAAGGTGGCGAGGGCCTCGCGGCGCCGGTAGACGCTGGGCGGCACCCCGACGAGTTCCTTGAAGCGCGCGCTGAAAGTCCCTAGCGAGGTGCAGCCCACCGCGAAGCACACGTCCGTGACGCTGAGATCACCGCGGCGCAGGAGCGCCATGGCGCGCTCGATGCGCCGCGTCATCAGGTAGCTGTACGGCGGCTCGCCGAAAGCCAAGCGGAACTGGCGGCTTAGGTGACCGGCCGACATGTGAACCTCGCTGGCGAGCGCCTCGACGTTCAGCGGGAGGGCGTGATCGCGGTCGATGCGGTCGCGCACGCGCCTCAGCCTGCGCAGGTCGTGCAGCCGCTGCTCGTCCTGGGCCGCGCTCTGGGCCAGTGCGGCGCTCTGAGTATGAGCGGCGTTCTGGCTCGGGATGCGCCCTCCAGCGTCTTGGCTGTCGCTTGCCACGGTCGCGATGATGCCACACTCCGGCTGCGGCGGTAGCCACTGCGGCCACACGCCCGTATGCTGCCGAGCGTGGAGTGGCTGACTAGCGTGAACTGGGTAGACATCCTCGTGTGGGTTGGCACGCTTACCTTCGCTGCCTCCGGTGCGCTGATCGCGGTGCGGCGGCGCTTCGACATCATCGGCGTTCTCGTGCTTGCCACCGTCACCGCCATCGGCGGCGGCTCCATCCGCGACGTGATGGTCGGGGCGTTGCCCCCATCTTCCCTCTCTAACGAGGCGCTCCTGTGGGCCGTTGGGCTCACGGCCATGGCGGTGTTCGTCTTCCACCACCGCCTGCGCGAAGACAGCCGCCTCCTCTACGCCCTAGACAGTTTCGGCCTAGCGCTCTTCGCTGCCCTCGGGGCGGAGCGCGGCATGGCGTACGGCATGGGGCCGTGGGGCACGGTGTTCGCCGGGGCCGTTTCGGGCGTTGGCGGCGGGGTGCTGCGCGACGTGCTCGTCGGGCAGGTGCCCGGCATCTTCTACCGCTTCGGTGACTTCTACGCTTCGGCGGCAGCACTTGGCGCGCTCGCGTACTTCCTACTGCACGGCCTCGATTCCCACCTCGCCCTAGCGGCGGCCGTCGCAGTTACCTTGGTGGTGCGCATCGGCAGCCGCGTGCTGAAACTCAAGTTGCCGGTGCCGCGCTCGGCGCCCACTGGTCGGCGCGACGATTAGCCCGGTTACGGCAGCCACCACGCGAGGCCGTAAGCCGCCGCACCGGCCAGGGTGGCGCTAGCGACGCCACTGCGCCAGCGGAAGACCACAACGGTGACCACCACGCCAACGAGTGCGGCGCTGGCCGCGCGGACCTCCTCACGGCCCAACCCTCCGGCAACCACCTCACGCGCGAACGGCGCGACGTACGGCGCCAAGGCCGCAGCCAGCAGTGCGGCTACGGCCCCCAAGCCGACGCTGGAGAGGAACTTGCCGAGCGGCCCAGCCAAGGCGCCGTTGGAGCGCCCCCGCCCCCCGAAATGCGTGGGTAAGTAGCGGAACAAGTAGGTACCAACTCCTACCGTCACGCACACGAGCACGAACGTGACGCTCACGGGCGCTCCTCTCCGGTAGTGGCGTCCGCGTTACCCGGGATGAAGGCGCCCGCGAGCCCGCCACCGAGCATGCCCAACAAGATCCCCGTGCTGGTACTGAAGAGCGCCGACCCGAGCGCGAAGGCGAGCATGGCGACCACGACGACCGGCCACTGGCGCCGCTCGAGCATGGCGAGGAGCAGCGAGAGGAACAGCGCGGGCATGAGGAATGCGAGTGCCGCGTCGACGGCCGGCCAACGCTCGAACGCCCCGCCGCCGAGGAGGGCACCGACGATCGTGCCAGACACCCAGGCCGCGTAGGCGCCAAGGCCGATGCCCGCCTGCCACGCCTCGCCCCAGCGCAGTTGTCGACCAGCCACACGTGCGGCGGCGCTCGCGAACACCTCGTCTGTCAGACCGTGCGCCCAGAACCAAGACCAGCGGGTGGAGACAACGCTGGCCCCCGTCTGCCGCACCAACGTCAACAGCGCGGGGGCGTAGAGGAGGTGGCGTGCGTTCATGGCTAGTAGGGAGACGACGGCCAGCAGCGGAGACGCGTTGCCTGCCAGGAGCGCAACGGCCAAGAACTGGCTCGCGCCTGCGTAGATGACGATCGACATGAAGGCGGCCTCTGCGAAGCTGAAGCCCGTCTTGGCCGCCGTAACCCCGAACGACACCGCCACGGGAAAGTACGCGAGGGCGATGGGCAGGCTAGCGAGCAACCCGTTCCCGAAGCGCCCAGTGGCCTCTCTCTCCATAAGTCTCTAAGCGTACCCGTCTACGGGCCAACGCCACCAGCCCACGCGCCGGCCCAAGCGCCAGAGCAGGCCAGCCAGTCATGAGGGCCGCTGGATGGCCCGTCGAGTAGCATCTCCAAGTGCTGCGCCGCTTCTTCTCCTACGACGCACCGCACAAGAGGCTGTTCGCCATCGACTTCACCAGTGCGGTGGTTGCCGGCGTGCTCGAACTCGCCTTCCCGCTTGCCGTGCAGCTATTCATCGACCGTCTCTTGCCGAGCGCGTCAGGCGCTCGCCAGGTAGTCGTCGCGCAGGCGCCTGACGCGCGCCCTTGCGACCGTCAGGCGCGGGTCGCCAGGCAGCAGCGCGGCGGCGGCGGCCTCCCAGCACTCGAGGTCGTCCGTGAAGCGTTCGGCCAGGTCGAAGAGCGCGTCACCGTCGCCCGCGCCGAGCGCCGCCTGGCGCAGTACCTCCTCGAGGTCGAGGCGTTCATCTACCACCCCTGGCGCCTCACTCCGCGGCAGTAGCGCGCTGCGGTAAAGCGCCACCGCCTGCCTCACTTCACCCTTCGCGAGGTGCGCGCGCAAGTCGAGCAGGTCGGATGAGAAGGGTACAAGGAAGCGGTAAGGCGCCTCGCTGACCGGCAGGGTCTTGCGCAGGCGGGTGAGCATGGCGCGCATTCCGCTCTTCGTGAACGGCGTCTGGCCGTCCGGAACTAGATACTCGTTGAGCGCCTCCAAGTCGATGCCGTCTGCGTGATGCACGAGCGCAGTCGTCACTTCCGCCATGCGCTGGGGTAGCGGGTGGTTCTTGCCGTTGTAACGCGCGACTGGGGTCCCTAGCAGGCTTAGGCGCAGGCTGGCTTGTGGCACGGAGATGCGGTTCCACACCGGCGCGAGGAGCTCCTCAGGCCCGCTGACGATGCGCAGTGCGATCGGTGCCGCGCCGGCCACGAGCGTAACGGCGTCGGGCGGCAGATTCACGCCCCCGCCCTCGCTTGCAACCATGTAGTAGAGGATGGCGCTAAGCCGATGCTCGGCAGCCAACTCCCGGTCCAACACCGCGCTTAGGAGGTGTGCGGCGGCGTCCTCGTCTCCCGCCACCGCGGCGACCATGCCGCGCGTGAGCTGTGCGACGGTCCACTCGTAACCGCGGTCGGCTTCCGAAAGCCCAACGACGTCGTCTGCGACGCGCCGCGCCTCACCCACCCTGCCAAGCTCGAGCAGCACACGCACGAGCAGGTGGCCGTGCACCGCCCGCGAGCGGCGCGGGCTCGCCTGGTAGTTGGCTAGCGCCAACTGTAGCGCGGCCTCCGGTTGACCCTCCGCTAGTTCGAGGAATGCGAGCGTGCCCCTCAACAACGCCGCTAAGTGCGGGAGGTTGCCCTCTGCGAGCACCTGGGCGTTCTCCAGAACGCCGCGCGTGCCGACGAGGTCGCCAGTCATGATGTTGGCCATGGCGAGGTCGTTGACGAGCTGAAGCCGCCTTGCGCCGTCCCTCACGTCGCCGCGATCGAAGACGTCGAGAGTCCAGCGCGCCCAGCGGGCGGCCTGTGCGTAATCGCCCATGCGTGAGAGGCGCGCAACCAGCATGCCCGCGTTGCGCACGAGGTCGAACGGCCCACCAACGTCGTCGGCCAACTGCACCGACTCTCGCAGCAACTGCAGGGCTTGATCGGGGTCAGGGTGCAACCTGCCGTACTGCCAGAGGGTGAGGGGGGTGCGGCGCGCCTCCACGGCCTGCTTGGCTAGCGCGAAACCGCGTTCGGGTGGCAACGCCCCAGCTCGCCGCGCCCTGAGTTCGGGGGCGAGGTGCACGGTGAGGTGACTATCGACGTCAGGCAGGACCGTGGCCACGTCACCAACGGCAAAGCCCGCCACGAGGCGCCACTCGAGCACGCGTTCGCTTAGCGAGTACTCCGCTGGTAGTGCCGAGAGGAGGAGGTGGAGGCGCGAAAGGAGTCCTTCCTCCTGGTAGCGCGGCCCGGCTTGCTTGAGCAGGTCCTCCACGAGCTCCGGTGCCTTCAGGCTGGCGAGCTCGAGCGCGGCAACCAACTCACCCTCGCGCCTCAGCGCCTGGACGGCCACGGAAGCGTCGACGAGTTGCGCTTCCTGGTAGTCGACGAGGGCGCCGTTTGGGCTTGGGATCGTGATGGCAGGGATGCCCGCCAGGCGGTTGCCGCGTTGCAGCAACTCGGTGAAGCGGCCGTCTACCGCGTGCCACACCTCGTCCAGTTGCGTGGCGGTCACGGCGCGCGGCAGGAGGAGTTCTGCTTCGTCGAGCGGCACGCGCAACTCGTCCGGGCCCAGCAGGGTGGCCCGGGCCGTGACCTCGGCTGGGGGAGTCAGGCCGCCGCGCAGGTCGAGCACCACGCGGAAGCCGTCGTGCTGCATGGCGAGTAGTGCTGGGAGCAGCGGCTCGGTAACGAGTTCCGTCGTGAGGGCAAGCCACAGCGGGCGCACGTCCGCGCCGTAGTGACTCAGTGCAGCTAGCTGGGCCTGGAAAGGAAGCGCCGAACCGAGCAGGCGCGTGCCGATGGCGTCATTGACGGCGCGCGCGAGTGCGTTGCCTTGCGCCACGGCGTCCCCAGCTGCCCCGCGCCCGACCTCGAACCAGGCCACGGTGGCCTTGTCCTTGAGCCCCTCGAGCAGGAATGGCGCACCGTATGGCTCACCGCCCGTGAGGACCACAGGTTTGCTCGCCCCTGTGATGGCGGTGAGTTGGCGTTGTAGCCACATCGTCTCAGGATAGCCGCCGCGTTAGCAGGCGGCTACCTTGAGGCGGGATTCGAACTGATAGCAAGTGGGCTTCTGTTGACTATTCAGGCACCTGTTGGTTATCAGGCGCCCTGCAGTTGCTGCGTGTAGACAGCCGCACCAGCGTGATCGCTGGGAGCATGGGTGGCGTACGTGAGCTGGCGTTCGATCTCGGCGGCGACCTGAAGAACGGTTGCCTGACGCAGAAGCACTTTGTCTCCTACGAACGTGAATGCCGTGGTCGCCTGTAGCTTGCGGAGCGCTTCTTCTCGGTCCATGGTCGAACTCACCCTCTTCCGATGTGGGCCTAAGGCTAGGCGCAAGAACGCTTCAGTGTCGCTTCACGTGGAATGAGAAGGCGGTGAAGCGCCTTTGAAGCGGGTCGCGGCTTACCTTCTCCTCACTACGCCACGGAGGTAATCCCCTACTATGCGCAACCTCAAGAACATCTTCACTGCCCTGATCGTCACCCTCGCCGTATCCGGTCTCGCCGTCGGTAGCGTCGCCGCTTACAGCCCCGCCAGCGCCGTCTTCGCCGGCACGAGCAACCTTCCAGGCGAGTGGGACGTCGGCTGAGCCACCCAGCGGTGTCCTGGGCTGGCGGCTTAAGTAACCGCGGACCGGCGCGCGCATGGCCTACGTCCTACTAAGCCCTGAACTTAGAGATCCCATTCCCCCGAATGCCATCACCATTGGAAGACCTGAAATTCATGTTTCAGCCGATCGCCAGCTTGGCGAGTGAGCCAGACGGTTGGTCAGAAGCGTTAGTTCGCTGGCAGATGCCAGACGGCACCGTCCGCGGTCCGCTTGATATCTTGCCGCGCTGGTTGGCTCCAGCACGGATCGAGATGTTCACGCATTTCACGCTGCTGAGGGGAGCGCAGGCGCTCGCCGCGCACCCTACGGCCCGCTTGTCCATCAATCTAACGCCCGCCCAGATCCACCTTCCGGAGGCGCTGCGCACGTTGGAGGGCATGCTGCCAAGCGTCACCGATCGGCTCTACATCGAGGTGGTCGAAGGTGGCACCTCGGAAACGCCAGCAATGGCGCGCCAGCTATGGCTCCTGCGCGAGCGCTGCGGCGGCATCTACCTAGATGACGTCACCCCGCACGACCTGAGCAACCGCGTCCGTTTCGACGTGCCGGTGGACGGCGTCAAGCTCGACCGCAGCGTGGTGTACACGGCGCTTTACGAGGGTAACGACGACCTGCGCCAGGCGGCGCGGGAGTTCGTGAGGAGCACGAGCGAGCGTTACGCGGTCGTGGTGGCAGAGGGCATCGAGGACTTGTCCGCATGTGAGGAGTTGAGGGCACTTGGCGCGAGCCACGTGCAAGGCTTCGGGATAGCCAAACCCGGCGCTGTATTGCGGACGGCTATGGACGGTTTGCTCGACCTGCCTTCAGGGCGCACGGCGGTACTCAGAGCACCCGTTGCCGAAGCCGAGTTGGGCGCAACGCCACCAAGCTGAGGGCCGCGCCAAGAAACACCGTCGAGCGGCACGCTGCCAGCCGCGCCGCTCGGCAGGGTCAGAGAGAGGGAAGTTCGCGCTAGGGGCGCGACCAGGACACGGGGGTCCTAACTGGAGGAGGCCGCAGTAGGCACTAGCCAACTGCGGCCTCCTTTCTAGCCGCCCACGTGGACTGCGCGATATCCTCCCCGAAACCGCGCCGGTCACCGGCAGCAGGAAGGAGTGACCTTTGCGCTTCAGGTTCGCTCACCTAGCAGACCTCCACCTAGACACGCCGTTCCAAGGGCTGCGCGCCAACCGGCCAGGTTTGGCCGCCACCTTGCGCGATGCGTCACTGACCGCCTGGGATCACGCGGTGACTGCCTGCCTGGCCGCCGAGGTGGACTTCGTGGTCATAGCAGGCGACGTCTACGACGGTGCAGAAGCCGGCGTGAGGGCCCAACTGCGCTTCCGCGACGGGCTGGCGCGCCTTGCCGCCGCTGGGGTTCAGTCCTTCGTCGTGCACGGCAACCACGACCCGCTAGCTGGCCGCTGGTCGGCTATAAGCGACTGGCCGCCAGGTGTCACGGTGTTCGGCCACGACGAAGTAACGAGCGTGCCCGTGGTCAAGCACGGCCAGCCACTCGCGCTTGTTCACGGCATCTCCCACGCACGGCCGGAGGTCACGGAGAACCTCGCGCTGCGCTTCCAGCGCGACAGTAGCTTCGTCGGTTATCAAGTCGGCTTGCTGCACGCGAACATCGACGGGCGCGGCGGGCACGCCAACTACGCGCCGGCCACCCTCGCCGACCTGCGCGCTTCCGGCATGGACTATTGGGCGCTCGGCCACGTGCACGTGCGCGCCGTGCTGAGCCACGAGCGGCCCCTCGCCATCTACCCAGGCAACCTGCAGGCGCGTCACGTCAACGAGACGGGCGAGAAGGGCTTCTACCTCGTCGACGTGGAAGACGGGCGGGCGTCAGCCAGCTTCGTCGAGGTTGGCCTCGTGCGCTTCGACACCATTCACCTGGACATCGCGGGGCTGTCTAGCGTCGCCGAGGTGCACTCCGCGCTGACTACCGAGGCGCGACTTCCGAGAGGCACGGCGCTCACGCATGTCCTGCGCGCTACCCTGCACGGCTCGGGGCCGACTCACAGTGCTCTGCATAAGGCTGGCGAGGCCGGACTCCTCGAGTACTTGGCGGACGTTGCCCCCGCTGGCGTGTGGTGGAACGAGGTCCGGCTGCGCACTAGGCCTGAGCTTGACCGCGAGACACGGCTACGAGCGGGCGACTTCGTCGCTGACCTCCTGACCCTCAGCGACGCACGCAGGCCAAACGCCGCCGAGCACGTCGCTACCCTCGTCGCCGAGTTGCAGTCGCACCCGCAACTCCGTAACGTCGCCGACCACTTGGGTCTCGAGGCGCTGATCGACGAGGCTCAGGCGCTATGGGACGAGGCCGCGATAGCCGCCTTCGACCTGATCGACGCAGAGTTGGCGGAGGGCTAGAGCGTGCGCATAGACCGCGTGGTAGTCACGCGTTTCCGCGGGCTGCACGACCTCGACCTCGAGTTCGGCGCGGGGCTGATGGTCCTGGAGGGCCCAAACGAGGCAGGCAAGAGCACCCTCATGGCCTTCATTCAGGTGCTCCTCTTCCCGACCACGCTGACCGCGACGACGCGGGTGGTTGGCAGCGTCGACATCAGCGTTTCCGGCCGGCGTTACCGCATCTCTCGCAGCGGAGCGCGAGCCACGCAGCGGCTACGTGACCTGGACACGGGTGAGTCACTAGATCTGGCGCACCTCACTGCACTCACCGGCCAGCTTGACGCCAGCGTCTACCGCAACGTGTTCGCGTTCGGACTCGGCGAGTTGCAGTCGTTCGAAGCACTCACCGACGCGGCCGTAAAGGAGCGCCTCTACTCGGCGGCCGTCGCGGGGGCGGGGGCCAACGCCAGTCGCGCCTCCCGTGCGCTAGATGACGAACTGAATGGCCTTCTCAAACCCAGGAGCCCCGCCACGACCCTGGGCCAACTGGCGGGAGAGCTTACGAGCGCGCTCAACGCAGCCCACGCCGCCAGGGGTGAGGCGGCCAACTACTCGGCTGCGGTTCGCGAACGGGACAGAGTGGCAGCGGAGGCAGAGCAGCACGCGGTGGAGCGCGCGGCGGCCGCCGAACGCGTTGGGTGGTTCGCCGCCCTGCTAGACGCATGGCCCAACTGGCAGGCGGGCGCTGAAGCCGCCGTCGAGCTCGCCACCTTGGAGGCCGAATTCGCAGACTACGCGGAGGGCACGGGCGCTGGCCCTGCGCCCGCTGTGTGGCTTGCGCATGCCGAAGACGTCAAGGGGTTGGACGCCGGGCTGGCCGCATTCGAGCAGACTGCGGCCGAGGTAGAGACCCGGCAAAAGGAGCTAAGCCAGCACGTATCCGACTTGCGCGCTGGCCTCCTCGCGTTAGGGCCGCATTGGACCCCTAAGCGGTTGGCTGACTTCGTGGATGGCGCGCAGTGGCGGGCGCGGGCCGCCACCACGAGGGCGGCGATCGAGGAGAAGACTGCGGCCATTGCCCGACTGGAGGGGGCCAAGGCGGAGGCGGAACTTCAGGTCGGCATGGCTGCGAGACGAGAAGACGCGGCCCGTGACGAGCGCGAGCGTCTCCTGCGCGAACCTCTGCTCGTACAGGCGCTCGCGCGGATACTGCCGGAACTCCCCGAAGGTGACGCAGCAGTCGAGCCCGCCCTGGCGCGGCTAACCGAGCACACGCGAGAGCGGAAGGCCGGCATGGCCTACGTGACTGACCTGTCCACCGAGTTGGCTGAGGCGCGTCGCGCGCGCGCCCAAGCCAACGAGCAACTGCAGGCCGCCGCAGTGGAGGCTGGGCGCTGGCAGCGTTGGGTTGGCTGGGCGCTCGTTCTGTGCCTCACGCTCGCCGCTGGCTGGCTCGGGTGGCGCTCAGACCGAGAGTACCTGGCGGCCGCGACTGTCGGCGTGGTGGCAACCATGCTCCTGTGGCCGCGTTGGCGGCGGGCAGGGCCGGGCGCTGCTGCGCTGAGAGAGCTCGAGGAGCGGGCCGCGGGGTTGCATGCTGAGGAGAACGACCTCACTGCAACCCTACAGTCGGCGTTGGCCGGCCTTGGATTGCAGGGCGACGCACGCGCCGCCGAAGTTGCGGCGGCAAGCCGCGAAGCAATGGAACTCGACGCCGCACTCGAGGCGGCCGCCCGCAGCGGGAGGGACTTTGGCCGCGCTGCACGAGAGACCCAGGGCGCTCGCGCGGCCTTTGCAGCGCACGCAGGCAACGCCACGAAGCTCGGCGAGGAACGCACGGCGATACTGAACGCCTGGGCGGAGTGGTGCCGCGCGTCCGGCGTGCCAGACAACTTGCCGCCGGACGAGCTGCCAGCCTTCGTAGCGCGCATCGAGCGGCTGCAGGCGGTGCAGTCTGCCTTCAGGGACGTCGACGCCAAGCTGCGGCCCGCCATGGCGCGGGCCGAGGATTTCCGCGCGCAGGTCGGCACGCTGGCTACGGCGCTCGGCCTGCGCTTCGAACCCGAAGCCGCGGCCGGCACGGTTCGGGAATGGGCGGCGCGCGCCCGGGCGGTGGAGGCTCGCTACCTGGAACTAGAGCAGAAGCGCCTCGATTTGCAGGCAAAGGTTGCTACGGCACTGCGCGATGTCGATGCCCGCTTCGGGACCCGCGTCGACCAGGCACGTGAGGCGTTGGCGGCGAGAGATCCGCATGGGTGGCAGGCGAGCCTCACCGTAGAGGAGGAGCGCGAGCGCACCCTGGCGACCGAGGCACGCAGGCTCAACGAGAAGACCGGAGCGCTCACTCAGAAGCTGGAGGAGGTTGAAGCCTCCGCCGACCTAGCCACGCAGTTGCAGACCGCTGAACGCGTCGCAGCAGAAGCGCGTGCGCACGTGCGACGTTGGGTGGTCGCGCGCCTAGCCAAGGGCCTTATCGACGACACGCTCCACGAGTACGAGCGCACGAAAGTGCCAGAGGTGCTGCGCCGCGCCGGACACCACTTCGGGACCATGACCGCGGGCCGTTACGTGCGCGTTCACCTCCACGAGGGCCGCGAATTGCGCGCGTTCACTCCAAACGACGATGTGCTCACGGCGCCGGACCTAAGCCGCGGCACGTTCGAACAGCTCTACCTCGCCGTGCGCCTCGGCCTCATCGAGTCGTTCTCCGCCGCCAACGTCGCCCTTCCGCTCGTGCTCGACGACGTCCTCGCCAACGCGGATCCTGAGCGCGCTGCGCGCCTTGCGGCGGTGCTGGCCAACCTCGCCGAGCGCCAACAGCTCCTCTTCCTGACTTGCCATCCGCACACGGCCGCGTTGCTCGTTGCGCAGGTCCCGCACGCCAAGCACGTGGTATTGCCGCAACTGGCGGGAGCCACACTTGCGCTTGACGACGGCTCCAGCTGAGCCACCGTTCTACCGACAACTCACGCCCGGCCTTGACACGCCTCCGCCCAAGGGATTAACTGAACCTGACATCTGAATCAGTAGTCAGGTTAGGGCGCGGCGCCAGAGCGGTCGCCGCCCGGCCATCAAGAGGAAGGCTCGAGTTGAACGTACTCCCACGCCCAAGCACAGCGCGCGGCGAGGCAACGCGCCGCAAGCTGCTCACTGCCGCCGAGATCGAGTTCGGGCAGAACGGTTACGTAGCCACCGCCATCTCCGACATCACGGGCCGCGCAGGAGTGGCGCAGGGGACCTTCTACCTCTACTTTCCCTCCAAGATCGACGTGCTACGTGAACTCGTGCGAGACATGGGCAGGCAACTACGGCACGCCCTGAGCGAGGGCACGGCGGGCGCAACCGACCGCCTGAGCGTCGAACGCCTCGGCCTCGAGGCGTTCATCGGCTTCTCCCTCAGCCACCAGAACCTCTACAAGGTCGTCATGGAATCGCAGTTCGTCGACGAGACCATCTACCGCGAGTACTACCAGACCCTCGCGGACGCCTACACCGTCAACCTCGAACGCGCCCAGGCCAGCGGCGACGTGCGCCAAGGCAACGCCAGTGCGCAGGCGTGGTCGCTCATGGGCGTTGCTCACTTCCTCGGGCTGCGTTACGCCATCTGGCGCCACGAGGCGCCACCGCAAGAGATCTTCGACGCCACCTTCGAGCTGATCGCCAACGGCCTCGCTCCCGACTCGGACGGCGCCGCATGAACCGCAACCACGTCGGCATCACCGGACTCGGCACCTACGTTCCGGCCGGGCGTCTAAGCGCCGCCGACCTCGCGGAGGCATCCGGCCTGCCCGAGTGGGTAGTGAGGGAGAAACTCGGGATAACGGCGCGGGTGCTGCCTGGCGCGGACGATCACCCCGTAGCCATGGGCGTAACGGCGGGCGCTCGCGCCCTGCAGGACGCGGGTGTGAGGCCGGAAGACGTCGACGTCGTCATCTCGATGACCGAGGAGTACAAGGAGTACCCGGTTTGGACGGCGGGCATAAAGCTCGCGTACGACGTCGGGGCGCGTAACGCCTACGCATACGACCTTGGCCAGAAGTGCGGCACTGCCGTCCTCGCCCTCAAGCAGGCCAAGGATCTACTCATCGCAGACCCCAGCGTCGACGTGGTGCTCGTGGCCGGTGGTTACAGGAACTCCGACCTCATCCGCTTCACCGACCCGGACGTGCGCTTCATGTACAACCTCGGGGCCGGCGCGGGCGCGGCCGTCGTGCAGCGCAACGCAGGGCACCAGCTGCTTGGCGCCAGCATCGTCACTGACGGCAGCTTCTCCCTGGACGTGCTCGTGCCAGTCGGCGGCACCAAGGAGCCGCTTACGAGCGCCAACCTCGACGATTACCGCCTGCGCGTGCCCGACCCGGCAGGCATGAAAGCGCGACTCGAGAGCACCAGCCTCGACAACTTCGTGACGGTCGTCGAGCGGGCCGTGGCCAAGAGCGGCGCCGCCCTCGCAGACATCGATTACCTCGCCATGCTGCACGTCAAACGCAGCGCCCACGACTACCTGCTCAACCGCCTTGGCTTGACCGAGCGCCAAAGCACCTACCTCAGCGACTACGGCCACCTCGGTCAGGTAGACCAACTCCTCTCGCTAGAGATCGCGCGTGACAATGGCACTCTCAAGCCAGGCGACCTGGCAGTCGCCGTGGCGGCGGGTGTTGGCTACGTGTGGAACGCCATCGCGCTCCGTTGGGCGGGCGCTGCCGAGGCGCCAGCATGATCCTCGACGTCGCGGCCCGGCGCGCCGACCTCACCCCTGAGCGCGAGGCGCTGTGGTGGAACGGGCGCTGGTACACGTACTTCGAACTCAACGAACGCGCCGAGCGCACCGCCGCCCTGCTAGCCAGCATGGGCGTTCGCAAAGGCGACCGCGTGGCCATTGCGGCGCACAACCACATCGGCCACCTCGACCTCATCCTCGCAACGCCCAAGCTCGGGTTCATCTTCGCCCCCCTCAACGTGCGCCTCGCCCAGCGCGAGCTCGAGGGGCTAGGCGCCTATCTGAAGCCAAGCGTTGTACTGCACGACGCCGAGCACGCGCTTGCAGCAGCTGCAGCCGCTGGTGACGGGTCAGTGCTTGACCTGGCGACCTTCGAACGCGAGGTGGCCGCCACTGGCGGTGCCGTGCCCGCGTCAGCGAGTCCAGACTTGGGCCCCGAGGACGTGCAGATGATCCTCCTGACCGGCGGCACCACCGGCCTGCCGAAGGGCGCCATGCTGCCGTACCGCCAGAACTTCTACAACGCCGTCAACACGGTGTTCTCGTGGGGGCTGAACGAGAGCGACCGCGTTGTGCAGGCAACACCCTGCTATCACGCGGCCGTCAACGCCTTCACGACGCCGCTATTCCAGGTCGGCGGGCGCACCATCCTGCAGAGCAAGTTCGACCCGGCAGAGTACCTGCGGCTCGTGGAGGAGCTAGGCGCAACCGTCCTCTTCCTCGTGCCGACCATGTACGCCATGGTCGCCAACGATCCGAGTTTCACCACGCGCGACCTGAGCAGCGTGCGCTGGGCCATCTCCGGCGGCGCCGCCTGCCCAGAGCCCGTTCGTCACGCGTTCGCTGACCGCGGCGTGCGCTTCAGGCAGGGCTATGGCCTCACCGAGGCGGGCGTCAACTGCTTCGCCATCACCCTAGACCAAGCAGAACAACGGCCCGAGTCGGTTGGCAAACCGCTCCTGCACGCAGAAGCAGCCGTGCGCCGGCCGGACGGCAGCGTGTGCAACCCGGGCGAGGTCGGCGAGCTCACGCTGCGCGGACCCCACGTCTTCCTCGGGTACTACGAGCGGCCGCAGGCCACCGCCGAAGCCCTCAAGGACGGCTGGTTGTGGACGGGCGACCTCGCCACCACCGACGCCAACGGCTACTTCACCGTCGCAGGCAGGCGCAAAGAGATGTTCATCTCCGGCGGCGAGAACGTCTTCCCCACCGAGATCGAGAGCGCCCTCTACGACCACCCCGCCGTCAACGAGTGCGCGGTCCTTGGCGTGCCCGACGAGCGCTGGGGCGAAGTCGGCGTGGCGTACGTGACCTTGCGTCCCGGCGCGGCCACCTCTGTGGAGGAACTGCGCGAGCACCTCCTCACGCGCCTGGCGCGCTACAAGGTCCCGAAGCACATCGAACTCACCAAAGAGCTCCCCAAGAGCGGCGCAGGCAAGATCCTCAAGACGACGTTGCGGGAGCGCTTCGAGCACTCCCACGAAGGAGGAGCAGCATGACGGCAGGACAGCGGATCGGCGTGCACGTGCCGCGCCCAACTGGCGGCGCAGCGGCCGACCTCACCATCGACTACGTCCGCGCTGGCGCCGGCGCCCCCGTGCTGCTCGTGCACGGCAACTTCGCCAGCCGCCAGTGGTGGCTCGAACAGTTGGCCGACCCGGCGCCGGGCCTCGACCTCATAGCCCCAGACCTACCCGGCTTCGTGCGCTCAGACCCGCTGCCAAGCGACTGGCCGACGAGCGAGTGGGTTGACGGCTGGGCGGACGCCATGGCCGCGTTCCTGCAGGCGCTCGGCGTCGAGCGCGCGGGCGTCGTTGGGCACAGCCTCGGAGGTGCGGTCGCGCAGACGTTGGCGGTGCGGCACCCAGAACTCGTAACGGCGCTACTGCTCGTGGACGCCGCACCACCGGCCGGGTTCGTGACGCCGGAAGCGCACTTCCCCGTGCTGACCGCCTACCGCACCAACCGTGAACTCCTCACGGCAGGCCTCGGCGCCATCACCCCCACGCGTCAACCCGACTACTTCCCCGCGCTCATCGACGACGCCATGGGCATGGACGAGCGCAATTACCAAGGCAACGCCAGGGCTCTAGGGGCGTACGACCTCACCGGCCGTACCGCCGCAGTAACGGTGCCAGTCACCGTTCTGCACGGCGGCAAGGACCTGCTCGTCCCGGCGGCCGCAGCCGAGGCCACCAAGGATGCCTACCCGAACGCCACCCTCATCACCTGGGAGGACGTAGGCCACTCACCGCCGCTAGAGGCGCCAGCCGCCTTCCGGGACCTACTGACCAAGACCTTCTCGGGGGGCGCCAAATGAGATGAGCCCGCCTGCTACCGCCCAGAAGCCCGACACCCATCAGACACCGGGCAACGCCCGGAGACAGACCTTCCAAGGAGGAAGCATGAAGCGCATACTCGCCACCCTCGTCCTCGCCGTACTCGCCTTCGCTGCGGCGCAAGGCGTGACCATCGGCGTCCTAGCGCCCCTAACCGGCGGCGCAGCTGGCACCGGCCAGGCCCAGAAGGCCGGCTTCGAGCTGGCCCTCGAAGAGATCAATGCAGCAGGCGGCGTACTCGGCCAGCCACTCAAGATCATCATCGAAGACACGAAGGCCGACCCCGCCACGGGCGTGGCCGCCTTCGAGAAGCTCATGACGGAAGACAACGTCGAGTTCATCGCTGGCGGCTACTCCTCCGGCGTGACCCTCGCCCTCGTCGAGTCGTTCAAGACCTTCCAGCCCATCGTCAGCTGGATCGGCGGCGCCGTCTCCGGCATCGGCATCGACAACTTCGACGGCATCGAGGAGCTCCTCGGCCAAGAAGAGTGGTTCTTCCACATTCACCCGTGGGATTACGCCAACACGGAAGCCTCAACCGCCTTCCAGGTCTACACCGGCGTAGACACCGTTGCGCTCCTCCACGAAGACGGCGCGTTCGGCGGCCCAGGCGCTGCCGGCGCTCAGGCGCTCCTGGAAGCAGCCGGCATGAAGGTCGTGCTCAACGAGGCCTTCAAGTCCACGCTGACCGGCGGCACGGGCGACTTCCGCGCGGCCATCAGCAAGGCAGCCGCTAGCGGCGGCGAGATGCTCTACTGGATCGCTTACGACGGCGACGCCCAGCCCCTGGTCAGCCAAGTCCGCGAACTCAACTACCACCCCAAGTACATCTTCGGCGCCCCTCCGGGCTGGCCATCCGACTTCGACAAGGTGCCAGAAGCGCAGTGCGTCACCGGCATGATCGGCTACCTGCCCAACCTGCCGAACCCTGAAGCGCAAGCGTTCCTCACCAGCTACCAGGCCATGCACGGCACGGCCCCCGACAACTACATGGCCGCCCTGGCATACGCCAACCTGTGGAGCTACGCCGACGCCATCAACGCGGCCGGCACCACCGATCAGGCCGCCGTCATCAAGGCGCTGCAGGAAGGCACCTTCCGCTCGCCGATGGGCGACTGGAGCTTCAAGCCCTCCATCGAGGCCCTGCACCAAGGCTTCGGCGCCGAGATGTGGTTCATCTTCCAGTTCCAGAACGGCGTCCGCGAGATCGTCTGGCCCGTCGACATCAGCACCTCGCCACTGCAGACCTGCCCGTAAGGTTCGCGGCTAGCAACTGACAAGCAACCGCCGGGGAGGGAGCAACCCCTCCCCGGCAACCTAGAACCGCGAAGGGACGCGCACGCTCCAACGTCATGGACCTATCTCTATTACCGCAAGCGCTCGTCTCGGGCGTTCTCGCCGCCGGCCTCTACGCGCTGGTGTCCGTTGGGTTGGCGCTCGCCATCGGCGTCATCGGGATCGTCAACTTCGCGCACGGCGAGTTCTTCATGGTCGGGGCGTTCCTCGCCTACCAGCTCTTCGTAAGCTTCGGCTTCGACCCTCTCTTATCCCTGCTCTTCGTGGCACCCGCGCTGTTCGTCATCGGGGCCATCATCTACCTATCTTCCATCCGCTTCGTACTGAAAGCGCCGGAGCTGAACCAGATGCTCCTCACGTTCGGGGTCGGCATCATCCTCCAGAACCTAGCGTTGCTCATCTGGGGCGGCGACCCGCGCACCATCGCCCGCGTGCCGTACCGCGCCATCGGTTACAAGATCGGCAACATCAGCATCGGCCTCGTACCGCTTGGCAGCTTCGTCATCTCGCTCATCCTCGTCGCCGCCCTCTACTGGATGCTGGCGCGCACACCACTAGGGCGCGGCATGCGCGCGGTGGCGCAGAACCGCATCGGGGCCGGCCTCGTCGGGCTCGAGGTGAACCGCATCTACCTCATCGCGTTCGCCATGTCCGCGCTGCTCGCCGGCATGGGCGGGGTGATGATCGCCGTCATCCAGTCGCCGACGCCAACCATCGGCTTCGGGTTCACGCTCAAGGCGTTCGCGATCGTAGTGCTTGCCGGCCTGGGCAACATCCGCGGGATCACCATAGCCGCCATCGTCGTGGCGTTGTCCGAGTCGTTGGTTGCCACCATGGTGCCCAACGGCGACTCGCTGCGCAACGCCGTCTTCTTCGCCATCATCTTCGTGGCGCTCGTCGCGCGCTCGCGCCGGGCCTATTAGGGGAGCGTCATGAAGCCACGCATCAACCCACTAGGCCGCGACTTGCTCCTCGCCCTGCTGTTCTTCGCGCTGCTGCTCTTCCTGCCGCCCCTGTTGAGGGGCGCGTTCGGGCGCGCGTCCGTAAGCTACTTGTCGCTCGGCATCAACGCCCTCGTGCTCGCCACTCTCGCGCTGTCATGGGACTTGCTCGCCCGCACCGGCCAGTTGTCGTTAGCACACGCCGCCTTCACTGGCGCGGGCGCGTACTCAACTGCCATCTTGCTGCGCATGGCCGACGTGCCGCTCTGGCTCGGCATTCCGCTAGGCGGCGTGGTCGCCGCACTCCTCGCGTTGGCGTTGGGGTCGGTGACGCTGAGGCTTTACGGCATCTACTTCGCCATCGCAACGCTGGCGTTCACCGAGGTCCTCAAGACGGTCGTGCAGGAACTACCAACCAAGATCGCGGGTGGTGCGCCGGGCATGAACGTGACTGCGCTCTTCAGGCCCACCCTTGCGCCGGGCATGGAGCGCTGGGAGCTAGCCTTCGTGCGTAACCAGGGCTACTTCTGGGTCTACGCCGCGCTGCTGCTCGTTGCCGTCATCATCTCCATCTTCATCCAGCGTTCGCGCTTGAAGTCGGCGTTCACGGCCATCCGCACCAACGAACTCGTGGCGGGCGTCATGGGCGTCAACCCTGCGCGCCTCAAGCTGCTCGCCTTCGTGCTCTCCAGCTTCGTGGCTGGCACCCTCGGCGCGGTTGAGGCCCACCGGCTCGGGAGCGTGAGCCCAGATGGCGCCTTCGCCGTCTCCACCACCGTTCTCGCCCTGGTAACGCCGATATTCGGTGGCCTCTATACCACCGTCGGCCCCATCCTCGGCGCCCTCGTGCTGGCTGGCCTCGAGGAGACCCTCAAACGTACCTTCGCTGACGGCTACCTGATCGGCTACGGCATCGTGCTGGTGGCGTCGATTCTTTTCATGCCGCGCGGCCTCGTCGGGCTGTTGAGTGGCATTGCCAAGCGCCTGAGGCGGCCAGGCGGAGGCCAGGAGGGCGGCATGAGTAGTGCCCGCGCCATGACCGACGAGCCGTTCACGGCTCCGGAGGAGACGCCATGAGCGCAGCGCCGCTCCTGAGCGTCACGGGCCTCAGCAAGAGCTTCGGCGGCCTGCGCGCCGTGCACGACGTCAACTTCCAAGTGTTCCCTGGCGAGATCTTCGCCATCATCGGGCCGAACGGCGCTGGCAAGACGACGACCCTCAACCTCGTCTCCGGGCTGTTGGCGCCTAGCGCCGGCAGCATCACCCTCGCGGGGCAGGACCTCACCAGGCTGCCGTCTCACAAACGCTGCCACCTCGGCCTTGGCCGGGCGTTCCAAGTCGTGCAGCCGTTCCCCGAGATGACCGTGCTGGAGAACGTGCTCGTTGGCGCTCAGTTCGGCTCAGCTAACGTGAGCGCCGCCGAGGCGAACAGGCGCGCCGAGGTCGCGCTCGAACGCTCCGGACTGGCCGCCCTGAGCGACCGCCCCGTCGAGGACCTCAACCTCCTGCAGGAGAAACGCCTCGAGATCGCCCGCGCCCTAGCCACCAAGCCGCAGGTGCTGCTGCTCGACGAGGTCATGGCCGGCCTTAGGCCTGCGGAGGCGCGGCTGGCCGTCGAGCTCGTGCGTGACGTGCGCAACGAAGGAATAACTGTGGTGTTCATCGAGCACGTCATGCCGGTCGTGCGCGACTTGGCCGACCGCGTACTCGTCATGGACCACGGCTCCGAACTCGCGATAGGTACCTACGCGGAGGTGACCGCCAACCGCATGGTGGTCGAGGCGTACCTCGGCAAAGAGGAAGACGAAGCGGAGGAGGGTTCGTGAGTCAGGCCCTTGACATCGAGCGGCTGAGCGCGGGCTACGGCAAGATCACGGTGCTGTGGGAGATTGACCTGCACGTGGAGGCCGGCGAGCTCGTGACGATCATCGGCGCCAACGGCGCTGGCAAGACCACGCTCCTGCGCGCCATCAGCGGCCTCATCCCTACCCGTACTGGCAGCGTGAGCGCGTTCGGCAACCGCCTAACGGGCCTCAGCGCCGCGCGCGTGGTGCGCTCGCAAGTCGGTCACGTGCCGGAAGGACGGCAGCTCTTCCCGCTCATGACGGTCGGTGAGAACCTGGAGAGCGGCGCCGAGTACCTGCCGCACGCGCGCGCCAACAGCAAGCGCAACCGCGCGTTCGTGTACGAACTCTTCCCCCGCCTGGAGGAGCGCCGCGGGCAGCTCGCTGGCACGCTCTCGGGCGGCGAGCGCCAGATGGTCGCCATCGGGCGCGCGCTGATGAGCAACCCGCGCCTGCTGCTAGTCGACGAACCGTCGCTTGGCCTCTCCCCCAGCCTCGCCCTCACCGTCTTCAAGGCGCTCAAGCAGATCAACGAAGACGGCGTGACCGTAGTGCTGGTCGAGCAGAACGTGCAGCAGTCGCTGCGGATCGCCGACCGCGGTTACGTCCTCGAGAACGGGGAGATCGTCAAGCAGGGCACGGGCCGCGAACTCCTCGGCGACCCGGCCGTGCGCGAGGCTTACCTATCGATGTAATGCCCTAGGGCGTGAGCAGCACTTGCACGTGCAGCGCCGCATCGTTCTGCGGGAGGTCGGACGGGTTGTCCCGCGCCAGCACGATGGTGGCTGCGCCGTCGTGGTCACCCGCCTCGAAGGTCACCTGGCCCTCGAACGGCACGAGGTCGGTGGTCATCCAGTCGCCTTGCGCCGTAACGATGCCCTGGCCGAGCACCGTGCCGTCGTCAGCCACGACCGTTACTGGGAACGACCCCTCGAAGTACCACTGCCCAACGGCCTCGCCACTGAGTTGCAGTGGGCTCGTCACGCTAGCGCCGGCCAGCGGCGAGGCCAGGCGGATGAAGGGTGCGAGGTCAGAAGTGCCCGAGGCCGGCCACGTTACGCTCCGGTTGCCAGCTGGCAGCTTCAGGCTCATGCGCTTCAGCACGTCGCTTAGCTGACCGAGCACCGTTTGGCGGTCAGCGGCGGTGAACTCCGTGATGGTGCCGGTCGGGTAGTTGCCGAACTGCGACTCGACGACGCGGCTCGTGAACTCGTAGCAGCTTCCCGCCACGTACAGGCGGCGCAGCTCGCCATTGGCGTAGGTGCCAGCCGCACCGTCCATGAGCCCAGAAAAGCGTGCGGTAGACGCGGCGTCTGGGCCGTCAGGTTCGACAACCAATCCGGGCTGCAGTGACTGGTAACCGGACGGTTGGGCTAAGAGGCACGAAATCTGCGAAGTCAGGTCCGCGCGCACCTCGATGGCCGTGCCCGCCGCGCTGAAGTTCGTGCCCGCGTAACTCCCTCGAGGCAAGTAGAGGCAGTAGTCGAAGCCCTCGTCGCACGGCGGGATGGTGGCGGTGGCGAGTAGCGGCTCACCCGCGACGGCGAGGCTGAGGTCGGCTGGCGCTTGCAGGGTGACTACGCCGCCGGTGAGCGTCAACGAGATCTCTGGTGAGAGGCTCTCGGTTGGGGTGTGCGTGGCCGGTGCGGCGGGCTCGGACGTAGCGGCTGGTGGCGCAGCTACGGCTCCCGGTTGGGCTGTCGGTTCAACCGCCGGTTGGGCGGGCGCCGCGGCTGCTGGCGGCGCATCGTTGGCCTGCGACCGGTCCGGCTCGCCAGCCAGCCGTGTGATCACCACGGCGACGAGCACAACTACGATCACCGCGGTTAGGAGTACTGAGTACCTGCGCTTCATGGACGCCATGTTGCACGCTTCGCAGGTGTGGAGGTCTGTGCGCGCCGCCGCTGGGCCTCAGCAGTCCTTAACGTTCCGCCCTTGGTACCTCAAGCCTGCGTCGCGGCCAGGCCGGCTGCCACCTCCGGCAGCACCTCACCCAGCCCGGCATCCAAGCGCAGGCTGGCCTCGGCGTCCGCGCGCGTCGGGCCCTGGTTCACGACCGCGACAGGCTTGCCTTGCGCTATGGCGGTCTTCACGAAGCGGTAACCGGAGAACACCTCGAGGGACGAGCCGAGCACGAGCAGCGCGTCCGCCGCGGCCAACCACCTACTCGCCTGGTCAACGCGCACGCGAGGGACGTTCTCGCCGAAGAAGATGACGTCCGGCTTGAGGACGCCGCCGCACACGGTGCAGACCGGCACCCGGAATGACTGGGTGAGGGTGTCGGGAAGCGCGGCGTCGCCGTCCGGAAGGAGCGCGACTTGCAGGCCCGCGAACTCGGGGTTGAAGGCGAGTAGCCGCCCCTGAAAATGCTCGCGGGCTTCGCGCGTACCGCACTCGAGGCAAGTGACTAGCGCGAGGTCGCCATGCAACTCGATGAGCGCCCTCGTACCTGCTTTACGGTGCAGCCCGTCCACGTTCTGCGTCACGACGCCCGCCGTCAGACCCAAGCGCTCGAGTTCGGTCACGGCGAGATGCCCAGCGTTCGGCTGCCTCTCCGCCATGCCTGCCCAACCGACGGTGCTGCGCGCCCAATAGCGGCGCCTGGCCTCCTCGCCGCTCGTGAACTCCTGGAACGTCATCGGCTTAGGCGCAGGAGTGCGGCGATGAACGCCGCGGTAATCGGGGATGCCGGAGTCGGTCGAGATACCCGCGCCCGTTAGGACGAGGCTCCGGCCTCCAGCGAGGAAGGCAGTCAAGGCCTCCACGCCAGCGCGCTCGTTGCTCATGCCCGATGCTACCGAGCGCAGGACCTCGCATGGGCCGCTCGCGCGACCCTAACGCGGTAGCATCGCGCATGCTCAACCACGACACCTACGCCGCGCTCATCGATCAGGGCCGCAGCGCCGGAGCCGACTACGTGGAGGTCTACGCCGAGCGTTGGCGTCGCCGCCTGCTCAGATCCATCGACGCCAACGTCGAGGAGGCCACCAGTAGCTTGCTCTACGGGGCTGGCATCCGCCTGTTCTTCGGGACGGACGTCGTGTACGGCTACACGAACGACCTATCTGACGCGGCTTTGGGCGAGCTCCTAGGCAACCTGCTTGCCGTCCGCACTAGCGCAGGCGGCGCAGCTGGCGTGCCTGACGCGGAGGGCCGCGGCGGCCTCGACCTGCGCGTCCGCGACGCCGGCCCGTTCATCCACGCACCGGAAGTCCCGTTCGATGCGCGCAGTAAGGCTTGGCGGCTAGAGCGCCTACGCGAACTAGACGCGGCCGCGCGCATAGCTCCGGAAGTCAAGCAGGTGGAGGGGCGCCTGCTCGAGTGGGAGCAGGACGTCTCGGTCGCGAACTCGGATGGCGTAGTGGCCGATGACCGCCGCGTACGCACGCGCCTCATAGCGCAGGTAATCGCGAGCAACGGCGTAGACACGCAGTCCGCGCACGACGGCCCCGGCCTCTCCATGGGGTTGGAACTCCTCGACGTCCACCCGCCCGCCGCGATCGGGCGGCGCGCGGCAGAGGTCGCGCTTCTCAACCTGAACGCCCGCAAGGCACCGGCAGGCAGCATGCCGGTGGTGATTGGCAACGCCTTCGGCGGCGTCATCTTCCACGAGGCGCTAGGGCACCTGCTTGAAACGACGGCCGTCGCGCGCAACGCGTCGGCCCTCACGGGCAAGCTGGGCGAGATGGTGGCGTCCGACGTCGTTACCTACGTCGACGACGGCACCACGCCGCACGGTTGGGGCTCTTCGCGCTTCGACGACGAGGGCGCGCAGACCGAACGCACCGTGCTCATCAACGCAGGCGTGCTCGAGAGCTACATGGTTGACCGGTGGGGCGCGCTCATGACGGGCTACCGCGCGACGGGTTCTGGCCGCAGGCAGGACTACACGTACGCCCCCACCTCGCGCATGCGCAACACCTTCGTTCTCCCCGGCACCACGCCGAAGGAGGAGCTGTTCGCTGGCATCGAGTTCGGCCTATACGCCAAGTCGATGGGCGGCGGGCAGGTAATGCCTGGGTCCGGTGAGTACAACTTCGCGGTCGACGAGGGTTACCTCATCCGCAACGGTCAACTAGCAGAGCCCGTGCGCGGCGCCATGCTCGTCGGCAAGGGCCCCGAGTCGATCAAGCGCATCGTGGCAGTGTCCGACGACGTCTCGACGGCGCCAGGCATGTGCGGGTCGATGTCCGGGTCGCTGCCGGTCGAGGTGGGTCAACCGCACCTGCTGGTCAGCGAGCTGATCGTGGGCGGTGAGGCCTGACCTCAGCAACTACTGCTGCGGCGCACGAGGTGAGTGCTGAGTAGTGTGCTGCCAACGAGCGGTTGGCCTGACAACTGCGCCATCAACTGCCGCGCGGCGCGGCGGCCCAGCTCGACGACGTCGGCAGCCACCGTCGTGACGCCTGCGGCTACGGCTTCGGGTCCATCGCCGAACCCAACCACGGCAAGGTCCTCGGGCACGCGTAACCCAGCTGCCCGCATGACGGCCTGCGCCTCGATGGCCATGAGGTAGTCGGCCGCCACCACGGCGTCGCACTGCCCGCCGCCGGCTAGGAACGCGGCCAGGGCGTCGGCGGCCAGGCGCGGCGTGAACTCGCCACGCAAGTAGTTCTCGGGTGGGACCGTCAGGCCGTGGCGCACGACCTCGTCGCGGAACGCCGACTCGCGCTCTCGGGCGTCTAGCTGCGACGCGTCGCCGCCAACAAACACTGGCAGGCGCCTGCCGCAGGCCTCCACCACGTGCTGCATGAGCAGGGCAACGCCCTGGTGGTTGTCGAACATCATGGTCGGCAGCTCGAGGTCCTGCGTGTCGTGGCTGATCAACGTGACTGGCAGGCCGGACTCCGCGACGACGGCCAGGTGGTCATCCGCCAGCGCGTTGGCTAGGACCATCACGCCGCGCGCGCCTCTGAGGACCTCGGCCACCTCCGCCCGCACTGCGTCTGGCGAGAGCAGGCCGACTAGGGGGTGGGCGACGAGGCCCAGCCCGTTGGCCGCCGCAACTTCCTCTACGCCCTGCAGCACGCTCAATTGGAACACGCCCTCAAGGTTGTTGACCAACACGGCGATGGTGCCAGCGGCGCGCTTCACGCAACCAACCCGAGTTCCGTGAGGTTGGCTAGCGCCACGGCGCCCATCGCGCCAAGGCGGTTGGAGTACGCCAGGGTCAACTCGAGGTCGTCTAGCGCTCCCGGACCGAGCAGCAGGCTCGCTTCTGCGGCCAAGCGCTGCAAGAACGCCTCCCCAAGGTCGGTAACGCCGCCAGCCAACGAGACTTGCGTTGGCTGCAGCAAAGAAACGATCCAGGCGAGCGGACGGGCCAAGCCGGCGGCAAGCTCGAGCACGAGCTGCCTTGCGGTTGCGTCGCCGCGCTCCTCTGCGCTCCTGACGTGCAGGTAGCGCAAGTCGCCGCCCTCCGGCAGGCTGCTGTGAGACTCGCCGCGCAGTTCGGCCGCGCGCAGCTTGAACGCCGTCCAACCGAGGCGGAGTTCGTCGATCATCGGCCCAGACAGCTCGCTACCGAAGTGTGCGCCGCTAGGGTGCAGCACGACGCCGAGCTCGAGGTCCTCGTCGAGGGTGACGGTGACGAGGGTGCCGGTCGCGGCGCTTCCTTGCGGCCCGAAACTATGCTGCCCGAGCGCGCAGAGTTCGGCCAAGTTGCCGACGTGCACTGGCACGCCGAGCCTGGTGGCGAGGAGCTCGGCGAGGGGTGAATCGTCTAGGTTGAGTACCGCCGACCGGCGCACGACGCCAGTACCTGGCCTCACTCTGCCTGGCACGGCAACGCCGACGGCTAGCAGTGGGGCGTCCAACTGCGGCAGCAGCGCGGCGACGACGCTCTGCACGGCGCTAACGACCGCCTCCTCACCCGAGCCGCGCAGGTCGAGGACGTGAACTGCGCTGCTCTCGCCCGCCAGGTCGGTGAGGACGGCGCTAACGCGCTTACCGCTCAGCGCCACGCCGATCAGGTGCCGCGCGCGCCGGTTGAAAGCGAGGAGCGTAGGGCGCTTGCCGCCGCTGCCGCTGGCGCGCCCGAGCCCCTCTTCGATGACGAGGCCCTCGTCGATGAGTTCGCCAACGAGGTTCGAGATGGTCGGCTTGGTCAACCCGGTCACGGTGGCGAGGGCAGCGCGGGTGTTGACCTCGTCCTGGTAGAGCATGCGCAGCACGAGGCGGCGGTTGTGGTCGCGCAGCTGCTCACGCGTGGCCTTGATGGGCGTCATGGGCGAACCATACCGGGTTAACGCGCGGCCTCAGCGCCGTGCGGCCGGAGCGCGCACGCGGCTGGCCGCACGGTCCGGATGGCGTCCCAGGCGGCGGGGTCCTCACCCCCGAGCCCCCAGATGGCAACGCCGCCGCCTAGTGCGCCTGCTGCTGCGAGCGCGGCCAAGCGGCCCGCGGTGGTTGCGCCGTCAGACACGTAAACGGTCTGCTTCGGCAGGCCGGTAACGTCGAGGTCGACCCGGAGTTCGAGGCTGTCTGGTTCGCGCTGCGGGGTTAGGCCGAACTGCGTGATCAGGCGCTCCGTTGCCTCCCAGGTCGTGGCTGCGGCGGGTGGGCGGCCGCGCTTCCAGGTGTAGCCGTAAAGCGGCATGCCGACGAGGAGTTGCCTCTCGCCTACTGCGCTGAGCCCGTACTCAACGACTCGCGCGACCCACGAACGCGGCGCCACCGGCCCTGGTGCTTCGTTGCGGTTCGTGAAGTCGTAGGTCATGACGTTGAAGAGGTCGGCTGCCGCCGCGAGGCGCGGCCAGTCCTGAGCCGCTGCGCTCGGGAAGCCGCTCGGGTTCGCCTCGGTTTTAGCGTGCACCGTTACTGAGAGAAGCTTGCCGCGTTCATGCATGGCCGCCCCAAGCGCCTCGACGAAGCCACTGAAAGTAGCGCGCGTTGCGAGTGGGAACATCTCGTAGTCGAGGTCGATGCCGTCGAAGTCACCGGCTTCGACGAGGGCAACGAGGGCAGCAACGTGCGCGCTTAGCAGCGGTTCGGCCATGAAGGTGCTGTGGGTGGCGAACACGCTTGGCAAGACGAGCAGGCCAGCTGCGCGCCAGGCCGCAACCTGATCCTCCCAGTTGGTGCCAGCTTGGGAGAGGATGGCGCCCTCGGCATCTGGCGTGAACCAGAACGGGAAGACGATGTCTATGACGTCTGCGCTGGCGATTATGGTGTCGTAGCCGCCGGGGTGGTCAGACGACGGGTACCAGACGGCAACGCACCAAGATGGCGGCGCGGCAGCTAGTGCGCTGGCCGCCGCTAGCAGGCAGGGCAGCACCGCAGCTAAGCGCTTCACGGCCGCGCCTGATCGTCGCCCAGCACGGCTGCTGGCAGGGCAACTGGCAGCCGCCCTCGCCCCTCCACCTCACCGCACAGCACCCGCGCAACTGCCTCCGTTTGTGGTTCGCGCCTGCCATAGCTGCATACGGCGCGGCGCACGCCGTCTGCCGCCGCCACGTCGAGTGGGGTGCGTAACGCCACGAGGATGGGGTCTGCGCCCATGGCAACGAGGCGGCGCAAGAGGCTCAGTTGCGCCTCGTCGCCAGCTGCGTTGACGGTGGCCACCACGACCTCGCCCGCGCCTGCAGCGCGCCACGCGGCTACTTGCGCGGCGACGACGTCGACGGCTGGCGCTGGGGCGCCACGCTCAAACACGACCTCGGTAGTGTCTGGCACGCGCGCCCGCAGTTGCGCTGCCAGGCAGCTTGCTCCGCCTGGCGCCGTCTCGGCAGGCGTCAGGGCGCCAGCTGCCACGCTGACGACGAGCAGGCGCGCACGCTGTGCTAGGCGTGGATCGCCGCGCACCACGGTGATGGCGGCTTCTGAGCTGACCCGGGCAACCTCGCGGTGCCCTTGGCTGCCTATCACCGTCAGGGGCGGCAGTTCGGTTGGCAGGCGGCGCCTAACCGCCAGCACGCGTGCAGCGCTGGTGGGGTCCGTCTCAGCTTCTAGCTCACGCACTAGCTGGTGCTGGTCAGGGAGGTGCCCGAGCATGGCGAGGTCTGCGCCAGCGCGCACGGAGCGTCTGGCGCGCTCCACGCCAGGCAGGTCGCCGACGGCGCTCATGTCGAGCGCGTCCGTGACGACAAGACCGGCGTACCCCAGCTCGTCACGCAGCAGCCCGGTGAGGATGGCGCGTGAGTGCGTGGCAACGGCGCCGTCTAATGCTGGGTAGACGGCGTGGCACGACATGATGGCGGCCACGCCAGCCTTGATGGCGGCCACGAACGGCACGATCTCACGGCGCTTGAGGAGTTCGGGCGCCGCGGTGATGACGGGGGTGGAGTGATGGCTGTCTAGTTGCGTGTCGCCGTGACCGGGGAAGTGTTTGGCCGTCGCGAGCACGCCCAAGCTCTGCATGCCGGCGATGAGCGCCGCGCCAAGGGCAGCGACTTGCTGCGGGTCGTCACCGAAGGCCCTTACGCCCATCACGTCGCTGGCTAGTTGCGTGGCGAGGTCGAGGACGGGCGCGAAGTTCATGTTGCACCCCAGCGCAAGGAGTTCGCTGCCGAGCACCTCGCCGGTGCGATGCGCTAACTCGAGTGAGCCGGCCGCCCCTAGCGCCAGGTTGCCAGGGAGTTCGGTGGCGCCGTGCCCGACGGCCATGAGCTGGCCGCCCTCCTGGTCTATGCCGATGATGGGCGGCGGGTGACCGCCAGCGGCCGCAGCGGCCATGAGGCTGAGGTTCAACTCGCGCAACTGCGCCAAGGAGGCCACGTTGAAGTTGAAGAGGCACACGGCACCTACCGCACCGGATTCCAGCGCGGCCAGCACCCAGGCGGGCGCTTCGTGGCCACGGAAACTGATCATGCATGAGCCCATTAGCGACGTCAGCCTTTCGAACCCGTGAGCGCAATGCCCTCGGTGAAGTAACGCTGGGTGAGGATGAACACAACTAGGACGGGGATGACGAAGAGTACGCTGGCCGTCATGATGTCCTGCCACGGTATTGGCGACTCCTGCAGGTTGTTCTTCTGCGCAACGTAGATGGGCATGGTGAACAGCTCGGCTTTCTGCAGGTAGAGGAGCGGCTGCACCAGGTTGTTCCACTGGCCGACGAAGAGGAAGACCGTAACGGTCGCTACGGCCGGCCGTGAGAGCGGCAAGATGATGAGCCACAGGAGCTGCAGTGGGTTGGCGCCGTCTATCAGGGCCGATTCGTCTAGTTCGCGTGGGAGCGTGAGCATGAACTGCCGCAGTAGGAACACGAGCGCGGCACCGCCAGCGAAGAAGCCGGGCAGGGTGATGGGGTTGAAGGTGCGCAGCCAGCCGAGCTCGAAGAAGAGCACGTACTGGGGAACGAGCGTGGCTTGCGCAGGCAGCATGAGGGTGCCGAGCATGAGGCCGAAGACTAGGTCGCGGCCCGGCCAACGCAGGCGGCTGAACGCGAACGCCACGACCACCAGGCTCGAGACGGTGCCGAGTAGCACGATGAGCACGGTGTAGAGGCTGTTGCCGTACGCGCGGTAGAAGTTCTTCTCGGCGAGTTGCTTGGTGTAGTTCGTCCACTGCGGGGTCTCAGGGAAGATGCTGAGTTGCGCCTGGCCTACCTCCTCGATGGTCTTAAGTGACGTGCCTGCCATCCAGGCGACCGGGAAGAGGAAGAAGATGCCAGCCCCGATTAGGACGGCGTAGAGCAGTAAGACACCGGTGGCGCGCCAGCCGCGGCGCCAGAAGCGCAGGCCAGCGCGGTCGCTGCGCTGGCGGCGTACGCGGGGGAGGGCGCTCGTGTCATTCATAGTGGACCCACCTGCTGTAGCGGAACTGTGCCACCGTTAGGAGCACGATGAGCACGGCCAAGATCCAACTCGCGGCGGCACCCTGAGCGATCTCTAGTTGCCTGAACGTGCGGACGAAGAGGAAGTAGGCGGCGGAAGCGATGCTCTGCTCGGTCTGGGTGTTCTGGATGATGTAGACGGCCTCGAAAGTCTGCAGCGCAGCGATCAGCCCGATGACGACGTTGTAGAACATGGCTGGCGAGATCATCGGCATGGTGATGTTCTTGAACCTCTGCCAGCCGGTCGCGCCGTCCACGCTTGCTGCCTCGTAGAGGGAGCGCGGCACGCCTTTGAGGGCCGCGAGGAAGATGAGCATCCCTGCCCCTGAACTCCACATGGTTATGAGCACGAGCGACGGTTTGGACCAGAGTTCGCTAGAGAGCCAGAGCGGCACGCGGTTGGCGTCCGGGAACTGCGCTACGACTTGACGGAAGAGGGCGAAGTGGTGGTTCGCCGCGTCGGTTGCTGCGGCGACGGTGTCGTAGGCCGCGAAGTAACGCACGCCGTCCATGGTTGCGCCGATGGCGAGGAGCCCGAACAGTGCCCCGACGCCGCCGAGCAGCCAACGCTGCCGTGACGCACCGCGCACGTAGCCGATGATGGCGGCTACTCCAACGAGCACGGCGAGCAGCCATAGTGCAGACGGCGCCTGCGCGGCATACCCGGTGGTCAGGTAGTCGAGGTCGGTTGCTGCGCGCAAGCTCGAGCGTTGCGTCATGAGGTCGAAGAGCGTGCCGAGGCGACCGAGCAAGCGCGGTACGAAGCTACCGCCGGTGATGGCGCGCACAACGAGGAGTACGAGAAAGATGGTGCCGACGATCTCTACCACCGTGCGCGCGAACGTGCGCCGCGTTGCCTCAGAGGCCGTGAAGTAGAGGGCAAGGCAGACGCCGAGGCCGAGGAGCGCTGGCATGGTGTACATGAGGGGCCCGACTGGGTCGGCGCGGGAAACGCCGATGAAGAAGGCGTTGAAGCTCTCGACGACGAAGATGAACGAGCGGTAGAGCCAGTCGAACGGCGGGAAGAGCTCAGCGAAGCGCTTGAGCGTGACGTTGATGAAGCCGCCGTTGCTTGCCAGCATGTAGCGCCATGCCAGCAGGATGGCCGGGCCACCAGCCAGGATGACTGGCACGTAGAACACGAGCCGGAAGAACGCCATGCCCCGCAACGGCTGCGCTACGAGGATGGCCATGAGCAGCGCGGTCGCTATCTGGAGCGGCACCCCAACGATGGCGTAGTAAGCGGAGTTGTACATGGCCTGCACGAAGCGCCGGCCGTACGCGCCAGCTCCAGCGAGGAGGGAGCGATAGTTGTCTAGGCCGATCCACTCCATCGAGCGCCCTAGTTTGTAGTCGGTGAACGAGTAGTAGAAAGAGAGTAGCGCCGGCCCGAGCACGAAGATCACGAACCCGAGCAGCCAGGGCGAAACTAGCGCGTAACCCCAGAAGACCCGGCGGCGTTGCAGCAGGCCGGCGCCGCGGGCAGCGCTGATGCTCATGGCCAGTCGGCCAACGAGGTAGCTGCCTAGGACGATGAACGCTACGGTCCCGAGCGACCAGTACAGGTTGTTGAGCCGGGCGGCTACGGCCAGGTCCATCGTCAGGTGGTCCTTCGCAAGATAAGCGTGGGGGCGCCACTGTGGCGCCCCCTTCGAGGGTCAGAGGAAGCCGTTGTCCTCGAGGATGGCGTCGTACTCCTCCTTGAGGGCCTCTTGGGTGTCGGCTAGGCTCTGCTGGTCTGAGAGGAACATGCTGATCTGCTCGACGAGGAGCGGGCGCAGTTCGGCGCTGGCGCGGATGTCCGAGAAGGCGCGACCGTAGTCGACCGCGGCGTCTAGCATGGCGTTCCATACCGGGTTAGCGCGGAGTTCATCCCAGGCGTCCTGGCGCACGGGCGTGAAGCCGGCCACTTGGCTCAGCTGGATCGCCTTGTCTTGGCTGCCGATGAACTTGAGGAACGAGGCTGCCAGCTCTGGGTCTTTGGCGTACGCGGGTACGGAGAGCCAGTCCGTAAACACTTGGATGAGGGGCTGGCCGTTCGTGCCAGCCGGGTACGGGCCGATGGCGATGTTCTCCCACAGTGGGTCGGTGGTTGGGGGCATGTTCCACATGGGGAAGATGCCGCTGATGACCAGGCCGGAAGCGATGGGGTAGCCGTTTATGGGCGGCAGGCCGGCGGTGAGTTCCGTTGGCTGCACGGCGCGGCGGC
>Ga0209916_1000912_pt1 | contig 34535 bp, 29 predicted proteins | sample ThiBio_1000_plan_FD_183956 | JGI IMG/M metagenome (GOLD analysis project Ga0209916, IMG submission 183956) | Wastewater bioreactor microbial communities from Cape Town, South Africa - Thiocy_solids_2 (SPAdes) | ecosystem: Engineered > Bioreactor > Thiocyanate-remediating > Anaerobic-Aerobic ... | reverse complement strand
GGCCTCCGGTCCCGCCCACCCCTCATCCGGCCTTCGGCCACCTTCTCCCTCAAGGGGAGAAGGCGATCAACGCCGCGGCTCACTCCTCGTCGTGACGACTTCTGAAAAAGTGTCGGGTCGTCAGCCCACCGGGAGAGGGGACGTCGGGCCCTTCCCCATCCTTCCTAAGTTCCAAGTCGAAAAGCTGCGGCCATGGCTATGTCCGACGGCGGAGGAGACGGAACGGGTTCACGCCTCCGCTTGCTTACCCACCCGTCGCCGCCGCTTGTACGGCTGCTCCGGCGTCTTGCGGCCTCCAGAGAGAGGGTCGGGGCCGCCTTCAAGGTCCTGGCCCGGTTGGGCCGCGTCGAGGCGCTTGCGCGCGGCTTCGACGTAGTCGGGGGAGAGTTCGAAGCCGAGGTAACGGCGATCGAGCTTTTTGGCGACGGTCAGCGTGGTGCCGCTGCCGGCGAAGGGGTCGAGGACGGTCTCGCCGGGGTTGGAGCTGACGCGGACGATCCGGCCGAGGATCTGTTCGGGCATCTGGCAGCCGTGGAACCCCGCGCGCTCCTTGAAGGTGCCGCAGACCCGCGGGAAGTACCAGGTGTCCTCGTGGGCCTCGAACCCCTGGGCCATGTCCTGGGGACGGAGGATCCAGGTGTCGTCGGGGAGACGGCCCTTGGGGTTGGCGCGGACGTCGTTGTAGACGAGTTGGCGGGCCGACGGCACCCGAACGCGCGGGTCGTCGGCGTTGAAGGTGAAACGTTCGGGGTCCTTCAAGAAGTAAAGCAGGTGGGCGTGGCTGCGCGCGAACTTGCGCGTGCAGTGGACCCCGAACGTATAGTACCAAACCACCCAGGACCGCAGGGTCAATCCCAACTCGCGGTGGAGGATCCACTTCATCTCGGCGGCGTATTCGTCGCCGATGGCGAGCCAGAACGCCCCGTCGGGCTTGAGCACGCGAACGACTTCGCGGCCCCATTGCCTGGTCCAGTTCAGGAAGGCGTCGGGGTCGCGGGCGTCGTCGTAGACATCGTAATCATAGCCGATGTTGAAGGGGGGGTCGGCGAAAACCAGGTCGATCGAGCCCTCGGGGATTCGGGGCAACAGGCGTAGGCAGTCGCCCGCGTACAAACGGTCGAGTTCGATCGGGCCGTCGTTCGATCGGCTGGAATTCGGCGCGCTCGGGGTCGGCGCCGCTCCGTCGGGGCCGGGGGGCGGGAGGTCGGTTTTTCTCATGGCTGGCTTACTCGTCGTGGCCGCGGCGGGCGTCGCCGTCGGCCGGGGCGTGGTCGTCGATGCGGTAGTCGGAAAGCTTCTTGTGCAGGGTGTTGCGGTTGATCCCCAGCCGCGCCGCCGCCTTGATCTGGACCCGATCGCAGGCTTGCAGGACTTGCAGGATCAACTCGCGCTCGACCCGGCCGACGACGCGGTCGTGCAGGTCGTCGGCGTTCGGGCCGGCGGCGCGGATTCCCTGCCGGACCAACTCGGCGGCGAGGGTCTCCACGTCGCCCGCGGCGCGTCGGATCGGCCGGGGGGGCGCCTCGCCGCGAAGCTGGGGCGGCAGGTGTTCCGGCAAGAGTTCGGGGCCGTCGCCGAGGATCACCGCGCGCTCGATGTAGTTTTGCAGTTCGCGGACGTTCCCCGGCCAGTCGTGGTCGCGCAAGAGCCGCATGGCGTCGGGGTGGGTCGTCCGGATCTCCTTGCGATTCTGTTCGGCGTAGCGCTTGAGGAAGGCTTCCACCAGCAATTCCACGTCGTCCCGGCGCTCGCGAAGGGCGGGCAGGTGAATGGGGACGACGTTGAGGCGGTAGTAGAGGTCTTCCCGAAAGCGGCCGGCGTCGACCTCGTCTAAAAGGTCGCGGTTGGTGGCGGCGACGATCCGGGTGTCGACCTTCCTGGTGTTGTTGTCGCCGACGCGCTCGAACTCCCCTTCTTGCAGCACGCGGAGGAGCTTCACTTGCAGCTTGGGGGTGGTGCCGTTGATCTCGTCGAGGAAGATGGTGCCGGCGTGGGCGGCCTCGAAGCGGCCGGCGCGGTTGTCGACCGCGCCGGTGAACGAGCCCCGGACGTGGCCGAACAACTCCGACTCCAGCAGGCTCTCGGTCAAGGCCCCGCAGTTGACGCGGACGTAGGGGCCGGAGTAGCGCGGGCTGAGGTCGTGGACGGCGCGGGCGATCAACTCCTTGCCGGTGCCGGTCTCCCCCACGATCAGGACGCAGGCGCGGGTGGGGGCGACTCGTCGGACGGCCTTGAAGACCTCGCGCATCGCCGAGGCCGCCCCGATCACTTCCGGCAGGGGGGCGTCGGGATCGCGGGCGGACTCCGATCCCCGCCCTCGCGGCGAGGGCCTGAACGGTCGCCCGTAGCTCGGCCGGGAATCGATGGGCATGGGTCGGGGCGCTTCCAGGACTTCGTCAAGGCGGACGAGGGACTAACCACGGAGTCACGGAGGACACGGAGAAGAGAGGAAGAGAAAAAGAGCTGAGCGTCACGGATTTTGGGGGTGGTGGACATAACGGCCTTCCCCCCTCGCGGGGGAAGGTGGCCCGAAGGGCCGGATGAGGGGGGGCGAGACAAAACGCCATCGACGTCCAGGGCCTCCCGGACGGGTTTTCGCGAATCGCGACGGTCGCCTCGCGCGTCCTCCCCCTCATCTGACCGCTTCGCGGTCTGTCTTCCCCCGCAAGGGGGGAAGATTCGTTCAGGCCCCCAAAATCCGTGACGGTCAGAAAAAGAGAAACCTGAGGTGGCCCGCGCCCTTTTCTTCGTCTCTTCCTCTCCCTCTTCCTTTTCTCCTCCCCTCTTCTCCGTGTCCTCCGTGACTCCCTTCCGGATTTCCCCGATCGGTCTCAGCGCGTCGGGGGCCCGGAGCCGTGGGAGGCGCGCCGCAGGGCGCCGAGGACCGCGCCCAGGCCGGTGCGCAATTCGGGGTCTTGTTCGGCGTCGAAGGCGTCGGCGAGTTTGACTTCCTGGTCGGCGGCGAGCATCGGGCCGAACCGCTGGACGCTTCGGGCCAGACGACGGGCGCCGTCGCGACGCAGGTCGGGGTCGCGGGAGGCGTCCAGGATCGCGTCGGCCAGGGCGCGTTGCGCCTGGGGCGCGGGGACGTCGGCCAGGGCGGCGGCGACGGACCCCTCGACGTCGCGCAGGCCGATCGCGACGGAGAGGCTCTCGGCGACGCCGGCCAGGTCGTCCTTGAACAGGCTTCGCGGCCGCGCGGCGATGGTCGCCAGGGCGTCGGCCGCTTGCTTCGCCTGGGAGGCCCGCTCCTCGTCGCTCAACTCCGACGGTTTGCCGATCTGCCGCTCAAGCGCCCGGGGGTCGTCGGAGAGGATGACGAACTTGACGCCCGGATAGTTCGCGGCCAGGTTCGGCCGCTTGTACTCCAGGTTCTTGGGGCCGTAGATGAAGAACGGCAAGGGCGCCGCGCGGACGTCGCCGCGGAAGGCCGACAGCACGTCCTGGACGTCCCACGCGCCGGCGACCTGGTCGGCCGCGGCGAGGACCAGTTCGACGTCGGCCGATTGGGTCGCGGCGCGGAAGCCGGCCTCGCCGGTGGGCTCGACGACGGTCTCGTAGCCCATGCCGCGGAGGAAGCCGGCGACCATGGCCCCGCGCGTCGGGTTGCCGTCCACGACCACCGCGACGGGCTTCTCGTTGTTCGCCAGGAACCGGGCGAGGGTCGGCACGACCCGACTCGATCCGGGGAACGGTCGCGACGGCCCCAACTCGACGATCGCCCTGGCCGCGGCCAGTTGCAACCGACGGCCGGGGGCGGAGAGGGCCTCCACCAGCGGGTGCGGCCGTCCCCCTTGCGAGCCCAACGCCGGATCGGCGACCTTTCCCAACGCCGCGACCGCGGCGGCGGCCAGGGTCGGGCGGTCGGTGGCGATCGCCCCTCGGACCAGGTCGCCCAGCACCTCGGGGCCGGCGGCGAGGACTTCGGCCTGAACCTCCGGGGCCTTCTCCGGGTAGTTCTCGTAGCCGACCCGATCGACGGCCCGCTCCAAAAGGAAGCCCAGGCGGACGACCCGCGCCCGGCGGTTGTTCGGGTCCAGCTTCAGCGCCTGATCGGCCAATCTGCCGCCGAAGATCCCCTCGACGTCCACCTGTTTGGCGAGATACGGCGCGGGAGCGTTCCGGGCGGCGTCCCATCGCCAGATGAGCACCTGTTCGCTGGGCATCTCGTACTGGTGGCGGGCGAGGGCCTCCGCGGCGTCGTCGAGCGTCTCGACGGGCGAACGCGGCTGAAGCGCGAACGGCTTGCCGGTGAGCTTCTCGATGGCGAACGCCGCGGCGGCCTTCAGCGCGGGGGGGGAGTCGGCCGCCGCGGCGGGATAGGTCAAAAACGGGATCGCGCGGCGGTCGCCCAGGTCGCCGAGGATCCGGGCGGCGTCGCCGGCCAGCGCCGGGTCGGGCGCGTCCAGCACGGCGATCCAGGCCGGGACCGACGACGTGTCCAGCCTGCCGGCGTTGTAGACCAGCCGCTCGCGCTTCGGCGACGTCGCGTCGTGCTTGTCGATCTCCGCGGCGATCGCCGGCACGGCGAACGAGCCCGACTCCCGGAGCCGGTCCACCGCGTGGTCCTGCTCCGCCGGGGAGGCCAACAGCGCCGGGACGTACTTCTTGATCCGCTCGGGATCGGCCTGAAGCCGCTGGGAGGCGGCGACGAGGCGGTCGATCATGGGCTTGGCGAAGGGCTTCGTGGCCGGGTCGTCGGAGAGTCGCAGGAACGAACCCGCGCCGAACCGGTCGCGGAGCTTGAGCAGTTCGGCGTCGTCGACGTCCAGCTTGTTGAACGATTCGATGTAGGGGACGGCCTGCCGCCCCTGGCCGGTGCGCGTGAGGTAGTCGACGGCCTCCCAGAGTTCGTCGGCCGACTTGGGATCGACGGCGAACAGGTCGGGCCCCGGCGCCTGCGCGCGCGCCGTCGGCGCGACGGCCGTCCAGCCCCACCCCAGGCTCGCCGTCGCGGCGACGGCGACGATCCCCCGCCGAGCGCCCCCGAGCCACCCGCATCGACCGATCGAACGAACGCTATGTTGAGGCATGACGATGATCCGATGCGAGCGATGAGATTCGAAAGGTCGGGGAGCCCGCCCCCGCCGGGGTTACAACCCCTCCTCCGCGGCCACCAGGTCTTCAAGCGTCTCGCGGCGGCGGACCAGCCGGGCGGAGCCGCCCTCGACGAGCACCTCCGCGGCGCGGGGGCGGGTGTTGTAGTTGGAGGCCATGACCATGCCGTAGGCCCCCGCGGAGAACGTCGCCAGCAGGTCGCCGCGGTCCAGGGGGGGCAGCGGCCGGTCCTTGGCGAGGAAGTCGCCGCTCTCGCAGACCGGACCCACCACGTCGCGGGGCTCGGTCCCGGGGATCGCGGCCTCGTAATCCGACGGGGGCGCCGGCAGCCCGTCCGGCACCGCGACCGGCCAGATCCGGTGGAACGACTCGTAAAGCGCCGGCCGGATCAGGTCGTTCATGGCGGCGTCCTGGATCACGAACCGCTTGTCTCCCGACTGCTTGGTATATAACACACGACTGACCAGCACGCCGGCGTTCCCGGCGATCACCCGCCCCGGCTCGATCGCCAGCCGACAGCCCGTCGCCTTGATCCCCGGCAAGATCGCCGCGGCGAACTCCGAGATCGGCCGCGCCTCCGGCCCCTTGTAGCCGATCCCGTAGCCCCCTCCCATGTTGTACCAGGCGATCGGATGGCCCATCGCGCGGAGCTTGCCGATCAGCTCCACCCCCTTGGCGACGGCCCCGACGTAAGGCTCCACGGTCGTGATCTGCGAGCCGATGTGCATGTGCAGGCCGATCATCGACAAACTCGGCGTCCCCTTCACGCCCTCCGCGATCCGCAACGCCCGCTCGATGTCCACGCCGAACTTGGACTGCTTCTTCCCCGTCGCGATGTACCGATGCGTCCTGGGGTCGACGTCCGGATTGACCCGGAGCGCGATCGGCGCGACCTTCCCCATCGACGTCGCCACGCGGGCGATCGCGTCGAGCTCGGCCTCGCTCTCCACGTTGAACATCAAAACGCCGGCCTCAAGCGCCTGGGCGATCTCCGGGTCGCTCTTGCCGACGCCCGCGAAGACGGTCTTGCCGGGGTCGCCGCCGGCCCTCTGGACGCGGAACAATTCGCCCCCGGAGACGATGTCGAAGCCGCTCCCCGCGGCGTTCAGCAGCCGCAGGATCCCCAGGTTCGAGTTCGCCTTCACCGAGTAGCAGACCAGCGGGTCGACCTCGGCGTAAACCTCTTGCAGCGTCCTGAGCGTCCCGACGATCGCCGACGCGCTGTAGACGTAAAGTGGCGTCCCATGCTCCTCCGCCAGCTTGGCGACGGGGACGTCCTCGCAATAAAGCCGGTTGCCGCGGTACTCGAAGGCTTCCATGGACGGGGGGCTCGCGCTAAGGGGTGGTATTGGATCGACCGGACGGCGTGAAAGTCCCCTCTCCCGCCGGGAGAGGGGACTTCACCCGCATCGCTTCTTCGTCATAACTCCAACTTATGCTTCCACCGTTCCAACTGTTTCGCCACCTCGCCCGGGGCGGTGGAGCCGTGGGACTTGAACGCCTGGACGGCCCGTTCCACGCCGAGGATCCCCCGGGCGTCGGGGCCCAGCTTGGGGGAGGCTTCGGACAGCTCGGCGTCGGACAGATCCGCCAGGCGCTTCAACCCCTTCCGTTCGCACAGGCCGACCAGCCGGCCGATGACCTCGTGCGCGGCGCGCTGGGGGACGCCTTGCAGGATCAGGTGTTCCATCAACGTCGTGGCGTCGAGATAGCCTTCGTCCAGGCGTTCGTTGATCCGATCGGGCCGGAGGTTGGCGCCGTCGACGACCACCGCGGCCAGGTCGACGCACGATTCCACCGTGTCGAAGGCGTCGAAGAGGGGGAGCTTGTCTTCTTGCAGGTCGCGGTTGTAGGCCAGCGGCAGGCCCTTGACGAGGACCAGCAGCGTCGTCAGCGCGCCGACCACGCGGGCGGTTCGGCCGCGGATCAACTCCAGGACGTCCGGGTTCTTCTTCTGGGGCATGATGCTGGAGCCGGTGCAGATGGCGTCGGGGAGCGCCAGGAAGCCGAACTCCTGGGTGCTCCACAGGACCCATTCCTCGGCCCAGCCCGAGAGATGCTCGGCGATCAGCGTCAGGGCGAAGACCGACTCGATCGCGAAGTCGCGATCGCTGGAGACGTCCAAACTGTTGGCGGCGATCCCCTCGAAGCCCAGTTCGCGGGCGGTGAACTCGCGGTCGATGGGGATGCTGGTGCCGGCCAGCGCCGCGGCGCCCAGGGGCAACACGTTCAACCGCTTGCGGGCGTCGAGCAGCCGGCCGCGGTCGCGCTCCAACTTCTCGACGAACGCCAGGAAGTAATGCGGCGCCAGGATCGGCTGAGCGCGTTGCAGGTGCGTGTAGCCGGGGAGGATGACGCCTTGATGACGGTCGGCGGCGCGGACGAAGGCGCGTTGCAGCTCCAGGACGTTTCGGTCCACGCGGTCGAGGGCGTCGCGGGTCCAGAGCTTGACGTCGGTGGCGACCTGATCGTTGCGGCTGCGCCCGGTGTGGAGCTTGCGGCCGAGGTCGCCCAGCTTCTCGGTGAGGGCGGCCTCGATGTGCATGTGGACGTCCTCCCGCTCCAACACGAACGGGAAGTCGCCGGCCTCGATCTGGGCCTCGATCTCCGACAGCCCCGCGACGATGGCGTCGCGCTCCGCTTCGGTCAGCAGGCCGACCTTCGCCAGCATCCGCGCGTGCGCCTGGGAGCCCCGGACGTCGTGCCGGAAGAGGCGGCGGTCGAACGAGATCGACTCCGTGAACGCCTCCACCCGCCGATCCGTCCCCCCCTCGAACCGTCCGCCCCAGGGCTTGCCCGCCACGTCCCCTCCCCCTTCCCCGTCGCGCTTTATCTTTAAGCGATTCGCATGCTCCCCGTAGGCTGGGTCGAGACCCAGCCCACGCAAGCCGCGGCATCCTCATTCATCCGTCGGCGCGCGTGTTCACCGCTGCGCGCGAATTCAGCACCCCAGGCCCAAGTATAGGCGCCGGCCGAGGCCGAATGCAACGACGAGAGCGTCCCGCCCGTCTCCACTTCGTCGTACAATCGGAAGGGAGGGAGGCGACATGGCCCGATATCGCGTGTACTCCGTCGCGCGGGTGGTTCTGATCAGCCTGGGGCTGACGCTTTTGACCATCGTCGCGATCCACCCCGACGACGCCGGCGCGACGGCCTGGGCGGTGCTGGCGATCTGCGCGGCGGCGGTCGCCGCGGCGTGGTTCGTCGCGGCCGCGAAGGCCCGCCGGGAGCGAGGGCTGGCGACGACCGGAAAGGCTCGCGCGTGGCTCGGCGTCAAGGCCCTGTTGGCGGCCGTCGCGATCGTGGGGCTGGCGAACCTGGCGTTCCTGTCGGCGTTCGAGATCGCCTACGACGCGGTCGCCGTCCGGGGGCCCGACATCCGGCGCTATTCCGACCTGGGCGCCCTGGATTGGGCGTGGAGGTTCGGCGTGATCCTCGGGGCCGCGGCCGGCTTCGCGCTGCGGAGGGCGCTCGACCCCTCGCTGAGCGACGAAGGCCTGCGCCCACGCCTCCGACGCTTCGGCCCGCTCGCCGCGTTGTCCCTGGCGGGCCTGGCATTGATTGGATGCGAGATGGCTCCATGCGTCCTGTCCGGGTCGAGACTCACGCCGCCGCCGCTCCCCTCTCCTCCGCCCACGCTCCCCGCCCCGCCGCGTAACTGACGACCCGGTATTTCGGAACCTTCGACTGGAATAACGTGGTGGCGGCGTGGTGATCGAAGGGGGCGGCGAGGGCGTGGTCGGGGACCCAGACGGTCCCGGGCGCGGTCTTGAACCGAAAGCCGAAGCCGTCCTCGAATTCGAGGGCGTCCCGGATGAACTCCCAGCCGAAACTGACCTCGTCCAGCGGGGCGTTGAACATCCAGCGATCCGCCGTGAAGGCGAACGCGACCTCGGCCCCGGCGAGGGGGGACTTGCGATACAAGCGACGGACGCGCGACGGGATGCCGTAAAGGCCCGCCCAGAGCGCGATCGTCGCGAAGTACGCCCAGAGGAAGGCGGCGAGGATCCAGATTTTGTCGATGAAGCCGAACGGCCCCGCCGCGCCCCGGACGTCGGCGATCACCATCCAGACCGACACGGCCAAAAGCGCGTGCCAGAAGCCGAAGAACGCGAGCCACGCAGGCCATGATCGGTTCCACGGCAGGTGCGCCAGGTCGGCCCGCGCGCCGGCCCGGAACTCGTCGGCCGTGAGCCGGTAGGAGGCGAGGCCGAGAACGCTTCGCGGGTCGTCCAAAAACGGGAAGTCGTCGGCGACGGCCATCGGGTCAATCCTCCCCGCGAAGCCGGGCGCGGCGGTTGATCGCCGTGTACTTCTTGGCCTTCGAGCGCAGGAAGGCCGCCAGCGCGTCGGCGTCGAGCGGCGGCTGCAAGGAGCGCCTAGGGGACCCAGGCCGTGTTCAGCGGCTGGATCTCCAGCAGGAACCCGTCGCGCAACTCCACGATCCTCGCGAAGAGGGGCCAGTCCGTGGCGGCGTCCATGTTCTCGGCGTGGGTGTGAAGCCGATCGGCCGTGAACGTCCGCTCCACGTCGAGCCCGGCCAGGGGATGCGCGCGGAGGAGCTTTCGATACCGCCGGCGGGAGCCGTACAGCCAGGCGTCGACGAGCCACGACCCCGCCGCCGCCGAGACGACCGCGAACCAGCCCACCCCCCACCGGACGTCGCCTTTCCCGACCGCGAGCACCAGAAACGAGAAAAATAAGAGCGCCCCCGGAATCAAGAGAAGATGCCCGAGGGCGACGAGGCAGAGCCACGCCAACCACGAATCGTAAAGCCGGTTCCGCGCGATCCGCGCGGCGCGATACGCGGCGATGAATTCCGCCTCGGTGACGCGATAGGCGGCCTCGCCCACGATCTCGTCCGCGTCGTCGTCCATCTCGAACCGCTCCCGGATCCACGCCTTCGCGACGTCGTGGATTGGAACGCGCCGCCGGCCGCGCCGCAAGGGGCGGCCGGGGCGGATCGTGGGGGAATGTTCCGTTTCGGCGTCAGTGCGAGTGATGGACCGAGGCGTCCTCGTGCTTCTTCAACTCGGCCGCCAGCGCGTCGACGCGGGCGACGAGCTTTTGCAACTCGTCGTTGTGGACGAGGTTGAGGCTTTCGACGGCCGTCTTGACGGCGGCGTCGATGCGGGCCTGGAACTCCGTCCGGGCCGCTTCCGATTGCTTCATCAGGTTGTCGATGAACTCGCGGCCCTCGGTCTCGCCCAGCTTGGTCTGGTCGACGAACTCCCGGCCCAACTCCTCGACCTTGTCCTTGGTCATCACCGCCAGCCCCAGGCCGGTCAACATGGTCTTCTTGATGAGATCGATCATCGGCGGCCCTCCTCTCGATTCCCTCGGGAACGTCGGGCCGATCGACGGAGCGGCCCGCGGCGCGTTCATCCGATCGTCGCGATTCTCAAGCCGCGGCCGCGACGCCCTTCCCCCCTGGAGGGGGAAGGTGGCCCGAAGGGCCGGATGAGGGGGAGGACGCGCCGGAAAGCCGCTGACGTCCCGAGCCGGTCGGACGAGTCTTCGCGAACTCCCACGGCGCGTTCGATTGTCGTCCCCCTCATCTGACCGCTGCGCGGTCTGTCTTCCCCCGCGAGGGGGGAAGAGCGTTCGCGTCGTGGCGGCTCCGAGAACCGGCGACGAGCGAGAGCCATTATTGTACGCCCGTCGTCGCCGTGAAACCTCCAGGCGACGTCATTCGCCGCGGCAGCCCTCCGCGAACGCCGCCGCGGCGCGCCTGTTGATCTCCTCCGGCGAGACGTCCTCGACCTTGGTGGCCACCGACCAATGATGGCCGAACGGGTCGACCAGCTTGCCGTAGCGGTCGCCCCAGAAGGCGTTCATGGCCGGCATCGTGATCGTCGCCCCCGCCGCGGCCGCGCTCGCCATCGTGGCGTCCACGTCCGGCGACTTGAAGTGGATCACCACGCTCGCCCCCGCCCCGGACGGCGCCACCGCGCCATGCTGGGGCGCCTCGTCGGCCAGCATCACCACCGCGTCGCCGATCGTCAACTCCGCGTGGCCGATCTTCTCCGCCCCGCTCGCGTCCCGCCACGGCATCCGATACCGCTCCCGGGCCCCGAACGCCTTCTTGTAGAACTCGATCGCCTCCGCCCCGTTCTTGACCACCAGGTGCGGCGTGATCGTCGGGAACCCGTCGCGATTCATCTCGGCCATCATCCACCACCTTCATCCGGATCCGTCCCCCCGGCGACTATTCACGCGAACAGACGACGCATCGGGGATTGGGATTCAACCCGAATATCGGTTCAGTGTCAACCGACGTACAGTGAATCTCGCGTTTTTTCGGGTTCGACCGCGACGCGACGTCAGCGGCGGTCGGGGGGCGTGGCGGGGTCGGCGGCGAGGGTCGGGGGCGGGGCGTCGTCGAGGGTCGCCCAGGCGGTGACGGGGCGGCCGTCGGGGGCCAGGGCCAGGAGCTTCACCACCGCGGGGCCCGCCAGCGCGCCGAGGGGGAGTCGGATCGGCCGGGAGTCGAGAGCGCCATCGGCGGGGACCGCGGCGGGGCCGAAGGCGGCGCGGAACTGGTCGGGGTCGAGCCGTCCGGGCTGGATCGGCGAGCGGTGGGGATCGGGAGGGGGCGTCGCCGGCTCCCAGGCCAGGGCCGCGAGCCGGGCCGGAATCCCCCCCCGCTCGCGAACCGACGCGCGGAGGACCAGGCCGCCGTCGGCCGCGGGATGGACCCTCGCCGACAACTCCAGCCGGGGCGACGCCGGCAGGACGGCGGCCGTCACCTGAAGGTCCGCCGCGATCGGGGCCTCGACGCGGACCCGGACGGCCTTCCCCGGATCGCGGTCGATCAGGACGTAACGGGGGCTGGTCCCGGCCGCCTCCCAGACGTCGGCGCCGCCCTCGGAAACGCGCGACGGCCTCGGCCCCGCCGCCGGCCAGGGGGTCGCGACGGTCGAATCGCGGTAGCCCGCGAACGCCTCGCCGTCGGCGCGGGCGAACAGCTCGAAGGTCCAGGCGCGGAAGAGGTCGTCGAACCGTCGGCCGGTCGCCGCTTCCAGGTTCGCGGTCCCCGTCAACTCGGAGCCGACCAGGGTCGGCAAGAGGTCCGGGCCGAATCGATCGGCGCACCAGCGGAGGAACAGGTAGGTGGAGCCGCGGTCGCCGTGGCCGCGGAAGAGGTCGGCGGCGTAGTAGTCGTCCACCACCAGGCGGTAGCGCTCCGGCCGCGAGAGGAAGGCGCTCGCGCGGTAGTCGACGTTGGAGCGGCCGAAGCCGTGCAGGTCCTCGACGAGGTGGGCCAGGGCCTCGTCGAGCCAGCCCTCCTCCTCGACGACCGTTCCGGAATCGATCGGCCGATGCAGGCATTTTCGAGTGAAGACGACGGCGTGCGTGTATTCGTGGGCGACGACGGTTCGGAGGAACGGCCCGGCGCGGAGGGAGGCGCTCAGGTGCATGACGTCGCCGCGGTCGCCGAACGGCGGCGGGAAGGCGGGGTCGAGGTCGGTGACGCGGACGTAGCCGTCGACGGCGTTGCGGCCGCCTCCCAGCCGGGCCAGGCGGCTGGAGAAGAAGACGGTGAACCGGCCGTCGCCGTCCGCGTCCTCGGCCAGGCCGATCGTCCTGGCGGCGACCGGATGGACGTGGGCGTCGAAGGTCTCCACCACGTCGGCGACGGTGGCGTCGTCGACCAGGTTCCAGTCGTCGTCGGCGACGTACACCTGCACCCGGCGGCCCAGGGCGCGGAGCGTCCCCTCCACCTTCTCGTAATTGGCGGCGACCCCGACGTCCCCCTCGCGGGTCATGACGTGGAAGGCGCGTCGGGACTCGGGGGGGAGGAGGGCCGCCGGCGCGTCGGCCGCGGCGGCGGGGGCGAGGAGTCGGGGAGGACGCGCGGGCGTCTCCTCGGCGAGTTCGGGGGAGGTCGCCCGCTCGACGACTCGGGTCGAGAGCCGCATCGGGAAGGGCCCCGGAGCGCGGGCCAGCGACGAGGCGACGACCAGGAGGTCGCCGGCGGGGGCGTCGGCGGGGACGTCGAACTCGGCGACGCCGTCGCGGACGGCGATCGGGACCGGGGCGCCCAGGCGATGGAACGGCGGGGCGTCGGCGACCGCGGGCCTCGGGGCGGTCGCGATCGACCCCAGCGCCCAAAGCGCCCAGGCCGTCGCCCGCAAGCTCCGACGCCAGGATCGCTTCGTCATCCCAACCCCTTCCCCGATCGGACCTTGCCGAACGTCTCCCGCGGCCCGACGGCCGCTCGGCCGAGGCGCGACAGGCTCTTCGATCGGCCCCGTCGGTCGCGCGGCTTGAGCCGATCGCGTGGGTCGCCCGGCTTTCGCGGCGGGTCGTCGGACTTGAGCTTTTCGCCCTCGTCGCGTGGGATTCGCGGGAGTCAAGCCGGCCGGCGGGGCATGCCGATAATGGGGGAGGGAAATTCGTCAGGACCGTGTTCGGATTGGGAAGGGCCGCGTTCATGGACCATCGCCCACGCCGCTTGCTCCGCGTCGCCGCGGTCGCCTTCGGGCTGGCCGGAGTCTGCGCCCTCTCCGGCTGCGCCCGCGACCGCTACTACACGGCCACGCCCGCCCCCGGCGATCGGACGGCGTTCCGGCCTCCCCTGGACCGCCTGGACGTCAAGCCGTTGTACGTCGGCGGCTACGCCGGCCACGACTACCAACGCGACACCCGTCCCAAGCCGCTTCGGGTCCGGCCGGCTCGGTACGAGTGAGTCGACTCCGGGATTCCGTCGCCGGCCGGTGTTGACCGCCGCGGCGGGATCGGAGAAACATGGGGAAACCGGGCGCGCGGATCCGTCGGCGGGGCGGGTCGCCCGGCGGGAGGTCTTACCCAAATACTCTTCGGCGCGACTGGCGTATGAGGCGATCAAGCGGGCCGTTCCCGCCTTCTCCCCTTGAGGGAGAAGGTGGCCCGAAGGGCCGGATGAGGGGTCGATCGGCGTCGCGCTTCGGCGAAGTCGCCGATACCGCGGCGCTCGCGGGCGTTGGAAACCAATTGGCTTCCGGTTACGCTCACCCCTCATCCGCCCCTTCGGGGCACCTTCTCCCTCAAGGGGAGAAGGGGTTTTTCGCCGCGGATCGTCGATAAGCAAATCGCTTGCCGAGCAGTATTTAGGTCTTACCAGGGAGGGGCGGTCAGGGACGATCGCCGCGGTGAACCGCATGTCCGAACAGACCATGCTGTCCGAAGAGATCACGGAATTCGTCGACGGCCCCATCGAGGGCGTCGAGATCCGCCGGCTCAAGAAGTTCAGCGACCAGCGCGGGTGGCTGATCGAGGTCTTCCGCCACGACGGCCTTGAGGAAGACCGCTGGCCGGTGATGACCTATATCTCCTGCACGCTCCCCGGCGTCGCTCGCGGCCCGCACGAGCACGTCGACCAGACCGACGGCTTCGGCTTCGTCGGCCCGTCGGACTTCAAGCTCTACCTCTGGGACGACCGCCGGGACAGCCCCACCCACGGCCATCGCCATGTGGTGATCGTCGGCGAGTCCAACCCGGCGGCGGTCTGGATCCCCCCCGGCGTGGTTCACGCCTACCGTAACGTGGGCGAGATCCCCGGCCTGGTCCTCAACGCCCCCAACCGCCTCTACGCCGGCTGGGACAAGAAGGAGCCCGTCGACGAGATCCGCCACGAGGACGCCGAACCCCCGCGGTTCCTCCTGGACTGAACCCGGCCGATCGCCCCGGAGGTCGCGAAGGATGGCGAGCCGACTACGAAACGCCTCTCTCTCGGTGCTCCTGGTTGTCCTCGCGATCGTGTTCGGGCTCATCTATGTGATCTTGATGCCGCTGATCTCCTTGTTCGAGGAGGTCAGCGGGAACGGCCGGCGATACCGTCGCCTTCGCGCGCGGATGGTGGACGAACGCCCTCCGCTTCCGGACCCGGACTTCCTGCGGGCCGTCGCCGCCGACGAGGCCGACGCCCCGCTCTGGCTCGGCGTCCGCTCTTGCCTGGGCGAGTATTGCGGCGTCCCTCCCGAGGCGCTCCATCCCGGCGACGCCATGGCCGAAATCTGGTGGATGCACTGGGACGGTCCCGATTTCCTCGACCTGGTGTTCCGCCTGGAGCGAAAACTCGGGGTCAAGATCCCCTACGGCGACCTGGAGCCGGCCTGGCGGGAGACGCTGAAGGGAAACCAGGAGTTCGGCGAGTTCGCCGGGCTTACCGTGAAGGCGTTGCGCCGGATCACGGGCTGATCCGGCCGCGTCGTCCTTCGAAACGCCGAGGCGGACGGGGGCGGTCGCGCCCGCGCCCGCCGTGGGCTTAGAGTCTGTCCCGTCAGGTCGGACGACGGCCCTTACGATCTTCCCCCCTTGCGGGGGAAGACAGACCGCGCAGCGGTCAGATGAGGGGGACGACGCCAAGGGAAGCCGTCGGGAAGTCGAAAGCCGGCCCGAGCGGCTCGGGAGTCCGACGGCCCCCGTGTTCGCCCCCCCTCATCCGGCCCTTCGGGCCACCTTCCCCCGCGAGGGGGGAAGGCCGTTTCGACGAGTCGCGAACCCGCTCAGGGCTTGGAGACGCCGATGGTGCCCACGGCCAGGCGGCCGCCGGCGTCGCCGGAGGGCTGGCTCTTGAGGTCGTCGGCCTTCTCGTGGACGACGACGCCGCGGCCGAGGATCGAGTGGGGGCCGTGGAGCGAGAGGATCGCGTCGTCCAGGTCGAGCGTGGCCTTGCCGCTCTCGTCGGCGGTGATGTTCCCCAGGTCGCCGACGTGGCGCTCCTTGACGGTGACGTCGGCGTGGGGGTGGCCGGCCGGATTGAAGTGGCCGCCGGCGGCCATGCCGTCTTCCGACCATACGCCGTACTCGTGGACGTGGAAGCCGTGCAGCCCCGGCGTCAGCCCGGTGATGACGGCGTGGACCTTCACCCGCTCGCCGTCCTGGGTGAAGGTGATCCGGCCCTCGACCTTGCTGTCCTTGGTCGGGATCAGGATCGCCTCGGCCTTGGTGACGCGCGCGCCCTCGTGATGATCGGCGTGCTGCTCGGCGAAGCTCGGGGAGGCCAGGCCGATCAGGCCGCAGAACGCCAGGGTCGCGGCGCTTCGGTGGATCGTCATCGTCGTGTTTCTCCAGGGGTTGATGGCTGCCGTCGTCCGCCCGCCGGCCGTCGCGCCGGCGAGACTGGCGAGACGATCGAGCCTAGCCGCCCCCAAGACGCGCCTCAAGAGGGCGGGGCGGGGCCCGATCAATCCCAGCGGGGAGGCTTGCAAACTTCGGGCCGTTCGGGAAACGTCGAGGGGGACTCCCCTTGCCCCGCGTCCCCGGCACCGCGATCATGGATCCACGGACAGTCTCGCGAACGGATCAGGATCCCCACCCATGTCGATGCTGGAACCGCCTCCCTCCCCGGTCGACTCGCTCGTCGTGGTCCGCGTCCTGCTCGCCGCGACCAAGGGGGCGAAGGCCGCCGACGTCCGCAAGGACCTGGACCCGATCCTCGGCCGCCGCTGGCCGGGCGCGGAACTGGCGTCGGTGGTCGATCGGACGCTCATCAAGCTGGCCGCCGCCGGCCTGGTCGTTCGTTCCGAGGGAAAGACCAAAAAGGCCGCGGCGACATTCGCCACCACCGACGCCGGCCGCGCCGCCGCGCTGGGCGCGCTGGGCGTCAAGGAGCTACCCGCCAAACCCAAGCCCACCTGGGCGAGCGTCAAGAAGTCCCTGCTGACGGCGACCGCCCTGGGGTTGCCCGGGACCGCGGCCGTCGCCAAGGACGACGTCCTCCGCGCCGTGCTCCTGGACCGCGGCGCCGAGCTGGGGCTGGGCGGGACTCCCACGCTCAAGCAGGCCAAGGACGCCTGGACGCGCAAGCTCCTGGGAATGGGACCGAAGGAAAAGGTGACGCTGGAGACCGTCCAGGCCGCGCTGTTCCGCAGGGCGCTTAGCAAGGCCCCGCTGACCCCCCTCCCCTCCAAGGCCGCGCTCGACCGCCTGATCGCCGAGCGCCTCGGCGCCGCCGGTCGGCCGCTGAAGGACCTGCGCGACGAGGCGATCCGCCGCTGGGCCGTCGGCGAGGCGGAGGAGATCGAACCGGAAGCGACCGCGGCCGAGCCCGCGCCGCCGATGGAGTTGGCCGAGTTCGCCCGCCGCGTCCGCGACGCCGCCAGGCGCTGCGGGTCCGGCCGATACGGCGGCGACAAGGTCTTCGTCGCCCACGTCTGGCGGGCCCTCGACGACCCCGCGATCCGAAACGGCGGCATCGACGGCTTCAAGGGCCGGCTGGCCGAGGCCAACAACGCCCGGCTTTTGAGCCTGTCGCGGGCCGACCTCGTGCAGGCGATGGACCCGGAGGACGTCCGGATCTCGGAAGTTCCTTACATGAATACTTGTTTCCATTTCGTCCGCGACGACCTCGACGGGGAGGCCGCGTCATGAGCGACGGGACCGAGGCCCGCGTGGCCGCGTTCTGCTCGGCCGAGGCGGCCGACCCGTTCCACGCGGTCGCCGAGGGCTCCGACGTCTGGCGGCCCGACCCGTTCGACGTCCGGACGATCCACGCCCGCGTCCGCGACTGGTTCGACCGCGCCGTCGCGCGGACGTCCGCCGCCGAGGGGCCCTCGTCGGGCCGGATGCTCCTGCTCCTGGGGGAGTCGGGCAGCGGCAAGACCCACCTGATGCGCGCCTTCCGCGCCAGGCTCCACGGCGAGGGCCTGGGCTACTGCGCGTACATGCAGATGACGACGTATTCGGAAGACTACGCGCGTTACGCCCTCAACAACGTGGTCGACTCGCTCGACCGCCCCTACTTTGAGGGCCGCGACGCCGAATCCGGCCTGCGGCGGATCTCCGACCGCCTCGTCGCCATGCTCCCGGAGTCCGACCGCCCGGCCGTCGACCGGCTCCGCGACGGAGGGTTGACCCAGGCCGCGGCCGACGCCCTGGTCGCCGACCTCGCCGACGACCTGGTCCGCGACCCCCGCCTCGGCGGGGTCGACGTCTACCTGATCCAGCCGATGCTCTACCTTCAGGCGGGCGATCCGGCGATCCATGCTCGGTTGCTCAAGTACCTGCGCTGCGAGGCCCTCTCCGAGCGCGACCGCCGCTACCTGGGGGGGCTCGACCCGAGCGTCTACGCCGACGCCTGCGCGCGGATGATCGCCAGGCTCGGCAAGCTGATTTACGCGGTCGATCGCGCCCCGCTGGTGATCTGCGTGGACCAGCTTGAGGAGATCTACGACCTGGACGAGGCCGGGCCCAGGTTCCGCCGGGCGATGGCCGTGCTCTGCGACCTTTTGAGCCGCGTCCCCTCGGCGATCGTGGTCGTCTCCTGCCTGAAGGATCTGTACGACGAGTTGCAGTCGAAACTCACCCGGCCCGTCCGCGACCGCGTGGAGCACGACCCCCGCCCCGCCGTGCTGGAGAGTCCTTGCGGACCCGACGACGTCCGCGACCTGATCGCCCGTCGGCTCGCCTTCCTCTTTCGCGAGCGAGGCGTCGAGCCCGACCCCGACGACCCGACGGCGCCGTTCCCGCCGGAGTTCGTCGCGGCCCTGGTCGGCCTTCGCCCCCGCGACGTGCTCCAGGAGTGCCAGGCGTACCGCGAGCGCTGCGTCGAGGAAGGGAAGATGGCCCCGCGCCCTCGTGACGTCGGCGCCGCGCCGCGGCCGGCGGCCGTCGCGGGGCCTTCTCGCGACCTGATCGAGATCGGGCGAGCGTGGAACGACTTCCGCTCCTCCCAGGCCGAGCCCGTTCCGACCGAGGAACCCGAGCTGGCCGAGCTGTTGACGCTCGCGCTCCGCGAGGCGTCCGTCGAGATCGGCGCGGGGCCCGACGCCGTCCGCGCGGAGGCCGACGGCCGCTTCGTCGTGTACGAGAACCACCGGACGAGGTTCGTGGTCGCCGTCTGCAACAAGAACCCCCAGGGCGGGTCGCTCGCCAAGCAGATCGATGAGTTGGAGCGCCGGGCCGCCGACCGCGGCCGTCGCCCCGTGGCCGTCCGCTCGATCCGCTTCCCACCCACGGGGAATAATACGCAGATATCCACGCTCCTGACCGCGTTCGACGCCCGCGGGGGCGCCCGCGTGGTCGTCGAGGACGCCGACTGGCGCGCGATGGCCGCCTTCCTCGCCTTCCGCGCCGACAAGGCCGACGACCCCGCCTTCGGCCCCTGGCGCGAACGCGACCGTCCCTTGACCGGCCTTCGCCCGCTGCGGACCATCCTGCAACTGGACGCGCCGACGTCCGGAGGGACTCATGAACGATAATCGAATGGTGATGCGTCGTCGCGACGCCCTGGCCGCCTTCGCGGCGATGGCGATGGGCGGCTCGCTCGGACGCGCCCGGGGCGAGTCCGGCCGACCCTGGGAGTTGTTCGCGTTCTCGGCCGACGTCACCCCGCCGAAGGGGCACCCCTGCATGGGAGGCGGGATCGAGCCGGTCAAGAGCGTGGCCGACCCGCTGGAGGCGATCGGCCTGGCGCTTCGGGGCGGCGATTTGGAGAAGCCGGTCGCGATCGTCGCGGTCGACTGGTGCGAGATCCGCAACGACGCCTACGACCGCTGGCGCGAGGCCGTCGCCGCGGCCGTCGGCACCGACCCCCGGCGGGTGATGCTCTCGGCCTTGCACCAGCACGACGCCCCCGTCGCCGACCTGGAGGCCGAGCGGATCCTGCGCCGCGAGGGCCGCGTCGGGAGCGTCTGCAACCTGGACTTCCACAAGTTGGCCGTCGGCCGCGTGGCGAGGGCCGCGGAAAAGGCGATGAAGGGGCCGCCCCGGCGCGTCACCCACGTCGGCGTCGGCCGCGCCAAGGCGGAGCGGGTGGGCTCCAGCCGGCGCTGGGTCCGCCCCGACGGCTCGATCGCCCATAGCCGAATGAGCGCCACCAGGGATCCGGTCGCCCGCGCGGCGGACGAGGGCCCGATCGACCCGTTCGTCACGGCCGTCGGCTTCTGGGAGCACGACGATCCGGTCGCCTGCCTGAGCCATTACGCGATCCACCCGATGAGCTACTACGGCCAGGGAGAGGTCTCCGCCGACTTCGTCGGCATGGCCCGTCGCGCCCGCGCGAAGGCGACGCCGGGCGTCACCCAGATCTACCTCACCGGCTGCGGCGGCGACGTCATCGCCGGCAAATACAACGACGGCTCGCATGAGAATCGCCCGATCCTCGCCGCCCGCCTGGAGGCCGCGATGGCCGCCGCCTGGGAGGCCGCGAAGCCGGAGCCGCTGAAGTCGGCGACGTACCGCGTCGAGCCCCTGACCTTCACCGCCAGGAACGACGAGGGCTTCACCGAGGCCGACCTCAAGGCGCGCCTGAAGAATGACGCGAAGCCCTTCGACCAGTGCCTCGCCGCGATGGGCCTGAGCTGGCGCGCCCGCCTCGCCGACGGCCGGCCGATCGACCTTCCCGCGCTCGACCTGGGCCCGGTGGTCCTGGTCCTCTGCCCCGGCGAGACCTACGTCGCCTTCCAACTCCTGGCCCAGAAGCTCCGCCCCGACAAGGCCGTCGTGGCGATCGGCTACGGCGACGCCCCCACCGGCTACATCCCCACCGCCGACCGGATCGCCGAACACGACGCCAACCTCCACGACTGGTGCTGGGTCGCCCCGAACGCCGGGGAAGTGCTGACGAAGGGGCTGGAACGAGTGCTCAAGCCTTCCCCTTGACGTCGGTCGCCGGTGGTCGAAGCTCATCGACGAGTCGGTAGATTTCGCTGCAAGGGTTCTGGTCCTCGGGAAGCGTGGATTCGCCGGCGCTCCGCCGACGCTTGCCCGCGCGATCTCCGGCGATCAGCGCCTTGTTCATGATCGAACCAAAATCGAACGACCCTTTTCTATATCGATCAATGTGCTTGCCGAGCGCCAAGACGACTTGCTTGCATTCGGCCGCCGGCTTGGCCGAATCCTCGAAGTGCAGGAGGATCCAGTATTCGAAGCATGGGGTCGAGACGATGAGTTCGATCATCCCTCGTCGAGCGTGCGTCCGGGCTGGGCCGATCTGCTTCGAGCCATAGTCGCCGTCGATGACGCACCACACCTCATCGAAGGGCACGGTGCCGCTGTCGGGTGATTCGGCTTCCTCCTTGAGTTTCCTGGCGCGATCGACGATCTGGGTCGGGCTCGTCTCCGTCTTGCTTCCCACGACCTGGACGGAAGAAGCGTGGATTCCGAAATGACGTATGAGCGCCTTGAAGTAGGCGGGCGCGGACTTTCCGTCCTCGCAAACGATGAGGTGGCGTCGTTCAAGCGTTCGGACGCCCTGGGACCGTTGCAGTCGCGCGATGAACGCCTCGGCCGATCTGGAGCGAGGCTTCCGTCGGCCGCTCACAGTGACACGTCCTGGACGTCCGGGATCGCTCCGTAGAGGCCGGAGAGATATCTTTTGCGGATGTTGTGGACCGGACGAGCCTCCTCCTTGAATTCGGCCAGCGAGTAGATCCGGGAGACGCCCTTCTCGTCTTTCTTCGTGAAGTAGATCTGATCGCGGCGAAGGGCGGGAGGGAGGCCGTCTCGACCCTCCATGAGTCCCGTATCGTGGGTGGTGAAGATCAACTGCGATCGCGCTTTCGAGGACTGGACGTCGTTGACCGCGCGGACGAGCCTGTCGAGCAACCGCGGGTGGAGGCTCGCGCTGATCTCGTCGGCGAGGATCGTGGCGGGTTCATTGGCGAGGGTCCACCAATCACCAGATATATTCAAGAGCTTTCGCGTTCCCGCGGACTCCCTCGAAAGATCCATGGCGCGGCGGACGTCGCCTTGATGGACGAATTCGATGATCGTCGCATGGTCGCGGAAATCGAGTTCGTCCGAAATCTTGGCGAGGCGCTCCCGGAGGCGGCTGGGAATCCCGATCGATTCTCGCCGGATCCTGACGTCGCAAATCCCCAGGTCGGAGGGCCGGATCAGATTGCTCATGATCCAAGCTTGATAGTCGCCGTCGTCGGCGAAACGGTCTTGCTCATGGGCGCGCGTCGAATCGCGGGCCACGGCGGCGATCGAATAGTCGCGGAACGTCGTCGCCTTGAGAATGGCGGCGCGGTACGGCACGGCGGAATCGCTCCCCTTGTGCGGGCCGTGCTGGGCGAGTTTGGACAGGACGGCGACGTTGGGTTGCATTTCCTTGACGTACAGCTTGTTCGCCTCGCTGTCGTCGATCAAGCCGCCATGAATCCTCCCCGTCGCGGCGCGTTTGATCAAATCGATCGACTCCTCCCCGTCTAGACGAGAAAGCGACTCGGTCTTGATCGAAGACTTGTCGTAAGCGACCTCGTATCGAAGTATCGCGCCGTCGTGGACGACGTCGCATCCTAATCTCACCGCCGCCTTTTGAGACGATCGGTTGAGAATAAAGGGTTCGTAAGGCGGTATGGGGCCGTCCGGCTTGGCCTGTTGACTCGACGACCCGACGAGCCAGTTCAGGGCCCTCGCCGCCGTCAGGACGGTTGACTTGCCCGAGGCGTTGGCTCCGTACACGGCGACGCAGCGCAAAAGGGCCAGCGGCTCGGGTAGCCCTCGGATATCGACTCGAATGACCCCGCGGTCGCAATCCTCCGACCGCTTCAGATCGGCGGCCACCAGAGAGAGATCGAACTCGTCCTTGAGAGAGCGAAAGTTTTTCCCAAATAATCGTATGAGCATAATTGCCGAACCTCGGCCGCCTATCCGACTTCATCGCGCAGGTTTCCTGCGCTCAATCGTATAACGCGCCGTTGAGGTCGTCCAGTGCCTAGGCCACGCCGCGGGGAAATCCCCCGCGGGGCCGATGGACATTTTGCCATCTACTTCGCGAACTCCGCGTTGGGGTGGGTGGTGTAGAAGTGGAGGCCGCGACGGGGGTCGTTGAAGCGGTAAAACGGGACGGCGCCGTCGATCGGTTGGGAGAGGACGTGGAAGGCGACGCCCTCGGAGACGAAGAGGCGGGGGCGGATCGGTTCGGCGGCGGGGTCGGTGGTGTAGAGATGATCGATCCGGCCCCGGAACAACTGGACGGGGACCGCGCCCGGCGTCGTCGCCAGCGGGACGTAGCCGGCGACGCCCTCGGGCGCGAACGCGCCGGGGATGCCGACCGTCTCCGAGAGCGTGTAGCGGTGCCCCCCCGTTCGGACGTTCAGCCAGCGATGCAGGGGGACGAAGCCCTCCCGCGGCTCGGTCAGGACGTAGCCCAAGATCCCCTGGCGGTCGAGCCGGGTGAGGTCGAACTTCAGGACCACGAAGTCGCGGTCGTAGTCGACGCCGCACAGGACGCCGAAATCCTTGTACATGTCGGCGCGTTTGCGGATCTCGTCGTTGAGCTTCTGGTTGACCGCGCCGGCCTGGCCGTCGACGACCTGGGTGGCGATGGCGTCGAACTGCCGCCCCAGGATCTTCGCCAGGAAGCCGGCGACCCCTTCCAGTTCGTCGCGCTTGACCTGGTCGACGTCGACCCGGAACCGGGGCGAGCCGTCGGGCGCGACGGCGACGTGGACGCTGGCCTTGATCTCGAACCGGAACCTAAGCCAGCCGTCGCTCGACCGCGACGCAGCCTCGGAGATCGGCCCGGCGACCGGCGGCTTGTACTCGCCCTCGACGGTGAACGCCGCCATCAGCCGTCGCCCTTGCGGGTCGATCCCCGCCAGCCGGAAGGAGTGGACCGTTCCGCGATACTTCCCCTCCTGCCGGAACGGCGTCGGCGGCAGCTTCGCCACCATCCCGGCGACGTAGTCCTTCTCCAGCTTGACCTCAGTCGCGGCGCGCGCGGGGACGGTCGGGAACTGGCACGGTCCCAGCGGAATAAGACAGAAGAGGATGGCGAGGCGCCGCATGATCGTTCGGTCCTCGAAGAGACGGCGGGGCGCGTCGTGACGCGGCGTTGTATCATTCCCGCGCGGATCGGGCCAGCCGAGATCGGCGTCCTCCAACCTCGTCCGCGCCGCTCTCGTCGCCGGCCGGATCTTTTTCCGAGATTCCTGAAACCCGGCCGCGCATGCCGCGGATCATGGAAGAGGCCGGACGCGCCCTCGCTTTTTGACAACCCGGACGGATCGAGCGGCCGGGCCCGCGAAATGTCGCGCCGCCGGCGCCGCGATCGCGCGATCGAGCCGCCCCGCTCATCGCGGACGCGATCACCGAAACGCATTCGAAACGCGACGAGCGAACCCAATCGTTTTGAGATTCAATTCATGTTCAGGCAATAAGTTAGAGCGTCGCGGCGACGCGCCGACCGCGCGCGAACGAAGCCGGCCGCGGGAAGGGCGCGAGACTCCCGCCGGAGGCGTCGGCCTGGTATGTTGAAACGGTCGGGCGGTGAAGACCCGGCGGCATGACCGGGGAGGAGGGGACGCGGTGCGAATCTTGATCGTCGGCGCCGGCGGGATCGGCGGGTACTACGGGGGCAGGCTGCTGGAGGCGGGTCGAGACGTCACGTTCCTGGTCCGACCGGCCCGCGCCGAGAAGATGCGGACGACCGGACTGTCGATCGAAAGCGCCTCGGGCGCCGCGCGACTGTCGACGACCCCCGTCGTCACGGCGGCCGAGCTGAAGACCGCCGGGACGTTCGACCTGGTGGTCCTGACCTGCAAGTCCTACGATCTCCCGGTCGCGGTCGCGGACTGCGGCTCGGCGGTCGGGCCGGGGACGGTCGTGCTCCCGTTGCTCAACGGAATGCGGCAGTTGGACGCGCTGGACGCCCGGTTCGGCGCCGAGGCGGTCCTGGGAGGGGTCTGCATGATCTCCACCCGGCTGGAGGACGGCGGCCGGATCGTTCATCTGAGCGACTTCCACCGCCTGACCTTCGGCGCCCGCTCGCCGGAGCAGACCGAGGCCGTCCGGGCCGTCGCCGCGGAGTTCCAGGGGGCGCGGTTCGAGACGATCGTCGCGCCCGACGTCGCGCTGGCGATGTGGGAGAAGTGGATCTTCCTCGCCACGTTGGCGGGGACCACCTGCCTGATGCGCGCGGCGATCGGCGACGTCGTCAGGGCCGGCGGGACCTCTTGCATCGCGGACATGTTCGGCGAGTGCCGCGCGATCGCCGACGCCCACGACCGCTCGCCCTCGCCGGCGTTCGCCGAGTTGGCCCTCGGCCGGCTGACCGGGCCGAATGACTCCACCCTGATCGCCTCCATGCTCTCCGACCTGGAGCGCGGCGGACCCACCGAGGCCGAGCACATCCTGGGCGACCTGCTCGCCCGCGGCGAGGCCAGGGGCCTGAAGGCCCCGACCCTCAAGGCGGCGCTGGTCGCCATCCGCGCCCAGGCCGAACGCGCGGCCCGGACGAAGCGATGACGCATTGACATAATCTCTAAGGAAGACATCAATGTCGATCCTGGGCCTCCTGGCGGTCGCGGCGGGCTTGACCCTGGCGACGGACGACGCGCGGCCGAACGTCGTGATCGTCTACGCCGACGACATGGGATATACCGACCTGGGCTGCTTCGGCGGCGACCTGGCGCGGACTCCGAATATCGACCGCATGGCCCGCGAGGGGCTCCGCCTGACGCGGTACTACTCGGCCTCGCCGATCTGCTCGCCGTCGCGCTGCGGGCTCTTGACCGGCCAGTTCCCGGCGCGTTGGCGGATCACCAGCTACCTCCAAACCCGAGCCGGCAACCGGGCGTGCGGCCAGGACGATTTCCTGGACCCCGAGGCGCCCTCGCTGCCGAGGGCGCTTCAGGCGGCCGGCTACGCGACGGCCCACGTCGGCAAGTGGCACCTCGGCGGCGGTCGCGACGTCGTGGACCCGCCCAAGTTCGCCGCTTACGGCTACGACCTGGGCCTGGGCACCTACGAGAGCCCCGAACCCCACCCCGACCTCACCGCGACCGACTGGATCTGGTCGCCTCGCGACCCCGTGAAGCGCTGGGACCGGACTCGCTGGATGGTCGACAGGACTTTGGAATTCTTGAAGGAACATCAGGGCAAGCCTTGCTTCGTGAATCTCTGGCTCGACGACGTCCACACCCCTTGGGTGCCGACGGAGGGGGACCAGGACGCCGGCCCCGACGGCAAGGGCCGCGGCAAGGCGTCGACCCCGGAGCGGCTCCGCGGCGTGCTGGAGGAACTGGACCGCCAGATAGGCCGATTGCTCGACGCGATCCGCGAGGAAAGCTCGGGCCGGTCGACCCTGGTCCTGTTCATGTCCGACAACGGCCCGCTGCCGACCTTCGAGCGCCGTCGAACCGGCGGCCTGCGCGGTAGCAAGTTGAGCCTGTACGAAGGCGGGATTCGGATGCCGTTCATCGCCTGGGGCCCTGGGATCGTCCCCCCCGGCGCGATCAACACGGCGAGCGTCGTGGGCGCCGTCGACCTCTTCCCCACCCTCTGCGCCCTGGCCGGCGCCCCCCTGCCCGACGGCTACCGGGGCGACGGCGAGGACGTGTCGGCGTTCCTCCGCGGCGAGCGCCCCGGGCGGTCCAAACCCCTGCTCTGGGAGTACGGCCGCAACCCCGACTCGTTCGCCCACCCCCGGGGCGACGACCGCTCCCCCAACGTCGCCATCCTGGAGGGCGACTGGAAGCTCCTCATCAACGACGACGGCCGGGGCGCCGAACTGTACGACCTCTCCACCGACCCCGAGGAGCGCTACGACCGCGCCGAGGCCCACCCCGACCTGGCCCGCCGCCTCTCCGCCGAGGCGCTCAAGTGGCGTCGGGCGATGCCGTGAGGGGCGTCCGCCCGTCTACCCCCGCGATCGCCACGGGTGTATCCTATGCGACGATGGCCTTCAATGATGCCGAGGGCGCCGGGGAGACCGATCCCATGGACGACGAAGGTTGGCTGGCGACGATCCGCGAACGCCCCGACGATCAAGCCGCGCGGCGCGGCTACGCCGACTGGTTGGTTGGGCGAGGGGACCCGCGGGCCGAATTCCTCCAAGCCGAGTCGAGGCTTCGAGATGCGTCTTTTGGCGACCGTTCCCGCCGGGCGTTGGGGCGGGCATGGCGAGAGGCCCGGATGAAACAGGATCCGGCGTGGCTCGCCCGCGTCGAGGTCGCCCCGCCGGCCCCGGGGTGGCTGCCGGTCGAGGTCCGCCGCCCCCCCGAAAACGGCCTGGACGACTGGCGCGAGTGGGCGGCCCGAAGCCACTACGAATGGGTCCTCCTCGCCGTCCTGGCGCCCATCGAGGACGTGGCCCGGACGGTGGTGGAACTCGGCATGGGAATGACGCCCGAGGGCGCCGTCGCCGCGCGCCGGTGGCTCCGCGGAGTGGCGGTCGGCTCCGATTCGACGACGGGGAGTCGTGTCGGCCGGATCATTCCGTTCTTGCAATTGACGGGGCACGCCTGGACGATCGCCATGTACTGTACGTTCAATTGCACCATTTCGGCGATGAACGCCGCTGAGGCCCACGCCCTCGCGCTTTCGGATCGGCTGGGGACGCTGGTCGCGACTTACGCGGCCGAGGATACGTCGTCGGCCGTCGGCTACGTCCTCTTCGAGTGCGGCGAGGAGATCGAGACCTTCGACGAGGAACCGGGGGAGATCACCTTCGGGTCGAAGCGACGACCGCCTCCGGACCCGTCGGCGGCGAAGGACGTGGATGGAGACCTTTTCCGCGCCCTCGGACTCTACCTTCCCGGCTTTTACGCGGACAGCGAAGGCGGCGTTCATTTAGACGTCCCAGGGCCGTCGCGACGCGCCCGCGCCGATTTGCTCGACCTCGATTTCGGCTCCGAACCGCTCGACCACCAGGCGATCCTGGAAGCGTCGACCTACCGAACGCGCATGTCCTCTTACCCGGCGATCCACGTCATCAGCATCGACGACTTTGGGGGATACGACCCCGAAGGCTACGGCGGGGAGGACGAGGACGAAGACGAACCGAAGTTTTGACTGGCGCCGACGCTTCCCCGGAACGAGGCGGCTGGTCCGCCCCTCCCATCTCGATAGAATGGGGATGGCGGTCAGCCGTGGGAGAGCCGCGCATCCATGGCCGGAGTTCCCACGCGAGCCTATCCCAGAAACGTCGCGAATCAAGAGACGAGGCCTCTCCGGTGGCAAGGCGGTGCGGAGTGGATGAATCACATCGATACAAAAGATCCCAGGCCGGCCAGGCGACGCGCGAGTTCCAGCTCTTGTGGGAAGCCAAAAATCGGCGAAGGATCCGTTTGATCAACAAGAAATACGCCGAAGGCCTCGACGCTCGGGAAACCGACGAACTCAAGACCTTGAAGCGGGCGTTCGCCGCTTACATGGAGACCGTCGCCCCACGGGACGGCGGCGTTTTGGACGAGCAGTACGCCCGGCTTGAGAAGCTGAAGCTGAAACTCAAGAAAGCCAAAGCCGAAAGAAGCGATCACGGCTGATGCCGCTCCCCACCCCCTATGGCTTTCCTCCCGAGCCGCATGTCCGGCGCCACGGCCCGGGCGGCTATCCGGAATACGGACGGTTCAAGGATTGGCTGCGCGACGAATTTCAATTTCGGTGCGCGTACTGCTTGTATCGGGAAGCCTGGGAAAGACGCGGCTGGCGTCGGTTCGAGATCGACCACGTCACGCCGCAATCCATCGCTCCGCATCGCGTCCTTGAGTACGACAACCTGGTCTACGCATGCGACGCCTGCAACAATTCCAAGGGGGACCAGATTCTCCCGAGCCCCTGCGATCTCGATTACTCGAAGCACGTTCGCTTCCTTGAGGACGGGGCGGTCGAAGCGCTGTCGCTCAAAGGGGAGTACTTGATCGAAATCCTAGGTCTGGACATCGGATATATCGAACGCGATCGGCGAAAGGTCTTCCGCAACTACGCGAAGCTCCTGGAGTTGATCGAGGAGTACGGAGAAGGGATCGATGAGGTGCGAGGCGAACTTCAGGAATTGCTCGGCTACCCCGACGACCCGCCCAACCTGAAACGGAAGCGTCCCCCCCGAAATACCCGACCCGACGGCAAGGACGACTGCTACTTCATCAGGCTGAAGGATCCCGCGTTTCCTCGGATCTATTGAGGAGGCGCGGGGGCCGCGTCGCGAGACGCTTCCAAAAGGGGTCGTCATGACTCGGGTGTTCAAGGGGCGGATCACGGGGGCGGGGGGCGGGCCGTTGGACGCGATCTTCGCGCCTCGGACGGTGGCGGTGATCGGGGCGACGGAGAAGGCCGACAGTCCGGGGCGGGCCGTCTTCCGGAACCTGGTCAGCAACCCGTTCGGCGCGACCGTCTTCCCGGTCAACCCCAACCGCCGCAACGTGCTGGGGGTCAAGGCGTACAGGGACGTGGCGTCGGTCCCGGACCCGGTCGACCTGGCGGTGGTGGCCGTGCCGGCGGCGACGGTCCCCGACGTGATCGCCGAGTGCGCCTCCGCCGGCGTGAAGGGGGCCGTGGTGATCGCCGCGGGGTTCCGCGAGACCGGCCCGGAGGGCGTCCGGTTGGAGTCCCGGATCCTGGAGCGCGCCCGCGCGGGGGGGATGCGGATCGTCGGTCCCAATTGCATGGGGGTGATGCGGCCTCCCGTCGGCATGAACGCCTCGTTCGCTCGCGTCCAGGCGCGGCCGGGGAGCGTCGGCTACATCAGCCAGAGCGGGGCGCTGGACGCCGCGGTGCTGGACTGGAGCCGCAAGGAGAACGTCGGCTTCAGCGCGTTCGTCTCGGTCGGCTCGATGCTCGACGTCGGCTGGGGCGACCTGATCGACTACCTCGGCGACGACCCGTACACCAAGAGCATCGTGCTGTACATGGAGTCGATCGGCGACGCGCGGGCGTTCCTGTCGGCGTCGCGCGAGGTGGCGTTGACCAAGCCGATCATCGTGCTGAAGGCCGGCCGTTCCGACGCCGCGGCGCGGGCGGCGGCGACCCACACCGGGGCCCTGATCGGCGGCGACGACGTCCTGGAGGCGGCCTTCCGCCGGGTGGGCGTCCTTCGGGTCGACTCGATCGCCGACGTCTTCGACATGGCCGACGTCCTCTCCAAGCAGCCCCGGCCGCGAGGGCCGAGGCTGGCCATCGTCACCAACGCGGGCGGTCCCGGCGTGCTGGCGGTCGACGCCCTGGTCGAAAACGGCGGCGCGCCGGCGGGGCTCTCGGCCGGGGCGCTCGCCGAACTCGACGCCTTCCTCCCGGCCGGCTGGAGCCGCGGCAACCCGGTCGACGTCCTGGGCGACGCCGACCCCGAGCGCTTCGACGGGACGGTCGACGCGCTGAAGCGCGACGACGGCGTCGACGGCCTGCTGGCGATCCTGACCCCGCAGGCCGCCGCCGACCCGACGGCCGTCGCCGAGCGCCTGAGCCGGCACGCGAAGACCCCCGGCAAGCCCGTGCTGGCCTGCTGGATGGGGGGCGAGTCCGTCGAGCGCGGGACCGCCGCCTTGACCGAGGCCGGAGTCCCCACCTACCCCCACCCCGACGCCGCGGCGCGGGTGTTCGCGCTGATGTGGCGGTCGTCGTACAACCTGCAAGGCTTATATGAGACTCCGACCATGCCTCCCGACGACGCCGCGGCCGGCTCGCCGCGGGAGCGGGTCGAGGCGCTTCTGGCCGAGGTCCGCCGCGAGGGTCGCTCGATCCTGACCGAGGCCGAGTCCAAGCGGGTCCTCTCGCTCTACGACGTCCCCGCCACCCCGACCGTCGTCGCGGCCTCCGCCGACGAGGCGGTCGAGGCGGCGACGGGCCTCGGCTGGCCGGTCGCGGTGAAGCTGAACTCCAGGACCGTCACCCACAAAAGCGACGTCGGCGGCGTCCGGCTGAACCTCTACGACGTCGACGCCGTCCGCGCCGCGTTCCACTCGATCGAACGGGCCGTGACCGCCGCGGCCGGGGCCGCCGCCTTCGAGGGCGTGGGCGTCCAGCCGATGATCCAGCCCGACTCCGGCGTGGAGGTGATGCTCGGCGCCAGCCTCGACCCCGACTTCGGCCCGGTCCTCCTCTTCGGCGCCGGCGGCCGTCACGTCGAGGTCCTCGGCGACCGCGCGCTGGGCCTGCCCCCCTTGAACTCCACGCTGGCGCGTCGCATGATGGAACAAACGCGCGTTTACAAGGCGCTCCAGGGAATCCGAGGCCAGGATTCGGTGGACATGGCGGCCCTGGAACGCCTCTTGGTGCGATTCAGCGACCTGGTCGTCGAGCAGCCCTGGATCAAGGAGATCGACGTCAACCCGCTGTTCGCCTCGACGGATCGGCTGATGGTCCTGGACGCCCGCATCATCGTCCACGGCCCGTTGATCCACGCCGACGACCTGCCGCGCGGGGCGATCCGGCCGTACCCCTCGCGGTACACGTTCTCCTGGACGTCCAGACAGGACGAGCAGGTTTTGATTCGTCCGATCCGTCCCGAGGACGAGCCGCTCCTGGTGAAGTTCCACGCCACGCTCTCGGATCGAACGGTGTCTCTGCGTTACTTCCACGCGATGAAGTACAGCGCCCGGGTCGCGCACGAGCGGCTGACGCGGATCTGCTTCATCGACTACGATCGCGAGATGGCCCTGGTCGGCGTCGGCCGCGACCGCCAAACCGGCGAGCGCCGGATTCTGGGCGTCAGCCGCCTGAGCAAGATCAGGGGGACCGACGACGCCGAGTTCGCCCTGATCGTCAGCGACGAGTACCAGGGCCGCGGCCTGGGCTCGGAACTCCTGCGCCGGATCCTGCAAGTCGGCCGCGACGAGCGCGTCGCCCGCGTCGTCGGCGAGGTCCTCCCGGAGAACGTCGAGATGATCCGCGTCTGCAAGAAGGTCGGCTTCCAGGTCAAGCACGATCTTGAGGAGGGCGTCGTCCGGGCGACGATGGAGCTTTGATCGCGGTTCGTTGCGACCGTCCGGCGCTTTTCGCTTGCGATCGCTCCCGACGGGCCGGATTCTAGCGAGGGGGCGCGCCGCGGCGCGCCCGATCGATCGTCCCTTCCTCCTCAGCGAGAGCGAGCCGCCATGACGACCGCCGACGTTTCCATCGCCCCCTTGGACGAACCGACTCGGGCCGATCGCGCGACCGCGCGGCTGATCGCGTTCGCGACGCTCGCCGCGGCGGCGGCTGGCCTCGCGGCGTGGGCCGCGGCCGAGGCGACCTACGATCGGCTCCAGCCGCCCATGGCCATGTTCAAGGGGGGGATGCCCACCGCGCCGGAGTTGATCGCCGCGGAGGCCGTGACGAACGCGGGGCTGGCGCGGCGGGCGGCGGTCGCCTTCGGGGCGCTCGGGGGGCTGTTGGGCGTTGGGCTGGGCGCCGCCGGCGGGCTGGCCCGAAGGTCGTCGCGGTCGGCGGTCGTCGCGGCCGTCGTGGGCGGCGCGCTGGGCGCGACGGTGGCCGCCGCGTCCTCCTGGATCGTCTTTCAGAAGGCCCCCAGGCTCCTGCCGCCCACGACCGACGAACTGATCGTCGCGATGACGGCCCAGGGGATCGTCGGCGGGCTGATCGGCGCGGCGGTCGGCTCGACGTTGGCGGCCGGCTCGGGACGTTCCGTCGCCCGCGGCGCGCTGGGGGGTCTGGTCGGCGGCGCGGCGGCGCTGGTCCTCTATCAGGTGATCGGGGCCGTGGCGCTGCCGCTGGCCGCCACGGCCGAGCCCGTCCCCAACGCGCCGGTCGCGCGGCTCTCCGCGCTGCTTTCGCTCGCCCTGTTGGCGACTCTCGGCGCGGTCGTCGTCTCGGCGCCGGACCCGCGTCGGGCGAGCCCCGAGCCGACCGTCGGCGGTCAGGGTCAGTAGACTTCGTTCAGGACCGGGTCGGAGCGTCGGGAATCGTCGAGGAGGTCCGGGTCCGTCGAGCGCCGCCGGTCGGCGCGGGTCGCCAGGACGCCGCGGACCACGACCACGACGAACAGGACGCCGGAGATCATGGCGACGAGCCCGCCGACTCCCGCCGCGGCGAAGCCGATCGTCTGGCTGATCCGGTCGACGATTTGCTCGTCGCCGTAGGTCTTGCGGGTCGCGTGTCCCCAGTAGCCGGCCACCGCCAATCCGCCGGCGAACATCCCCTGACCCACGCCGTAACAGAGCGGCTGCCAGGTGGCCAGCCGAGGCGTCGCGACGGTCCAGCCCAGCCGCGGCATCAGGACGAACAAACCACCCATGAAGCTGACCGTCACCGCGCCGATGCTCAGGTGGTAATGCGCCGGCACCAACGTCGTGTCGGCCGCGATCATCGCCCCCAGGACGAAGCCGGCCAGAAGCAGCGTCATGCCGGTCGCCAACGTGGTCCCCGCGGGGGTGAGGAAGCGACCCCGCCACCGCTCCCGCGACCGCGCCAGCGCCATCAAGGCGGCGACCATGAAGACGGAGACGGCCGGGAAGATCCCCAGCCGCATCATCCAGGTGAAGAGCGTCCCCGAGCGGTTCGTCAGGGTGATGCCGGGCCCGAACAGCGTCGGCCAAAGCAGAAGCGCGTAAAGCAGGAGCGCCGTCCGCCGCGAGGTCGCGCGGACGCCGGCGATCTCGTCCAGGAGCAGGCCCCAGACTCCGAGCATCGCCAGCACGCAGGCCACCTGGAAGACGTGGCCGCCTCCCCAGAAAAGGCGCTCGTAATAGACCTGGGCCGGTAGCGAGGGGTCGCGCGTCAGGTAGGCCCCGGCGATCGTCAGAAGCGCCACGACGTAGGCGGCCGCGGCGAACCGCACGGCGTCGCATGCCGACGGCGGCAGCAGGGCCGGGCCGTCGCGGTCGTCGTCGTAAATCCAGCGGCGGTCGACGAACGCCAAGGCCACGCCCAGGGCGAACAGCCCCAGGCCGGCGAGGAACAGCGGGTCGTCGAGGACCGGGACGTAGTTGGAGAGCAGCGGCACGGGCCTCGCGAACGCCCGAACCGTGAACAGGACCGCGCCCGCGACGGCCGTCGTCAGGGCGATCCCGGTCGCTTTGCCGCCGCGAGGGCCGGGGATCAGGTGGAACAGCCCGGCGATGAACGCCAGGAACCAGACGAGCACGGCGTGATCGACGTGGACCACCAGCGCCCGGCGGGCGAAGTCGACGTCGACGCCCGTCTCGGGGAACAGGGCCGCGACCCGGCCGACCAGAAGCACGACCGCCAGGGCGCCGGAAAGGCCCAGGGCCGCGACCGAAAGTCCGAACCAACGCGCGGCGTCGCGCGCGGGCGACTCGTCGCGAACCGTCTCCGAACGATACGAGTCGTATTCTTCGATGTTCACGGATCGTCCCGGATGATGGAGCGGGGATCGCGACGATTCGGAATCCGGAGCCGAACGAGGCCCACGCCGATCCTGGCCGCCCGTTCCTTCCCCTCTCCCGCCGGGAGAGGGCGGCCGCGAAGCGGCGGGCGGGGGTCGTGGCGTTTCGCGGACGCCGCCGGCCGCGCCGGGTTCAAACCGACGCTTTCTCCGAAGCGCGACGACCCTCACCCGGCCCTTCGGGCCACCCTCTCCCGGCGGGAGAGGGGATGTGGAACTTCGCGCCGTCCTGCCTGGATTCCGAGTCGCATTTATGTCGGGACTTCCCGAAATTCGTGGCGGTTCGGGAAGTCCCGTAAGATCGTATCCGTCCGCCCCCCCCGTTGGCAAGTTGGAAGCTCGCGGCGGTGCGCGTCACGGTGGGCGTCTTGAAAGTTGGTGGAATTTTTGTCCAGATGGAGGGTGACCGCGTTTATCGAGGAAAATCCCGATTTCGGAACAGGAGTCCATCCAATGCCGGCCCACCCCTCGCCGTCTCCAAAAT
>Ga0209916_1000911_pt1 | contig 34549 bp, 31 predicted proteins | sample ThiBio_1000_plan_FD_183956 | JGI IMG/M metagenome (GOLD analysis project Ga0209916, IMG submission 183956) | Wastewater bioreactor microbial communities from Cape Town, South Africa - Thiocy_solids_2 (SPAdes) | ecosystem: Engineered > Bioreactor > Thiocyanate-remediating > Anaerobic-Aerobic ... | reverse complement strand
CATGAAGGTGGGCGACAGCAGGCGCCAGCGGCGCACCGAGCCGATGCCGCCGCGCCACTGGCCCGCCGCGGGCGGATCGTCGCGCAGCTCGTAGCGCTCGCAGACGAGCGGGTGGCGCAGCTCGATCTCCTCGATCGGGTTGTTGCGGGTGTTGGCCATAAGGCAGTCGACCGCGTCCATGCCGTCCTTCCCGGGACGGCCGCCGTAGGAGCCCTCGCCGACCTCGATGTAGACCCAGTACTCGTCCCCGCCCTCGACCAGGCCCGAGTAGATGACCGAGTGGATGGCCGCCGAGCAGCCGGCGACGACCTTGTCGGGCAGGAGCTCGGCAAGCGCCAGGTTGATCAGGTCGGGGATCCGGTTGATCTGCGGGAACCGCATGAAGCAGGAGGCGGGGAAGCGCGGGTTGTAGATCGAGCCGAGCGGCGCCACCGCGTGGATCGGCCGGAAGATCCCCTCGTTCTGCGGGACGTAGTCGGCGGTCGCGTCCTCGTCGAGGAAGAGCGTGCGGATCGCGAAGTTCACGGTCGGGACGACCGAGCCCTCGAAGGGGACGTTGAAGGCGGTGTCGACCTGCTCCGCCGATCCGGTCAGGTCCACGGTCACGTCGCTGCCCTCGATCGTGACCGCGAGCTCGATCGGGAGCGGCTCGCCGAAGTTCTTGCCGTCGTCGTCGAGGAATCCGGAGGGGGCGCGGTAGGTGCCGTCGGGCAGCGCGTCGATCTGCGCCCGCAGGCGCGTCTCGCTGTAGTCCATCCACTGCGTGATCGCGTCGCGCACGGTCGCCAGCCCGTACTTGCCGACCAGCGCCTCGTAGCGCCGGGCGCCGAGGCGGCAGGAGGCGATCATCGCCTCGAGGTCCCCTTCGTTCGGGCTCGGCGTCCGCACGTTGTCGAGCAGGTGCTGGATCAGCGCGTCGTTGCGCACGCCGCCCGCGTAGAGCTTCATCGAATCGAACAGCTTGCCCTCGGCCCAGACGTCGACGATGTCGAGCGAGACGCCCGGGAAGGCGCCGCCGATGTCGAGGACGTGGCCGGTGCAGGCGGAGAAGCCGATGTGCTCGCCGGCGGCGAAGACCGGCATCAGGACGCAGTAGTCCGGCGAGTGGGAGGCGCCGTGGTAGGGGTGGTTGTGCAGGATCACGTCGCCCGGCTCGTACGTCCCGGCCAGGCGCCGGTTGATCCCGCGGATGTAGCCGGGGATCGAGCCGATGTGCATCGGCGTCGACTCCGACTCGCAGAGCTCGCGCCCGTCGACGTCGAAGATCCCGGCGCCGAGGTCCTCCGACTCGCGGATGATGTTGGAGTAGGCCATCCGGTAGAGGACCTCCGCCATCTCGCGGGCGATCGAGCTGAGCGAGCCGCCGATCACGCGCAGGGTGATCGCGTTGACCCCCGACCCCGGTTCGGCCGCCCCGCCGGCGGCACCCGTCTCAGCCCGCATGCGCGCTCACCTCCGGTCGGAGCGGCCCGCCGGACGCCGGCGCGGAGACCGCGATCACGAGGTTGCCGTGGTGGTCGACCTCGGCCACCTGGCCGATGCCGACGACGGTGGTCGAGTCGGACTGCTCGACCAGCGCCGGCCCTTCGATCCGGTTGCCGGCGACCAGCCGGTCGCGGTCGTACACCGGTGCCTCGAGCTCGATCGGGTCCTCGCCGACCTTCCGCGGCATGAAGAGCGGGGCCGAGGCGATCGCCGCCGCCGAGGCATCGGCGTCGCCGCTCGCGATCGGCAGGGAGCGGTAGCTCTCGAGCGCGCCGACCGCGGTCACCCCGATGTTCACGATGTGGACGTCGGCCTCGGCGAAGCGGTGGGTGTAGGTGCGCTCGTGCGCGCGCTCGAAGCGCTCGTGCGTCTCGGCGACCCAAGCCGCGTCGACCGCGCCGTCGGGCACGTTCACCCGCAGCTCGTAGCCCTGCCCGGAATAGCGGCAGTCGGCGGTCCGCAGGAGGCGGATCTTGTCGTCGGCCAGGCCGTCGCCCCGCAGCTGCTCGACCGCGGCCCGCTCGAGCTCGGCGTAGGCGCCGGCCAGCACCCCCGGCCCGCTCGAGCCGTCGAACCAGACCGTCTTCGCGAACTCGTACTGGAGATCGCTGGTGAGGAGGCCCATCGCGGCCGAGACGCCCGGGTGGGGCGGCACGATGATCGTCGGGATCTCCAGCTCCTGGGCGATCCGCCAGGCGAAGAGCCCGCCGGCGCCGCCGAGCGGGACCAGCGCGAACTCCCCCGGGTGGTACCCCTTGCGGATCGACTGGACGCCGATCGCCTCCACCATCGCCTGGCTGAGGATCTCGAAGATGCCCATCGCGGCGAACTCGACGCTCGAGTTCAGCGACCCGCAGATGTGGGTGGAGATCGCCGCGCGCGCCGCGTCGCGGTCGAGCGCGATGCCGCCGGCGCTGAAGGACTCCGGGCGGATCCAGCCCATCGCGACCATCGCGTCGGTCGCGGTCGGCTCGGTCCCGCCGCGGCCGTAGGCGGCCGGGCCGGGCTGCGCCCCGGCGCTCTCCGGGCCGACCCGGAACATGCCGCCCTCGTCGATGCGGGCGATCGAGCCGCCGCCGGCGCCGATCGTGTCGACGTCGGCCATCGGGATCATCGCCGCGTAGCCGCCGATCTTGGTGTCGAGCAGGTGCTTCAGGCGGATCTCGCCGCCGGGGGCCACGCCGACGTCGGCCGAGGTGCCGCCGACGTCGAGCGTGATCACGTTCGGGTGGCCGGAGGAGCGGCCGATCTCGCACCCGGCCCGCAGGCCCGCGACGACGCCGCTCATCAGCAGGTTCACCGGCGCTTCGACGGCGCCGCGGTCGGTGGCGATGCCGCCCGCCGAGGTCATCAGCTGGAAGCGGTCGGAGATCCCGGCGGCGCGGACCGTCGCCCCGAGCCGCTCGATGTAGCCGCCGACCTCCGGCCCGACGAAGGCGTTCAGCGCGGTGGTCGAGAACCGCTCGTACTCGCGGTAGCGCGGGGCGACCACGTGCGACGCGGAGACGAAGGCCTCGGGCCACTCCTCGCCGATGATCTCGACGGCGCGGCGCTCGTGGACGTCGTTCAGCACGCTGAACAGGAAGCAGACCGCGATCGCCTCCACCCCGTCGGCGCGCAGGCGGCGCACGGCGGCCCGCACGGCCTCCTCGTCGAGCGGCGTCTCGACCGACCCGTCGGCGCGGATCCGCTCCGGCACGGCGATCCGGTGCCGCCGCAGCACCAGCGGCCGGGTCTGCCAGGGGAGGTCCTGGTGGCTGGAGAAGTTGTAGGGGCGCTTCTTGCGCCCGATGTGGAGGATGTCCCGGAAGCCGGCCGTGGTGATCAGGCCGACGGTCGCCCCGCGGTGCTCGAGCACCGAGTTCGTGGCCGCCGTCGTCCCGTGGACGAACATGTCGAGGTCCTCGGTGCCGATCCCCGCCTCGGCGCAGGCCTCGCGGATGCCTTTCATGACCCCCGTCGACTGGTCCGCCGGGGTCGAGGAGACCTTGGCGATCCGCACCTCCCCGGTGGCGTCGTCCCAGTACATGACGTCGGTGAAGGTGCCGCCGACGTCGACCGCTACCCGTCTCATCGGACCCCTCCCTCGATCACGCCTTCCTCCTTCAGCGCCGCGATCGCGGCCTCGTCCAGCCCGGCCAGCTCGCTCAGGATCCGCTCGGTGTCGGCGCCGTAGGCGGGGGCCCGGCGGATCGGCGGCGGCTGGTCGCCGTCCACCCGCAGCGGGCTCGCCACGTGGCCGACCGAGCCCCAGGTCTCGTCGGGGACCTGGACCACGACGTCGCGGGCGAGCGCCTGCGGGTCCGCCAGCGCCGCCGCCACGTCGTTCACCGGGCCGTTCGGGACGCCCGCCGCGGTCAGGCGCTCGACCCACTCCGCGGTGGTCGCCCGGGCGAACAGCTCGGCGAGCCGCGGGACCAGCTCGTCCCGATGTTCGTCGCGGCCGGCCATCGTCCGGAAGCGCTCGTCGTCGAGGAGCTCCGGCGCCCCGAGGGCCGCGCAGAGCCGCGCGTAGAACTTCTCCTTCGCGCAGGCGATGACCACGTGGCCGTCGGCCGTCGCGAACAGCTGGAAGGGGACGATCGAGGGGTGGGCCGAGAAACCGCGGCGCCGCGGCACGTAGTCCGCGGTCGCGGCCCAGGTCCCGATGTAGGTGAGCTCGGCCAGCGCCGTCTCGAAGAGGCTGACGTCGCACTCGCCGCCGACGCCGTCGCGGCGCGCCCGCCACACCGCGGCGATGAGAGCGATCGCGGCCACGTATCCGGCCGAGAGGTCGACCAACGAGAGGCCGCTCTTGGCGGGCGGCGCGTCGGGCTCGCCGGTCATGCTCATCCAGCCGGCCAGCCCCTGGATCAGGTAGTCGTACCCGGGCTGGGAGGCCCGCGGGCCGCTCAGCCCGAAGCCGGAGAGCGAGCAGCAGACGATCTTCGGGTTGACCTCCCGCAGGTCCTCGTACCGGAGGCGGAGCTTCCCCGGAGCGTCGCCGCGCAGGTTGTAGAAGACGGCGTCCGCCTCGCGGACCAGCGCCTCGAAGGCGGCGCGGCCGGCGGGGGCGGCGATGTCGAGGACGACGCTGCGCTTGTTGCGGTTCAGGGACTGGAAGAAGAGCGAGTCCTGCTCGGTCGCGTACGGGGGGATCGAGCGGCTGACGTCGCCCCCTTCGCGCGGGTTCTCGATCTTGATCACCTCGGCGCCGAGGTCGGCGAGCTGCATGGTGCTGAAGGGCCCGGCGCCATACTGCTCGACCGCGATCACCCGGAGGTCGGCCAGCGCGCCGCTCACGAGGACACCTCCGCTCGCGATCCCAGGGCAAGCAGGTCCCGGGCCCGGAGGACGACCGGCAGGTCGACGAGCTCGCCGTCGAGGCTGGTCGCCCCGGCGCCGCCGCCCGCCGCCTCCTCGTAGGCCTCGACCACCCGACGGGCCCAGCCGAGCTGCTCCGCGGAGGGCGAGAAGGCGAGGTTGATCGGGCCGACCTGGGCGGGATGGATGGCGGCCTTGCCGCCGAAGCCGAGCGTCCGCGCGTAATCGCTCTCCGCCGCCAGGCCGTCCGCGTCGCCGGTGTCCATGAAGACGACGTCGATCGGCCGGCGCAGCCCCGCGGCGGCGGAGGCCAGGACCAGCGTGGAGCGGAACGCGAGCAGCTGCTGGCGGTCGTCGCGATCCTCGAAGCCCAGTTCGACGCCGAGGTCGGCGGCGCCCATCGTCAACGCCTCCACCCGCTCGGCGGCGGCGATCGCCGGGGCTTCGAGCAGCCCCGCGGCGGACTCGATCGCCGCGACCAGGGGAAGGCCGATCGACGCGGCCGCGCGAGCCGACCGCCCGGTCGCCTTCGGGATGAAGACCGCCGCGGGCGGGCCGGCGGCAAGCGTCTCGAGGTCGTCGTCGTGCTCGGGACTGTCGTCGCCGTTGATCCGCACGGCCAGCGTCGCCGTCGCCTCGTGGAGGGCCGGATAGGCCTCCAGGTAGAGCTCGCGCGCCACCGCCTTCCGATCGGCGGCGACGCCGTCCTCGAAGTCGACGACGATCACGTCCGCGGCCGAGGTCGGCAGCTTCTCGAGCATGCGGGCCGAGGAGGCGGGCGTGAAGAGGAAGGACCGGGCGCCGGCCAGGACGGAGTCTCCCGCGGTCGGGGTCATCGGGACCCTCCCCCGGGCAGCGCGACGATCCGCCGTCCCGACCCGGCGACCTCGAGCTCCGACCAGACGTCGCCGAGCCGCTCCAGGTCGACCGGCTCGTACGGGAGCTGCCAGGAGCCGGCCGCGACCAGCTCCAGCATCGCGGCGAGGGCCTCCCCGGCGGCCGCGCGGCCGACGCGGAAGACCGAGAAGCCGAGCAGGTCGATCCCCTTGCCGCGGATGTCCCCGGAGGCCAGCGTCGCCGTCGGCCCGGCCGACTGGCCGAGCTGCACGATGCGTGCGTCCGGCCCGCAGACGGCGACCGCGGCCTCGAGCGGCGGCCCGCAGAGCGGGTCGACGACGACGTCCGGCGGATGCTCCTCGCAGGCGCCGCGCAGGGCCTCGGTGATCTCCTCGGCGCCGTCGTCGAGGACGACGGTGGCGTCGGCGCCGGCGGCCGTGGCGATCGCGAGCGCCTCCGCGTTGCGTCCCGCGGCGACGATCCGCCCGGCGCCGCCGTCGCGCGCGGCCTGCACCGCGGCAAGTCCGACCCCGCCGCTGCCGGCAAGGATCAGCACCGACTCGCCGGGACGCACCCCGGCCCGCTCGCGGACCGCGAGCCAGCCGGTCACCGCCGGGATGCCGAGGGCGGCCGCGGCGACCAGGTCGCTCCCCGGCGGGAGGGCGATCGGGACCGCGTCCGGCGCGGCGGCAAGCTCGGCCAGCGTCCCGGGCCGGGTCATCCCGAGGCCGCCGCCGTAGAGCCAAACCGGCGTGCCGGGCTCGAAGGCGTCCGAGGCGACCACGGTTCCGGTCCCCTCGACGCCGGGGACGTAGGGGGGCTCCGGGACGGCGGCGTAGAAGGTGCCGGCGCCGACCGAGATGTCGACCGGGTTGACCGCGGCGGCCTTGATCTCGACCAGGGTCTCGCCGGCGACCGGCTCGGGGCGCCGGCCGGGCTTGGCCGCGGGGGGGTCGCCGAGGCGGTCGATGACGGCGGCGTTCATCATCAGGACCTCACCGCCGCGGCCTGTTCGCGCATCAGTTGGCGCGCGACGATCTGCTGCTGGATCTCGTTCGAGCCCTCGCCGGCGGTGAGGGCGATCGCGTCGCGGTAGAGCCGCTCGACCGGGAACTCCTTCGTGTACCCGTAGCCCCCGTGCACCTGCATCGCCATGCGGGTGGCGTCGACCGCCGCCTCGGTCGAGAACATCTTCGCCATCCCGGCCTCCATGTCGGCGCGGCCCTTCTCCTCCTTGGCCTCGGCGGCGCTCTGCATGAGGAGCCGGGAGGCCCGCAGGTTGGTCGCCATCAACGCCAGCTTGGTCTGGATCGCCTGGTGTTCGCCGATCTTCTTGCCGAAGGTTTCCCGCTCGTCCGCGTACTTCACGCTCGCCTCCAGCGCGGCCGTCATCAGGCCCACCGCGCGCGCCGTCTGGGTGATCCGGCCGTGCTCGATGCCGGCCATGCAATAACGGAAGCCCATACCCAGGCCCGCGTCGCCGCCCAGCAGCTGGGCGTCGGAGATCCGGTAGTCGTCGAACGCGATCTCGACCGTCTCGATGCCCTTGTAGCCGAGCTTCTGGATCGGCGGCCCGATCGTCATCCCGGGGAACTCGCTGCGCCCTCCCTCCTTCTCGACCAGGAAGACGCTCATCCCCTTATATGGGGGCGTGGTGGTCGGATCGGTCTTCAGCAGGACGGCGACCAGCCCCGAGTAGAGCCCGTTCGTCACCCACATCTTCTGGCCGTTGATCACGTAATCGTCGCCGTCCACCTTGGCGGTGGTCCGGATCCGCTGGACGTCGGTCCCGGCATGCGGCTCGCTCATCACGAAGGCGGCGCGGATCTCGCCGCTCGCCAACCGCGACAGGTAACGCTCGCGCTGGTCGTCGGTGCCGAAGCTCTCGATCAGGAACGAGGTCATCAGGTGGGTGTTCAGCACCGCCGACATCGCGATCCAGCCGCGCACGAGCTCCACCGTCACCTCGGCGTAGGTACCCAGGTCCAGCCCGGCCCCACCCCACTCCTCGCCGATCGTGATCCCGAACAGGCCGAGGTCGGCCATCTGCTCGATCAGCTCGATCGGGTAGGCGTCCTGCCGCTCGAGCTCCGGCGCCACCGGCACCACCTCGTTCTCGACGAACTGGCGCACGGTTTCCACGATCGCGCGGCGATCTTCCCGTCGCTGCTCGACGTCGGGGTGGGAGCTGGCGGGCGTGGTCATCGAGGGATCTCCTTCGAATCGTGGGTGGGCCGAATCTCGTCCTCGCCGGCCGGCGCCAGGAGCTCGATCGTCGGCGCGAGCCCGGCGTCGTCGCCCAGCGCCGCGATCGCGCCGGCGAGCCGGGCGGCGCGCCGCTCGCCCAGCGCGAGGGACGCGTTCGCGAGGAACTTGGCCTCGACCGCCCCGCGGTCCTCGCGGGCGGTCGGCGGGGCGACCGCGGCGTCGACGGGCACGGCGACCTCGCGGCCGTCACGGAGCCGCAGCTCGACCTCGCCGCGCGGCCGCGTCGACCAGCTCTCGTCCGCGAACGAGGTGACCTGGATCTCACGCGCGAGGCCGAGGGTCCCGGGCTCGGCGATCGCCTCCGCGCCGTAGGCGGCGAGGTCGAGCCGGCCGCGGAGGAGGAGCGCGGCGAGCGAGTAGGGAAGGCTGAACTTGGCGTCGTAGCCGCTCGCGGGGGCGTCGGTCCGCCGCCGCGGGTCCACCAGCCGTGCCGCCACCTCGTCCGGGACGCTGAGGCGGGCGGCCACGACCTCCGCTCCGGAGGCCGAGGCCTCGCGGAGACCCCGCTCGGCGGCGGCGAGCCACGGGTGCATGAAGGCGCAGCAGGGGTAGCGCTTCGGCGTAACCTCGAGCGTGCGCCAGGCGTCGCCGAGATCGGCGAAGGCGGCGGCCGCGGCGTCGGCGCGGGCGGCGGCGTCGGGCAGGGACCCGCGCAGGAAGGTGTCGAGGATGCCGTAGCGGCCCTCGATCACCGACGGCGGCCCGGCCAGGCCGGCGCTCGCGAACGCCACCGCGCGGATCCCGGCCTGAGCGGCCCAGCCGGCGTGCAGGGGCTTGGTCTCGGTCGCGTCGTCGAGGTAGGCGAAGACCCCGGAGGCGGTGCTGCCGGCGATGCCGAGGGCGGAGGCGGTCGTGTCGGGGTCGGTCTCGTCCAGCAGCGCGGCGGCGGCCGCGGCGCCGAAGACCCCCGCGACCGAGGTCACGTGGAAGCCGCGCTCGTGGAGCCCCGCGGGCACGATCGACCCGATGCGGGCGACGACCTCGGTGCCCAGCGCCACCGCCCGCAGCAGATCGCCGCCGCTGCGACCGCGCGCCTGGGCGACCGCGAGGGCCGCCGGGACGACGACCGCGCTCGTGTGGGCCGCGGAGGTCGGATGGATGTCGTCGTAGTCGAGCGAGTGGGCGAGGACGCCGTTGACCAGCGCCGCGCCGGCGGTCGGCACCATCTCCCCGGAGCCGACGATGCTCGCCCGGCGCGCGCCGCCGTCGGCGACGAGGACCCGGCGGACGCCGTCGTGGGGCCCGCCCGCGGCGGCAAGCGCGCAGCCGACGGTGTCGAGGACCAGCAGCCTCGCCGTCTCCGCCACTTCGTCCGACAGCGGCTCGGCGAGCAGCTCGGCGGTGAATTCGGCGACGCGGCGGGTGACGGGCGACCGGGTGGCGACAGCGGTCAAACGCGCCACTCCTCGCTCGTGATCGGCGCGCCGCGATCCTCCTCGCCGTGGCCCGCCTTGTAGACCATGACCGTGCGGCGGAACTCGATCACGACCTCCGCGCGCTGGTTGACGCCGCGGGTGCGAACGCTGACGATCCCGGCGTAGGGACGCGATTTCGACTCCCGCAGCTCGGTGACTTCGCTCTCCGACCAGAGCGTGTCGCCGGCGAAGACCGGCTTGTCGAGGTGGATGTCGCCCCAGCCGAGGTTGGCGACCGCGTTCTCGCTCACGTCCGCGACCGAGAGCCCGCCGACGATGGCAAGCGTCAAGCCGGAGTTGACGAGCAGCTTCTTCCAGGGCGTCTTCTCGGCGAAGGCCTGGTTGAAGTGCAGCTGGTTCGTGTTGTGGGTGAGGAGGGTGAACCAGATGTTGTCGGTGTCCGTGATCGTGCGCCCGACGGCGCTGCGGTACACGTCCCCGATCTCGAAATCGTCGTAGTAGCGAGCCATGTCTCTCCTGGTGGTGGGTGGCGAGGCGGCCGGCGCCGGTCAGCCGGCGACGCCCGCCTCCTGCAGAAGGTTGCGTGCGCGTTCGGCCGTCGGGCGCTCGACCATCGTCCCGTCGACCTCGACGACCCCCTCGCCCTTGGCGACGGCGGCGTCGTAGGAGTCGACGACCAGCCGCGCCCTCGCGACTTCCTCGTCGGTCGGGGTGAAGAAGTCGTTCGCCAGGGCCACCTGGTCCTCGGTGAGGCAGGGCATGCCGCCGAATCCCAGCTCGCGGCCGATCGCGGCGGCGCGCAGGTAGCCGTCACCGTCGTCGACGTTGGGGAAGATCGCGTCGATCGGGCCCGGCAGGCCGGCGGCGCGACTTGCCATCACGAGGCGGGAGCGGGTGTAGATCAGATCCTGCCCGCCGACCTTCGCCTCGGTGTGGATGTCGAGCGCCAGGTCCATCGCTCCGAGCTCGATCAGCTCGACCCCCGGGCAGGCCGCGCTCTCGGTGGCCCGCTCGACGCCCTCGGCGGTCTCGATCAACGCGACCAGGCGGATGACGCCGGCGGCGAAGGCCGTCCCGAGCACCTCCGGGGTCGCCTTGGGGACGACGAGGCCGTCGACCCCCGCCTCCGCGAGCACCGCGAGGTCGGCAAGGCCGATCGCGGTGTCCAGGGGGTTGGGCCGGACGAAGAGAGGACGCCGGCCCGGGTCGGATCGACGCTCCTCGAAGGTCTGCCGGAGCAGCTCGCGGACTTCGTGCTTGCGGGCGCCGGCGACCGTATCCTCGAGGTCGGCGACGACGAGGTCGGCAGCGGAGCCTTCAAGCGCGGCCTCCAGAGCGGACTGGGTCGTGTTTCCCACCCACAACAGCGAACGAACCCTGCTCGGCCGATCGGTGCCGGCGCCAGTGACAGAACTGCCCTGAAACGACAACTCCACGCTCCCCAGGTCGAAGTCTTTCGGTACGTAAGGCGTTTTGCAGAATCACTTACCTGCAATGTTTTGCAGGCTAGCATCCTGCCGAAGATCCCGCAAGGCGCGTCCCGTGGGACGATGATCGCCATGCGCAAGATGCAGACGCAGGGCGTTCACCACATCACGCTCACCGGGGCGGACCGGCAGACCTCGATCGACTTCTGGGAGGGCGTGCTGGGGATGCCGTTCGTCTTCGAGCAGCCCAATCTGGACCGGCCGGAGGAGAGCCACCTGTATTTCGATCCGGGCGACGGGCGGCTGATCACGATCTTCACCAACGAGGGCCGGGCGGCCGATCCGTCGCCGCGGTCGCAGGACGCGGGCCACGTCCACCACATCGCCTTCGCGCTGTCCAACGCGGTGTTCCGCCAGACCGTCGAGCGGCTCGACGAGCGCGGCATCGAGCACAGCGGGGTCAAGGACCGCGGGTTCATGGACTCGATCTACTTCCGCGATCCGCTCGGGCTCCTGATCGAGCTGGCGTCCTACCGCTTCGAGCCGCCCACCGGGCACACCCACGCCGATGTGCTGCTGGAGGCGCACCTCATCCGCACCGAACGCGACGACTACAACATCGACCCCGTGCACCTCGCCGACGCGATCGAGCGCCTGGTCGCGCGGTCGCAGCGCTCGCTGTCGGCGGACCGGACGCCCCGCGACCCCTACTCCGCCGCCGACTGACCACCGATGAGTTCGGCCGCCGATCGCGGTCCCAGCACCGTCACCAACCGATTGGAGTGAGATGGCCAAGCTGATCTATGCGGCGATCGCCTCGCTTGACGGGTACGTCGAGGACGAGACGGGCAAGTTCGACTGGGCGGCACCGGACGAGGAAGTGCACGCCTTCGTCAACGACCTCGAGCGGCCGATCGGCACCTACCTGTACGGGCGCCGGATGCACGAGACGATGGTGTTCTGGGAGACCGCGGGCGACGGGGACGACGAGCCGCCGGTGTTCCACGAATACGCCGAGATCTGGCGGGCGGCCGACAAGGTGGTGTACTCCCGGACCCTCCAGAGCGTGGCCGGCGCGCGGACGCGGATCGAGCGCGAGTTCGACCCCGACGCCGTCCGGCAGCTCAAGCAGGACGCGACGGCCGACATCTCGGTCGGCGGTGCCGAGCTGGCCGGCCAGGCGATCGGCGCCGGCCTGGTCGACGAGTGCCACCTGCTCCTCTGCCCGGTCGTGGTGGGAGGCGGCAAGCGCGCCCTGCCCGACGGCGTCCGCGCCCAGCTCGAGCTCCTCGACGAGCGCCGCTTCCAAAGCGGCGTCGTCCACCTCCACTACCGGGTGGCCGCGGTAGGCGGCTGACTTCAGGCCGGCGGAGAGCGGGGAAGCCGTCCCCTCGGGCGGCCGGTTTCAGGGCTAAGGGTTGCGGAGCGGGGACTGGGTCTGACGCCGGGTCGAGTTCGCAGAAACCCGCGGATAGCGCGGAGAAGTGCGAACTCACCGAGAGGTGGCGACGGGTTCTGGGACGAAGGCGCGCGGAAGCATCACCTCTCCCCACTTCCGTGACCTTCTCCACGGATCCGCGCGTCTTCGGTGACGCCGGATCCGCCGCTCGGTGAGTTATGGGCGCCCTGACGCCCTCAACTGCACGAGCGTGCGTCCGGAGTGCGTTCGCCCTCGGCGGGCGGGCGTCCCGGTCGAGTTCGCAGAAACCCGCGGATAGCGCGGAGAAGTGCGAACTCGCCTGTCGCTCGCTCCCCGCAGGATTCCCGGGCTGCCAAGAACACCCGACCCTTCGGTGGACGAAGGCCCTTGGACCCATGCCGCCGTCGAAGCTCGCCTGATTTCGCACGCCTTCGTCAATCCTCGCGACCAACATTGTGAATTTCGGTCTTGGGCTCGGCGCGGGCATCTACGTTGCGCCGGCCATGAGTTCCGACTACGTCTGCCTCCTCGACGACGACCCCGGGGGTCCTAGCCCCCGCGGGCTCACCACTTCAGCTCGATCTCGAGCTCGCTTTCGTCGTCGTCCATCTCCAGCTCGACCTTCCAGTGGACCTCGTCGGGGATCGAGACCTTGAGCTTCATCTCGCCGCGGTCGAAGTTGACCTCTTCCTCGGACCCCGACAGCAGGTTGGCGATGCGGCGCAGGCGCGTCGCGGCCTCATCGCGGCTGATGATCTCGCGTTTCTCCACCTCGAACGTGCCCATCTGAACTCCCCTCTCTGGTGTTTTCGACTTCGTGGACGACGGCGTGATCGCCGTTGATGGCGATGCGGGCAAGCTTGGCGACGGTCGGTCGGAGGCCCCGCGGCACCTCGGTCGAGGGCGAGGCGCCGGGATGGCCGCGGGCGATGCGCACGGCAAGCGCGCCGGGCATCGAGGCGAACCTGATCGGCGGCGACAGCATCGCCGCCTCGCCGTCGATCCCGGCCGGGACCTCACCGGGGGCGTCGACGACGAAGGTCGGCGCCCGCCACTGCCTCAGGCGGAGGCCCGCCGGCGCCGCGGCGACCCCGAGGACGCCCTCGTCCAGCCGCGGCCGCGTCCCCGAGCCGATCGGCCCGCCGAGCCGGTACACGTTGTTGGAGACCAGCAGGGCGACCATCTCGCCCCCCTCGGTCCCGTCCGGACCGGACCACCGCAGCGTCGTCCCCGACCCGTCGGCGCGGGTCACCTCCGGTGCCACCTCGAGCAGCGTGCGGAGCTTCGCGTCGCGATAGCCGGGCCGTTGGACGGCGTCCGCGTAGAGGCCGATCGAGCAGTTGTTGACGAAGACCCGGCCGTTCACCGTGGCGAGGTCGACGCGGCGCTCGCCGCCGTCGACGAAGGCGTCGAGGGCGCCGACCACGTCGTCGCGGTCGACCCCGAGGTCGAGCGCGAAGTGGTTGCGGGTGCCGGCCGGGACGCAGGCGTAGGGCAGTCCCCGCGCGGCGGCGATCTCGGCGACGATCGCCTGCGAGCCGTCGCCGCCCGCCATCGCCAGGGCGTCGGCGCCGTCCTCGATCGCCCCCGCGACCAGCTCCCGCAGGTCTTCCCCCGGCCCCAGTTCGATCGGCACGATGCCGCGCCGCCGCGCCTCCTCGACGAGGTGGAACTGGCTCGTCTTGCCGCCGCCGGAGCGCGGGTTGAAGAAGAGGACCGGCCGGCTCGGCCGCGGCGCGCCCGGCAGCTCGACGTGGACGCGGAACGCCTCGCGGGCGAGGGCGACGGCAAGCACGAAGGCGACGACCACGACGAGGTCGAGCAGGATCCCGCCGAGCACGACCAGCAGCACCACCGCCGCGACCAGGGCGGCGACGCTCAGCGCGGCGGCGAGGAGCCGGCGGCCCCCTTCGTCACGCAACGCCAGCCAGCCGCCGACCAGCGCCAGGCAGAGGCAGGCGAGGACGGCGATCCCGCGCGGGAACCGTTCGATCGCCAGCCCGACGGCGAGCGCCGTGGCGCCCGCCGCGAGGCCCAGCGAGCCGATGGCGGCAAGCCGGCGGACCTAGGCCTCCTCCCAGTGGGCGCAGAGCTGGTAGATCACGATCACGCTCAGCGTCACGATCAGGATCGTCCAGAGCGGCGCCGCCGGGAACCAGGGCAGCGCCAGGATCGCCCCGACCGCGATCACGAAGACCGCGCTCCAGCGGGCCGCCGTGTACCCGCCGAGCAGCCCGGCGCCCGTCAGCACGAGGACGACCCCGAGGATCAGGGTGATCCAGCCCCAGGTGGTGATGTCGGCGATGACCACCCCGTGGCCGCCGACGATGACCACTTCGTTGTTGAGCACCGCGGCCAGCCCGTAGAAGAAGTCGAGCCCGCCGATCACCAACAGCATCACCCCCGCGAAGACGACCCAGCCGTGGGCCATGCTCCGCTCGCGCGACCGCGAGGGCACACCTGCCGTCGAATCCATACTGCTCATCGTCAATCTCCCCTCTCTGTCTGTGTCAACTCCCGCCCCCCGGTTCGGCGGCGAGCCATTCCTTGGCCGCCCCCAGCTCCGCGGTGCGAAATGCCTTTGCCCGTCCCGGCAGCAGGAACGAGAGCGTCGCCAGGGCGGGGCGCATCCAGTCCTCGTCCCCGACCACGGCCAGCCGCTCGAAGGAGCTCAGGTGACGCGCCCGGAACGCCGCCTCGGCGCCGACCGCGTCGCCCTCCACCTCCTCGCTGCGCGGCCCGAGCAGGTAGAGCAGGCGCACCTTCGCCCCGGTCGCGATCGTCTCCCGCAGCACCGGTTCGACGGTGTCCCGCCAGTCGTCGTCCTCGACCTCGCCGACCGCCTCGAAGCCGAGCGTCCCGGCGGGCATGTCATCGATTTTTCGCAGCATCGCTTCCTCCTTGGGATGACGCTACGGCGGCCGGCGCGTCCCCGAATCACCCCGATCGGGCGATCCCGGCGGCGCGGCAGGCCTCGACCGCCTCGTGGCGCGAGGAGACGCCCAGCTTCAGGTAGGCGGAGCGGACCTGGGTCTTCACCGTGTTCGGCGAGACGATCAGCTCGTCGGCGATCTGGCGGTAGGACAGGTGGCTGGGGAGCATGCGCAGCACCCGCAGCTCGGCCGGGGTGAGCTCGGCGACGCCGCCCGCCGAGATGCGCGCGACGCCCGCCTCGATCTCCTCGATCCAGGCGTCGAGCAGCGGCGCGTCGGGGAGGTCGGCGAGGCGCGGGCGGGCGCCCGCCAGGAGCTCCGTCGCCGTCGCCGCGTCGTTCAGCTCGACCGCGGCCGCCGCCAGCGCCGCGGCGGTCTCGACCTCGAACCAGGCACCGAAGTCCCGCAGCCGCGCCAGCAGGGCACGGGCCGCGGCGAGGTCGGCGAGCGCCTCCTCGCGGCGCTGGTCGCCGGCGTCGACGTAGGCGGAGATCGCCACCGCGAGGGCGGCGAACGGCCGCGCGACGAGGCCCGAGCGCTCGACCCCGGCGCGCGCCTGGGAGGCGAGGATGCGGGCGGTCGGCCAGTCGTCCTCGGCGGCCGCGAGGAGGGCGAGCTGACCGAGGGCGAGCACCTGGAAGAGCGGCATGTTCCAGACCGCGGCGCGGCGGGCCGCGTCGGAGAGCGACCGGCGGGCGGCCTCGGGGTCTTCGGCGAGGTGCGCCGCGACGCCCGCCAAGAGCTCGGTCACCGCGGTCCACGGGCCCTCCCGCGCGAGCAGCGAGCGCGCCCGGTCGGCCGCGGCCGCCATCTCCCCCACCCCGTGCCGCGCCAGGGCGGCGTCGATCAGCGCCAGCCCGGCCCGCAGCTCGTCGTCGACCGCGGCGGGCGGGTCGAGGAGCGGCCGGGCGCTCGCCGCCCAGTACTCGGCCGCGCCGCCGTCGCCGGCGGCCAGGCAGCCGTGGGCGATGGTGAGGGCCAGATGGGGATCGGCCGCCGCCCGCTCGAGCCCGATCCGCTCGATCCAGCGCTCGATCGTCGCCTGGCGGCCGCTCGTGTTGAAGGCCGGGACCGCCTCCCAGATCAGGCGCGCCGCCCGCGCCGGGTCGCCGCCGTCGAGGGCGAGGCCGATCGCGCGGTTGGGATCGCCGGCGGCGTCCCACCATTCCGCGGCGCGCAGGTGGAGCGTCGCGGCCTCCTCGCCGGGGCGCCGCCGCAGCTCGGCGCGCAGCATGTCGGCGAGCAGCGAGTGCATGCGGAACCAGTCGTCGTGCCGGTCGAGCGGCACCAGCAGCATGTTGCGCCGCGCCATCGCGGCGAGCCGCGCGCCGCTGCCGGAGCTCTGGAGGACGTGGTCGCAGAGCTCGCCGCCGAGCTGGTCGAGGAAGGCGACCCGGGTGAGGAAGTCGACGTCGGCGGCCGGCGCGGCGGCCAGGAACTCTTCCCGCATGTAGTCGACCAGGGCGCGCTCGTCGCCGCCGAAGCCGGTCTCGGGGAGGCCGTCGCCGGACCCCGGCCGCCGGGTCAGCCCGGCGAGGTAGAGGGCCGCCGGCCAGCCCTCGGTCTTGGCGACGATCTCCTCCATCTCGGCCGCTTCGATGTCGAGGCCCGCCTCGCCGAGGAAGGCGCTCGCCTCGCCCCTGGTCATCACCAGGTCGTGGCGGTCGAGGACGGTCAGCCGATGTTCGGCCTGCAGGCGGGCGACGTGGATCGGCGGCGCGGCACGGGTCGCCATCGCCACCCGGGAGTCGCCTTCGGTCCCGGCAAGGAGCGCCTCCAGCACCCGCAGGCCGGGCTCGCCGCGAAGGTGCTCGAGATCGTCGAGGACCAGCACCGAGTCGACCGTGCGCGCCCGCAGCGCCTGGTCGAGCCGCCACATCACCAGGGCGAGGTTGGGATGCGCGTTGCGGACCGCGTCGAGCAGGGCCGCGGGCAGCGGCTCGATCGGCTCGAAGGCCTCGACCAGCGCGGCGACCAGCACGGCCGGGTCGTCGTGGGCGTCGGTGAGCGTGACCGAGGCGAACGGGCGCGGGTCGTGCCGCGCCCACTGCGCGAGCAGGACCGACTTGCCGTAGCCCGCCGGGGCGTGCAGGAGGATCGCCGGGGTCGGGGCGCCGCGCAGGCGCTCCTCCAGGCGCCCCCGCTCGACCAGGTCGTCGAAGCCGCGGCCGCCCAGGTCGACGCCCGCGACCGGATGAGAACCGCTGTGGGACTGCCCCTCGGCGCTCACGACCCTCGATCCACCTTCCCGACGGAAAGAGCACTGCCCCTTTGCTTAAGCGACTTTAACCGGCGGGTCGGGGCGCCGGCAAGGGGGCCTCAGCCTGGCGCTTCGACCGTCCGCCGCGCCGCCTCGAGGTCGCGGGGGTGGACCCAGGCGTCGCCGAGCACCGCGGCCTCGAACTGGGCCGCGGCCGCGCGCAGCGGGATCGCCCAGCGATGCTCGATCAGGAGGATCGCCGCCGTCGCCCCGCGCGGGACGCGGTCGGCGAGGAACCACTCGCCCTCCTCCCCCGGCTCCTCGGCGGCGCGGCGGGGGTCCGCGCCCTCGCGCCCCTCCGGGTCGGCGACGAGGAGCGCCTCGACCAGGGTGCCGGGATGGCCGTCGGGGTCGAGCGGCTCGAGCCGGCGGACCTCGTCGTCGCCGCCGCGCCGCACCCGCAGCACGTCGAGCACCCGGACCGCGTCCTGGGTCCCCAGGTCCTGCAGCTCGGCCGCCAGCATCCGCTCGGCGCCGGGCGCGTCGATGCCGATCAGCACCACCTGCACCGGTCCGAGGTCGTCGCCGCGGCCGCCTGGTCCCACCTCAGCCCCCGAGCAGGCGATCGCGCTCGTCGGCGAACTGGCGCGGCGTCAGCACGCCGGAGTCGAAGAGCATCTTCAGCTTCGCCAGCGCGTCGATCCTCGCCTCCGCCCCGCGCGCCGCCAGGATCCGCCGGCGGACGGGTGGCGGCGGACGGCGGCGCGCGCCGCGCCCGTCCCCGGTCGCCTCCAGCATCCAGGCCGCCAAGAGCGCCCTTCGCCTGCGCATCGGCCAACTCCTCCTCTTCGGTGCGGTTCCGGCAGGTCGCATCTTCGCCGCGCCGCGACGCCGGCCGCATCGTGCGATCGGGGTGAAATCGACGCCCGCGGGGCCCCCGCATCCGGATCACCCGATCCGTGCGATGCCGGGCGTCCCCGGCGCGGCCTACCGTGAGCCATGGTGTCGACCGACTCGCCAGCGTCATCCACCGCGCCCCGGCGCGGGCACCCGCGCTGGGCACTGGCGCTCGCGGTGCTCGGCGGCCTGCTCACCTTCGCGGCGATCTTCTCGATCTGGATCAACCGCCAGGCCCTCAACACCGACAACTGGGTCAACACCAGCAACAAGCTGCTGGCCAACGAAGACGTCCGCCACCGCCTCTCCGAATACCTCACCGAACAGCTCTTCGCCAAGGTCGACCTGAGCGAAGACCTGCAGGCGGCGCTGCCGCCGCGGCTGGCGCCGCTGGCCGGGCCGGCGGCGGGCGCGCTCGAAGGGGCGGCGCCGCGGGTCGCCGAACGGATCCTTGCCAGCGCCCCGTTCGAGGCGATCTGGGAAACGTCCAATCGCACCGCCCACGAAGCGCTGCTGCGGATCCTGAACGGGGAAACCGGGCCGATCGCCGCCCAGGGCGACAAGGTGGTGCTCGAACTGCGCCCGGCGGTCAAACGGCTCGGCGAACGGTTCGGGATCGGTGTCACCGGCGAACGGATCCCGGCCGGCGCCGGGAACATCACGATCCTCGAAGGCGGCGAACTGAAGACCGCGCAGGACATCGCCAAGGCGGTGCGCCGGCTGCCGATCGTCCTCACCCTGCTGGCGCTCGCCTGCTTCGCCGGCGCGATCTTCCTCGCCGGGCCGCGCCGCCGCGAGGCCCTGCGGGCGGTCGGCTTCGCCTTCGCCGCGGCGGGCCTCCTGGTGCTGGCGCTGCGCGGCTTCGCCGGCTCGCTGGTGGTCGACGAACTGAGCCGGGTGTCGAGCGCCGAACCGGCGATCGAAGCGGTCTGGGACATCGCCACCTCGCTGCTGGTGACGGTCGCCGCCTCGGCGATCGCCTTCGGCGTCCTCCTCATCGTCGCGGCGTGGGCGGCGGGCGCGACGCGCCCGGCGGTCGCCCTGCGTCGCTTCGCCCAGCCCTACGCCCGGCGCGGCCCGGCGACGTTCTACGGCGCCGCCCTGCTGGTCTTCCTGGTGCTGATCGCGTGGGCGCCGATCGCGGCCTTCCGCAAGCCGCTCGGGGTGCTGATCTTCGCCCTCCTCTTCGCGGTCGGGACGGAGCTCTGGCGCCGCCAGGTGCTCGCCGAGCCGGAGCCCGCCCCGCACCGCGCCGGGTCGTCTCGCGGTTCACCCGGTTCGGGCGATGCCGCGCCGTCGCCGCCGTCCTAGCTTCGAGGAGACAGGTAAAGGCGACGCTGCCGGCCGTCCGCGGCCGCGGCAAGAAGGAGAAAAGCAACCGTGCCACTGGCCGACGTCAACTTCGGGGAGCTGCTGCTCCTCGTCTTCGAGATCTTCATCTTCATGATGTGGTTCTGGATCCTCTTCGTGATCATCACCGACCTCTTCCGCGATCACGAGCTCTCCGGTTGGTGGAAGGCGGTCTGGGTCCTCTTCCTCGTCTTCGTGCCGTTCATAACCGGGCTCATCTACCTGATCGCGCGCGGGCACGGGATGGCGGAACGCGCGGCGAAAGAGCAGGGGGACGCGAAACGGGAATTCGACAGCTACGTGCGCGAACAGGCGCAGTCCTCTCCCGCCGACGAACTGGACAAACTGCAGGGCCTGCGTGAAAGGGGCGCCCTGACCGATGTCGAGTTCGAGGCTCAGAAGGCGAGGGTCCTCGGCTGAGGATCCCCAGCCGCTCTCCCGCCGCCTCGGCCGGGTCGCCCTCTGGGTGGGCGGCTCGGCCCTCGCGGTCTACGTCCTCGACCTGCTCGGCATCCCGGTCGACGACTGGATCGCCGAACTCTTCGACAAGCTGCGCGAGGTCCCGGCCTGGGCGATCGTCGCCGGGGTCCTGCTGCAGAGCGCCAACACGGCGCTCGCGGCGCTCGCCTGGTTCGGCATCCTGCGGGCGAGCCCACTGGCGGGCGTCCGCTACCGGATCGTCCTTGCCGCCTACGCGACGGCGGTCGCGCTGAACAGCTTCCTCCCCGCCAACATCGGCACCTGGGTGATGCTGCTGATGTTCACGGCGCTCTTCGCCGGGGCGACCTTCCCGATGATGGTCTCCGGGATTGTGGTGCAGAAGATCCCGTTCTCGGTCTTCAACATCGCCCTCTACCTCTACCTCTTCCTCTCGGTGGCGGGCTCGTTCTCGGTCAAGTTCGGCTTCCTCTCCGAACACACCGGGCTCGTCGTCGGCATCCTCCTCGGCGGCGTCTTCCTGCTCGTCTTCCTCGCCCGGATCTTCCGCAAGCGCCTCGCCGGCCTGCGCGAACAGGTCCTCGACGGCGGCGCCGTCCTGCGCACGCCGCGCCGCTTCCTGATCGACGTCGCCCTGCCCTCGCTCGGCAGCTACCTGGCGCGGCTCGCGATCGTCGGCGTCTTCCTCGCCGCCTACCGCATCCCGGCGACCTTCCACAACATCGCCACGGTCACCGCCTCCAACTCGATCTCCAACACGATGTCGGCGACCCCGGGCGGCGTCGGCGTCACCCAGGCCATGAACTCCCTCGCCCTCTCCGGCTCGACCGACGCCGCGACCGCGACCGCCTACTCGATCAGCCAGCAACTCGTCACCTCGGCCTGGAACATCGTCTTCGCCGTAGTCATGGTCTCCTGGGTCTTCGGCTGGAGCGGCGGCAAGGAGCTGGTCGAGACCTCCTACGTGGACGCCAAGGTGAAAAGCCGCGAGATGCGGGAGCGGAGGAAGAACCGGAGGCGGGAGGTGGATCAGGCGTGAGGATCGGGACGGGCGGGGGTCCGGGGCGCCTGCGGCCGTCCGAGGTGGTCCTGGGCTCCTCATGGGGGTCCTGGCAGGCTGTGACCCCCATGAGGAGCCCAGGACGTGAGGGGTGCGTGGGAGAGGCGTCACAGGGACGTCGCGAAGTCGGACCTCCGTGACGATCGGGTCGGGGAGCCTCCACACCTCGGCCGGATCCGTGACGAAGATGCCGGGAACGTCACACCTCCCGGCCCCCGGAGGCCCCGTTCGGGCCGGGATCCAGGGGTCGGAATCGCGCTGCGTGGATTGCCCGTCCTATAGCACGGGCAATCCACGCAGCGCGTAGGTCGGTGTTGGACAACACGGGAGGAAGTGAGGAGTTCCCGGCATCCCCGTCACGGATCCGGCGGCCATGAGCCCGCGCGGTTCGAAATCCACCTGTGGGGTGGATTTCGAACCACGGTAGGACGACCGGGGATCCGCGTGGTTGGAAACCCGCGCCATACGCGGATTTCCAACCACGCAGATCCCTGACCGTTCGGGGACCGGCCCTCGGCGCCCGTCGTGGGCGTCCCGTCACGGATCCGTGCCACTCCCGGCGCACCCCCGTGACGCCCCCGCGCGCGACCCTCCACACCTTCCGCACACCCGCCCCTCTCGCCACGGCCACAGCCTGCCCGGGCCGTGGCGAGAGGGGCGGGTCCGTTATCCGGGCGACAGCTTGCGGGTCCTGAGCCCTTCCGGGCGACAGCTTGCGGGGCCCCGCCCCTTGCCCCCCAGGCACCGGCCTGCGGAGCCTGAACCCTCCCGGGCCGCCGCCCAGCCCGGTCCCATCCCCGCGACCCGACGGCTCAGCTCGCCAGCCAACCGCGCAGAACGCGGTTGATGTTCTCCGCGCCGACCACCTCGCCTTCGGGCCACTCGAGCTCGCTCGGGTGGAGGACGAAGGGGAAGCTCTGGGTGCCGCCGAGGCCGCCGTGGGAGCCGACCAGCTCCTCGAAGGCCGCCACTTCGCCGAAGCGGGGCCAGTAGGTGCTGTTGATCATCAGGTCGGCGCAGTGGGGGAAGGCGTCGGTGCGGCGCAGGTGGCGGGCGGCGTTGGGGCCGAACGGGGCGAGCGGGTCCTCGCCGTCGACCTGCCCCAAGTCGAGGTGGTGGACGCCGCGGGCGCCGAGCGCCAGGGCGCCGTCGGCCTCGGAGCGGACCATGACGAAGCCGATCCCGGGGTGGTCGCGGAGGGCGGGGATCAGCGCCGGGTAGAGCTCCTCGATCCGCTCCAGCGGCACCCGTCCCGGCAGGCGCGGGAAGCTGACCAGGCCGAGGCAGCCGGAGGCCATGACGGACAGCTCGGGCAGCTCACGGCCGTCGTCCCCGATGACCTCCTGGCGGCCCCGCTCTTCGAGCATCACGGCCCCGTCGGCGACCTGTCCGCGGGTGGCGGTGCGGACGGCGCGGCCGGCGACGGTGTCGTCGCGGGCGACCTCGGTGAGGCCGGCGCTGAGGTAGGAGAGCGCGTCGTCGTCGCCACCGATCGCGGCGAAGACCGCGCCGCCGTCGCAGCACTCCCGCACCAGCTCCTCGAGCGTCCGGCCGAAGCGGTCGCGGAACGTTTCCCCCTGCGACTGGCCGTGGTCGGAGAGGACGACGAGGCGGTAGGGGCGCGGCGCGTCGGCGCAGGCGGTGGCGATGCGGGCGATCTGGCGGTCGAGGTCGTGGAGGACGGCGAGCGCGTCGGGCCGTTCGATGCCGGAGTGGTGGGCGACCTCGTCGTAGGCGAGGAAGGTCGTGTAGACGGCGGGGCGGCCGGCGAGGAGGTCGCCGATCACGGTCGCCACCTGCAGGTCGCGCTGGACGACCGTCGCCCAGGCGCGCATCAGCGCGTAGGTGCGGCTGCGCGCGATCCGCGGGCGCACGTCGTCGCGGACCTGGGCGCGGGCGGCGCGCCGCTCACGGCCGATGTCGGCGAGGGCGAGCACGAGCGTGCGGGCGACCGCGTAGGGGCGGGCGAAGTAGGCGCTGTAGTCGCGGCCGAGCGGCCGGCGGCGGCTGAGCGCGGTGCTCATCGTCAGCATCGAGTGCGGCGCGTCGCCGGAGAGGATGTTGGCGCGGCTCGCCCCGTCGGCGTGCAGCAGGCCGCGGCCGTCGGAATGGCGGCGCTGGAGCTCTTCGGCGTCGCGCGGGTGGTTGGTGACGATCGCCCGCCCGCGGTCCTTCTCCCACCAGCGGAAGGCCGGCATGTCGTGGTTGTCGCCGTGCAGGATGCCCGCCTGGCAGGCGCCGGTCTGCGAGGACCAGTCGGTCTCCCAGCGCCGCAGCTCATGCGTGCCCGAGCGCAGCCAGCGGGCCATCGTCGGCGCGTTGCCGTCGCGGATCGCCCGCAACAGCACGTCGTGGGCGAGCCCGTCGATCTCCAACATCAGCAGGCCGGGGACGTCCGACTCGGTGACGTCGCCGCGCCGCCGCGCCTGGCGCCGGACCACGTGGCGGTACCACCATTCGTCGTCGTCGATCGCCAGCGCGTAGTTGACGACCGCGGTCGTCCCCGCGAGCAGGATCGTCACCACCACGGCGCCGAGCAGCCCGTCGATCTCGGCGCCGGGCAGGAGGTCGATGACGAGGCCGACGAGGACCGCGTTCAGGATCAGCCCGCCGAGCCCGAGCGTCAACACGTTCAGCGGCAGCGCCAGCCGCGCGAGCACGGGCCAGACCAGCGCGTTCAGGACACCGACCAGGGCCGCGGCAAGGAGCGCGCTGCCCGGGCCGTCGAGCTCGAACCCCGCCACGATCCACGACAGCACCAACAGCACCACCGCGTCGAGGACGGTGACGAAGATGGCCCGCCGGATCCGCGACGCTTGCATGTGAGCTCCTCCCCCTGGGTGACCCGAGTCGTTGATCCGCAGACGCCCTCAAGCTATCGCCCGGCGAGGGACGGGGGCGCAGGCCGGCGGTCGGGAGGGATGGGGGGCCGCAAGCTGTCGCCCGGAAGAACGACCAGGCGAGTTCGCACTTCTCCGCGCTATCCGCGGATTTCTGCGAACTCACCCCGCAGGCTGTCGCCCGGGCGGGCCCAGACCTCGCAAGCTGTCGCCCGGGCAGGGGACGCGCCCCTCTCGCCACGGCCCGGGCAGGCTGTGGCCGTGGCGAGAGGGGCGGGTGTGCGGGAGCGGAGGAACCGGGACGGGATCGTCACGGGAGTGCGTCGGGGGTGACACGGATCCGTGACGGGAGTCCGACGTCGTCACAGAGACCGTGAGAACTCCGGACTTCCTCCCGTGTTGTGCAACGCCGACGGACGCGCTGCGTGGATTGACCCCCCTATAGGGGCCCAAAAACACGCAGCGCGTTTCCGGGCCTCGAAATCGGCCCGGAAAAGGGCCTCCCAGGGCCGGAAAGTGTGACGTTCCCGGCATCTCTGTGACCGATCGGGCCGAGGTGTGGAAGCTCTCCGACAGGATCGTCACGGAAGTCCGACCTCCCCCCGTCCCTGTGACGCCTTCCAGACAGAAGCCTCACGTCCTGGGCTCCTCATGGGGGTCACAGCCTGCCAGGACCCCCATGAGGAGCCCAGGACCCCCCTCGGACGGCCGGCGGCTCCCGCTACCCCAAAGCCACCGCCCCACCCGGTAGCGCAACGCGGGTCTCGACCCCCGGCGCGAGGACCTGCGCACGGGCGGCGAACTCCCGCGGCGGGTCGGTGAGGGGGCGTGGGCGCAGGCGGGCCAGGCCGGCCGGGTAGAAGGTCCCCCAGTGGATCGGGACGGCGATCCGCGGGGAGAGGAGTGCCGCGGCGTGGGCGGCGCGGGCAGGGTCCAGGTGGCCGGGACCGAGCGTGGGTCCCCAGCCCCAGACCGGCAGCAGGGCGAGGTCGAGGCCGCCGGCGCCGATCGCGGCCATGTCGTCGAAGAGGTCAGTGTCGCCGGCGAAGTAGAGGCGCCGCGTGCCCTCGACCAGGAAGCCCAGCGGCGCGGCCGCGACTCCACGCCGCCCGATCGCGTGGTCGGCGGCGGTAGCGGTGACGCGCACCGGGCCGAGGGCGTGGGACTCGCCCGGCGCCAGCTCGACCACCTGGTCGAATCCCCTCGCGGCGAAGAACCGGCGCGTCCCGGCCGGGACGATCAGCGGCGCGCCGGCGCCCAACCGCCGCAGCGAGCGCAGGTCGAGGTGGTCGCGATGCAGGTGGGAGACGAGGACCGCGTCGAGGTCCCTGCCCACCTCGGGAGGCGGCATCGGACCCTGCCGGCGCAGCGGCCCCACCCATGGTCCCAGCACCGGGTCGGTCAACAGCCGCACCCCGTCGAGCTCGATCAGGACGGTCGCGTGGCCGACCCAGACGATCCTGTCGCCGCCCTCGCCCACTCGAGCCGCCGGGGTCAGCCGAGCGCCGCGCCCTCGGCGGCCTTCGGCGGCGCGGTCGACGGCAGCCGCACCATCCGGAACGAGTTGGCGAGGCCGGCGAGGCCCGCGAGCAACGGCACCAGCAACGCGATCTGCAGGGCCAGCGGGCGGGTGTCGGTGTTGATGTCGACGATCTCTTCGCGGATCTGGGCCGGCTCGTCGGCAAGCAGTTCTTCGAGCTGGGCGTTGCTCATCACTTCGGCATCTTCGTCGAGGGCGTCGGCGACCCGCTGTTGCTGGGCGGGCGGCAGGACGGCGCTTGCTTCGGCCTGCTTGGCGAAGGCGACCGAGAGGGTCGCGAGCATGATCGCGCCCGCGCAGGCGAGGCCGAAGGAGAGCCCGAAGGAGCCCGCCGCCGAGTTGACCCCGGCCGCCTCGGAGATCCGCTCCTCGGCGATCGGGCCGAGGGTGAAGTTGTTGAGCTGAGAGACCAGCAGGCCGAGGCCGGAGCCGGCGATCACCAGCGGCAGGATCAGGTACCAGCCGCTGTCGACCCGCGGGACGAAGGGGATCAGGAGGGCGAAGCCGACGGTCACGAGGAGGAAGCCGAAGCGGACGATCCCGGCGGGGCGTCGGTCGCCCGCCTTGCGGCCGGCCAGGAGGGCGACGCCGAACATGCTGAGCGAGAGCGGCGCCAGCGAGAGGCCCGCCTGCAGGGCGTTGTATTCGAGCACCATCTGCAGGTAGATCGGCAGCGCGATCATCGCCCCGCCGAGGGCGACCTGCTGGAGCAGCTGCTGGCTGACGCCGATGCGGAACGCGGGCGAGCGGAAGAGGTCGGGGTCGACGAGCGCCGCGCGGCCCGCGCGCTTGCGCCGCCGCAGCCACCAGGCGAGCGTCCCCATCGCGGCGACGCCGAGGACGATCAGCGCGCCGACCGCCTCGCCGCCCTCCTGCCAGACGAGGATGCCGAGGACGATCCCACCCATGCCGACGATCGAGAGCGCCGCGCCGACCGCGTCGATCGCGCGGGTGCCGGTGAAGGGGACGTCACGGACGAGGCCGAGGCCGGCGAGGACGACCGCGATGATCGCCGCCTCGCCGGCGAAGGCCACCCGCCAGGAGAGGAAGGTGGTGATGAAGCCGCCGAGCAGCGGGCCGATCGCGGCGGCGATCGAGGCGGCGGCGCCGACCAGCGCGTAGACCCGCCGCTGCTCGTCGCCCGCGAAGTTGCCGTGGATCAGCGACTGCATCGCGGGCAGGAGGAGCGAGGCGCCGGCGCCGCCGACGATCGCCCAGAAGACGATGATCGCGGCGAGGCTCTGCGAGAGCGTCATCGCGACCGCGCCGATCGCGTAGCCGACCAGGCCGAGCGCGTAGGCGCGCTTGCGCCCGATCAGGTCGCCGACCTTGCCGCCGATCAGGATGAAGGCCGCCGAGACCAGCGCCTCCAGCGCGATCGCCGCCTGCACGCCGCTGACCGTGGTGTCGAGGTCCCGCACCACGTAGGCGATCGAGACGTTCATCAGCGAGGTGTCGACGACGAGGACGAACATCGCCGCGGCCAGGAGCAGCCCGAGTCGCTTCCCCGATGCGGTCACCCCCGTCATCCGACGAAGCTCAGGCCTTCGATGTCCCAGCGGCGGGGCAGGTCGGCGGGCAGGGTGCAGGCGATCTCCTCGCCGTCCAGCGGGCTCAGGGCGTCGAGCACCGCGGGCTCGCGCGAGGCCGGCACCGCCAGCAGCAGGACCGAGCTGCCGGGGACGAGGGCCAGGCGGAGCCGCGCCGGAAAGTCGTCGGCGAGCAGCTCGGCCCCCTCGCCGCCGTGCATCACCGCGCCGAGCAAGGTGCCCCAGAACTCGCTCCAGGGCGCGGTCGCGTCGGGCCGGCGGCTGGTGGTGAGGCGCAGGCTGCCGTCCCGCTCGCAGATCGCCACCGAGGTCGCGTCGGGGTCGATCAGGAGCGCCTCCGCGCAGCGGCCGATTTCCTCGGCCGCCCGCCCGGCCCGGATCTCGTCCTCGTAGGTGATCGCCATCAGTCGTCGCATCGGTCCTCGCGCCGCGGTTCGGATGCCGCCGACCCGACCGTACGGCCGCGCGGCGCTCCCGGCCTCACACCGACGGGGTGATTTGCCCGGCCCTCAGGTAGGGACCGACGGCGGCGCGTCGAGCAGGCCCGCCCGGCGCGCGTGCTCGATCGCGTCCTGCCGGGAGGAGACGCCGAACTTCCCGTAGATGCTGCGGACGTGCGTTTTCACCGTGTTCGGGGACAGGTGGGACGCGGCGGCGATCTGCGGGAAGGAGAGGTGGCTGGGAAGCTGGCGGAGGATCCGCAGCTCGGCCACGGTCAGCTGCCCGGCGGCGGACTCCGCCTGGCGCTCGAGCCGCTCCTCGGTCTCCGCGAGCCAGCGGTCGAGCAGCGTCCCGTCGCCGGTCAGCGCGATTTCGCGCGACGCCCGGTCGAGCATCGCCCGGGCGGCCTGCGGATCGCCGAGCCGCGCGGCGGCCCGCGCCAGCATGATCCGCGTCTCGACTTCGTACCAGGGCGCGAACGCGTCGAGCTGCTCCAGCAGCCGCACCGCGGTGGCGAGGTCGGCGGCCGCCGCGTCGACCGCGCCGCGGGTCGCGCGCACGTGGGCGGCGACGGCGAAGGCCAGCGCCGACATCGGGTACTCGCCGATCCCGGTCCGGTCGATCTGCGCGCGGGCGCGGGCGACGTCACGCTCGGCGTCGTCCCAGGCGCCTTCCTCGGCGGCCAGCATCGCGAGCTGGGCGAGGCAGAGCGCCTGCAGGTTCGGCGCCCCGACCGAGCCGCGCCGGGCGCCGTCGGCCAGCTGCGCCCGCGCCCCCTCGCGCTCGCCTTCGAGCAGGAGGCCGACGCCGTCGAGCAGGCAGCAGACCGTGTGCCAGGGGTTCTCGTCGGGGAGCAGCGCCCGCGCCGGGACCACCGCGGCCCGCATCGCCCCCGCCCCGTCGCGCGCCAGCGCTCCGTCGACGAGGGCCAGCCCGGCCTCCAGCGAGACCCGGTACTCGGAGGGCGGCTCGGCCTCGACCAGCCGCCTCGACACCGCCGCCCAGTGTTCGGCGACCGGGCCGCACCCCAGGGTCAGCTGGGCCCAGGTGGCGGTCAGGCTGAGGCCGGGACTGGTGGCGACCGCGGCCTCGCCGAGGCGCTCGAGCCAGGCGACCAGGCTCGCGTTGCGGCCGCGGGTCATGTACTCGGGCACCGCGGCCCAGAGCAGGGCGCCCGCCCGCGCGGTGTCCCCGGCGGCGACCGCGTGGCCGATCGCCAGGTCCCAGTCCCCGGCCGCCTCCCACCAGGCCGACGCGCGCAGGTGGAGGTCCCGCTCGGCGCCGAGGTCGGAGCGGCGCAGCTCGGCCTGCAGCATCTCGCGCAGCAGCGGGTGGAAGCGGAACCACTCGTCGCGGCGGTCGAGCGGGATCACCAGCATGTTCGAGCGCGAGAGGTCGCGCAGCACCGTGGCCGAGTCTTCCCGCTCCAGCACCGCGTCGCAGACCGGACCGCTCAGCCGCTCCAGCAGCGAGGCGCGCAGGAGGAAGTCGAGCCGCCGCGGGGAGACGCTGAACAGCAGCTCTTCGCGGATGTAGTCGACGACGCGGCGGTCGTCGCCGGCGAACTGGGCGATCGCCGCGCCGGGGTCGCCGGCGGCGCCGAGCGTGGAGCCGGCCAGGTAGAGGGCCGCGGGCCAGCCCTCGGTGCGGACCAGCAGGGCGTCCAGCTGGCGCGGGCGGATCGGGACGCCGAGCCCGTCGATCAGAGCCCCGCACTCGGCCTTGGTCATCGTCAGGTCCTCGCGGCGCAGCTCCAGCAGGCGCCGGTTGGCGCGCAGGCGCGCCAGGTGGACGGCGGGCTCGGTCCGGCTCGCCATCGCCAGCTGCGAGCCGCCGGCGAGGTGCTCGGCCAGGGTGGCGACCACCGCCAGGGAGTCCGGCGACTCGAGCCGCTCGACCTCGTCCAGGGCGACGACGACCGGGCGCTCGCGCTCGGCGAGCGCGCGGGCCAGCCGCGGCAGGACGACGCGCTCGATGTCGGGTTGGGGCGCCGCGAGGGCGTCGGCGACGTCGGGAGCCAGCGGCTCGACCGCGGCGAACGCCTCGACCAGGGCGGTGACGAGCCCGGCGGCGTCGTTGTGGTGGGCGCCGACCAGGATCGTCAGGAACGGCCGCGGATCCTCGGCCGCCCACTGGTCGAGCAGCACCGACTTGCCGTAGCCCGAGGGGGCGCAGAGCAGCACCGTCCGCTCCCGGCTCTCGCGCAGTTGGCGCAGCAGCCGCGGGCGCGCGACCAGGGCCGAGGCCTCCTCGACGTCGCCCTCGATTTTTCGTGCCGCCCGATCAGCCAAATCGATCTCCCCAGATCTACATCGGAAAGCCTAAGCAAAGCGGGGGCGGGCGGCGTTACGAAGGGGTTGACGGAATCACCCCGATCGTGCGAGGACCGCCCGGCCTGGTAGTCCTACCGTCCAGCCGACGACGACGAGAAGCGACGACGTAGAAGGAGAGACAGTGCAGTCACCCGACACCGTGGAGTCAGCGCCCGACCAGAAGACCGCCGGCGAGATCGCGGTCGAAGCCTACGTCTACCTCTATCCGCTGGTCCTGATGGAGCGGACGCGCCGGCAGGCGACGAACGTCGAGCGGACGGGTGACGTCCTCGGCCGCGGCCCGGTGGACACCTTCGCGCACTTCCGCGAGTACCCGCCGTCCAGCTTCAGGGACGTCGTCAAGCCGAACTTCGACACGCTCTACTCCCCCGCCTGGCTCGACCTGCGCGAGGAACCGCGGATCATCTCGCTGCCGGCCACCGACCTCTACTATCTGGCGCCGATCTACGACATGTGGTCCGACATCTTCGCCTGCCCGGGGACGCGGACGAACGGCGCCATCGCCGGCGACTTCGCGATCTGCGGCCCGGGCTGGGAGGGCGAGCTGCCGGACGGGGTGCGGCGCCTCGACTCGCCGACGCCCTGGGCCTGGACGATCGTGCGGACGAAAGCGAGCCCGGCGACCTACCCGGAGGTCCGCGCCTTCCAGGACGAGCTCGCGATCACCCGGCTCGGCGAGTGCCCCGCCGCTGCGCCAGGTGTTCGCGCTCGACGGGGCGGCGTTCTTCGGCGAGGCGATGGAGCTCCTGCGGGAGATCCCGACCCACGCCGCGGACGGCCCGATCCGCGAACGGATGGCGCGGCTCGGCCTCGTCCCCGGCGAGCCGTTCGACCTCGCGGCGGCCCCCGGTGGGGCCGCGGAGGCGCTGGAGGCGGCGGTGCCGGCGGCGATCGCCAAGATCACCGAACGCCAGCAGACCCTCGTCCACCCGGTCGACGGCTGGATGTCGGTGACCGAGAACATCGGCAGCTGGGGCGTCAACTACCTGAAGCGGGCATGCATCGACCTGATCGGGCTCGGCGCGAACCTGCCCGAGGACGCCGTCTACCCGATCTCCTACCTCGACGCCGACGGCGAGCCCTACGACGGCGGCAAGGCCTACGTCATGCACTTCGACGCAGGCGCCCTGCCGCCGGCGAAGGCGTTCTGGTCCCTGACCATGTACGAACAGGAAGGCTTCCCGGTCGAGAACGCGCTGGATCGGTTCGCGATCGGCGACCGCGACGACCTCGCCTTCGACGCCGACGGGTCGCTCGACCTGCAGATCGGCGCTACCGAACCGGCGGAGGGCAGCTCCAACTGGTTGCCGGCCCCCGCCGGACCCTTCAACCTCTGCCTGCGTATGTACTACCCGGAGTCGAGCGTGCTCGAGGGCACCTGGACCCCGCCCGGCGTACGCAAGGCCTGACCCCGCACCGCGACTGGAGGAGCACATGACCGATATCGACAACCAGGTCCCCGGTCCCGTCGACTACCTGCTGGTGGAGTGGACGGGAGGCCGGCCCAACGGCGAGGTCGCGCCGCACCTGATCGACCTCGTCGACCGCGGCCTGATCCGCATCCTCGACCTCCGCTTCCTCGCCAAGGACGCGGACGGCTCGGTGACCGAGATCGAGATCGCCGACCTCGGCGACGAAGTGGTCGAGTTCGCCGCCTTCGAGGGCGCCCGCTCGGGCATCGTCGACGAGGGCGACCTCGCCGCCGCCGCGGACGTCCTCGAGCCCGACACCGCCGCGGCGCTGCTCGTCTTCGAGAACGTCTGGGCCGCCCCGCTGGCGGGCGCCGTCCTGCGCTCCGGCGGCGACGTCGTCGCCTCGGGCCGGATCCCCGTCACCGACCTCCTCGCCGCCCTCGACGCGGCCGAGGCCAACGCCTAGGAAGGAAGGAGCCACCACCATGCCAGGACTACTGAGGGGCGTCGCGCGCACCGCCGCGATCGCCGGCACCGCCACCGCCGTCAGCAACCGCGTCTCGCGCCGCCAGGGCGCGCGCTGGGCGCGCCAGGAAGAAGAGCGCTACGCGCAGGCGCCGCCGGAAGCTCCGCCCGCCGCGGCCCCGGCGCCGGCCTCCGGGGCGTCGACGATCGACCAGCTGAAGGAGCTCGCGGCGCTGAAAGCCGAAGGCGTGCTGACCGAGGACGAGTTCGCCGCCCAGAAGGCGAAGCTGCTGGGCACCTGAATGACCACCGATGCGGAGGGTCGCGGCGAGCACCTCCACCGCCGCGCTGAGCTGCTTGCCACGATCCTCCTCGCGGTCGCCGCGGTGGCGACCGCCTGGAGCTCTTACCAGTCGGCGCGCTGGAGCGGCGTCCAGGCCAACGACTACAGCGGCGCCAGCGCCGCGCGGATCGAATCGACCCGCGCGGCGACCGAAGCGGGCCAGAAAACCCAGGTCGACGTCCTCACCTTCACCCAGTGGGTCGACGCCTACGCCAAGGGCGAAACCCGCCTCGCCAATTTCTATTACGACCGCTTCCGCCCCGAGTTCAAGCCCGCGGTCGAAGCCTGGGTCGCCACCCACCCACTCCGCACCCCGAACGCCCCATCCTCCCCGTTCGCGATGCCCCAATACCGCCTCGCCGCCAAAGCCGAAGCGGCCACCCGCCTCGCCAAAGCCGAAATCACCGCGGCCGAAGCCCGCGAAGCCAACCAACGCTCCGACAACTACGTCCTCGCCGTAGTCCTCTTCGCCGCCTCCCTCTTCTTCGCCGGCATCAGCACCAAGCTGACCATCCCCCACCAGCGCCTCGCGGTCCTAAGCCTAGGCTGGCTCCTCTTCCTCGGCACCGCCGTGTGGCTGGCGACGTTCCCGGTGACGGTGTCCGTCTGAGGCGCCGAGCTAGCCGCCGGCCGGAAGGGATGGGTCCCCGCAAGCTGTCGCCCGGGTAGGGACGCGCCCCTCTCGCCACGGCCCGGGCAGGCTGTGGCCGTGGCGAGAGGGGCGGGTGTGCGGAAGGTGTGGAGGATGGCGCGCGGGAGCGTCACGGGGCTGCGCCGGGTGTGCGCCGGAAGTGCGCCGGGACCGTCACCGAAGGGCGCCGAGGGCCGGTCCCCGGACGGTCAGAGATCTGCGTGGTTGGAAATCCGCGTATGGCGCGGGTTTCCAACCACGCGGATCCCCGGTCGGTCCCGCGTGGTTCGAAATCCACCCCACAGGTGGATTTCGAACCACGCGAGCCCCCGGCCGCCGGATCCGTGACGGAGATGCCGGGAACTCCACGCTTCCTCCCGTGTTGTCCAACACCGACCTACGCGCTGTCTGAGCCAGGCCGGGTTCCACGGAGACCTCGAAGCCAGGCTTCCTCCTGGCCGAAGGGAACCGATCAAGCCATGGCAAGAAGCAGGAAGTACCCCGAAGAGTTGTTGGAGCGCGGCACCCGGATGGTCTTCGACTCCGGCCGCCCGATCGCCCACGTCGCCCGCGACCTCGGCATCCCCCACGAGACGCTGCGCAAGTGGGTGCGAAGGACCGAAGCCGACGAGGGCAGACGGTCCGAGCTGTCGGGCGGCGAGGAGCGCGGGCGCCTGAAGGAACTGGAGCGCGAGAACCGTGAGCTGCGCCGCGCCAACGAGATCCTGAAGGGCGCCTCGGCGTTTTTCGCGGCCGAGCTCGACCCACGCCGGACGAAGTGAGTTCCTTCATCGAGGAGCACCGCCATCGCTTCGGGGTCGAGCCGATCTGCAGGACCCTGGGGACGTCGGCCTCCGCGTATTACGAGCGCCGCACCGGCCGACGGTCGGCCCGCTCGCTCGAGGACGAGCGGCTGCTCGCGAGGATCGAGGAGATCCATGAGCGCAACTACCACGCCTACGGCTATCGGCGGACCTGGATCGCCCTGCGCAGGCAGGGCGAGGCGGTCGGCCGTGGCCGCGTCCAGCGGTTGATGCGACAGGCGGGGATCCAGGGCGCAAAGCGGCGCGGCAAGCCCTGGCGGACCACGAAGGCCGATCCGCAGGCCCTGCGTCGACCGGACCTGGTGGAGCGGGACTTCACCGCCACCGGCCCGGACCGGCTCTGGGTCGGCGACTTCACCTACCTGCGCTCCTGGGAGGGAGCGTCCTTCTTCGCCTTCGTGATCGACGCCTTCTCCAGGAAGGTCGTCGGCTGGCAGCTCGCCTCCCACATGCGCACCGACCTCGTCCTCGACGCCCTGCGGATGGCGCTCGGCCAGAGGGAGCCCGGAGCCGACCTCCAGCTCGTCGCCCATACCGATCGCGGCAGCCAGTACACCTCTGCCGACTACACCCAGGAACTCGACGACCACGGCGTCCTCGCCTCGGTCGGGAGCGTCGGCGACGCCTACGACAACGCGATGGCCGAGAGCTTCGTCGACACGTTCAAGACCGAGCTGGTCGCCGATCGTTCCTGGCGCGCCAGGTCACAGCTCGAGCTCGCCGTCGTCGAGTACGTCTCGTGGTTCAACCACGAGCGCCTGCACGAATCGCTGGGCGACCGATCTCCCGTGGAGTTCGAGTCCCTATACGTTCGACAGGGGGATCAACTGAGCATCCCCTCTTAAATTGGAAACCAACAAAAACGGTCTCCGTCGAACCTGGTCCGGCTCAGTCGACTTTTGGGTCCCTATGGGGGACCAAAAGTCGACAGCGCGTTCTCGACCCCCTTGATCTGGGCCCGAGAAGGGCCTTCCGGGCCGGAAGGTGTGACGTTCCCGGCATCTTCGTCACGGATCCGGCCGAGGTGTGGAAGCTCCCGGACCGGATCCTCACGGAAGTCCGACTTCCTCACGTCCCTGTGACGCCTCTCCCACGCACCCCTCACGTCCTGGGCTCCTCATGGGGGTCACAGCCTGCCAGGACCCCCATGAGGAGCCCAGGACCTCCCTCGGACGG
>Ga0209916_1000909_pt1 | contig 34639 bp, 31 predicted proteins | sample ThiBio_1000_plan_FD_183956 | JGI IMG/M metagenome (GOLD analysis project Ga0209916, IMG submission 183956) | Wastewater bioreactor microbial communities from Cape Town, South Africa - Thiocy_solids_2 (SPAdes) | ecosystem: Engineered > Bioreactor > Thiocyanate-remediating > Anaerobic-Aerobic ... | reverse complement strand
GGCTGGCCTGTCATCCGGTCGGCCAGCGCCTCGCCCAATATCCCCGCCCACACGACCCCGCGCGAGGCATAGCCTGCGGCGACATACAGGCCCGTCTGCCCGCCGACCGCGCCCACCAGCGGCAGCCGGTCAGGCAGGGTGGCGCGCAACGAGGCGCGACCGTTCACTTCGCCCGCCAGCCGCTCGCCCGCACCTGGCAGAATCGCCTCCAGCCGGGCCAGGTTGGCGAGATCGCTTGCCGTGCGCGGCGCCGTCTCGTCGTCGTCATGTTCATACGTGGCCCCCACCAGCGGTCGTGCGCTTGTGCCCTTCAGGGTGCCCGGCGCCACATAGCCTTCACGCGCAATCACCCGCCGGATCTCCGGCAGGCTGCCGGGCGGCAGGCACGTGATCTGGCCGCGCACGGTATGGAGCGGCCAGCGCTGTCCGGGCGCCAGGCCGAGGGCGTCGCGCGCGTTCGCCAGCACCACGGCCTCGGCCTCGGCCACGATCGCGCCCGCCTGATTCACGACTTGCCACCCCGCTGCCCCGGCCTCGACCCGCGTCACGGCACAACCGGTCTGTACGCGAATAGCGGGATGATCGAGCCAGGCCCGGCACAGGCTCTCCGGCACCACCCAGCCCGCCGCGGGGAAATACACGCCGGGCATCGCGACGGGCCAGTTCGCCAGTTCGCGCGCCGCATCCAGATCCACCCAGTGCGCATAACCGGCCGGCGGCGCGGTGGCGCTTAGCCCCTGCCGCAGTCTGGCGACGGCCTCCGCATCCTTCGCCAGATGCAACACGCCGCAACGTGCCCATTCCACGGATTCGCCCAGTCCGGCCCAGGCGCGCAGGTCGTGCAGGAATGCCGCCCGCGTCAGGCGGGCAGACGGGTTGTCGTCGCGCGAGATCAGCGGCCGGAATACCGCCACCGGGTTGCCCGAGGCCGCCTGCGCCGGTAAAGCGGCACGCTCCAGCACCGTGACCGCCGTGCCGCGCCGCGCCAGGGCATGCGCCACGGCAGCGCCCGCCACGCCGGCGCCGACGACCGCAACATGGCGCGGCACCGTGGGCCCGGCCTGGCCGCTAGCCCCCTGGAAACAGGCGCTCAGGCAATGCCGTTTGCGGCCGTAGCCCGCCCGCTTTTCGCAGACGAAACCGATCCGTCCCAGGTTTTCGCGTACCGACGCCGCCACGGTGTAGGTCGCGGCCATCGCGCCGGGGCGGACCAATGGCGCCAGCGCGTCGAACAGTGCCGGCTGCCACAGATCGGCATTGCGGTCGGGCGCGAAACCGTCGAGATACAAGGCATCCACGCTGGCGTGCAACTGCGGCAGGCAGTCGAGCGCATCGCCAAGCATCAGGGTGAGCTGCACCCGCCCGCCGTCGAGCGCGATGCGGTGGAAACCCGGCGTCAGCATCGGCCAGTTCGCCAGCAGTTCCTCCGATAATGGCGCGAATTCCGGCCATTGCCCATGCAGCTGCGCCAGATCCTCAACCTGAAACGGGTGTTTCTCGACCGACAGAAAATGCAGCCGCGCACAACGCGCCGGATCGTCGCGCCAGGCCGCCCAGGTCGCCAGGAAATTCAGCCCCGTACCGAATCCCGTTTCCAGCACCGTGCAGCGTTCACGATGTGCCCAGGTCTGCGGCAATCCACAGCCCTGCAAAAATACATGACGTGCCTGACCCGTGCCGCCGTCCGCAGAATGGTAGACATCGCCGTAGGCGGCGGAATACGGCACGCCGTGCCTGAATTCGAGGCGGGCGGGGACGATGGTTTTGAGCATGGCCGGATGTTACATTGAGCCGCCCCGGTATCCGCTCATCGTGAACATCTCTTGCAGAAAGAGAAAGCCTGTCAGGCGCCTCGACCAGGCATCAAAGAATGGGCTCAATGAGCCTGTCACCGGTGGGGACTGTCATGCAGGCCCCCCTCCAGATCGATCATGAGACATTCCCGCCGGAGGCGCTTCAGGCCTCATAGCCTTCCCGATGCGTCGCATTGATCGTGCGCAGCAGTTCGCGGAAGGGAATGCTGCGCTCGTGCTTCCTGAACAGCGGCATGAAAGCCAGATCCTCGCCCGACCCGACGCCCGCGTATTGGCCGGACGTCATCGACTCGTGCAGGCTGCGCAGCATCCTGTCGAGATCGTCCAGAAAGGGCGTGTAGGTGGATGCTTCGTCGTCGTCATGCTCGAGGCAGGCGCGCAATTCGTCGGTCTCGTACACGGCTTCGTGCACCAGATCGATCAACTGGTTGAGGTCTTGAGCCTTTTTCATATTCGTATGCTGAGGGAGAAAGTATAAGGATACCGCACCGGCGCCTGGCGATCGCGCGGCAGGTCCGGGATTTGAGCGCAAGATCCGGATTGCGGACCGCTTCAAAGCAGCCGACACTGTCATTCCCGACTTCCGCATGAACCGCCGTCATGGATACCCGATTCCTTGCACCGATACCGAATGACGACCTGTTTTCCGAACGCTGCTGGCAGGCGGTTATCCACCGCGACGCGCGGGCGGATGGCGAATTCGTCTACGCTGTCAGGACGACCGGCGTGTACTGCCGACCGTCGTGCCCGTCTCGCGCTGCCAGGCGGCAGAACGTGACCTTCTTCGGGTCGGGCGAACTCGCCGCGGCGGCGGGTTACCGTCCCTGCAAGCGCTGCCGGCCAGATGCCCCCTCGCAACAGCAAGCCCGTGCTACGCTGGTGCGCGAGGCCTGCGCGCGCATCGAACGCAGCGCGACGCCGCCGACGCTGGCGCAACTGGCGCAGCAGGCCGGAATGAGCCCGTATCACTTCCAGCGCGTTTTCAAGGCCGTGGCGGGCATCAGCCCCAAGGCCTATCACAAGGCTCTTCAGGCCAGGCGGATGACGGTGGCGCTGCAGTCCGCACCGTCCGTGACCGCGGCCATCCATGACGCCGGCTTCAACTCGAGCGGGCGCTTTTACGAGGCCGCGCCCGCCCGCCTCGGCATGTCGCCGGGCAACTATCGCAAAGGCGGCGCGGGCGAGCATATCCGCTATGCCGTCGAGCCCTGCGCGCTCGGCTGGATCATCGTCGCCGCCACCCGGCAAGGGCTATGCGCCATCGAGTTTGGCGATGCGCCGCAGGCGCTGGCCGAACGCATTCGGAGCCGGTTTCCGCAGGCGGGGTTCGAACCTGCCGACGACGTCTTCAAACACTGGGTCAGCCAGGTGCTGGGCTATCTCGAACAGCCGCGAGGCGTACTGGATTTGCCGCTGGACGTGCAGGGAACGATATTTCAGCAGCGCGTCTGGCAAGCCCTGCGGGCGATCCCGGCAGGGCAGACCGCCAGCTACGGCGAAATCGCCGCCCGCATCGGCCAGCCGAAGGCGCATCGTGCCGTGGCCCATGCCTGCGCCTGCAATCCCGTGGCGGTCGCCATTCCCTGCCACCGCGCCGTGCGTGCCGACGGCAGCCTCGCCGGCTACCGCTGGGGCATCCTGCGCAAACGCGAACTGCTGCGGCGGGAAGATGAAAAATGATCCGGTAAACCATTCGGCCAACCGCCCGAATCACCCGGTCCTATGCAGCAGGCACAAAAAAACAGGGGCCGCAGCCCCTGTTTTGAATGCAAGGCAAGGCTGCCTGCTCAGCGCTTGACCGGCCCTTCGCCCCGGCTCAGGACAGGCTTGGCGGCGATTTCCTCCAGCCTGCGTGCCTTGATGACCTGACCATTCAATGCGGCTTCCTTGGCGCTGCCGCCGTAGGCGACGACCATCAACTGACTGTAGTACAGCACCGGAATGTCGAACTTGGTACCGTATTTCTTGTTGACCTGGCCCTGATAAATCTCGACGTTGGCCTGGCACAGCGGGCACGGCGTGACGATCATTTCAGCGCCGTGATCGTAGGCCGATTCGACGATGTCCTTGATCTGCGCCTGCGCCTTGTCGGGCTCGGAGAACGCCAGCGCACCACCGCAGCAGGTCACTTTCATGTCGTATTCGGGAATCGATTCGGCGCCGACCATCTCGACCATCTTGTCGAGATAGACCGGATTCTCGAACGACTCGCCATCCACGCCGAACGGGCGGTTGGTCTGGCAGCCGACGTAGCCGGCGATCTTCACGCCTTCGAGCGGGCGTACGACATGCTTCTTCATTTCGTCGAAGCCGAGGTCTTCGATCAGCACCTCGACCATGTGCCGGATTTCCGGCATCTCGTTGATGGTCAGGCCGGCTTCCTTCAGCGCTTCACGGGTATCGGCCATCAGGGTGTCGGAGTGGGTCAGGCGCTCGCGGGTCTCGCGTGCGCCAAGCCAGCAGGCGGCGCAGGTGGCGACCATTTCCTGTCCGGGCAGGTTCTTCTCGGACAGCGCGAAATTGCGCGCATTCATCACGTGGCGCGGCAGTTCGCCGGCCTCGGCGTAACCGATGGAGGCGCCGCAGCAGTTCCAGTCGGGGATCTCGGTGAGCTTGACGTCGAGCGTCTTGCACATCGACTCGACCGAGGTCAGGTAGTTGGAGGCGGAAGCCCCTTTCTGCGACGAGCATCCGGGGTAAAACGCGTACTCATATTTGGCCATCTCTCTCTCCTCAGCCCGCCGTCCTGGCAGCCTTGCGGCTACGTTCGATGTCGTAGGCTTTCTTCAGCATCGCCTGGATGCCTTTCTGATCCTTGCACTTGTGGCCGCCCAACAGTTCAAACGGGTTGAGCCGCTTGGCTTTGAGCAGGCCGATCGCAACCGCCTGCATCGCCATGCCGTTCTTGATGCCCTGCGAGAAGCCATCCTTGAAATACAGGCCCAGCGACAGCTTGAGCTCGTTGACACGCCCCGTATGCGTGCAGTTCTTCCAGAACAGGCCGGAAAAGAAACGCGTCGGCTGCATCTTCGGCGCCTTGCCGATGCGGTGCGCGTATTCGGCGATGCCGTGCATGATGTGGGTGATCGGCAGCTTGCGCGGGCAGCGCACGATGCAGTTGTAGCAGGAGGTGCAGTTCCACATCGAGGTCGTGGTCAGCACTTCCTCGCGCTTGCCGGCGCGGATCATCATGAAGAGTTCCTGCGGCGGGTGCTCCCATGCACTCTGGAAGTTGGTCGGGCAGGAACCGGAGCAGACGCCGCATTGCATGCACATCTTGACCCAGTCGCCCATCTCGACCTGTTCTTCGATTTCCTTCAGGAAATTGTTGCGGTACTTCTCCGCCATTGCGGTATTTGCGCTCATGCTGATCTCCTGACTAGAAGCCTTTGAACGGGCTGGGGCCGACAGCAACCAGCTCGGCGGCATACTTGTTGATCATGTCCGGAACGCGCTCGATGTCGGTGATGGCGACTTCGAGGTCGCGCACGCGCTCCGATTCCAGGTTCAGCGTCTTCAGCGTGTCGTCGATCTTGGACATGCGTACGCGGCCCAGTTCGGAACCCTTGACGAAGTGGCACTGGTATTCGTCGCCCGACTTGCAGCCCATCATCATTACGCCGTCGTAGCCGGCGTTCAGCGCATCGGTCACCCAGATGGTGTTGACCGAGCCGAGGCAGCGGATCGGGATGATGCGCACGAAGGCCGAGTACTCGTTGCGGCTCATCCCCGCCATGTCGAGCGCCGGATAGGCGTCGTTCTCGCAGGCCAGAATCAGGATACGCGGCTTCTCGGAGAACTCGTCCGGGATGTCGACCGCCTTGATCTGCGCGCCGACGGTATTGACCGAGTAGTTCTCGAACGAGATCACCCGCACCGGGCAGGCGCCCATGCAGGTGCCGCAACGACGGCAGCGCGATTCGTTGAACACCGGGAAGCGTTTTTCATCCTCGTCGATGGCGCCGAACGGGCATTCCACGGTGCAGCGCTTGCACTGGGTGCAGCCTTCGAGGCGCACTTTCGGGAACGACAAATCACCCGAGCGCGGATGTGCGGCGCGGCCGAGTTCGGCGTTTTCCAGCGCCTGGATCGCCTTCAGCGCGGCGCCGGTGGCATCCTCGCGCGCCTGCGAGATATCCATCGGGCGGCGCACCGGTCCGGCGGTATAGATGCCGGTGCGGCGGGTTTCGTAGGGGAAGCAGATGAAGTGCGAATCGGTGAAGCCCTTCGTCAGCTGCGGCACGTCCGGGCCCTGACGGTAGGTCAGGTTGAGGATGGAAATCGGCTTCACTTCCACCGTACCTTCGACTTGCGGCTCGCCGTCCTGGCCTTCGACCTGCGGCTTGGTCAGCGCTTCGATATTGATGCCAGAATTCGCCACCTGGCCGGTGGCCAGCACCACCAGGTCGACGTCCGTCATCGCGGCATCCTTGTCGTCGAGGATCAGGTCGTGGAATTTCACCGTGCTGGTGGCGCCGTTGGGCAGCACCTGGGCGACCTTGCCCTTGGTGAAGATGACGCCTTTTTCCTGCGCGCTGCGGTAGAAATCCTCGCCGTTGCCGGGCGTGCGCAGGTCGGTGTAGATGATGGTGGTGTCGACGGACGGATTGGCGTCCTTGAAGTACATCGCCTGCTTGATGCTGGCGTTGCAGCAGAAACCCGAGCAGTACGACAGATGCTGGCCGCTGGTGTCGCGCTGACCCGCGCACTGTACGAACACCACCGATTTCACCGGCTGGTTGTCGGAGGGACGACGAATCACGCCGTCGCCTGCCGCGGCGGTCTTGGCCAGCACTTCGAGCCCGGCCTGATCGACCACGTTGGGCGACTTGCCGCCGCCGAGCTCCGGCAGCTTGTTCATGTCATACAGGGTGAAGCCGGTCGCCTGGACGATGGCGCCGATGTCCTCGGTATGCGTCGCGCCCGATTCGGTGGCGATGTCGACCACGAAACGGCCCGGCGCGCCGTCGGTCCTGGCAACGGTCGCGTTCAGATACACCTTGATCCTGCTGTCGGCCATCACCTGCGAGGCCAGGTCGGCCACGCCGGGATCGATCGGCGACTTGAATGGTTCGCGCAGCGGCGTGCGCTTGTAGAGCTTGCCGGCCCAGCCACCCAGTTCACCGGATTTCTCGACCAGCACCACCGGATAGCCGGTCTTCGACGCTTCGATCGCGGTCGTCATGCCGGTGATGCCGCCGCCGACCACCAGCAAGGTCTTGTTGGTGCCGGTATTGGTGTTGCCGCCGGGCGCGGTCATCGCCTTCACTTCGGCGCAACCCATGCGGATGTAGTCTTCCGCCATGTCCTGGGTGGTCTCGCGCGCGTCCTCGGTGTCGGGGCGAATCCAGATCACGCCTTCGCGCAGGTTGGCGCGCGCCACCGCGTTTTCCGGGAAGAAGAATGCCTCGGTCTTGGCACGGCGCGAGCAGGCGCCGATCATGATATGGGTGACGCCTTCGTTGGCGATGTCGTTCTTGATCATCGCCACGCCGTCGGCGTTGCACAGGAACTCGTGCGATTTCGCCAGCGGCACCTTGCCGTCCTTCTGGGCAATCTTGACCAGCGCGTCCGTGTCCAGACGCTCGCCGAGTCCGCAGCCCTTGCAGATATACGCTGCGACTTTGATGTCTGCCATGGTTTAAGCCTCCGCCTTTGCTACTTTGTTGACCACCTGGATGGCGCGCAGTGCCGCCGCGGTGGCCGATTGCACGGCACGGTTCACGTCCAGCGCGTTGGTCGCGCAGCCGGCGCCGAACACCGCGCCGTTGGTCGGATCGGCTTCGATAAACCCGCTCGAATCCGCCACGATGTGACCAGGAATGTTGATCCCCTTGACCGAGGGTTCCATGCCGACGGCCAGCACCACCAGATCGTGCGGCGTGGTATAGCGCTTGTAGCCTTCGGTATTGACGCCCCAGCATACCGGATTGCCGTGTTCGTCTTCGGTCACCTTTGCCACCTTGGACTTGATGAAAGTCACCGACGAATCGGCCTGCACTTTCTGGTAGAAGTCCTCGAAACGGTCGATGGCGCGGATGTCGATGTAGTAGATGGTCGACTTGCCGTCTTCCGGATACTTCTCGCGCACGTAATGTGTCTGTTTCAGCGAGGCCATGCAGCAGAAGCGCGAGCAATGACGCAGATGGTTCTCATCGCGCGAACCGGCGCACTGGATGAAGGCGATGTTCTTGGCTTCCTTGCCGTCGCTCGGACGCAGGATCTTGCCGCCGGTGGGGCCGTGGATGTCGGCCAGACGCTCGAATTCGACGCTGGTGATGACGTTCTTGAAGCGGCCATAGCCGTAGGGCTGAATCTTCGCCGCGTCGTAGGGCTGCCAGCCGGTTGCCCAGACCACCGCGCCGGCCTTGACCTGGATCGTCTCTTCCTTCATGTCGAGGTCGATCGCGCCGTACTTGCACGCGGCCTTGGCCTTTTCCGCATCGGGGGTGCCGATGATCGCCGGGTCCAGCACGTAGCGCTGCGGATAGGCCATCGCGTTCGGCAGGTAGGCGGCCTTGTGCTGGCCGAGGTTGTAGTTGAACGGGTCGTCCACCATCGTCTCGACCACACGCCCGCAGTCGCCGCAGGCGGTGCAGTTTTCGTTCACGTAGCGCGGCTTGATCTTGACGGCAACGGTGTAATCGCCGGCGCCGCCCTGGATGTCGGTGACTTCGGCCAGCGTCAGCACGCGCACGCGCGGGTTGCCCTTGAGGCGACGCAGGTTGATTTCCAGGCCGCAAACGGGGTGACACAGCTTGGGAAAGTAGCGATACAGCTGGGAAGTCCGTCCGCCCAGTGCAGGATTTTTCTCAACCAGGACGACGTTCTTGCCGGTTTCGGCCGCTTCGAGCGCGGCGGTCATGCCGGAAATCCCACCGCCCACCACGAGAATCGTCTCGTTGGTCGCAACATGCTCCGTCATCGTTAATTTCCTCCATCCAATGGATGCAAAATCATTTGAGCCACCCGGAAGCGCATCCCGGACGGTTGGGCGTTCAGCCACAAAATTGAATTGCTGGGATGGTACTCCGAAGGCCGTGCCTGAAGCCACGGCTGCGGGCGCAATTTTGATCGAAGTTTTCTATACGCGAATAAGAGGAAGTGTTTGCACACGCTCACGCAGGCTCGATCCGGTGAAAAGGTCCGGCATGGACCAGCCTGCTACGCGAAATAGCTTAAAATTGCGGTCCGCTTCATTTCCGCCAGCCCTCTCGATGGAATCCACTTTGACCGCGCCGGCGCAAACCGGCGATCCCGCCCTGGCGCGCGACGTCAGGAAACGCCGCACCTTCGCCATCATCTCACACCCCGACGCAGGCAAGACCACGCTGACCGAAAAACTGCTGTTGTTCGGCGGCGCGATCCAGATGGCCGGCACGGTCAAGGCCAAGAAGAGCGGCAAGTTCGCCACCTCCGACTGGATGGAAGTCGAACGCGAGCGCGGTATCTCGGTGGCCAGTTCGGTGATGCAGTTTTCCTACGGCGGCTGCGTCTTCAATCTGCTTGACACGCCAGGGCACAAGGATTTCTCCGAAGACACCTACCGCGTGCTGACCGCGGTGGACGCCGCCATCATGGTGGTCGACGCCGCCAAGGGCGTGGAAGAGCAGACGATCAAGCTGCTGGAGGTGTGCCGCCTGCGCGACACGCCGATCATCACCTTCATCAACAAGATGGACCGCGAGGTGCGCGAGCCGCTGGATCTGCTGGACGAGATCGAATCGATCCTGAAAATCCACTGCGCGCCGGTTACCTGGCCGATCGGCATGGGCAAGCGTTTCCAGGGCGTCTATCACCTGATCCATGACGAGATCCTGCGCTTCAAGGCCGGCGAGGAAAACGCCGGCCAGGCCTTCGAATCGCTCAAGGATCTGGGCGAGGCAGCCCTGCGGGAGCGCTTCCCGCAGGAAGCCGATACGCTGTTGTCAGAAATCGAACTGGTGCGCGGCGCAGGCGCCACCTTCAGCCTCGACGAATTCCTCGCTGGCAGGCAGACGCCGGTCTTTTTCGGTTCCGGGATCAACAACTTCGGCGTGCGCGAAATCCTGCGCGCCTTGTCCGACTGGGCGCCGTCGCCGTTGCCGCGTGAAGCGATCGAGCGCACGGTCGACCCGACCGAGCCGAAATTCACCGGCTTCGTGTTCAAGATCCAGGCCAACATGGACCCGCAGCACCGCGACCGCATCGCCTTCTTCCGCGTCTGCTCCGGGCGCTACGCTCCCGGCATGAAAGTGCGCCACCGCCGCACCGGCAAGGACATGAAGATCGCCAATGCCGTCGTCTTCATGGCCAACGAGCGCACCCGCATGGAAGACGCGGTGGCGGGCGACATCATCGGCATCCACAACCACGGCCAGCTGCACATCGGCGACACCCTCACCGAAGGCGAAGCGCTGCAGTTCAAGGGGATTCCCTACTTCGCGCCCGAACTGTTCTCCAAGCCGCGCCTGCGCGACCCGCTGCGCGCCAAGCAGCTCAACAAGGGCCTGCTGGAGCTGGGCGAGGAAGGCGCGGTACAGGTATTCGAACCGTTCGCCGACAACACGCTCTTGATCGGCGCAGTCGGCCAGCTGCAGTTCGAGGTCGTCGCGCATCGCCTGAAAACCGAATACGGCGTCGACGCCAGCTTCGAGAACGCCGGCATCCACACCGCCCGCTGGGTCACCTGCCCCGACGCCCAGCATCTCGCTGAATTCACCAAGTCCAATTCACTCAAACTGGCGAAGGACGTCGACGGCAACCTGGTTTATCTGGCAGATACGCGGGTGAATTTGCAACTGGCGCAGGAGCGCTGGCCGAAGGTCGCGTTCCACGATACGCGGGAGCATGGGCAGGTGATGGGGTAAATACCCAAGAGGCAAGAGAACATGGCGATCATTTAAGTTTCCGCTCATGACTCATTCGTTGCTTGCTCCCAAGGGCACTCAAGCCGCCTGCGCCAGCGTGAAATCAACCCGTACCTTGTCAAACGGGCACACAATCTTTCCACTCTCGGTCTTTTCCAGCAGGCCGGTTTCCAGCAAAGCATGCACGTCGCGATGCACGGATTTGACGTCGCGCTCCAGCCTGCGGGCGAGTTCGCGCAGGCTCATTTCGCCGGCGCCGCTCATGGCTTCCAGCACGCCCCAGCGCTTGGGGCTGATTTCGGAAAACAGCAGTTCGGGGCTGGCATAGCTGAAGGTAAATTGCTGGGTGCGGCCGGACTTGGCAGCCTGGCGTATGCCTTTTGCGCCGGCCCTGAGCGCGGCTTTCCAGTCTGGGTTGATTTCGATGACAGCGGTTTTCATTCAATTCTCCTTTCAACTTCTGCCAGGAAATCGTCCAGCAACTGATCGATGGAAACAAAGCGGTAGGCGGACTCTTTCCCGTCCAGGTGCTTATGGTCGCCCTTGCCGCGTTCATTGTCGTAGCCGACCAAGCGTTTCCCGTTCAGGACATACACCAGGCGATACTTGAAGGCATGGTTACAGGGTGGCACCGAACAGGGCAGCTTCCATATCTTCATTTCGACCAACCCACCATTGGGCAGGCGCTGACGGTGCCGCTTGAGCAGTTCGGCCTTCATGTTGGCATTCTTGACAACAACCTGACAGAAGTCAAGCTGCTTGCCTGCTCAGCTGTTCCGGAACAATCCGATCGCCTCGTCCAGCCGCTGCACCGCATGCACCGTTATCCCGGCGATCTTCTGCTTGGGTTGGTTGGCGACCGGCACGATGGCTTGGGTGAAGCCGAGCTTGGCGGCTTCCTTCAAGCGTTCCTGACCGCGCTGCACCGGGCGGATCTCGCCCGCCAGGCCGACTTCGCCGAACATCACCAGCTTGTCGGGAAGCGGCTGGCTGCGCAACGACGAGACAATGGCGGCGAGTACCGCGAGGTCGGCGGCCGGCTCGCTGATTTTTACCCCACCCACCGCGTTGACGAACACGTCCTGGTCGAAACAGGCAATGCCGGCGTGGCGGTGCAGCACGGCGAGCAGCATGGCGAGCCGGTTCTGCTCCAGGCCCACGCTCAATCGGCGCGGACTCGGTGCGTGGCTGGCATCGACCAGCGCCTGGATTTCCACCAGCAAGGGTCGCGTGCCTTCCTGCGTCACCAGCACGCACGAACCGGGCACCGGCTCGCCATGACGCGACAGGAAAATCGCCGACGGGTTGGAGACGCCTTTCAGGCCCTTCTCGGTCATCGCGAACACGCCGATTTCGTTGACCGCGCCGAAGCGGTTCTTGAACGCGCGCACCAGGCGGAAACTCGAGCCGGTATCGCCTTCGAAATACAGCACGGTATCGACGATGTGTTCCAGCACGCGCGGCCCGGCGATGGCGCCTTCCTTGGTGACGTGGCCGACCAGGATGATCGCGGTGCCGGTCTGCTTGGCGTGGCGCGTCAGCTGCGCCGCGCATTCGCGCACCTGCGCCACCGATCCGGGCGCCGAGGTCAGCGCTTCGGAATACACGGTCTGGATCGAATCGATCACCGCGACTTCGGGTTTCATCTCGGCCAGCTGCACGAGGATGGCTTCGAGGCGGATTTCCGGCAGCACCGGCAGATGCGTCTCGGGCAGGCTCAGGCGCCGTGCGCGCAAGGCCACCTGACGCGCCGATTCCTCGCCGCTGACGTAGAGCGTTTTAAGATTGCCGGACAGGCCAGCCAATGCCTGTAAAAGAAGCGTCGATTTGCCGATGCCGGGGTCGCCGCCGATCAGCACCACGCCGCCCGGCACCAGACCGCCGCCGAGCACGCGGTCGAGCTCGCCGATGTCGGTGGCGATGCGGCTTTCCTCCGAGGCCTCGACGTCATGCAGGAACTGCACGGTGCTGGTCGCTGCCAGCGCGGCAAAACGCGGTCTGGCCGACTCGGCGATGGTCTCGACCAGCGTGTTCCAGGCGTTGCACGCCGGGCACTGGCCCTGCCACTTCGGCGACTGGCCGCCGCATTCGGTGCAGGTGTAGATCGTTTTGGTTCTGGCCATCAGTGCTTGCGCTTATTCATGAATATTTACAGGCCGACTTCGCGCTGATGGCGGATTGACAGCACGCGCACCAGGTCGCGGATTTCGTCATAGCGATACAGTGCAACGTATCCAGTTTTGCCGCGCGAGATGACCAGTTCACGCACCTGATTTCCGCAGCGCCTGCCGATGTTCGGATGCAGGCGCAGCATATCCAGCGCGGATACGATCAGCGGGATGGTTTTAACGGCCTCCTGCCGGTCGGCTTCATGCAGAAAACGCGCAAGGCGCGCAAGATCGTGTGCGGCACTGGCCGAGTAGCCTAGCCTCGCCACACTCAGAGTTTTACCGGCTTTGGAAACACTGGCGTCTCACCCGCAAGAACCGCCTGCAGGTAAGCGTGCACGTCGTCTGCGTCGTATCCCTCGCCCGTCTCGGTCATTTGCCGGTCGGCCGCCAGCGCTTCGGCCATGAACGCGGCATAAGCCTCGGATTGCGAGACACGTTCTTCCAGCGCTTCGATCATCCAGGCATGCGGCGATTTACCCGCCGCCTCGGCCAGCGGCGCAATCCGCGCCTTGAGCGGCTCAGGCAGTTTGAGTGTGGTGGTGGCAGCCATGACGATCCCCGGTTGTTGCGGTGCCACCAAGGTAGCACCGCGGTGGCCGCGCGTCAATTCAGGCCGGGAACACGCCGGTGGACAGATAGCGGTCGCCGCGGTCGCAGACGATGGAGACGATGACGGCGTTGCGGACCTCTCTGGACAGCTGCAGCGCTGCCCACAGCGCCCCACCGGACGACACGCCGGCAAAGATGCCCTCTTCGCGTGCCAGGCGACGTGTGGTCTCCTCGGCATTCCACTGGCTCACATAGATCATGTGATCGACACGGTCGTAATCGCAGATTTTCGGTACGTATTCATCTGGCCATTTGCGGATACCGGGGATCTGCGCGCCCTCGGTAGGCTGCACCCCGACGATCTGGATGGCCGGGTTCTGTTCCTTGAGATAGCGCGAACAGCCCATGATGGTACCGGTAGTCCCCATGCTGGAAACGAAGTGGGTGATCCCGCCCTGCGTGTCGCGCCAGATTTCAGGGCCGGTGGTGCGGTAATGCGCGGCGGAATTGTCGGGGTTGGCAAACTGGTCGAGGACCTTGCCTATGCCCTGTTTCTCCATCGCAAACGCCAGATCGCGCGCACCTTCCATGCCGGCTTCCCTGCTCACCAGTTGCAGTTCGGCGCCAAAGGCGCGCATCGTCTGCTGACGCTCGACCGAGGCATTTTCGGGCATGAGCAGGATGAGCTTGTAGCCGCGCATGGCCGCCGCCATCGCCAGCGCGATGCCGGTATTGCCGCTGGTCGCCTCGATCAGCGTATCGCCGGGTTTGATCTCGCCACGCATCTGCGCGGCGTCGATCATCGACAACGCCGGACGGTCCTTCACCGAGCCGGCCGGATTGTTGCCCTCGAGCTTGACGAGAAGCGTGTTGCCCGTCTCGCCAGGCATGCGCTTGAGGCGCACCAGCGGCGTATTGCCGACGCAGTCTTCGATGGTCTTGTACGTATTCATGCTTTCAACAGATGTTCGATGCAACGGGTCGTGCCTGCTTCCGTGCCGCAGAAGACCGCATCATACTCTGTCCCGGTCAGTGCGGAGTGGCCCCGGTATGGCTGCCGACCCGCGTCATCGCACCGCCCGCCGCATGCGGACTACTTACCACTTACCACTTACCACTTACCACTTACCACTTACCACTTACCACTTACTGGCGGCCGATCGGCAGATAGTCGAACCCAATCTCGCGCATTGCCCGTGGCTCATAGAGATTGCGGCCGTCGAAAATCAGCGGCGTCTTCAGCAACAACTTCATGGTGTCGAAATCGGGGCTGCGGAAGACCTTCCACTCCGTGACGATCAGCAGCGCATCGGCGCCTTTCAATGCGTCCATCGGGCTGTCGACCAGCAAGAGGTCGGCGCGCTCGCCGTAGATGCGGCGGGTTTCCTCCATCGCCGCCGGGTCGTAGGCGGACACGCTCGCCCCCATCGCCCACAAGGCTTCCAGCATGCTGCGGCTGGGCGCTTCGCGCATGTCGTCGGTATTGGGCTTGAACGCGAGGCCCCACATGGCGAAGCGCTTGCCCTTGAGATCGGTGCCCAGCTTTGCGGTCAGCTTGTTGACCAGAACCTGCTTCTGCGCGTCGTTGGCCTCTTCCACCGCGTCGAGCACGCGCAGCGGGATGCCGTTCTCTTGCCCGGTGCGGCGCAGCGCCTGCACGTCCTTGGGAAAGCACGAGCCGCCGTAGCCGCAGCCGGCGTACAAAAAATGGTAGCCGATGCGCGGGTCGGAGCCGATGCCGTGGCGCACCTGCTCGATGTCGGCGCCGAGTTTCTCCGCCAGCACCGCGAGCTCGTTCATGAAAGAGATGCGCGTCGCCAGCATGGCGTTGGCGGCGTACTTGGTCAGCTCGGCGCTCTTCACATCCATCACCGTGAGACGGTCGTGGTTGCGCTGGAACGGCGCGTAGAGCTGGCGCAACAGGGCGGTGGCGCGCTCGCTGTCGGTGCCGATGACGATGCGGTCGGGCTTCATGAAGTCGTCGACCGCCGCGCCCTCCTTGAGGAACTCGGGATTCGAGGCGACGTTGAATTCGATCGCCGTGCCGCGCTTCGCCAGTTCTTCGGCAAGCGCCGCACGCACCTTGTCGGCGGTGCCGACCGGCACGGTGGATTTGTCGACCACCAGCCTGTACTCGCTCATGTGGCGACCGATGTTGCGCGCCGCCGCCACCACGTATTGCAGGTCGGCCGAGCCGTCCTCGTCGGGCGGCGTACCGACGGCGATGAACTGGATCTGGCCGAAGGCGACCGATTCGGCGACGTCGGTGGTGAAATGCAGGCGGCCGGCGGCGACGTTGCGCTTCACCATGTCCTCCAGCCCCGGCTCGTAGATCGGGATGCCGCCGGATTTCAGGATCTCGATCTTGGCGGGGTCGACGTCGAGACAGAGCACCTCGTTGCCGACCTCGGCCAGACAGGTTCCGGTCACCAGGCCCACATAACCGGTACCGATCACGGTAATTTTCACAGCTTTCTCCTAAGCGGTTTGTATCTCGGTTTGAATCTGTCTGAGCGCAGCCAACGGGTCGGCCGCGCCCGTGATCGGGCGCCCGATCACCAGATCGGTCGCCCCGGCGCGCAGGGCTTCCGTTGGTGTCATCACGCGGCGCTGATCCCCTGTTTCGGCTCCGGCCGGCCGGATGCCGGGCGTCACCAGGCGGAAATCCGCACCCAGGTCGGCGCGCAACAGCGTGACCTCCTGTGCCGAGCAGACCACGCCGTCGAGCTTGCAGGCCTGCGCCAGCCGCGCCAGCCGCAGCACCTGCTCGGCGGGTGCTGCGGCCACGCCGGTTTCGTTCAGATCCTCGGCGCTCATGCTGGTCAGCACCGTCACCGCGATCAACAGCGGCCGCTGCGGCAGGTCCGCCAGGGCTTCGTGGGCCGCCGACAGCATGCGTCGTCCGCCCGACGCGTGGACGTTCAGCATCCACACCCCCAATCCCGCCGCGGCGCGGCAGGCTGCCGCCACAGTGTTGGGAATATCGTGAAACTTCAGGTCGAGGAACACTTCGAACCCGCGCGCGATCAGCACCCGCACCAGTTCCGGCCCCGCCGCGGTGAACAGTTCCTTGCCCACCTTCACCCGGCACAGCGCCGGGTCCAGCCGCGTCACCAGCGTCATCGCCGAAGCCGCGCCCGCATAATCCAGCGCCACGATGATCTTGGTCGAATTCACCCCGTCCCTTCCACTCGCCACCTACTGCTCCCCACTCACGCGTCTCCTTCGCGCCGCTCGGGATCGAAACTGTCCCAGCGCCCGCATGCCGGGCAGCGCCAGAAAAACTGCTTGGCCTTGAAACCGCAACTGCCGCACTGGTAACGCATCATGCGCTGGCTGTGCGAGGCCACCAGGTTTTTTTCCACCTGCAAAAGCTCGCGTGCTTCCGGTTCCGCATTGACGAGTTGGGCTTCGAGCAGACGATCGAGCGTGCGCAGGCTGGGATTGCGGCGCAGTTCCTCGCGCGCAAGCTGGCTGGCGGCAGCGGCGCCTTCGGTTTCGGATACCGCCAGATACAGGGTGTTGAACACATCCTGCGACGGTTGCCGCGCATACAGCGCACGCAGCCACAGCACCCCTTCATCCAGCCGTCCCAGCTGACGGTAGCTGCCCAGCACGCGATCGACCACCAGCGCCATATGCGCCGCGCTTTGCGTTTCAACCAGGCGCCAGTTGGCAATCGCCCCCTCGTGCCGTCCTGCCGCGGCATCGAGATCGCCCGCCATCAGGTTGGCGCGCACCGATTGGCGGTTGATGGACAGCGCCTGTTGCAGATGGGCAGCGGCCGCATCGGGATTGTCCCGGGCTGCTTCCAGCAGCGCCAGTTCGCAATGGAAATGGGCGATGTCGGCGTTGAGCGGCTTGCTGGTGTCTTTTTCCAGCATGTGCGCAGCGTCGATGGCTTTTTTCCAGTCTTTCTCCTGTACGTAAATTTCCAGCAGGTAGGTACGTGCCACTCCATGTTGCGGGGTTTCCAGCAGCTTGCCGAATACCTGCTCGGCACGGTCGAGCAGGCCGGCTTTCAGGTAATCCTGTCCCAGTTCGCACATCGCGCGCAGGCGTTGCTCCTCGGCCAGGCCCTCGCGTTCCAGCAGATGCTCGTGCATGCGGATGGCACGATCCAGTTCGCCGCGGCGGCGGAACAGACCGCCCAGCGCAAAGTGCAGATCGATGGTTTCCGGCTCGAGTTTGACGACCTCGAGAAAAGCCTCGATGGCCTTGTCGGGCTGTTCATTGAGCAGAAAATTCAGTCCACGGAAATACGAGTTGGGCAACGCGCGCGATTCGGTCACCACCTGCCGGATGTCGACCCGCGCAGCCAGCCAGCCCAGTACAAAAAAAAGAGGAAACGCCAGTAGCCACCAGAGCTCGAATTCCATCATGCTTACAGGACAGACGGGTCGGTTGGCGTGACGGTATCCAGGTCGGCTGCCTGAGGCTTGCGGCCAAGCTCGCGCCGCAGGCGGAAAAGCGTGGGCAGCAGGGCCAGGGCACCGGTCAGTGCGCCGAGGACAAACGCCAGACCCAGCATGACGATCAATGGCGCCTGCCACACGTAGCCGAGGTAGGAATAGAAAACCGCCGTCTGGCTGTTCTTGAAGGCGAAACCCAGTACCAGCAGAAACACCAGCAGTTTGAGCACCAGCCCCAGATAACGTGTGAGATTTTTCATGGATATTCGCGTGTGTCTGGCGCCCATTCTACCTTTGCCGGCCGGCTTCAAAAAGCGCGGCGGCGGGCGAAAAAAGAAAACGGCGCACATTGCGCCGTTTTCACCTGCCTTGCATCACGCTCCACCCGTAAAGGGCAGGCCGTGGTTGTCCCCGCGAGGGGGAGGCCGTGGTTGTAAAACCGCTAAAGCGGCAACAACCACGCACTAAAGCCGATGAATCGGCAACAACCACGCTCACAGCGGAAAATCCACCCGGTCGCGCAACTCCTTGCCTGCCTTGAAGTGCGGCACATGCTTCGCCGGCACCTGCACGCGCTCGCCAGACTTGGGATTGCGCCCGAGGCGAGCGGGTCGAAAGCTCAGGCTGAAGCTGCCGAAACCGCGGATCTCGATGCGTTCGCCGCACGACAGATTTCTCGCCAGCGCGTCGAGAATCGTTTTCACCGCCATCTCGATATCCGCAACCGAAAATTGCGAATGCCGCGCCGCCAGTTGAGCAATCAGCTCGGACTTGGTCATGGATTACTCGGCGTTCTTGTTGTCGAGCTTGGCTTTCAGCAGCGCGCCGAGGTTGGTCGAGCCGCTGGCCGCAGCGGCGGATTCGGCCGAGAATTTCTTCATCGCCGCATCCTGCTCGGTCATGTCCTTGGCCTTGATCGACAGGTTGATCACACGATTCTTGCGATCGACGTTGATGATCATGGCTTCGATCTCGTCGCCCTCCTTGTAGTGGCTGCGCATGTCTTCGACCCGGTCGCGCGACACTTCGGAAGCACGCAGGTAACCTTCCATGTCACTGTCCAGCTTCACGGTGGCGCCCTTGGGTTCGACGGTCTTGATGGTGCCCTTGACGATGCTGCCCTTCTCATGGCCCGAGGCGTAGCTGGTCAGCGGATCGCCTTCGAGTTGCTTGATGCCGAGCGAAATGCGCTCGCGCTCGAGGTCGATGCCCAGCACCACGGCTTCCACGTCCTGCCCCTTGCGGAAGTTGCGCACGGCCTCTTCGCCGGGCGTGCTCCACGACAGGTCGGACAGGTGGACCAGACCGTCGATGCCGCCGGGCAGGCCGATGAACACGCCGAAGTCGGTGATCGACTTGATCGCGCCGCTGACCTTGTCGCCCTTCTTGTGGTTCATCGAGAAATCTTCCCACGGGTTCGACTTGCACTGCTTCATGCCGAGCGAGATGCGGCGCTTGTCCTCGTCGATGTCGAGCACCATGACTTCGACCTCGTCACCCAGCTGCACGATCTTGGAGGGGCTGACGTTCTTGTTGGTCCAGTCCATTTCGGAGACGTGCACCAGGCCCTCGATGCCCTCTTCGATCTCGACGAACGCGCCGTAGTCGGTCAGGTTGGCGACCTTGCCGAACATGCGGGTGCCCTGCGGGTAGCGGCGTGCAATGCCGACCCACGGATCGTCGCCCAGCTGCTTGATGCCGAGCGAAACACGGTTCTTCTCGGTGTCGTAGCGCAGGATCTTGGCTTCCAGTTCCTGGCCGACGTGCACGACTTCGGACGGGTGCTTGACGCGGCGCCAGGCCATGTCGGTGATGTGCAGCAGGCCGTCGATGCCGCCCAGGTCGACGAATGCGCCGTAGTCGGTGATGTTCTTGACCACGCCCTTGACGATGGCGCCTTCCTTCAGGTTCTCCATCATCGCTTCGCGGTCGGCACCCATGGTCTCTTCCAGCACGGCACGGCGCGACACGACGACGTTGTTGCGCTTGCGGTCGAGCTTGATGACCTTGAATTCCATTTCCTTGTATTCGAACGGCGTGGTGTCCTTGACCGGACGCATGTCCACCAGCGAACCCGGCAGGAAGGCGCGCAGGCCGCCCACCAGCACCGTCAGACCGCCCTTGACCTTGCCCTGCACCATGCCGGTGACGATGCGGCCTTCGTTCATCGCCGCTTCCAGATCCAGCCACGCGGCCAGCTTCTTGGCGCGTTCGCGCGACAGCTTGGTGGCGCCAAAACCGTCTTCGATCGACTCGATGGCGACCGCGACGAAATCGCCGACCTTGGCTTCGATCTCGCCCTGGTCGTTCTTGAATTCTTCGAGAGGAATCAGGCTCTCGGACTTGAGGCCGGCATTCACCGTCACGAAGTTGTGATCGATCCCGACGATTTCAGCGGTGATGACTTCACCCTGACGCATTTCCTGATGCTCGAGGGACTCCTCGAACAGGGCGGCAAAGCTTTCCATGGATTCGGATACGGAAACAGCGGTTACAGTAGACATTAAAAACCTTCTTGTCCGTCAATGAGGACGGGGTTGGTTGCACATCGTCAGTCTGCAGGCGCAGGCTGACACGGAAAAATCAATGACCTTGCTGGTTCTGGATCCTGCATGCAGCATAGTGCGCCAGGACCGCCCGCACGGCCGACTCGATATCCATATGGGTCGTGTCGAGCAGCAACGCATCCGGCGCGGGTTTCAGCGGCGCAACGGCACGGGCGGTATCGCGCGCATCGCGGGCCTGCATATCCGCAACAAGGTCCGTTAGACTAGCAGAGTTCCCCTTTTCGATCAACTGCTTATAGCGCCGTTCGGCACGCGCTTCGGCGCTCGCGGTGAGGAAGACCTTGGTCGCCGCATCGGCAAATACCACCGTGCCCATATCGCGCCCATCCGCCACCAGTCCGGGGGGCTGACGGTAGGCGCGCTGGCGGTCGAGCAGGGCCGCGCGCACCGCCGGCAACGCCGCCACGTTCGACGCACCCTCGCCCACCGCTTCGGCACGGATCGCGTCGGTCACGTTTTCGCCCGCCAGCCAGACCGAGCCGTCGCGGAACGTTGCCGGCAAGCAGGCCGCCAGTTCCGCGATGTGCGGTGCGTCGTCGAGCGCCACACCCTGTTTCATCGCCGCTAACGCAGTCAGCCGGTACAGCGCGCCGCTGTCGAGAAAGTGAAACCCCAGCGCCATCGCCACCCGTTCGGCCACCGTGCCCTTGCCCGAGGCCGAGGGGCCGTCGATGGTGATCACGGGTGAGGGGTGAGGGGTGAGGGGTGAGGCGGCGCTCATTGGGCGATCCCCGCAAACGTCCTGAAATACGTCGGAAAGGTCTTGTTGACGCACGCCGGGTCGTTGATGCGCACCGGCACGCCGCCGAGCGTCACCAGCGACAGGCACATCGCCATGCGGTGGTCGTCGTAGGTGTCGATCACCGCGTTCGCGATGAGCCGTTGCGGCGGGATGATGCGGATGAAGTCCGCACCCTCCTCCACCGTCGCGCCGACCTTGCGCAGTTCGGTCGCCATCGCCGCGATACGGTCGGTCTCTTTCACCCGCCAGCTGGCGATGTTCCTGAGCACGGTCACGCCGTCGGCAAACAGCGCCGTCACCGCCAGCGTCATCGCGGCGTCGGGAATGTGGTTGCAGTCGAGGTCGATTGCCTGCAGGCGACCATTTCTGGGTGCTTGCGCCTCGATCCAGTTCGGCCCCATGTCGATCTGCGCGCCCATTTTCGCCAGCGCATCGGCAAAGCGCACGTCACCCTGCACGCTGTCGCGGCCGACGCCCTCCACCCGCACCGGACCGCCGCCGATGGCGCCCGCGGCGAGAAAATAGGAGGCCGACGAGGCATCGCCTTCCACCCAGATTTCGCCGGGACTCCGGTAGCGCGCCGCCGCCGGCACGCCGAAACGCTGCCAGCCGTCGCGCGCGATCTCGACGCCGAAGCGGCGCAGCATCGCCAGCGTGATGCCGATGTAGGGTCTGGAAATCAGCTCGCCCACGACTTCGATCGTGGTGTTGCGCTGGCGCAGCGGCAAGGCCATCAGGAGGCCGGTGAGAAACTGGCTCGACACGTCGCCACGCACCTCGGTGGTGTCGCCCGCCAGGTCGGCGGGATGGATCTTCAGCGGTGGAAATCCCGCCTGGCCGAGATAGTCGATGCGCGCGCCCAGCCGCCGCAGCGCGTCGACCAGATCGCCGATCGGCCGCTCGTGCATGCGTGCCACGCCCTTCAACACATACTCGCCGCCCGACAGCGCGCACGCGGCGGTCAGCGAACGGAATGCGGTGCCGGCATTGCCGAGGAACAGTTCGGCCTGTTTTACAGGAAAGCCAGCGACCGGAAACGCGCCGCCCACGCCCGTAATCTCATAATCGTCGGAATCGCTGATCCGCGCCACGCCGACACCCAGCGTGCGCAAGGCGTCGAGCATGACCCGGGTATCGTCGGAATCGAGCAGCGCGCGCACGATGGTCGTGCCTTGCGCCAGCGCCGCCAGCAGCAGCACGCGGTTGGAAATACTTTTGGAACCCGGCAGGCGCACCGTGCCGCGCGCCTCGCCGCTCGCGGGCAAATCGAGAAATTCCATCACATCAAGAATCCTGTTGTTTCATCCAGAGCTCGCGTGCCGCCCGTGCACGCGAAAAAATCGTTAACAGGGCCTCTGCGTCTTCGCTGGCCACGGTCTGGCGCAGGGTCTGCAAAGCGGCAAGATAGGCATCCAGTTCGGTCAGCAGCGCCTCGCGGTTGGCCAGCGCAATGTCACGCCACATCTCCGGGCTGCTGCCGGCGATGCGGGTGAAATCACGGAAGCCGCCGGCGGCAAAGCGGAAGCAGGTGTCGCCATCGGCGCGTTGTGCCAGTTCATCCACCAGCACGAACGCCGCCAGGTGCGGCAGATGGCTGACCGCCGCGAAGATACGGTCGTGCTGTGCGGCGTCCAGCGTTTCGACCTGGGCGCCGGTCGCTTCCCACAACGCGCGCACCGTGGCGACCGCGCCAACGCGGGTGTCGGCCTGCGGCGTCAGCACCACGCGCTTGCCCTGGTAAAGATCGGCGCGCGCAGCGGCGGGGCCGCTCTGCTCGGAACCCGCGATGGGATGGCCCGGTACGAAATCGCCAAAGCGCGACCCGAGCGCGACGCGCGCCGCTTCGATCACGTCGGACTTGGTGCTGCCGGCATCGGTGACGATGGCGCCGGGTTTCAGATGCGGTGCCAGTTTCTTCAATACGGCCCCGGTCTCGCCCACCGGCATCGCCAGCAGGATGCAGTCGGCCTGCCCGGCTTCCGCCCAGTCGGCCACGCGGTCGATCAGGCCACGCTCGCGCGCGACGATGAGCCGCGCGGCGTTCCGCCCCACGCCCAGCACCTCGCTCACCGCGCCGGCCTGCTTCAGCGCCAGCGCGAACGAGCCGCCAATGAGGCCGACACCGACGACGGCAAGCGTGTCGACGATCACAGACACGCTCGCAGGGCATCGAGGAAACGCGCATTCTGCGCGGCCAGCCCGACCGACACGCGCAGGAATTCGGGCAGGCCGTAATTGTCGACCGGCCGCACGATCACGCCGCGTTTCAGCAGTTCGGCGTTGATGCGCGCGGCAGCGCCGACTTTCGCCAGCAGAAAATTGCCTTTCGACGGCACGATTTCGATACCCATTTCGGTCAGCCCTGCCGCCAGCTGCGCCATGCCGGCGCTGTTCAATGCATGACTGCGCGCCAGAAACGCCTCGTCGCCGAGCGCCGCTTCGGCGGCGGCGAGTGCGGGCGCGTTGACGTTGAAAGGGTGGCGCACCCGGTTCAGCAAGTCGATCACGCCGGCGCTGCCGAGGCCGTAGCCGACGCGCAGTCCGGCCAGGCCATACGCCTTGGAAAAAGTGCGGCTGATCAGCAGATTGGGAAAGCGCGCCAGCCAGGCTGCGGTGTCGCAGCGTTCGGCTGGCGGCAGGTATTCGCCGTAGGCCTCATCCAGCACTACCAGCACCTGCGGCGGCACGGTTTCGAGAAAGGTCTCGATCTGCGCCCACGGCAGGAAGGTGCCGGTCGGATTGTTGGGGTTGGCGATCCACAGCACCCGCGTGTCGCCGCGGACCGCCGCGCGCATGGCATCGAGATCGTGGCCGTAATTCCTCGCCGCCACCTCGATGCCTGCCGCCCCCGCGGTCAGCGTGGCGATGGGGTAGACGGCGAACGCATGCTGCGCATACACCGCCGACGCCGCCGGTCCGAGAAATGCGCGCGCGGCCATGTCCAGCACATCGTTCGAGCCGTTGCCCAGCACGATCTGATTTGCCGCGACGCCCAGCTTCGCCGACAGTTTCGACTTCAGCGCAAAGCCGGCACCGTCGGGATACAGGGCCATGTCGTGCAGCGCATCCTGCGCCGCAGCCAGCGCGGCGGGACTGGGGCCGAGCGGGTTTTCGTTCGACGCCAGCTTGACGATGCCGGCCTCGTCCAGCCCCAGCTCGCGCGCAAGCTCGGCGGTCGGTTTGCCGGGGCGATAGGGGGCGATGGCGCGAATGTGGGCGGGAGCGAAATCGCAACAACTCATGAGTGTGCAGCGGGGTAGGAACCGAGGATTTTGAGGAAGGCCGCACGCGACTCGATTTCGGTGAGCGTGGCGGCGAGTCTGGCGTCCAGCCGATGGCCTTCGCAGACGACAAAGAAGAGATATTCCCAGTTGGCCGAACGCGCCGGACGCGATTCGAGCTTGCTCATGGAAACCCCGGCGTCGGCCAGCGGCTGCAGCAGTTTGACGATGGCGCCGGGCTGATTGTGCACACCGACGACGAGCGAGGTTTTGTCGCAACCGGACGGCGCGGCATCGGCAGGCGCCAGGACGAGAAAACGGGTGGTATTGCCCGCCTCGTCCTCGATGCGCGCTTCGACGATGGCAAGGCCATACAACTCCGCGGCCACATCGCTGCCCAGCGTGGCGGCATCGGGCTCTGCCGCGGCACGGCGCGCGCCTTCGCTGTTGCTGACGACACTCACCCGCTCGGCCCCGGGCAGATGCCGATTGAGCCAGTTCTGGCACTGGGCGAGCGACTGGGCGTGGCCATAGACGCGGTCGATGCCTTCCAGGCCCGCGCTTTTGCGCATCAGATTCTGGTGAATCGGCAGCATGATCTCGCCGCAGATCCTGAGCGGGCTGGCGACGATCAGATCGAGCGTGCGCGAAATCGCGCCCTCGGTGGAATTTTCCACCGGTACCACGGCAAAATCGGCGCGCCCGGTTTCGACGGCGCGGAAGCAGGCGTCGATATCGGCTTCGGCAACCGCCTCGACGGCATGGCCGAAATGCTTGTAGGCGGCGGCCTGGCTGAAGGTGCCGGCCGGGCCCAGGTAGGCCACGCGGATGTTCTGTTCCAGCGCCCGGCAGGCCGACATGACTTCACGGATCAGGCGCTCGACGGTGTCGCCGTCGAGCGGTCCCGGATTGGTTTCGCGCAGGCGGCGCACGATCTGGGCTTCGCGCTCGGGGCGATAGATCTTTTCACCGTTCTTGGCACGGCCGACGGCTTGCGCGAGGCGCGCACGTTCGGAAACCAGCTGCAGCAAGGTGTCGTCGATGCCGTCGATGCGCGCGCGCAGCGCCTTCAATGCCTCATCCATCGGGTCAGGCGGCGGGCAGATAGCGCACCGCGAGCACGCCGGCAATCCCGGCCAGCTGGCGCATCACGGCATCGTCCACCGCGCTGTCGACATCGGTCAGGGTGTAGGCCATGTCGCCCCTGGATTTGTTGACCATGTTGTGGATGTTGAGTCCGGCGGCGGCCAGCACCGACGAAATCTGTCCCACCATGTTGGGCACGTTGGCATTGGCGATCGCGATGCGGTACGCCGATTCGCGCGCCAGCTTGACGTTGGGAAAATTCACCGCGTTGCGGATATTGCCGTTTTCCAGATAGTCGGCAAGCTGCTCGGCGACCATCACCGCACAGTTTTCTTCGGCCTCGGCGGTACTGGCGCCCAGGTGCGGCAGCGTGACGACCCGGGCATGGCCCTTCAGCGCATTCGCCGGGAAGTCGCAGATATAGGCATGCAGCTTGCCGCCATCGAGCGCCTCGATCACGGCGGCATTGTCGACCACCCCCTCGCGCGCAAAATTCAGCAGCACCGCGCCGGGGCGCATGACGCCGATGCGCTGCGCGTTGATGAGATTGCGCGTGGTATCCAGCAGCGGCACGTGCAGGGTGACGAAATCGGCCACGCGCAGCACGTCCTCGACGCTCTCCGCGCGCCTGACCTGCGACGGCAGGCGCCAGGCGGCGTCCACCGTGATCGCCGGATCGAAGCCGACCACGTTCATGCCGAGCTTGATGGCCGCTTCGGCGATATAGGAGCCGATTGCGCCAAGACCGATGATGCCGAGCGTGCGCCCCGGCAGTTCCATGCCGCCGAACTGCTTCTTGCCGGCTTCGGTCGCCTTGTGCATGGCTTCGTCCGTCCCTTCCAGACCTTCGACGAACTTCAGCGCCGGCACCAGATTGCGTGCGCCCATGAGCATGCCGGCGATGACCAGTTCCTTCACCGCATTGGCGTTCGCGCCCGGCGCGTTGAACACCGGCACCCCGCGTTCCGACAGCTTTTTCACCGGGATGTTGTTGGTGCCGGCGCCGGCGCGGCCGATCGCCTGCACCGAGGCGGGAATCTCCATCTCGTGCATGCTGGCCGAACGCACCAGGATGCCGTCCGGGTCGGCGACATCGCCGCCGACGATGTAATGTTCGGGCAGCCGCGCAAGACCCCGCGCGGAAATCGCATTCAGCGTCAGTATCTTGCGCGCGGCCTCAGCCATGGCTTTTCTCGAACTCACGCATCATGTCGACCAGCGCACGCACACCTTCGAGCGGCATGGCGTTGTAGATCGACGCCCGCATGCCGCCGACCGAACGATGGCCTTTCAGCTGGATCAGACCGCGCTCCTTGGCCATCTTGAGAAACGCCTCGTCGAGCGCGGCGTCCTTCAGGGTGAAGGGGATGTTCATCAGCGAGCGGTTGTCCTTCGCCACCGGAGAATTGTAGAAATCGGTCGCGTCGAGGGTGTCATAGAGCAGGCCGGCTTTCTCGCGGTTGGTCTTTTCCATCGCGGCAAGACCGCCGCGCGCCTTCAGCCACTTGAACACCAGCCCCGCCGTATACATGGCGAAGGTAGGCGGCGTGTTGTACATCGACTCGTTGTCGGCGTGGATCTTGTAGTCGAACATGGTCGGCGTGCCTTTCAGCGTCTCGCCGATCAGGTCGTCGCGCACGATGACGAGGGTCAGCCCAGCCGGGCCGATGTTCTTCTGCGCGCCGGCGTAGATCAGGCCGAATTTCGACACGTCGATCGGGCGCGACAGGATGGTCGACGACATGTCGGCCACCAGCGGCACGCTGCCGGTGTCCGGGGTCCAGAAGATTTCCACCCCGCCGATGGTTTCGTTGGGGGTGTAGTGAACGTAGGCCGCGTTGGGGTCGAGCTTCCACTGGTCCTGCGCCGGGGCGTAGCTGAAGTTCCTGTCCTCGCTCGACGCCACCACGTTCACCGCGCCGTACTTCTTGGCTTCCTTGATGGCCTTCTTCGACCACTCGCCGGTGTTCAGATAATCGGCGCCGGCTTTGCCGCGCAGGAGGTTCATCGGCACCATCGCGAACTGGGCGGACGCGCCGCCCTGCAGGAACAGCACTTTATAATTCGCGGGAATGCCCATCACCTCGCGCAGGTCGGCTTCGGCATCAAAGGCGATGCCCATGAATTCCTTGCCGCGGTGGCTCATTTCCATCACCGACATGCCGGAGCCGTGCCAGTCGACCAGTTCGGCCTGCACCTGTTGCAATACGTCCCGGGGCAGCACGGCCGGGCCGGCGCTGAAGTTGTAGATCGTCATGCTTTAATTCCCCAATTCCTCTTCGTTGTCGGTTTCAGCCAATTTTTCCAGGCTGGTCAAAGTCTCGCCCTTGTCCAGGTTGATCAGCGTGACGCCCTGCGTCGCGCGGCTCATCGCCCGAATTTCCTTGACCCGGGTGCGGATCAGCACGCCGCCGGTGGTGATCAGCATGATTTCGTCGTCTTCCTTCACCAGCGTGGCCGCCACCACTTTCCCGTTGCGTTCGCTGGTCTGGATCGCGATCATGCCCTGCGTCGCGCGCGCATGGCGCGTGTATTCGGCGATCGGCGTGCGCTTGCCGTAGCCGTTCTCGGTCGCGGTCAGCACGAAATCGTTCTCGTCTTCCGCCACCAGGAGCGAAATCAGCTTCTTGCCCTTGGCAAGCTTCATGCCGATCACGCCGCGCGCGGTACGGCCCATCGGGCGCACGTCGTTTTCATCGAAACGCACCGCCTTGCCGCCGTCGGAGAACAGCATCACGTCGTGGCGGCCGTCGGTGATCGACGCGCCGATGAGGAAGTCGCCGTCGTCCAGCCCCACCGCGATGATGCCTGCGGTGCGCGGACGCGAGAAATCGGACAGCGGCGTTTTCTTGACGATGCCGTTGCTGGTCGCCATGAACACGTAGTGGTCGTCGTCGAAGGTCTTGACCGGCAACAGCGCGTTGATCTTCTCGCCCTCCTCCAGCGGCAGCAGGTTGACGATGGGCTTGCCGCGCGCGTTGCGTCCGCCCTGCGGCACGTTGTAGACCTTGAGCCAGTACAGGCGGCCACGGTTGGAGAAGCAGAGAATGTAGTCGTGGGTGTTGGCGATGAACATCTTCTCGATGAAGTCTTCATCCTTGGTGCCCGCCGCCTGCTTGCCGCGCCCGCCGCGCTTCTGCGCCCGGTAGTCGTCGATCGGCTGCGACTTCATGTAGCCGCCGTGCGACAGCGTCACCACCATCTCCTCCGGCTTGATCAGGTCTTCCATCGACATGTCCTGCGCGTTCTCGACGATGGCCGAGCGGCGCGCGTCGCCGAACTGGTCGCGGATCTGGGTCAGTTCCTCGCGGATGATCCGGGTGATGCGCGGAGGATTGGCAAGAATATCCAGCAGATCGGTGATCTTCGCCATGATCTCCTTGTACTCGGAGAGAATCTTGTCGGACTCCAGGTTGGTCAGGCGCTGCAACTGCATTTCCAGAATGCGCTGCGCCTGGATTTCGGACAGGCGGTAGCCGTCGACGTGCAGACCAAACTCGGCGCCGATGTTCACCGGACGCGAATACTCGGGGTCGATGCGCGCCAGCATTTCCTCGACCATCGCCGACTTCCACGCGCGGCCGAGCAGACGCTCCTTGGCGACGATCGGCGTTTCCGAACTCTTGATCAACTCGACGATCTCGTCGACGTTGGCGAGCGCGACCGCCAGGCCTTCGAGAATGTGGCCGCGCTCGCGCGCCTTGCGCAATTCGAACACGGTGCGGCGGGTGACGACTTCGCGGCGATGGCGCAGGAAGGCGTCGAGCATGTCCTTCAGGTTGAGCAATCGCGGCTGGCCGTCGATCAGCGCCACCATGTTCATGCCGAAGGTGTCCTGCATCTGCGTCTGCTTGTACAGATTGTTGAGGATCACGTCGGCGTTCTCGCCGCGCTTCAGTTCGATGTAGACGCGCATGCCCGACTTGTCGGACTCGTCGCGCAAGTCGGCGATGCCGTCGATCTGCTTCTCGCGTACCAGTTCGCCGATTTTTATCAACAAATTGGCCTTGTTCACCTGGTACGGCAGCTCGTCGATGATGATCGCCTGCTTGCCGCCGCTCTTGTCGAGGTCCTCGACGTGGCAGGTCGCGCGCATCACGACGCGGCCGCGCCCGGTGCGGTAGCCGTCGCGCACGCCGGACAGCCCGTAGATGATGCCGGCGGTCGGAAAATCCGGCGCCTTGACGAGGGCGATCAAGGACTCGATGTCGATCTCGGGATCATCCAGCAACGCAAACAGCGCCGCGCAGATATCGGTGAGGTTGTGCGGTGGAATATTGGTCGCCATCCCCACCGCGATGCCGGACGAGCCGTTGATCAGGAGGTTGGGGATCCTCGCCGGCAGCACCAGCGGCTCCTGCTCGGAACCGTCGTAGTTGGGGCCGAAGTCGACCGTTTCCTTGTCGAGGTCGGCCAGGAGTTCGTGCGCGATCTTCGCCATGCGCACTTCGGTGTAACGCATCGCCGCCGCGTTGTCGCCGTCGACCGAGCCGAAGTTGCCCTGGCCGTCGATCAGCGGATAGCGCAGCGAGAAGTCCTGCGCCATCCGCACCATGGTGTCGTACACCGCGGTGTCGCCGTGCGGGTGGTATTTACCGATGACGTCGCCGACCACGCGCGCCGACTTCTTGTAAGCCTTGTTCCAGTCGTTGCCGAGTTCGTTCATCGCAAAGAGCACGCGGCGATGCACGGGCTTCAGGCCGTCGCGCACATCCGGCAACGCGCGCCCGACGATCACGCTCATGGCGTAATCGAGATAGGAACGCCGCATCTCCTCTTCGAGGCTGACCGGGAGGGTTTCCTTGGCAAACTGTTCCATAACCGGCTTTTTATGTATTCAGGCTTTAAAGCCTGCGATTTTAGCATGTCCGGAAGGCTCGACCGCCTTTGCCAAACCCCGCCCAAACAACGAGAATGCAGGCCATCATGAAAGCCCCAGCCGATCTACTTCTCCTGCCGCAGTGGGTGATCCCTGTCGAAACCGAAGGTGCGCTGGCCAACCATGCCGTCGTCGTGCAGGACGGCTGCATCCTCGACGTGTTGCCCGCCGACAGCGCGCAAACCCGGTACGACGCCACGCAGACACTCGCCTTGCCGGATCGGGCATTGATCCCGGGTCTCGTCAACCTGCATGGCCATGCCGCCATGTCACTGTTTCGCGGTTTCGCCGACGACCTGCCGCTCATGGCCTGGCTCAATGAGCGCATCTGGCCGGCCGAAAAAAAGCATGTGTCCGAGGCTTTCGTACGCGACGGCACGCTGCTCGCCGCCGCCGAAATGCTGGCGGGCGGCATCACGACCTGCAACGATATGTATTTTTTCCCGCAGGCGGCGGGGGAAGCCTTTTTGCAGGCAGGGATGCGCGCCATTCTGGGAATGATCGTACTGGAACGTCCCAGCGCCTACGCCCCGGACGCCGACAATTACCTGGCCAGGGGGCTCGCCCTGCGCGACGAACTGAAAGACGAGCCGCTGCTCGCCTTTGCCTTCGCCCCGCACGCGCCCTACACCATTTCGGATGCCACCTTCGGCCGCATCAATATCCTGGCCGAACAACTCGGCTTGCCCATCCATATCCACCTCCACGAAACCGCCGACGAAATCCGAGACAGCCTCAAGCAATACGGCGCGCGGCCGCTGGAACGGCTGGCCCGGCTGGGCCTGCTGGGGCCGAACTTCATCGGTGTCCACGCCGTGCATGTGAACGAAGCCGAAATCGGGCTGCTGGCCCAATACGGTTGCCACGTGGCGCACTGTCCGACCTCGAACCTGAAGCTGGCCTCCGGCATCGCGCCGACGTTCGAACTCATGCGGGCAGGCGTCAATCTCGGGCTCGGCACCGACGGCGCCGCCAGCAACAACCGTCTCGACCTGTTCGCCGAGATGCGCCTGGCCGCCCTGCTGGCCAAAGGCGTCAGCGGCGACGCCACCGCCCTCTCCGCCGCCGCCGCACTGAAAATGGCCACACTGGGCGCCGCCCGCGCGCTCAATCTCGATGACCGCATCGGCAGCATTGTCCCCGGCAAGCGGGCCGATCTGGTGGCTGTCGATCTGCGGGCCCTGCCCAGCCAGCCGGTATTTGACCCCGTCTCGCACCTGGTTTACGTTGCAGGGCGCGAGGACGTCACCCATGCATGGGTCGACGGCAAGCTGCAACTGAACGAACGTTGTCTGGTCAATCTCGAACCCGACGACCTGACCGCCCGCGCTACCTATTGGCGCAACAAACTGACTGCCTGAGACCCGCCATGAGCAACGTCGATACTGCCGAAATCGCCAAGTTTTCCGAACTCGCCCACCGCTGGTGGGATCCGAATTCCGAGTTCAAGCCGCTGCATGAAATCAATCCGCTGCGGCTGAAATGGATCGACAAGCTGGCACCACTGGCCGGCAGAAAGGTGCTCGATGTCGGCTGCGGCGGTGGCATCCTCGCCGAGGCGATGGCGGCTGCCGGTGCGGCGGTCAGCGGCATCGACCTCTCCGAAAAGGCGCTCAGGGTTGCCAGGCTGCACCTCCACGAATCGGGCCACGACATCGACTACCAGCTGGTATCCGCCGAGGATTTCGCCACGCAGCATGCGGGTGAATTCGACATCGTCACCTGCATGGAAATGCTCGAACACGTGCCGGATCCGGCTTCGGTGGTCGCCGCCTGTGCCAGGCTCGTCAAACCGGGCGGCCGGGTGTTCTTCTCGACGCTCAACCGCAACGCCCGGAGCTATCTCTTCGCCATCGTCGGCGCCGAATACCTCCTTAAACTGCTGCCGCGCGGCACCCACGACTACGCCAAATTCATCCAGCCCGCCGAGCTCGCCCGCATGGCACGCGAAGCCGGGCTCGACATCCGGGAGCTCACCGGCATGACCTACAACCCGCTGAGCAAGATCTACAAGCTGGAATCCGATACCAGCGTCAACTATCTGATGGCGACGCAGCGGGGAGAATAGGCTCGTGAAGTTCGAGAACATCCATGTCGTCCTGTTCGACCTCGACGGCACCCTGGTCGATACCGCACCCGACCTTGGCCACGCGCTCAACCTGCAGCGGGCACGCCATGGCCTGCCCGCACTGGCCGACGCGGTCATCCGTCCACAGGCCTCGCACGGTGCGCGCGGTCTGCTCGGCGCCGGCTTCGATCTGCACCCCGACGACCCTCATTTTGCGTCCATGCGGGAAGAATTCCTGCAGTTGTATGCCGACAATATCTGCCGCGACTCACGCCCTTTCCCCGGCATCCTCGAACTGCTCGACGCCCTCGAAGCGCGCCAGCTGAAATGGGGGGTGGTCACCAACAAACCGGCGCGCTTCACCGAGCCCCTGATGTCCATCCTCGACCTGGCCGAGCGCGCCGCCTGCATCGTCTCCGGCGACACCTGCCCGCAGCCCAAGCCGCACCCCGCCCCCATGCTCGCCGCCGCCGAGCTCTGCCATGCCCTGCCGGCACAATGCCTGTACCTGGGCGACGCCGAGCGCGACATCCAGGCCGCCGCCGCCGCCGCCATGCCGGCGCTGGTCGCCGCCTGGGGCTATCTCGATGCCGCCGACCAGCCGCACACCTGGGGCGCCCACGCCGAGATCCATCGCCCGCTCGACACCCTCGACTACCTGGCGTCCTGAACCATGGACTACGCCCTCCTCAAGCATATCCACCTCACCACCATCGCCATCACGGCGACGCTGTTCCTCCTGCGCGGCCTCTGGATGATGGCCGACTCCCCCCGGCTGCGGGCGCGCTGGGTGCGCATCGTCCCGCACGTCAACGACACCGTGCTGCTGATCAGCGGCTTCGGCCTCGCCATCATGCTGGGGCAGTATCCGCTGGTGGACGGCTGGCTCACCGCCAAGTTTTTTGGCCTGATCCTGTATATCGTGCTTGGCACCATCGCCCTCAAGCGCGGCAGGACCAAGCGCACGCGCATCGCCGCCTGGATCGCCGCCCTGCTCGTGCTCGGCTATATCGTGGCGGTTGCAGTCACGCACGATCCCCTTCCCCTCCGGCACTAAATCCGCCGGCCGAATGTGCCCCGGCGGCGGAACTTTGCCGCCGATCCGCCCTCTATGCGGTACACTTGTTGCAGCAGCACACAGGGGGCCGACCTGGCTTCGACGTGGGTCGCAAAGCAGCGTAGGGCATACCGAGGGTCAGAGCACCTCGTAAATCCAACTGAAAAACTTTAGTCGCAAACGACGAAAACTACGCCCTGGCCGCTTAAGGTCCAGGACTCACACCAGCCTGTTCATGGACTGGGTCGGGGCAACCCGGCAGTGAGTTAATTCACATGAAATCGTGCTTGTCCGGGTCGCTTGGGCAGGTGCCAAATCCAAGGCGGCTCGGCGAGATCCAGCCTGTTCGGCGGGCGTGATGGAGCTTAAAGCTTGAAAACACCGGACTAAGTATGTAGAACTGCCTGTAGAGGGCTTGCGGACGCGGGTTCGATTCCCGCCGGCTCCACCAATGCTTAAAAACCCAACCCTTATCGGTTGGGTTTTTTTCTGCCCGTTCCCCCAGTGTTGGCGCGGTTTCGGGCCTTGGCCTCTTGAGCACACCCCTCCCGAAGTCGCCATTCCGGGCACGCTTTTCCCCCGTTTTTCTCTCTCTGTTCTCTGCTGCCCTCTTGAGCATTCAAGGCCCGAAGTCGTGGATTGGCGCGGGTTTGCGGGCCATCGGTTTGCTTCTTCGCCTGCTCGGGAGAACGCGACCGAAAAAGCGAAAGACGTAAAAAAATCGCCTTGCGGCGGCGTGTCTTGTGGCGCGGCTGTCAGCGGCAGCACGCCACCAGCGCCTCACGTTGCACCAGCCAGGACGCCGACAACTTGCCGCGCAGCAACTGGCTGCGGGTGTTGAGGAAGTTGATGACCACCACGTCGTAGCGTTGGCCGTAGCCGAGTCTGCACTCTTCGCCTCCGGCACCGCTGGTTGAGATTTTGCTGCAGATATCCCGCTTGTGGACGCAACTATCTGCTCGCGCATCCGCCGAATACCGCCAGGGTTGGTTAGCCCATGGGGCCCTCTTTGACTTTTTGTATCAATTGCTACTATATTAGGAGCAACTAACACTAATTAGCTGGGGGTACACCATGAACCAAGCAGCCGTAGCCTTCAATCAAGGCGACCAAAACCGAGGCGCCCTGGCCAAGATGGTGACTCGTGCCTTTGAGCACTGGAAGCTTGGAACGGAGGAGCAGCTTGCCATGCTCGGCCTCGCCACAAATAACAGAACGGCATTG